>Ga0073928_10005649_pt1 | contig 17333 bp, 4 predicted proteins | sample PaiPotPPA55metaG_FD_76969 | JGI IMG/M metagenome (GOLD analysis project Ga0073928, IMG submission 76969) | Iron sulfur acid spring bacterial and archeal communities from Banff, Canada, to study Microbial Dark Matter (Phase II) - Paint Pots PPA... ... | reverse complement strand
GGGAGCCCTCATGGTAAACGACCGCTCTCGGTCCGAATTCCGAGATCGCCAAGAATCGCGGCCGGGAAAGGTATTCTTCACGGTTCTTTGTTTGGCGGCGCCCTGGAATGAATGCCGAGAGTGGCAAGCGCGGGAAACTGTAGCCGGGTAAAAACCCTTCACTGGCGAAATAACGATAGCTGTAAAAGTCGGACTGGACGACGTTCTCGGCCTCCGTGAGCAGCCGTACTTGATCTTCGGCTTCACGGCGTAAGCGCTCGGCCTGCTTCTTTTCGTTGGCGCTTCGGGTAGCATCAAGAATAATCTTGCTCTGTAGGCGAGCTTGGGTGTGTGCGGCAATGAACAAGTCTTTCCACCGCCTGCATGCTTCCCGAAAGTTGAGGCCGACCTGAGCGAGCGTTGTCTCCAGCCACTGGTCGAGGTCCCCATCTGCGAACACCAATTCTTCACCGGAGCCGGAAAGAACTGACTTGGCACGCGCCTTCGCTTTGGCCCTTGCGCTTTCAGACTGGATTGCGTCCTCAACGCTCGGTAGGAGCTCCAGCGTAGGCTCGTCGCCGGATAGATCGAGTACTTCCTTGAGTGTGCGACCGAGCGGCAGTCGAGTTTCTGCGAGCCAAATCGCGTACACGTGAGCGCGGACTAAATCCTCGTTTGACAAATCCAGCCGTGGTGGCGTCACTGCACCGGCAACCATGAGATCCGGACGCTTGAAGAAGTATTGATCGTGAGAGCTACCAGTCGAGCAATACGAAAAGACCAGGGCTGGCTGTCCACTGCGGCCGGCGCTGCCACTGCGCTGAGCGTAGTTGGCCGGCGTTGGCGGTACGTTGCGAAGATTTACGGCGTTCAACTCGCGAATGTCGACCCCGAGTTCCATCGTTGGGCTGCAATAGAGAACAGGCAGTTTCGCTTCCGCGAAGCGCTCCTCACGATCGATCCGGAGATCAACGGGAACTTGTGCCGTATGCTCGCGGGCCTCCAATCCGAGCGCCGTTTGAGCAATCCTCTGGTAAAAGTCAACGAAGAACGGGTTTGTTCGCCCGCCCGCAGTAGGCATGTTTGGAACCCGAATGGGATCGTGAAATGCCTTCGTGCCGTCGCCGGCGGTCCAGAGCAGCGCTGAAGCTGCGAGTTGGTATCCAGGCACGTCGTCCGTGTTCCGCGGCTCGACAATCTGTTTCACGATTCCCGCGAGCCGAAGCATTTCGAGCAGCTGCCGAATGATTGACTCGGTCTCGTTCAGCGGAATGCCCTGATTGAAATCAGGGAAAGTCGCGCGCCGCCGAAGAAATTGTCCGAAGCCACTACGCGCTGAAAGATAGAGGTATCCACCATAGTCATCGTGGTCGCCGGACTGACGCGGAAATAGAATCGAAGCGTGTTCAAGGGTTTCGCTTTCATCAATCGCCCAGGGCTCCCGGAGGTGCTGGCTGCTCTGTTGTCGGACGCGCTCCTGGTAAGGGGAGTCGAGATAGTCGACCTGAATTGCGAGCTCTCTTCGCATGTGGTCCAACAAAACCTTCGAGATGCGTTGACGCGCTTCGGCCTTCGCGTTAACCAGTGCCAGATGGCAGTTTCGCCAGTCTGCTTGAGACGCACAGAGTTCCTCCAGGGACTGGTATCGGATCTCCAAGAGACCGCACTGTTCAAGATTGGGTAGCGTAATGCGCCAGCCTCGCTTGAGGTCCCGATAGAGCCTGTATCCGAGTACAGTTCGGAAGGCGCTCTGTGTGTCCTTGAGTGCCTGGAATCGGACGGCTGGATCCTTCGCGTAGAGGTCTAGGGGCAGATCTAAGGCTTGAAAGACGCGCTCCGGCAACTCATCGTGAGTGATTCCTGCTGGGCCACTCTTGACCACAGCTTTGTAGAGAGCGGACCGCAATAGGCCGACCTCGACAAAATCATTAAAGTGCCCCGCCTGCAGCGACGCGTCTTGACGATTGTCAGTAAAGCTGAGCAACTTCTTGGCTCGATCATGTAGAGTCGCGTCCCTCTTCAAACTGCGGATCACAGAAAGGCTCAAAATGGTGGTGGCCGTGGATCTCCCCTCCGAACTTAAGGCGGCCAGTTTTGCGAAATCCGATTTCTGACGAGCACCATAGGCAACGCCGCAACACAAGCAGAAGCGAAACGGCGCTGAGACAAAGTTGACTTCGTGGCCTCCTGACGACTCATTTCCATCGGGCGCGACGCGCAGGAACTCCGGAAGGTTGGGCCGCTGGCTCTTCTTAATCCGCCGAGTTCCTCGATGTTCCTCAACCCAATCTTCCGGGACACGATCAAGGATCTGATCTGAATCCGTCGGCCATGGATCCTCCGTGCTCAAGTACAAATAACCAGGTACGAGATCGTCGGTCCCCTCTTGATCGGAAGCCTCGCGCGCCTCGAATACTCTTTGGCCAGGCGTGCCTGCGTTGGTCGCCCTGACGCAGTAGTATTCCTGTCCGCATTCGCGGCAAAACACCAGTGGAAGTAGAATTCGGTTTCGGTCGCCAGGGACATACTGCTGCCCGTTGACCGTTATAAAACGATCCTCTCCTGATTCCAGGCTTGCGTAGACGGTGTCGCCTTTACTGATGAACTGGTGTAGCCGAAAAGCGAATGGAGGAAAGCCGGTTTCCGGATTCTTGTCGCCTGAGTAGGAACCAAGAAGTTGCTCCTGTAGGACCTGCGCGCAGCGGTCTCTGGGCAGCCCCGTTTCCTCGGCGAGCATGTCGGCGGCACCACCCTGGCCAGAAATGTTTCTGGGCGTTGCGCGGATTAGCCGAGACGTTCCCTCTTCGGTTCGAAGGCCGAGGCGGTGCTCGATCCAAATGGACAACGGATCGGATACGTATTCCTGATAGTCGACGGGGGCTCTGCGAGTGTAGTTCGACGCGCGCTGGCGGAGGGACGTTAGGAACTGCGGATCTTGAAGCGAGATGAGTTTCGTTGCCGGCCTCAGAGTTTCACCAATGACATTTTCTGGCTTAACCTCAGCGCCAAAAAACTTCGTCGCGATTCTTGCGACCCCTACTTTTTGCTGATCGAAATTGCCTCCGCCGGCGAGTGTTGCGGAAGTACCAACATATTGGAGGTTTTCGCTGCTGACTCGATCCTTCCAGCGCCGAATCAACAAGGCGACGTCCGCTCCTTGCCGGCCTCGATACGTGTGAAGTTCATCCATGACCAGGAAGCGTAAGCCACGAGCTGCCTCCACAAGTCGACGCTCCTCTGGCCGAGTCAAGATGAGTTCCGCCATCACATAATTTGTGATCAAGATATCCGGCGGGTCTGACAGGATTGCGTCCCTCTGTTCGCCCTTCTCCTGTCCTGTGTATTGCGCGAAGCGAACGGGTGGACGGTTCTCCGGGTAGCCGTAATGCAGGAACTTCTTTAGCTCTCCGAATTGGCTATTCGCGAGAGCGTTCATGGGATAGATGATGATCGCCTGGATGCCGCCGCCAGCGCCCCGGCGTAAAACCTGATTGACGATGGGAACAATGTAGGAAAGGCTTTTCCCGGAAGCCGTGCCTGTAGTCAGTATGTAGTTGCTACCGCTGGCAGCACAGCGAATAGCCTCGGACTGGTGCTTGTATAGGTGGAGTGGCATTCCGGAATTGTTGCTTCCCGGTTCTTTGTCCTTACGGAAGATTCGGCCACATTCTTGATGGAGTACTTGTTGGCCGACAAGGTCATCGATCGACTCGCCAAGCTGGAAGGCGGGATTGAGTTGAATCAGCGGGTCTGGCCAAAGGAGCCCGGAAGTCAGGGCGTCCTGAACCCGCTCGCTGATGCGCGCGTCTCTGATGTTAATGAAGCTTCGGACGTAAGTAGAGTAGTCATCTACAAGCTGCTGCCGAATCTCAAACGCATTCATATCGATACCAACCTTCCGAACAGCAAAGAAGCGACATCGCGCTTGGCGCCGATTCCTGGCCGGCACTCTATACCTCCAAGGGAGAGGTTCATTGTGCCCCTTGTGATTTCCAGCGCCGCTGCCTTGTGGAAATCATTCCGGGCGGCATCGCGAAAGCCGTTCCGGGCTCAACAGCAATCTATTCGTCTTTCACCCCGAACAACCGTTCCTTTCAGCCCGGAATCCCCGTTCAAGTTGGGCTGGAATCCATTTACATCAGGGGATGAGGGCAACCGGAGAGGCTCTACTCTTGCCTTCGCAGAAATAAAGGGCCTTGAATCTGTCCATTTGCTTGATTTTGTCTATCAATGCCCGTTCCTGTTGTGAGCTTGCAACATTCCTAACCAAAGCTTTGGCGTCCGTCTCAGTCAATCGCAAGACCAAATAATTCGCAATGGCGGAGAACAAGGACACGTTGAAATCCTTTGCCTCCTGCGAAGCAAGCACCAGCGATATGCCGAACTTTCGGCATTCCTTTGCCATTGTGGGGATGAGCTTCAGACCTGCGGCGCGGTGCGCTTCATCGAACACGATGGCGTGAGTAATTCGATCTTGGATGCCCCTGCGGAACATATCTTTGTAGAGGCTATAGAAGACAAGCGATGCAAAGGCCCTCTGCAGGTTATCATTCTGCGTCTTGTGAATGCGAATAACGATGGGCTGCTCGCTGTTCCAAAGGCTCTCGCGGGATTCGCCGAGATCGAAGAAGCCGTAGTCCCCAAGTTCTTCCAACCGCGTAAGCAGCATGCGCAGGCCACGGTCCGGTTTGGGATCTTCACGCAGAATTTCCACAAATCGCCTGAACTCGGGTTCGTGTTTGTCTGCTAGAATCGCGCCTGGGTCATCCCACCCCGCTTCAACGAAGCTGTCTTTGATCGCCCTACGGATGCGCTCCGCTTGGATATCCCCAAGTTCAGGGAAAACCGCGACGAAGATGTCTCTCAACGCTCCGGCCACATCGAGATATGCCATCCGGGATTCCCGGTCCGTGACCTGCAGCGGGTTGAACCCCAGTCCGTGGAAATCAATGAATCGGACCGAGTCCACCAAGCGCTCAAGCTTTTCGTCAATGTCCTCGTGATACGAAAAGACGATCGGTCGAATGCCTATCGCGAGCATCTGCTTACAGAGGTTCAGAAGACAGGTTGTCTTGCCCATTCCGGGCAGGCCAGCTACTAGGAGATGTGGATTTCCCTTTAGGGTTAGCGGCCATCGGACTTCGGCGCCCGTAAGTACGTCGATTCCCAAACAGACCGAGGGGATTTCACCTGAGGCCCTTTCCGTGCTCTCTCCAGAGCTTGCCGCTTTTTCGAGAGGCATGTTCGCGGCAACCGCAGTCGCTTCTTCCACAGAGTCCAGGCCTTCATCCGGCTCTTGATCTTCAAACCGCGGCGCGGATGAAGGGTCCGCCGTTCTCCGTCCTCCTCCTTCAGGCGGACGCACGATAGATTCGCGCCGAAAATCCGAGTCGGGCAAGAGGCCCGAACCGAACAAGAATATCCGCGTATCCCATTCCGCAGGGGAGAGTTCCAAGGGACTGGCGCCAACGTACTCAGGGCAGAACACCCATCCGCGGTCGGCCTGCTGCATTCCCGCAAAGGAGTAGTCCCCTCCCTTCTCGATCATTCGATCTATCTCGGAGGCGATCACCTCATACTGCTCTCTCGGCAAGTAATGCCTATGCGCTTTGTCCGCGTAGAAGCGTAATACACGAGCCAGATTTGCGCGCCGGATCGCCCTGAATGAAGAACAAACGCTGTCGTCGCAGTACCATTCTTCCCACCGCCTACGAAGAGATTCTACTTGCTCACGTATGCCCAATAGCCCCTCTGGGTTTCGCGCTGCCCGGAGATGCCTACGGTACTTGACCTCGATGAATCGGAAAAGCAGTCCCTTGCGGGGAGTAGTTGACACATATATGAGATCGGGACGTGAATCCCTCTCGCCTTCGTTGCTCTCTTGTGCGATTAAGGGTGGTAGCAAATCGCGCACGTCGTCAATGGGAATGATGAAGCCACTCTCGAGCGACATCCAGCAATCGCTAGAAGACGAATCGCGCCAGCAATTCGCGTGGCAGAGCGCAAGCGCAATGAGCTCTGAAGTTGGCGCCTTCTCCCCGGTGAGACGAATCGCCAACCGTCCGCTGAGCGCTTTGAGGTGCTCCATTAGGAACTCTGCGTTCCGGCGACTGCGGCTCAGACCCATCTGATCGAGCGCACCATCAAGCAGATTCCGGACCTCTTCGAGATTGCTGGTAGAAGTGATCAGTTGGAGGCAACCGAGGTCCTGGCGCTCTGGAACGCAATCGATCACGTAAGCATCGTAGATGTCCTTGTTGTCTCTGGGCGAATCGAAATACTCAATGCCCGCGTTGCGGTCTAGTGTAATCACCCAGTCACACAGTCGGTGCAGTTCTTGAAGGCTCTGTGCTTTGTCGGCGTGGATTTCCGTCCTCAATGTCGGCAGTGCGCCATCCGCGCCGATGCTTCGAGCTACCGATCTTTGTAAGGCCTGTTGCAACCTGGTCAATCGTTCCGTGTGTGTTCGGTCTGAAGGATGCTTCTCGCCATCACTTGCAGTTACGACTGTGCTGGACCACAAAGGGGAAGGGATGCTTGAGTACTCCCTCTCAAAGAACGAGAGCAGTCCGAACGCATAGAGTGGTCTGGACGTCGTCGCCTGCTCACCCCTTTTTGGCATGACCCGAGACTCGAACGTGTCGAATGCAACGGCAAGATGAGCCGCCGTCTTTGGATCCTGTTCGCTCTTGCGCGCCCAGCGCAGCCTTGGGAGGTTCACTCCTCCCGGTAGGCTCAGAGACTCCAGCATCCAATAGTCATCCGGAGACAAGACGCCAGCGCCGCTGCGACGTTTCTCTCTCGCCTCAGCTATAAACCGTCCTGCCACGCCACGCTGCGCCTCTGAGGGGTATAGTTCCAACACGAACGCCGGCGCCGTCCTTCGCGTGTGCTCATCGAGTTCTTCTTCGTCTGAGGCTCTGCGATACCGGTCATAAACACGGCCAAGCGACCGCGCCACCGTAAGTCCATCGCCCGGCCGGAGCGCGTGGATATGAAGTAGTCTCGACGTATTGTGGCACTCCAGATACTTGACGATCTCATTCCCGAGGACTGTCGCACTCTGCCTTCCCACCGTGGGCACCGTATCCGCCGTTTCGCTTTCCCCCAATGCCCTTGCAAGAATCGCGACGGCGGCTTTCGGTTCCTTATCCGAGTCCGGGACCATACCTACGGCATGGAAACCGAGTGTATCCGCGAACACGAAGGAACCCCCAGTGTCCAAGCCAGGCAAGAATGCGGGAAACATCGCGCCATCCAAAACGGAGAACTCGTCTCGAATTTCCTTGGAACTCATATTCTGGTCGAAGGCCGCATGTAACACGAGATTGTCATAGGCCACGAGCCAAGCCACACGCAGCGGGTGGCTTGGCAGGACGATCAGCCCGATGCTCCGACCCGACAGTGACTGCACCTCGACTGTATTTGCAAGAGCTAAAGATGGATGGCATTCGTCCAGCAAAGCGGACCACGCAAGAACATATTCCTTAACGACGGTATCGAAAACCTTTGATTTCTCGTCGTAGACCTGGCCGACACCGCCGCCACCAGTTGCAAAACGCTCCCCCATCCGGCGGCTTGCAGTTGCTGCGCGATCCCAAAGCGATTGCAAAGTCGCGGAAGAAGACTCCGGACGGCCAAACGGAACGAACTCGGCTTCACCAGCGCGTGCACCGGAAGCGCGCACCTTGACGCGCCAGCGCCCGATTGCGCCCGCTTGCTCGGTCCATTGCCTCTCTACCTCATATATCAAGGACGGCCGAAAGACACGGAAGCTCTTGCCACGTTGCGGTGTTCGCAGTAGCACGAATCCTTTGGAATCCACGGGAAGATTTCCCGTGGAGGAGGCGAGGGCGGATACCAACTCTCGGTTATCAAGTTCGATCAGCCCCTCGCTGAACGTCCGCACCTTCTTTCCTACTCCGCCTTGCTCGCGTTCGGGCGGCTGGCCGAAGCGAATGATGAATTCTTCGCTCTCCTGTGGCGCGAGCGAATCGTTGCCAATCACAGAAACGACTACCTTCGCCGAAATTAGCGCGTCCTCGCTCAACGTCGAGAAGTCGTCATTGCTGAACCTGCACTTCTCTTCCCTCTTCGCGGAGTGCGTAACATCGCGCGAAGCAAGTTCCTCATCCATGTCCGTCACGATGGCAACACGATACTCAACAGTGCCTTTCTCCAAGTTCTCCGGCCGGGGCTTCCACTTCACTTCGAGTTTGGAGTAGTCGCCCGTTTTCTCGGCGTCTGACTTGAGTATCAGAACGGGGGGTTCATCGGAGTCACCTTCTTCATCCAAGCCCGACCACTTCGCGATTTTGCCGGTGTTCGTTCGCCAAGACGAAAGTTCAATGCCTTGAATGAACTGAGTGGCCCCCTCAATTCGTAAAGCATTGACCCACAGATCCTTTTTCTCGACGAGTTCTGCCAAAGCGGGAAGAAGCGGCTTCGTCGCCGCCGAGCGCAGGAACCCCTCCAAGCCTCGGATCTGTTGCTCAGAGGGATTTAGCAGCCTTATGGCTTCGATTCGCCTGGTAGGAGTGAGGCCCGACACCGCCGTTCCCAGCAAACGCTCGACGAACATCTGTGAGACATCCAAGCCATCATCCTCTTGCGATTCCACCGACGCTTGGACGGGCCAGAGGCCGAGCAGATGTAGATACTCTCCAGGATGCTTGTTGTCCGCGGCGACCCGGCAAAGGAAATCGAACTCCGTCCAAAGCGAGACGCTAAAGCGGTGACCGTGTCCACGCGCCTTCTTGACCGCCAGTTCGGCATGCTGCCGATGTTGCTTGGACAATTGTCGCGTTACCTCGCGCGCAGCTAGCCGCAGCGCCTCCATGAAAAGTATTGACTCATCCACCTCGGCCGCCGCGCTGTAGATACCGTCCATCCCAGCTCCGGCCCGCGCTGTGTCCACCAAGAGTAGCGCCGGATCTCCCTTCGCCTCGCGCATCTCTACAGCACGGTCCGCGGTAATGGATCGAGCACTCTCATTGTCAGTATCAGTTACGCGCCAGACCAGCCAATCTCGCGGGGCAAAGGAAGCGTCAGTGGCAAGGGCCTGTACCACATCGGGTGTCAGGCAACGCACGAAGGCCATCGAGCCGCGATTGGACTTGCCGAGGACCCTTTCGAACGCCAACCCAAGTATTCTCGCGTGCAGGTTAGTCCATAGCATGTTCGTCCTCCGCTGCGGGCTCGAAGCGCGGTCGAAGGCGCTTCATCGCTTCCGCGTCGTTGACGCCAACGAGCAATCCCAAGTCGCGTAAGCGTCGCTCCAGCATCGCGCGGTTTGTTTGCAGAAGATCGTTGGAGATTGTCATGCCTGGTGGGGATGACTCCACGCAGAACCCATACCGATCATGGAGTTTATGGAGGAATCTCCCGAACGAGAGGGGCTGGACGCCGTGTCTATTGCCACTTGGCAGAACGTGAAGGTGGACGAGGTAGTCTAAGACCGAATCGGTGAAGACGAGCGAACGAATTTCGCTACGCTTTCGTGTTCCCATTGCGGCCATGCTACGGATAACCGTTCTCTTCGATGCAAGGCCATTCGGCCGTCCGATCAGAAGACATGAGTCCAGTAGAACGATAAGGTTGGTCTGTGTATTTGCTCGGCCCTGTAAAGATGTGAGCGATTCAGCAAGACGCCACACAGGATTTGGCTGGCTTTGCGCATTCCTCAGCATCTGTGCGCATTCCGGATAGTCTTGTTCCAACTTCTCAGCCAGTTGCTCCGCTTTGCGCGCCAGGTCGTAGAGGATCGCTTCTGCCTCTGGGCGCCGCTCGTGAAGCAGTTCCCCGAGCATGTTAATCCACGCTGTTGCATACGGCTTGGTTGGGATATTGAGCGTCTTGATCTTCGGGTCGTAGCGCGCGCCACGGTCCAGCAATCGAAGCGCCATGAGGATTACCGGAAAGCGTTCGATACGCCGTGTGAGATCATCCAGCGATTGCTCGGCAAGCGATCTCAGGCGGCGGTCAACTCCATTGGAACAATCTGCAAACAGCCACGCGGGTTTCTGCTCGCACTTCCTTCGGATTTCTCCAGTCTCCGCCCACTCACACAGAATCTCGATCGAACTCGTGAGAATCGTCGTCATACCAACGGCAATGCAGGACTCCACCAATTCGACAAACGCGTGGCGAGGGATGATATGTGCATAGGAGCGAACAAACCTGCGAATGTCTTCCGAGAACTCCCGCGCCGCCGTCTCTGCAATCGGGCGTTGATTGGAGATTCGCTCACCCTCGCTTCCATGCAGCTTGGCAGGCGCCGCGCCGAGCTTCTGCGCAAGGCGAATCATCAAGAGTTGGTCCAAACCGACTGGCGTCTCTTCGTCGAATCGATCAGAAGCACGATCAGCCAAACTACCTGCCTCGCCACGTCGCGTGACGCCTTGATGAAACGCGCGAAGAAGGACATTGTTTTCGAAACCGCTGCCAACGGCAAACCACGTGCGGCGATCGCTGCTATGGTTCTGTTGGATGTAATCGTCCTTTTGATTGGCCAGCATTGCGACGATCATCTCGGGAACGTGGCGGAGGTCTGCCACCTTCTCGGGAAGGTCCACCCAGCTTGCCATGTAATGAGCTGGCGCAACTCGCTGGACTTGTTCTTTTCTGCCAAGCGCGCGTTTGGCATTCTCCAGACAGAAACAGAGAAGTAGGTCTCCGAGAATCGCCTGCTCCGGCTCACCATCAAACCCTTGGAAGCTGTTGTCTTCCGCGAGTTTGCTGGCAACACGCTCTATCGTGGCTTCACGCTTCCGTTCCTTGGCGGTAACTGAGTTTGAGCCGAAGGTTTCAAGAAATTTACCTTTGCCTCGCCGATGGCCGAAGCGGAACATATAAAACGCGGCTGGCAGTACGGCGGAAAGATCGAAGTCCTGCACAGTGATCGGTAGGGCTTTCGCGTAGTTCCCCGTCCAGATTTCGCGTGTCATGTCGCGGCCTAGCAACTCATCGACAATGGCACGAGCGGTCGTGGGTGTCTTGCCTGAGCTCATACCTCCCCTCCTTGCATCACCGGAGTCAAGACCATCCGCTGCCGCGCTCCTTGCGCAGTCTGCTCTATCTGAGCGGATATTCTGTAGATCACCTCATCCTGCATGGGATTCCAGGCAAACATTTCGCTTTCATGTTCGCGGACAAGGCGCTGTACAAAGATGGACAAGTGGGCGAAGGTATCGTCCGTCGATACGTCGCCCAACTGGTAACCATCGCTTAGCTCGAGGAGGAGATGGAAGAGCTCTGCGCCGAGCCAAAGCCGCTCTTCTCTCGCGTCGCCATAGCGGTAAATCAGGAAAGCCTGCCGGTGCAGGCGGTCAACCTCTGCTTTGGCCGGAATATCGGCTTCGAGCCGAAAGGCGGTTAGCAGCTTCTCGACCCAGAACGCTGTTTCCGTAGGTGTGCGGGGCGTGACGCGCAGGGGCACGACGTCCGGACGGTCAAGCGCCTGGGGCGGTAGGTCTTCGAGCCGCGAAATGCCACTACATAGACGCGCGCAGAGCTTCGCTTGCTCCTGTTGGTCTTTCTCAAGGGGTAGGTTCCGGAATAGGCGCAGATGCCGACCCCGAGCCAAATCTAGGGCTTGAGGCTCGCCTGCAATCTCTTCAATCTGCTCCTCCGACCATTCAAAGAAAGCCCGGCGTCGAGCTGATTCCAGCGTCAGTTGATCGTAGTGAGGCACAGATTTGGCATTGTCCGGAGCAGGCTTACTCAGCAGGTACCGGTCAATCTGGGGATGAGCTTCGACGCCGGGGTCGAAGCGGGCGAGTTCGCGAAGCACTTCGCCCTGCCGCGCCGGTGAATTCGGGGAGAATGCACGATCCCAATAGGAAAGCACGGCCACATCGGATCCAGCGTGATAGTCCTGACAGAAATGGACGCCAAAGAGGACGTAGACTAGCGCGCCACGCAACTCGCGAACCGTGACGTGTGTTTCTCCACGCAGGTGTACAGCCTGTAGCGCTTCAAACAGACGTTGGCGGGCGCGCGAGCGAACATCCTTGGGCGCCGCTCCGGGCTGGCCGCTTGGACCGAAGATTCTCGCAGCTCGGAAGACTTCACAACGCTCCTTCGCCGAACAAGATTGGCAAGGTGCCCAGATTGTGGAGGCCTGCTCACCCCCATACATCTGATCCAGCAGACGTTCCAGGAAGCTGGTCTCGATTCGTTTTCGATCTGAAGTGATACCTCCGACTAGCGACCGCTGGTTGAGACTGATGAACCGGATGTAGGATTCGGGGACTGCCGCCTCATCCTCGAGAAGATCGTAGAGCTCCTTAGTTAAGGGGGTCTCGCTCCCGCCTCGACGCGACCCCACTCCCTCAATCCACTCCAGAAGACGGCCGTCGTTAATTGCCAGGAGATGCACGATATCCCCTTTAGGAGGGCCTCCTTGGAACGGCTCCAGGAACTCATCGAGTAGCTCGTCCGCGGAACGTCCGCGCCAGGCCGCCGATCCGTCGAGATTCATGCGCACGACGAGACCGTCATCTGTCCGACCTTCAAAAATGCGTTCTGAGGAGGTGTGCTTGCCAAGCCCTAGTCGGTCAGCTAGGTGCTGAAGCAGCGCCGTCTTGCCGTCGCCCGCATTCCCGCACAGGACTGCAAGCCGCACCCGTCGCTGCAGAATGTCACGATGCAACATTTCTTCAATATTCGTCTGAACGTAAGTCTGAGCGGCGAAATTCGTGTCGAGCCCGCGCGTCTCAGGGTTTCCCCATTGGGAACCCGGATAGGATTGCAACAGAGAGAGCAGCCATTCCACCTGTTCCTCCCGCAATTCGATTTGTGAGCCCTTTTCTATGCCGGGAACCGACGGCGTCCCCGCGTCGAGGTATTTAGCCTCTTCCGGCACCGTTCCGGACTGCGCTGCTATTTGCTCTCGTGCTCTAATGGCGGCTAGCGCATCGGCGACGGAACCGAACCGCCGCGCCGGGTCGCAGTGGGTCGCTCTATCCAGGAAGGCGGCCAGGGTGGGCCACTCCCCGCGGTCCACTCCTTCCCAGTTCAACCCGCGTTCTTTGGCTTGCGTACCACCATATTGGAACGGCTCCTTTTCGGAGATCACATGGAAGAAGCTGGCCGCCAAGGCATAGATGTCATCCGACGGAGATGCAGTTCGCTGGTCTTGATATGACGGTGAGCAATACAGGACAGTTCCGGGAGCAGCGATACGTTCACCGATTTTGCCGACGAAATCGTAGTCTGTGAGGACGAGTTCACTCTCCGAAACAATCATATTGCGCGGGCTGATGTCACCGTGAACAAGGCCGTTGCGATGCAGTACGTCCAGCGCTTCGCACATGACGCCCAGCCACCGCAAAGCCAAGGCTTCGATCGAGGTCTCCTGTTGCTCTTCAGCTAAGAGAGGGAAGACTTCTGTGAACTCGCGAAGAGGCGCACCTTCGATCCAGGTCATGAGGGCAATGAAGTCGTTTTCCCGCCATTCCCGCGCCACCTCGAAAATTGCGGAAAGCGCCGCATGGCGGCCAAGGTGCGAGCGCGCAAGGCTGTAGGCTTTCAGAACTCGGCGGCCCGTTTCCGCACTGTGCCCAACTTTGGCGACGTAAGTCCCGAGGTCCTCTTTCGTTGACCGGTCGATTTCCACGACCTTGAATGTTGTCCCTACGCCGCCGGAACCCAGACGCGAGACGATGCGGTAGTCGCGATCTCGGAAACGAACAACCTGCTCTTCGGTCCAGAACCGGGCAGGGGGTGGCGCGGGCGGGGGTACAGATTCGCCGAGAAGTTCGGAGAGCCACCCCTCGAGGTCTTCCAGTGTGCTCCGCTCCTCGGGCTCTCTCGCCAAGCCTTTTGCCAGTGTTTCCGTAGCCCGCCGACTTGCCTCATCTTCCCGCCCTTGAAACAACCCGGTGAGGCAAGCACAGACCGAATATACGTCCGACCGATGATCTGCCGCGCCCAGGCCCTGCGTACGAACTTCAGGAGCAGCTGTGCGATCCCAATCGGCAGTCGGAGCTCCGGTGGAGGCCACACTGATGTCGGAAGGTATCTTTGTCCGCTCGAACCCGGTCAGTATCGATGAATTGTCGTACTTCACAAGGACGGTGGTGGGCGTGAGGTTCCGATGAACCATTGGCTCGTGGCCCGCACCAGCTTGGTGCAACTCTTCGAGCGCTCGAAGCACGCTTCTCGCGAATGCAAGCCGTGCGGTAGTTTCCCAGGAAGTGTCAGACGCACGCTCCTCGATGCAAGGCGCGGCTGGGTCGACCACCGTGAAGAAGAACATCTCGCCCGGGTATCCCGGCGCGTCTTGATAGGAATCCAGAATGCGAGGGGCCCAAGGGTGGAGTTGCAGCCTGTGAAGTGCGTCGTATTCCCGCCGGGCCTTGGTATCGGCGTTCCTTTCATCGCTGGCCGAAAGGTCGTACAGATGCAGGACGACTCGGTCCTGTCTTGCGGAATGGCTTCCCTTGTAGACGCGGTGAAACCGTTCCTCCTTCCGTGTTCGGAGTTCCAGGTTGACGTAACCGGCGAGTCGCCGCAGCGAACCGTCCATTGCGACCGCGGTCTTCGGTTCTAAGGCGCGGCTCAACATTTTCACTTGTTGAGAGGTCAGTGTGATTGAAGAATCGAACCCGATAGCGCCTTTCCACTCGGTCAACGAATAGAAACCGACTCCGCGCACGTCTCTACCGGCAAGCCGTTTCACTTTGGAGGACTCCTGGGTTAGCAGGATCGAGCCATCTACGCGCGGGAGGCCCGGGACGATCTTGCGGAGCGTCGTTCCAATTTTGCGCGCCTTGTTGGTTACGCGGTCGGCTTCCTGCGCCACAAGGTCTGCGTGCGCATCTACCCACTGCGTGGTCCAGTGTTTGACCTCGATAACCCGAACGCCCTGCGGACCGATTGCGACGACGTCGATTTCATCAGATTGGAGCTGATGCGTGACAGAGAAAGCAAGATTCGTCAGCAGAACCCATTCGTCGTCGCCTGGCGTGGATTGCAGGCGGCTTTCCAAGTGCTTGAAGGCGCTTAGTTCACTTTCGTTCGCTGCCGGTCCGCAAGAAAAGAGGGTTACCCTCATTTTGTTGCCTCCCTTTGTTGTCTACTGCAGATCCATAGCGTCTGGAAGCTGGAAGCGAAAGGGCGCCGCAGTATTAGCATCTTAAAACCAACAGCTCGGCCGCCCCTGGGAAACGCCCGGATAATCTCTGCAGGCTCCGGGAAAACAGGACCGAAGGCGGCGACTTTCGGCTTGGGACCTTCTGGATTAATCACGAGCTTGCTACTTGCTCCTTTTCTGTCGACCCTTGGGACGGCCTGAACCAGGCGATTTAGCGGGTCCGCCCGCTCTCACCCACTCATCGATCTCTGGCAACTTGCATTTCCAGAGGCGACCGACGCGATGAGCGGGCAACCCTTTGTTCTCAATCCAGCGGTAGACGGTATCGAGGGCCACACCCAAATGTGCAGCGACCTCATTCACCGAGTACCAGCGTGACGCATCGGATGGGATGCCTTCTGAAATCGACATGGATCGTCTATTGTGACAGAAAATCGGAAGCAAGTGTGCCACAACGGATCTGTTAGTGGAGGCCGCGAAACGATCCGAAATTCATTGGAAGAGTCCTCAACGGGGCAGATTTGCGCCCGATCTCGTCGGCACATTCCTTTTAGATCCGTTCAGGCACCCGATCCGAGGATTCGTACCACGCTGACCTCACGAGCGGGTCTTTGCATAACAGCAGGCCTAATCGGCGTCCTGTTCTCGATCTTCCGATCGTTCGGACTCGGTACCCTGCCTCGTCAGGCGCTGCGAAGATGTCGACCGCGACATTCATCTTCGCAGCGGAACCCCAACGTTTCGGTGCTGTGGACAGTTAGCGTCGTCGCATCGCACGAGCGAGGTCGAGTGCTCGTATGAAGCCTCCATCGGTGTCAGCGTGAACGGCGGTACCCTTGGGCACCAGTGCGCTCGCTGAAAGGTAGTCGTTAGGTCGACACGTGAACACGACGATCTGGAAACTGTGGGCTTTCTCGGTGAGCAACGCACGAAACCAGTCCATCCGGCTGTCGTCGCTCTGAACAAGTTGGTCGTCCAGGACAATCGCCGTATGCAAATACTCCGCTAGCGACAACCGGTACAATGTGGACAATTGCTCGCGGGTGCCGACCGATATCTGATCCGCCGACCTCAATGCGCCCGAGACCACAATGCCTTCCGTGGCCAACTGCGCGGTGAGCTGGACGGTCTGGTAGCGTCGCTGCGTCAACTCCTGGAACCGACCAGCGATGGCCGGTACGAGCGCCTGTCCGAGATTGCTTGCCTGGGCCGCGTCGGCCTCTTTCATTTGATCGAGCAGCAATCTCCACGCCTCGTATTCCGCCTCGATTTCCCTTTCCTGGCGCTCCGCCAACTCGAACGCTTCAGTCGCGTCGTGCAGCCGCTCACGGGCCACCGAGCCGCCTACTTGTTCGAGAGCGCCATGCGCCCGGTGGATCTCGCGGTCGATGCCTTCGAGATCTAACCTTATGCCCGCCGCGGTATTTTGGGCGGTGGTGACCTCGTCATTGGTGACGAGCCGATCAGGAACGGGCAACGCCGCATGACTCCCAGTCTTTTCAAGAAGCCTCACTTCGGCGTCCGAAAGATTCTCGGCATCGCGCAGTTTTCGCAATTCGATGAGCCGGCCGTCGTGCAACGCGTGGTCAGTCTTTGCCGTCGTCAGGTCTCCTTGCGCCTTATCGACGGCACTCGTGGCCTGAGCGGCATTTGTGCGAGCGTTGCCCAGGACTACGTCGATACGTTTTTTCCGCTCGTCAATCGCACGCTCCAGCGAAGCAAACTCAGCGGCAACCTTTTCCTTCTCGGCAATTCCAGCCGCGAGCGCAGCCCTTGCGGCGACCAATGCCGCATCCACCCCTTCCGGGAAGGCCGGCAGCGCGGCATCCCGTGACGCGACGGCCGCATCCAACGCCGACTGTGAGTGCCGCGTACGTTCGTCGGCAAGGGTCTGGGCGTTCGCCGCATCGTTGGAGATAGAGCGCGCTCCTTCGGCCTCCTTTAACAACTGTTGTCGCCGCCTTCGTAACCCGACGATTGGATCAGCGCCAAGCGCCTTGAGATCAGCGGCCAGGGTGTCAAGCTGTACGTCTCCGAGCGCGGCCCGGCAGGTCTCCGCCCTGTTCGACGCTTCGCGCAACGCCGCCGCCGCACCGGTAAGCGCGGCAATCTGGGCGCGCAGCGACTCAACTTCTGCATCCTTCGCTTTGACGCCGGCATCCAGCTCTCGACACTCCGCGATCTTGGCGTCGAGGCCGTCCAGGTCCGCGACGCCGGCGGCAACGAGATGCGGCTCTACGTCTCGGCCCCAGTTATT
>Ga0073928_10005647_pt1 | contig 17346 bp, 17 predicted proteins | sample PaiPotPPA55metaG_FD_76969 | JGI IMG/M metagenome (GOLD analysis project Ga0073928, IMG submission 76969) | Iron sulfur acid spring bacterial and archeal communities from Banff, Canada, to study Microbial Dark Matter (Phase II) - Paint Pots PPA... ... | reverse complement strand
GTGCGCGTCCCGGCGGCCAACGTGCTGGGGGAGGAGGGCGAGGCGTTCGGCTACCTGGGCCACAACCTTCCGCAGGAGCGACTCACCGTCGCCGTCGGATCGGTTTCTCAGGCCCGGTCTGCGATCGCGGCGGCCATCGACTACACGAAGAACCGCAAGGCGTTCGGCACGCCGGTCGCGTCGTTCCAGAACACCAAGTTCGAGCTGGCCGCCTGCTCGACAGACGTAGAGGCCGGCCAGGCGATGCTGGACCGCGCGGTTGCCCTGCATGTCGAGGGTGAGCTGACGGCGGCCGACGCCGCGCGTGTGAAGCTCTTCTGCACCGAGATGCAGCAGCGCGTGATCGACCGCTGCCTGCAGCTGTTCGGCGGCTACGGCTACATGATGGAGTACCCGATCGCCCGGCTGTACACGGATGCCCGGGTGGCCCGCATCTATGCGGGTACCAGCGAGGTGATGAAGGTGATCATCGCCAAGTCGCTCGGTCTGTAGCAGCTACATTTGGCCCAATACATTTGCCGCGTGACGTTGCTGCGGCCTGAGTCCCTGGACTAGACCCATGCGCATCGCAGTCTCTGGTAGCCACTCTCTGGGCAAGTCGACCGTGGTCAATGACTGGGTTGATCGCCACCCTCACTTCAATCGTGAGGAAGAACCCTACCGGGCGTTGGGGCTGCACGGGCCCTACGAGATCCAGTTTCGCGATGCGTCAACCAGGCATCACAACGGCCTCCAGCTGTACTACAGCATCAGCCGCGTCCATCGGTATGCCACGCCCGCGGATGACGTGATCTTCGACCGAGCGCCGGTGGATTACCTGGCCTATTCGCAATACACCGCCGACACAGGGTGCACCGACATCAACGATGCGTTCGTGGCCTCCATGGTGCCGGCCGTCACGGAGTCGTTGGACCGCCTGGACATCCTGGCCTTCGTGCCGAAGTCCGACGAATGGCCTGTGGAGATGGAGACGGATGGCATTCGCCCGATCGATCATGCTTACCGCGACGCGGTGGATCTGATCTTCAAGCAGATCTATCGCGAAGGGCGGTATGAAGTGATGCACGGCGAGAAACGCCCGCGATTGATCGAGTTGGTGGGCAGTCGCGAGCAGCGACTGGAGCAGTTGCAGCAGGCGATCAATGAGGTGACGGCGGGCGCTGCGCGAGGTTGATTAGCGGCGCACGCTTGAAATCCCATGCCGCCAGGGCGCCGCTAGCGATCGATATTAATCCGATCTATGATACAACTATCTATTTGTCGGTGGCTGGATTGGAAGGGGGAGCACAAGGTGAAACTTCGAATCCAGCGCGACAAGTGCACGGGGCACGCCCAGTGTCATGCGATTGATCCCGTTGCCTTCCCTATCGACGACGACGGCCACAGCGTCGTTACGGAGCGTCCCGTCGAGCCCGATGAGGAGCAGGTGGTCCGTGACGGTGTCGCCGCTTGTCCGGAGCTGGCGTTGTTGTTGGAGGAGTAGCACTGGCGAGAGGAATGGCGATGGCCAACAACGGCTTTGGACCCGACAGGATCGAGCGCTCGATCGGGGCGCTCGTGTTTTCGACGATGGTCGTCCTTGGTGCAGGCAACACGGCCTTAGCCAACGCGAGTCCAGCAGATCCCAGCGCGGGATGCTCCTACGCGCTCGACCCGCCGCATCTGACGCCGACGTTGGGCCCGAACGTGGTCACTGCCAATGTCTCTGCGGCCAAGTGCGCGTCGAGTGTCAACCCGTCGGACACGACCCTGTGCCTGCGGGCGTCCTCGGATGATTCGGCGGGTCAATGCGTCACCTCCGCAGGGGTCGCCTCGGTGCAGGTGTCTTACCCGTACCGGCCCGGCACCACATACACGGCCAATGGCGTGGGATGTGTGGCCGTGTACACAGCGAATGAGAGTCCTTGCCAATCATTCGGCCCGGTCACCGCGACCTTGTAGCCGGCCCTTGCAGTCTGTTGGCCGCCCCGGCGTACCCACGCCCGATCATGATGGGGCGCCGTACACGGCCACCACCACGCTGCGATCCAGGCTGTTTGCCGACCACACGCCGATCTGGCTGTTCGCGCAGTTCGACATGATCGCCATGTAATCGGGTCGGTAGTACCACTGGTTCATGATCTCGATGCCGCTGATCGCCAGTGCCGGGTTGATCGCGACTGTCTCGCTGACCTTTCCCCGGTATCCCGCGGCGTTGGCCCGGTCCTGCACGGTTGAGCCGTCCGACCCGATGTCGCCGTCGAGGTCACGGTTGTTGAGCACATCGTCGGTGTGCCATTGAGCGGCGAGTCTCAGGGCGCCGTTGGGTGTCACGTCATTTGTGCAGCCGGCTTGGTTCTGGATGGTGTAGATGTTGGACACCACGCTGTTGTTGAGCCGTGTGTTGTTGGGTACGAGCGTGTTGCCGTTATCGGCGTTGGCCACCGGACACCACATCACGACTCCGAGACCGCACAGCGCGGCCGCGACAGGCACTGGGAACTTCATCACGCCTCGCATGATATCAGCCACCGGCCGCCCGATCGTTGTCATCGGTCGGCTCGGTCAGCTGCCCGGCGGGGGCAGCAGCAGGGTCTGCCATTTTCTGTCCTTCTGGCCGGTTTGGGAAAGGTTGCTTTGCGTGTACACCCGCCCGTCAGGCCCGACGTATGTCCCAGTGGCAGGGTCATATCCGACGGCCGCAATGGGTGCAGCGGGCGCGGGCGGTCCGGGCGGGGCCGCTGCTCCTGGCGGTGCGGCGGTCCTGGGCGACAACTGCGGAACATCCTGTCCGGATAACGTGGCGTTCGGGTCGCCCTTCCAGTTCAGCCCGTCGTTGAGCGGGACGTAGTTCTCGTCGCTTTCGCACATCTCCACTGTCGGCGCACGTTTGCCCGGTCGCGTCTCGCACGGGATGTTGCGCGCACCACGCACATTGAAGGGGGAGTCCTGCGGCACCCGGCAATACAGATCGCCGGCCGGTCGGTCAGGGTAGTCCACCACCGCGGCCACCCGCTGCTGCTGCACGGGCAGGAAGCCTGTTTGGCACGGCGGCGGCAAGTTGGTGTTGAGGTGGAAGCTCAAGTAGGCACCTTTGTAGGCCTGCTTGGATCCACGGTTGGCCAAGCTGATGGCCTGCAGGTCGGCGGTGCCTTGGGGCAGCAGCACCAGCAGTTGCTCGAGGTCGGGGCGGTAGGTGACGAGCACCGGCGCGATGCTGGCGAGGTTGGCGGCGAGAATCGGGACGGTGGGTTGCAGCCGATCCAACAGTTGGCGCACGGCATCGCCGCCCCCGGCACCGTTGGTGATGACCCCCCGCACGTCGCGGTCGTGGTCACGTAGTTGGCCGGTGATGGTGGCCAGATGCGCTGCCCATGCCTGCACCGAATCTGACGTGTCGGTTTGGGTGTTCAACACCGGTGCCGAGTTGTCCACCACGTTGAGGAGATCGGGCAGGTTCTTGTAGGAGTCGATGGCCAGGGTGCTGCCGCCCTTGACGAACCGGCTGATGTCGGGGGCGAGCCCGCCGACGGCGGTGTAGGACTCGTCGATCACCTTCTTGAGGTTGTCACCGGGAATCGCCTCAACGCCGCGGTTGGCGGCGTCGAGAAGCGAGTTGATGTCGGGCGGAACCCCGGTGTTGTTCACCGTGATGATGTCGCCGTTTTTGAGGTCGGGACCGCCTCCGCTTCGGGGCAGGAGCGCGACGTACTGTTCGCCGACCGCCGAGGTGCTGTGTACCTCGGCTTGCAGCTCGGCCGGGATCTTTACATCTGATCGCAGCGACAGGACCGCATCGACGCCGGTCTGGGTCAACCGAACCTTGTCGACCTCACCGACTTCGGTGCCCCGGTAGGTGACGTTCGCCCGCTCGTAGAGCCCGGCGGCCTGCGGCAGTTGCACAGTCACGGTGTAATGGCCCACGCCGAACAGCAGGTTGGGCAGACCCATGAGGTCCAACACCATGTAGGCGAAGGCGGTGACGGCGATGACCGCCAGCACCGCCAGCTGGATCCATATCTGCCTGGTGAGATGCATGCCTATGGCCCCTGGTCGAGGTGGTAGGGAACGACCAGCGGGTTGGCGGCCGTGTAGGGGCTGGGTAGTTGACCGATGGTGCGGCCCCACTGCATCTCGAGTTCGGTGAGGTTGCCCTCCCACCGGGTTCCGGTGAACAGTCCCGAATCCAGCCTGCTCAGGGTCAGATCGATGACAGCGGTGAGGTTCGCGTAGTCACCGCGCAGCCATTTGGTCAGCGTTTCCTTGGAGAAGGGGTAGGTGGTGTAGATGCTCAACGATCGCGTCAGCGCGGGGCCGGCGTCGGCCAGAGATTGCAGTACCGGCCCGAGCTCCTTGAGTTCTTTGACCAGGTTGTCCTTGGTCTGGTTGACCGTATCGGTCGCCAGTGCACCGAACTTCCCGAATTGGTCGAGGGCGTCGGCAAGGTTGTCGCGTTCGTCCTTGAGGACAGCCAGTGCGTCCGGGATCGTCTTCAGCGCCTTGTCCACCACCGGCTGCTGCGCCGCGACCTGGCTGCCAGCGTTGTTGAGACTGTTAGTGGCCGCGATGATGTCGTCGCTTTGGTCGTTGAGATAGCCGACGTACTTGTCGAGCTGGGTGATGAGGCTGCGCAGGTCCTGCTCGCGGCCGGCAAACGCCGACGACAGCACCTGGGTGATCTCCTGGATCTGGCCGATGCCGCCGCCGTTGAGGACAAGCGACAACGCTGAAAGTGTCTGCTCTGTCGTCGGATAGGCGCTGCCTGACGACAGTGGGATCAGTGAGCCGTCGTGCAGCTTGCCCTCGGTAGGTGTGGTCGTCGGCGGCGCCAACTCGATGTGTTTGGAGCCGAGCAGACTCGTTTGACCCATGGTCGCGGTGGCGTTGGCCGGCAGGTTCACGTCCCCGTCGAGTGTCATCGTCACCAGCGCGTGCCAGCCCTGTCGCTCGATCTTGGTCACGGTGCCGACGGTCACGTCACCGACGCGGACCCGCGAATTGCGCTCTATGTTGTCGACGTCGGGCAGTTGTGCTTGGACGGTGAAGGATCCGGGCCCGTGGCCCGCGGTGCCAGGCAGCGGCAACGAGTTCGGTCCCTGCCAGGCGGCGCAGCCGCACAGGCCGATCCCCAAGACCGCCACGGCCGCCACCCGCGCGGCCGGCTTGAGCGCGCGGTTCATGAGCCCGCCCCCGGCGGCACCATGATTCCGGCAAGCCCGTTGGCCGGGTCGGTCTGCTGGGCCGCGTCCGGCGACGTCTGGTTGGGCAGCAGACCGCTTGTCGTCGAGGCCGCCTCGGCAGCCAGCGGCGGGGCGGGGTTGGCCGGTCCGGGCGGGGGAACGTAATCGGGCCGCAGCCAGTCCTGGGAGTAGGTCAGCTCGTTGGGACGCGCCATGGCGCCGAGGAAGAGGTTTTCGCCCAGTGGCGGAAAGTTGAACTCGCGATTCTTGACGATGGGGGCCAGGTACTGGACACACAACTTGGAGGATTGCTCGGCGCCCAGCCGCGACGCGGCCTGAATCGCTCCGCACAGGAAGCTGATCGGGTTGGCGAAGTTGTTGATCGCGATGGCGCCGGTGAAGGTGCCCTGGGCGGGCGCGTAGATGTTGAGGAAGTTTGAGAACGCGGTCGGCGTGATGTGCAGCGTTTGTTTGATGTCGTCGAGGCTCTGGTTCAGTGCGGTGGTGACCGAAGCGAGCTTGTCCGATGTGGTACCCAGCGTTTCTTTGTTGTCCGCCACGAAGCTTTGCACGTCGCCGATGACGTCGTTGATGTCGTGCACGGCCTGGCCAACCTGACCGGGACCGTTTGCGAGCAGCCCGGTCACCGCCGCCAGGTTCTGGTTGAGCTCGCGCATCAGGTCAGTGCTGGACTGAAGTGCCGAGACCAGGATCGAGATGTTTTTGATCGTGCTGAACAAGTCGTGGCTGTGATCTCCCAGCGCCGAGAACGCCTGCGAGAGCTTGATCAGGGTGTCGCGGATGTTGGCGCCTTGACCACGCAGGTTTTCTGCGGCGGTGTCGACGAACTGCCCGGCTGTGCTCACCCCGCCGGGCTGGGTGGGCTGCAGTGTGTCGGTGAGCTTCTGCAGTTGCTCGCGCAGGTCGTCCCATTCGACGGGAACCGCGGTGCGCTGCTGGGGAATTACCCCATCGTCGGCGATCACTGGCCCACCCGTGTAAGCCGGTGTCAACTGAATCGCGCGGACGGCCACGAGCGAGGGCGCGATGATCGCCGCGTTGACGGTGGCGGGGATCTTGTACTTGGCGTCGACCCAGAACGTGATCTTGACCTGTCCGGGGCGGGGCTCGATGCGGTCGATATTGCCGACCGGCAGCCCGAGCACGCGGATCTCATCGCCGGCGTAGAGCCCGTTGCTGTTGGCGAAGTAGGCAGTCAGGTGAATGCGATCCTGTTGCCCCGCAATGCGAACCAGGACCAGCACGCCGCCGATCAAGGTAACGGTGAGCGCCGTGGCGATCAGAACCTTCCAGCGACCACTCATCATTGACCCCCTTCGGGATGCTGGGGTGCGGCATGAGGCGGCACCGGTGGGGGGGTCGCTGGGGCTACCTCGCCCGGCGCGGGTAGGTAGACCGGGGACGAGGACGGCGCAGGTTCGGCGCCGGCTCCGGGCACTAGGGGCGGTGCCGGCGGGCCGGGAGGCGGCCCGCCCGGCGGCGGAGCCGGTAAGGGCTCACGGTAGGGGTAACAACCGGGCCCGGACCCTGGACAAGGAAGGTCGCCGGGGTTGCCCGTAATCGCGTCGGGCAGTGAGAGATTGGGCTGCCCGCCTTGGCCGGTGCGCGGGTAGGGCATCGGTAGCGCGGGGGTTGCCGGTTGGCCGGTCTGGGGATCGGTGAGCTGCGAGGGCGACAGCGTGCTGGGATCCAGCCCCAGGTCGGAGAATGCGGCGTCGACGAAGGGCTGGATAAACTGACCCGGTATCAGGTTCACCAGATAAGCCTTGAAGAACGGGCCAGAGGACACCGACTCGCCCAGTGACATGGCATAGGCGTTGAGTCTCTTGATCGAGGTTTGCACCTCGTGTTTGCGGTTGTCGACGATCGTGAGCACGCCGTTGAGCTTGTCCAGCGCTGGTTTGAGGGTTTTCTTGTTATCGCCGATGAACCCGTTGATCTGGCGGGCGACCGCGCTGATGTTGCCCGAGATCTGTTCCAGCGCTGCGCTTTGGCTTTGCAGTTCGACCAGCAGCGCGTTGGTATCGCCGATCAGGCTGACGACCGCGTCGCTGCGCTGGGCAAGCACGCCGGTGGTCTTGTTGGCGTTGGCCAGCAGGTTGCGTAGTTGGGCGTCGCGCTGGTCGATGGTGTCGGAGAAGCGGGCGACACCCTGCACGGCGATCTTCAACTCGGGCGGGGTGTCTTTGAAGGTGTCTGAAAGCACTGACAGCGACTCGGACAGCTGGTCGGTGTTCAATCCGCTGATCGCGGCGGTGATGTCACCCAGTGCGTCAGGCAGCTGGTAGGCCGAGGTGGTGCGCTCCAGCGGGATCGGCCCGGACTGTCGCCGGTCTCCGCGCGGGGTCACTTCCAGAAATTTGGCTCCCAGTACGCTTTTCGTCTTGATGGCGACTTCGGACCGGTCCCCGATGAAGATGTGTCGATTGAGATTGAACTTCACCAGCACCCGCGGGCCGTCCAGCGACAGGCTCTCCACTTGGCCGACCTCAAGCCCGGACACGTCGACCGCCTCGCCGGAGGTCAGTCCGCTCGCGTCGGCCAGATGCGCCGAGTATTCGGCCTGCTGATTGATCAGCGGCAGAGATTTGTAGTTCAGCGCGGCCACCCCGACGCCCACCGTTAAGGCCACCCCGACGGCCCCCACTATGAACGGATTGCGCTCGGCAAACGATTTCATCTGGGAGTGCACCTCCCCGAGGCCTGGCCGGCCAGCTTGACATACACCGGCTGACCACCCTTGCCGTTGAGCTTGAGCACCAGTTCACACAGATAGAAGCTGAAGAAGTCGCCGTAGAGGCCCTGGCGGCTCAGCACTTGGTAGGCGTCGGGCAGCGTCGCCAACAGGTTGTCCATGTAGTCGTGGTCGGCCACCACGATGCCCGCCGCGCGATCGGTCTCACCGACCACCTTGGTGATCGGTGGCCGAGCCTGGACCAGAAGATCGGCCACCGATCCGGTGGCGCTGCTGATGTTGCCGACGGCCGACGAAATCTGAGACTTCCTATTGGCTAACGTTGAAACCAGGGTCGACAGTGAATCCACTGCCTTGGCGAACTGGGTGCTTTGGTCGCCCAACGAACCCAGCACCGTGTTCAGGTTGACGATCACCTGCCCGATGAGCTGGTCGCGGTCGGCCAGTTTGTTCGTCAGCTCGCCGGCCTGAGTCAAAAACGAGCCGATCGTGTCTCCTTGTCCTTCAAAGGCTTTGACCAGTTGTCCGGTTAGGGCGTTGGTCTGGTCAGGGTCCAGCGCCCGGAAAAGCGGGCGGAAACCGCCGATGAGCGCGTCGAGGTCCAGCGCCGGTGAGGTGTTCGACAGCGGAATGGTGTCGCCCTTGCTGAGCTTCCTGACACCTCCGGGGCCCTCCTCCAGCGCCAGATAGCGCCCACCGATGAGGTCGTCGTAGCGGATGGCCGCGCGGCTCCCTTGGGTCAGCACGACGGACGGGTCCGCCGTGAAGACCACTTTGACGGTGGTATCGGGCTGGATCGCCAAGCTCTTGACCTTGCCGACCTCCACACCGGCGATGCGCACGAACTGGCCGCTCTTGAGACCGGACACATTCGCGAAGACCGCGTTGTACGCCGTTTCCGGACTGAATCGAAGCTTGCCGAAGATGGCGAACAGCGCGAAGCTGAAGAACCCGCACACCACAACGAAGACCACCAGGCCTCGCAGCGCGCCGCCCAGATTAGCTTTCACGGTCTGCTCTCACGATCGGTTCGGGGCCTCTCCGTTGCGTTGTGGACGATGTTGGAAGCGCGGGTTCACGGTGCGGGCTGCGCTGGCGTCGGGATCGGCGGGACCGGAGTCGGTTGCAGGTCCATGGGATTGGGCACTGCGAACGGCTCCGAACCCGGAGCTGGACCGGCTTCGCGCGGCGCACCTGGTGGCGGCGCGGGCGGCTCGTTGGGATACAGCGGTGTCCCGTCGGGTGCGTACATCGGAGCCCCGTATGGCGGCCCACCCGGACCGGGGTCGGGACCCGGCGCCGGCCCGCCCGGGTAGCGGATGCTGGGCGGCTCGGGCAGCGCGCGGGTGACCGGGAAGTAATCGGCATAACCGGGGAAGCCGATGCCCGGGTTGGGTCGCATGTCCATCCCCGTGCCCCAGCCGGTGTCGGTCACCAGATAACGCTGCGGGAAGTTCTTCGACACGTCGGGCAGCGAGCCGCAGCGAGGCGCGCCACCGGGTCCGCCCCTGGCGTCCACGACCGGCAGGTTGGCAGGATAGCGGTAGGCGTCCTCACCGCCCAGCAGTGAGACGTCAAGCGTTTCGGACTTGCCGTCGTGGCCGCCGGTGAGTCCGGCGTAGCCGTACCCGCCTTGGTTTTCCGGGAGCAGCAGCTTGTAGGCGCCGGTGAGCATGCACGTCAGTTCCGGGTTGTAGTCCAGCAACAACGACGTCGTCGGTTCCAACGCGTTGATCCCGGTGATGAGGTTGGCCTTGCTCGGGGCCAATAGATTCACCCCGGAGCGGGCAAAGCCGACGACACTGAGCAACAACGAGTCCAGCGCTGGGGCATTGCCGGTGATCGTCGTGCTGGTTGTGCTGGCGGCATCAAGGACAGCCAGAATGTTCTGCGCCGCTGCACTGTAGGTGTCGCCGAGGCCCTTGACCGCCCTGAAGTCACTCCGGATCGTCTCGGCACGCGGATTGAGCTGCAGCAGAACAGCGTTGGCGTCGGTGATGCCCTGCCCGATCGCTGGGCCCTGTCCACGCAGGCCATCGGCCAACGCGGTCAACACGGCGTTGAGCTTGGCGGCATCAACCTTGCCCAACAGCGCGGTGAGGTTCTGGAACACCGTGTTGACCTCGGTCGCCACGTTGCGCGACTGGATCACCGCACCCGCGCGCAGTCGCTGCGGGCTGGGGTCATCGGGGTAGACCAGATCGACGAATTTGGCCCCGAAAGCCGTGGTGGCGCGAATCTCGGCGCCGACGTTGGCCGGGATGAACTGGATCTGATCCGGGCTGATCTCCAACTTCAGCTTGACCGGGTCCCGCCCGCCCTGGATGGCGGCGACCCGGCCCACCTCCACCCCGCGCATCGTCACCTTGCCGCCGGCTTCCATCACCAGCCCTGCCCGGTCCGACATCAAAGTGACCGGCACTACAGAACGAAACGTGCCCTCGAGCATCGCCGCGGTGACGAACAGCAGCGCCCCGATGATCGCCAGCAGGATCAGACTGCCCCACGCCGGGTGCAGGCCCTCTCTGCGTTTCGCCGATGCCATCACCGTTAAACCGAGGGTTGACGTCTGACGGGGCGCGCGGCGGCGGCCGACGAAACCGGCCCGGGAGCCAGTTCCATCACCAACCGCACCTGGTTGGTGTCACCGCCCCGAGTATCTGGAGCGCTCAGCGCGGCCAACCGTGGGTTGATCGCCCTAGCCCCCATCGGAGTCGGCCTTCGTTGCCGCGCCGCCGGTCCGGGCGCAGACGGGATGTGCGGCGACTGCTGGGTTGATGGTGCTCACCTCACCTTTTCCGAGCCTTGTCCGATCACTTCGTAAACGTTTTCCCCGGAGGACATGCGGTCGCGACCTTAGCCGAATTTGACTCTATGATAGATCGACTTCGGGAACAATACTCTAAATCGTGCTATGATTGAGCGTCTTCGTCCCCGGGTTGCGCGGGGTGCGGGGCAGGCCCCGAACACACGAAGCGTCTCGTGTTTGAGTCTGAGCACGAGCAGCATCTGCGGGAGGTGCACAGGTGAGGGTGGCAGGCGCCCATGTGCTGGTGACCGGCGGATCCCACGGCATCGGCATGCAGATCGCCGGGGAGTTCTCACGCCGGCGCGCCAGGGTGACAGTGCTGGGCAGAGACCAACGGCGTCTTGCCGACGTCGCCGATCGCATCGGCGGGCAGTATGTGCAGCTTGATCTGGCTGATGGGTCGGCAGTCGTGGACGCGGTGAGCAAAGTCGAAGCCGAAGGCGGGCCGGTGGACGTGCTGATCAACAACGCCGGTGTCGCGATGACCTGCGAGGCCGCCGAATACGGTGCCGGTGCCGCCCAACGTCTGATGATGGTCAACGCCGTTGCCCCGATGGAGCTGACGCGACAGGTGCTTCCCGGCATGACAGCGCGCGGGCGCGGACATATCGTGAACATCTCGTCGCTGGCCGGCGTGACCGCCGTTCCGCACCTGGCCGTCTATGGCGCCAGCAAGGCCGCGTTGCACCATTACACCGCCGGAGTGCAGCGCGAACTCGCACTGAAGCGACTCCCGGTGGGCATGACGCTGGTCACTCTTGGTGAGGTCGCCGGGACCCAGATGATGGAGGACGCGCGCAACTCGCCTGTCATCGCGGCGGTTTCGCAGAAGCTGGCCCGCACCCGGGCCCTGCCCACCATCACTGCGGCACACGTCGCCTTGGCCGTGGCCGACGCCGTGGAGCGCAACGCGCGATACCTGTGCGTCCCGCGCCGCATCAGTCCGATCGTCGGCCTTCGCGACGTGCCGAGCCGCCTGCAGGACGTTCTGCTGCGTGGAGTCTCCGACGCCGCCGGTGGCGACATCTCGGTGGTAGTCACCTAGACAGTAATCCGATATCTTAGATAACGATTTTTTCAGTGAGGAGGCATCGCTGCACCCGCACGGTGGAGCCCGAGCAGTTGCCGGCGACCACGACCGTCGATGCATGACGCGACGGTGTCGGCCGCCTGATTGAACCGTGTAACCCCCAACTCCTGAAAGGCCACGGCATTGGAAACGACCGCGCTGCGGCGCAGCCTGCAGCAGTTCTTGGCTGATCGCGGGGTATCTGGCGAGGTGGACGACGTCGTCCCCATCGAGGGCGGATTCAGCCAGATCACCCACGCATTCACCGTGCGGACCCCCGGCGGTGACCGGCGCTATGTCCTGCGCAGCGACCGCCCCGGTGGCGCGAAGCTGACCACCACCGACAGGGCACTGGAGTACCGCGTCATCCGTGCGCTCAACGCCCAGGATGCCCCGGTCCCCGTGGCGCAGTGGGCAGACGTCGACGGCAGCACGTTGGGCGCCCCGGCACTGATTTCGGACTTTGTGGAGGGCCAGAATTTCCTGCAGGCCGCCCGCGGCGGGGCGTTCGACCACGGCGAGCTCGCCGACCGGGCGATCGACGCCGCCGCCGAGATCCACCGGCTTGACACCACGCTGCTGGCGGCCGAACTCGGCTCCCCGGCCGCGGACTGGAACAGCTACATCGACACGCAGGTCGAAGCCTGGCGGCAACTGGAAGCGCGGCAGGCCGAACGCATGCCTATCCTGCGCTACCTGGCATCCTGGCTCGACGCCAACCGGCCGGCGCCTGTCGAGCTGTGCCTGGTCCACGGCGAGTACAGCCTGGCGAACCTCATGATGCGGCCCGACGGCAGAGTGCTGGTGATCGACTGGGAGTATGCCCACATCGGTGATCCCCGAATGGATCTCGGTTGGTGCATCCAGCGCGGCGGCAAGGAACCACCCAATGTGCTCGGCGAGCACATCGACCGGGTGTGCCTGCGCTACCGCGAGTTGACGGGGATGTCCGAAGAAGCGATGAACCCGGCGGCATTGTCGTACTTCGTCATTCTGAGCGGTTGGCAGGCATTCGGCGCGGTGCTGGATGGCATAACGCGATTTGTGCAGGGGGACAACAGCTTGCTGCTCTCGGCCTACCTGGTGTCACCGTGGTCGCTGGCGTGCAGCGAGTGGCTCAACATCACCGACAACTACGCGGCGTCAATCGATGCGCGCACGCCGGCCGAGGGCGGGAAGGTGGGTGCGCCATCATGATGTCCACCCCAACGGTGGTGCAGCTGGTCGCCGCGATCCGCAGCCAGCTCGCCGACGTCGTCGCCCCCGCGGTCGACGACCCAACGGCGGGCAAGGTGCTCGGCATCATCGACCACCTGCTGCAAACCATCGAGGTGCGCGCCGAGCACGAGATCGACTGGATGGTCTCGCATATCGATGCCGTCGTCGCTCTGGCCGCGACGTACGTTGAAACCGGTGCTGACAATGATCAATCCGGCGCGGTGCGTGCGGCGCTGCGCCGCTATGACCAAGACAAGAAGCCCTCGTTGGCGGCCCGCGCGGTGACCGAGAATTTCGCCATGGCCGCCCAGGTGCTCTCGGCGTTGTTGGAGGCCACCGTGTCTGACGACGGACACGTCGCGCTGAGTGCACGCGAGCTTCTCCGACGCGATGTTGCGCATGGAGTTGACATCGTCGGCGAATTCGAGCTGGTGCCGCCGTGACGGCCCGACCCGCGAGTCAGGTGCTGCCCACCGCGGCCGGGAAGTCAAGGACCGAACGGCATCCCGGCTCGGCGGCCACGATGCGCGGCACCAGGTTGACCGCGCGTGCGGCGTTCAGCTCGGCGGTCGTCTGACCGAAACCGCCCTCGGTTACCGGCTTTATCTCACAGACCAGCGACGGCGTCCCGTCGATCTGGACGCGCCACTGCGGCTCGGCGGCCGATGCGCGCCAGCCCGGTCCGAGCCCGGGGACCGCCACCTGCTCCTTGACCAGGGTGTAGAACGTCTCTCCGGAACCGGTGTACGCGGCGAATTCCCAGCGGACGCCGGCCGTCGTCCCTTCCGGTATGCGTAATCCGTTGGGCAGCATGATGTCCCGCGGCGCGGGGGCGAATTGCTTGCTCACTAGTTCCAATGCGCCCATCTCGAATCCCACCGCGTGGGCGATCATCCGCGCCGATTGAGCGATGTGGCGCACCCAGCGCTGATCGCGTGGTTGCAGACCTGGCTGACTCGTGGGCACTGGGGTCCCGAAGCCCAGACCAGTGCGCAGCTGCTCGGCGGAGGGGTAGTCCCCGATCAGATTGCTCTGCTGGGCCCGGATCCGCTGGACTCGGCCCACGTACCCGGAAAGGAACAGAGGCAGTACATCGCTGACCAGACCGGGGATGCTGCCGCCACCGACCAGGGTGGCGCCACCCGCACGGCAGGCCGCCTCGACAAGCACGAAGTCGGGGTCACCGGGCAGGTACCACGCGCCGACCGGCGCGTAGACGTTGATGCCCGCCCTCAGCAGTGTGCACAGCTCCTCGGGTTGCCAGCCCTTGCCCACCCAGATCGCGCAGTCGGGTCGTGCGTTGAGGATGTCGGTCAATCGGGTGCCTGCGGCAATGCCCACCGGCGCGATTCCCGCCAGCGTCCCGGCGTCGATGCCGGCCTTGGCGGGATCACGCACGAGCGTGGCGACGAGTTCCATGTCGCTGCGGGCGACCACCAGGCCGATGACACGCACGCCAACACCGCCCGTATAGCACACGGCCACCCTCACGGGTCGATGTGATGGGGTTATCGGAGAAGACATTTCGCCCCGGCAAGGTCGGGCTTGGCGCCGCCTGCGCACCCGCAACCAGCGGCGATCGCAGCGGCATCGGCGCTTGCCCCCAGCGATGTGGACAAGCTATGTCCGGCCATGACCGCTCTCCTCGGGCCGCCCAGCCCTACTAGCCACCCTACCCACAATTCGATATCTTAGGCATCGATTTATGTGTTTGGGGCGATCGGCCGTCTGCTCGTGACAGGCAGGCGTGACAAGTAGGGAGATCTGATGAACCGAGTGGCCGGCAAGGTGGCCCTGGTGACGGGTGCGGCGCGGGGGCAGGGCCGCTCGCACGCCGTGCTGCTGGCCGCCGAGGGCGCCGACATCATCGCCGTGGACGCGTGCGCCGACATCGCCACGACCGAATACCCGCTGGCAAGCCTGGCCGACCTCGACGAGACGGCACGGTTGGTGCAAAGGGAAGGCCGCCGGGTGCAGACCGTTGTCTGCGACGTTCGCGACCGCGCTGGTCTGAGTGCGGCGATCGACGCCGCGGTGACCAGGCTGGGAGCACTGGATGCGGTGATCGCCAACGCCGGCATCGCCCCGCTGTCGGGTGGTCAGTCGATCCAGGCGTATGTCGACGCGGTCGACGTCGACCTCATCGGTACGGTCAACACCGTCTCGGCTTGCCTGCGCCATCTCGGCGCCGGTGCCTCGATCGTCGCGATCGGATCGTTGGCCGCGTTTTCTGACACCATCTCCGACCGCACGCCGGGCGGGGCCGGCTACAGCTTCGCCAAAAAGGTATTGGCTCACTACGTCCACGATCTGGCCGGTCAACTGGCCGCCGAGCTGATCCGGGTCAACGCGGTGCACCCGACCAACTGCAACACCGACATGTTGCACAGCAAGCCGATCTACGAGCAGTTCCTGCCCGGGGTGGAGCGCCCCACCCGCGAACAGGCCGAAGCAGCGTTCCCGGCGATGCAGGCAATGCCGATTCCCTACGTCGAACCCAGTGACGTCAGCTACGCGGTGCTGTATCTGAGTTCCGACGAGTCGCGGTATGTCACCGGGCTGCAGATGCGCGTTGACGGTGGCGCGTACGTCAAGCGCCGTCCGTGGTCGGCCTGAGCCCGTCATCCTTGCCTTCCCCCAAAAGTCGTTCTATCGTGCATCTATATTTTGGAGGTGGCGGCTGAGGTGACATTGACCGATACGGCCAAGAAGCCGGTCCGGGCTGTGGGCAGTTTCTACGCGCTGAGCCTTGACACGCTGCTGGCGATCCCGCGACGACCCTTTGCGTGGCGCGAGCTGGTCGTCCAGACCTGGTTCGTCGCGCGGGTGTCGTTGGCGCCGACGCTGATGCTGGTGGTCCCGTTCACCGTGCTCACCGTGTTCATCGTCAACATCTTGCTGACCGAGATCGGGGCCGCGGATTACTCCGGCAGCGGGGCGGCATTGGCGATCGTCACCCAGACCGGACCGGTGGTCACCGTGCTGGTGGTCGCCGGCGCGGCGGCGACGGCCATGTGCGCCGACCTCGGTGCCCGCACCATCCGCGAAGAACTCGATGCGTTGCGTGTGATGGGCATCAACCCGATCCAGGCTCTTGTGGTACCGCGCGTCATCGCAGCCACGATCGTCGCGTTGCTGCTCAACGGTTGTGTCACCATCTTCGGGCTCGCGGGCGGCTTCCTGTTCTCGGTCACGTTTCAACACGTCACTCCTGGTGCCTACGCGGGCGGGTTGACATTGCTCATCGGATTGGCCGAGGTGGCCACCGCCACGGTTAAGTCCGCGTTGTTCGGCATGTCGGCCGCACTGATCGCCTGTTACAAGGGAATAGCGGTCGGCGGGGGACCACAAGGCGTCGGCAATGCGGTCAACGAGACAGTCGTCTTCTCGTTCATGGCGCTGTTTTTAATCAACGTTGTCGCCACGGGCGTCGGGGTGGAGGTAGCCAAATGATGGCCACGCTCAAGGGCCGCCGCGCGATGGCCGCCGCGCCAAGCACGCAGTTCTACCGAATCAAGCAGGCGGGTGACAAGCTGGTCGACGGCTTCAACCAGCTGGGCCGACAGGCCAACTTCTACGCCAGCACCCTGCGGTCGCTCGGTGATGCTTTCGTGCGCTACAAGGGTGAAACCATCCGGCTGCTCGCACAGATGGGTCTGGGCAGTGGCGCCCTGGCATTGATCGGCGGCGCCACCGTGGTGATCGGTTTTCTGACGTTCGCCGGCGGTACGGTGATCGCGATACAGGGCTACAGCACGCTCAGCGGTATCGGCGTGGAAGCGTTGTCGGGATTCGTCTCGGCATTCGTCAACGTGCGGATCGTGGCACCGCTGGTGGCCGCCATCGGGTTGGCCGCCACGATCGGCGCCGGGGCAACCGCACAGCTGGGCGCGATGCGTATCAATGAGGAGATCGACGCGCTGGAAGTGATGGGCATCAGGTCGGTGGCCTACCTCACCTCCACGCGGCTGGTCGCCGGGGTCATCGTGGTCGTCCCGCTGTTCTGCGTGGCCGTCATCATGGCGGTGGTAGGCACCCGGCTGTCCGTCACCATGACCTACGGTCAGTCCACCGGCGCCTATGACCACTACTTCAAGACGTTCCTCAACCCGCTGGACCTGATCTGGTCATTCCTGCAGGTGCTGTTCATGGCCATCGTCATCATGCTGATCCACACCTATTACGGCTTCACCGCGACCGGCGGGCCGGTCGGAGTGGGCGAGGCTGTGGGCCGGGCGACGCGGACCTCACTGATCATGGCCAGCTTCGTCACGGTCGCGGTGTCGTTGGCCGTGTACGGCCAAAACGGTAACTTCCACCTTTCCGGCTGAGCCGGTGCTCACTCCTTGCCAACTGTACGAATACCGGGATAGCC
>Ga0073928_10005646_pt1 | contig 17347 bp, 16 predicted proteins | sample PaiPotPPA55metaG_FD_76969 | JGI IMG/M metagenome (GOLD analysis project Ga0073928, IMG submission 76969) | Iron sulfur acid spring bacterial and archeal communities from Banff, Canada, to study Microbial Dark Matter (Phase II) - Paint Pots PPA... ... | reverse complement strand
GCTGGCCGGTCGGATATACACTTTATCCGGGGCGGCTTAACGCTTTGCTTAAATCGTACAGGGCGCTTCGGCCGGTTGGCTATGTCGGTGCCGGCCCGGCCGCTCCCGGCGCGCCTAGACTAGGAGCGGAGGTATCGCCCGAAAGTCGCGTCAGCCGGACGCCGCGCAGCCGGCGCGCGAAACTCACCCTCACCCGCATTTCGAATAGTCGCAGCTCGTGCATTGATCGCAGTTCTCGATGCGGATGAGCGCTGCTTCGCCGCATTTGGGGCATTGCGCGAGCCGCCGTGCCGAGCCCGGCGATGGATCGGCGCCCGCCAGGTTGACCACCTGGCGCTCGGCGAGCGCGCTGCGCTTCGACGGCAGGAAGCCGATATCGACGAGATGCTTCTCGATGACGTTGCCGATCGCTGCCAGCAGCGAGGGCACGTAACGTCCCTCCATCCACGCGCCCCCGCGCGGATCGAACACCGCTTTCAGTTCCTCGACGACGAAGGAGACATCGCCGCCGCGGCGGAACACGGCGCTGATCATCCGCGTCAGGCCGACGGTCCAGGCGTAGTGCTCCATGTTCTTCGAGTTGATGAAGATCTCGAACGGGCGCACGCGCCCATCCTGCAGAATGTCGTTGATGGTGATGTAGAGGGCGTGCTCGTTCTCGGGCCAGCGGATCTTGTAGGTCCGTCCGGGCAGCTCCTCGGGCCGGTTCAAGGGTTGCGTCATGTAGACGACGCCGGTCTCGTAGCCGTCGCCAGGCACCGGCTTGCGCGTCGGGGCCGGCAGCGGCAACTGCTGCTGGCGCGGTGCGTCCGGCCTCGCGTCCTTCTTCACCTCGAGCACGGCGCCGGTGACTTCGTTCGGCCGGTAAGTGGTGCAGCCCTTGCAGCCGAGCTCATAGGCCTGGAGATAGACGTCCTTGAAGCGCTCGAAGGGAAAGTCGGCGGGGATATTGATGGTCTTGGAGATGGAGCTGTCGACGTATTTCTGCACCGTCGCCTGCATCACCAGATGGTCGGCGGGCGCGAGTTGCTGCGCATCGACGAAGGCAGCCGGCAAGGGCGTGTGCTCGCCCTTCAAGCGCCGGAAGAGGCGGTAGGCGTAGTCGCTCACCTCCTCCTCCTTGCGGCTGCCGTCGGGCATCAGCACGCGGCGCGTGTAGCTGAAGCTGAACACCGGCTCGAGGCCGGAGGAGACGTTGTCGGCGAAGAGCGAAATAGTGCCGGTGGGCGCCACCGAGGTGAGGAGCGCGTTGCGGATGCCGTGCGCGGCGATCGCGGCACGGACATCGTCGTCGAGCCCGGCGATCGTCTCACCGGCGAGATACTGCTCCTTGTCGAAGAGCGGGAAGGCCCCCTTCTCGGATGCCAGCGCTGCCGAGGCGAGATAGGCCGAGCGCTGGATCGCCTTCAGCCATTGCTCCGTAAGCGCCACAGCGTCGTTCGAGCCGTAGCGCGCGCCGCACAGGATCAGCGCATCGGCAAGCCCGGTGACGCCGAGGCCGATCCGGCGCTTCGCCTTCGCCTCATGCGTCTGCTCGGACAGCGGGAAGCGCGAGGCATCGATGGCATTGTCGAGCATGCGCACCGCGAGCGGCACGAGACGCTCGAGCTCGTCGAGCTCGAGCCGCGCCTGCGGCGTGAAGGGATCGCGCACCAGCGCGGCGAGGTTGATCGATCCGAGGAGGCACGCGCCATAGGGCGGAAGCGGTTGTTCGCCGCACGGATTTGTCGCACTGATGGTCTCGGCATAGTACAGATTGTTGCGGCGATTGATGCGATCGATGAAAATCACGCCGGGCTCGGCATAGGCGTAGGTCGAGCGCATGATCTTGTCCCAGAGCTCGCGCGCCGGGACTACCTTGTAGGTCGTGCCGGCGAAGGTCAGCTCCCAGGGCGCGTCCTCCTTCACCGCCGTCATGAAGGCGTCGGTGGCGAGGACCGAGAGATTGAACATGCGCAGGCGCCCCGGCTCGCGCTTGGCCTCGATGAAGGCCTCGATGTCCGGGTGGTCGCAGCGCAGGGTCGCCATCATCGCGCCGCGGCGGTGGCCGGCGCTCATGATGGTGCGGCACATCGCGTCCCACACATCCATGAAGGAGAGCGGGCCCGAGGCATCGGCGCCGACGCCCTTGACCGGCGCTCCCTTGGGCCGCAGCGTCGAGAAATCGTAGCCGATGCCGCCGCCCTGCTGCATGGTGAGCGCGGCCTCGCGCAGATGGGTGAAGATGCCGGACATGTCGTCCGGGATCGCGCCCATGACGAAGCAGTTGAAGAGGGTGACGTTGCGCCCGCTGCCGGCGCCGGCCATGACCCGGCCGGCCGGCAGGACCTTGAAGCCGCTCATCGCGTCGAAGAAACGCCCGGCCCAGAGGTCGCGGTCCTGCTCGGGCGCCGCCAGCGCATCGGCGACGCGCCGCCAAGTGTCCTCGATGGTCTTGTAGAGGGCGGCGCCGTCCGCGCTCTTCAGCCGGTATTTCATGTCCCAGATCTGCTGCGAGATCGAGGCGACGCTGGGCATGGCTTTACGTAACCTCCAAGGCGGCGACGGGCCGCGTCAGCCTAAACACGCGGAGCGGATTGGCTTCGTTTCGTAATTTTTAGACATCGTGCGGCCTGGCCGTCCAGGGCTCTGCAGCCGCGACCACCGATCCACCGCGACGACGACCACGGGATCACTCCTTTCGCAGGGAAAAACCCCCATAGCTATACTTGATCAAGTACATAAGTACCATTTTTGTTTCCCCGACATGCGCAGCCGATCCACATCGGTGACGATCTGTTCGCCATACTCTAAGTGGCTATGTTGATTGTTTTTTTCAAGGTATTACCAGGTTCCACACGGGAGGGGTGTGGATCGATCCACAAGCTTATCCTCAACCGCCCGTCGATGTCTTGGCGGCGGCGACCAGCCGCGCCGTAGCCGCCTCGATGCGCTCCTCGAGATCGGCCATGACGGCACGACGCTCGCCGCCCGGCGGGATGGGCGGCAGTATCTCGAGGGTGATGCGCCCGGGGCGCTTGGCAAAGCGGCGCCGGCCCCAGAACACACCGGAGTTGACCGCCACCGGCACGAGCGGCACGCCGAGCCGGCGGTAGAGCGCGGCGACACCCGGTTGGTAGGGCTGGCGCTCCCCCGGCGCGGTACGAGTCCCTTCCGGGAAAATGACGATTGCCCGCCCGTCCTCGGCGACGCGCTCGCCCGACGCCATGATCCGTTTCAGCGCCGCCGCGCCGGCGCCGCGGTCGATGGCGATCATGCCGGCCTTCCACAGGTACCAGCCATAGAACGGGATCATCATCAGCTCGCGCTTGAGCACGATCGCCGGATCGGCGAACACCACCGGCACGGCAAGCGTGTCCCAGGCCGATTGGTGCTTCATGGCGATGATCGCCGGCCCGGGCGGCAAGTTGGCCGCGCCGCGCACCTCATGCGTGAGCCCGGTGCACCAGCCGAGGAGCTTGAGCACGCCTGCCGCCCAGGCGCGGCCAAAGGCCGCCGCCCAGCGCCGCGGCGCGAGCAGCATCGGCAGCCCCAGCAGCGCCATGGCTGCAGTCAGGAGATAGAAGGCGACATTGAACAGCAGCGAGCGCAGGAGGATCACGAGGACGCGCGCCCCGCGCCGCTCTGGCCGAGCGCCGGCCGCACCAGCGCCAGCAGGTATTTCTGGTATTCGGCGACGATCAGGCTCGCCGTTCCCGGCCAGGCCCACCAGCGCTCCTGCTTGACGCGCTCGGGGAAAACCGGGTGCGGGACAATGCGCGCCTCCGGCATGGCGCGCGAGAATTCGAGCAGGCTGCGCGGCATGTGGTAGCTCGCCGTGACCAGCCGCAGCGACTGGAAGCCCTCCTGGCGCATCCAGGCCGCCGTCTCCAGCGCATTGCCGAGCGTGTTGTCGGCATCGTAGCCGAGCGCGATGCAGCAGGCGACCTTGTCGGACGATTGGTGCTCGGCGCGCAAGAGGGCCGGCACGTCCATGCCGTGGTGGACGCCGGAGACGAAGAGCTTCTTCGCCTTGCCGGCGGTCAGCAGCGCGAGCCCGCTCTGAATGCGCAGGCTGCCGCCGGTGAGCACGACGATGGCATCGGTGGCGGTGGCGGAATCGTTGACCTCGTCGGGGATCGAGCGCGCGAACCAGGCGAGCCCGCCGAGCCACAGCAGGAAGAGCGCGGCGAGAACGGCCGCCGGCACGCCGAGCCAGCGCAGCCGCACGCGCGGCCGCTTCGCCGCAGGCGGCGCGCGGTCGCCTGTCACGGCATGCGGGCCAGCGCGCGCAGCACGGTGATGCGCGCGGTGACCATGGCGATGAGAGCCGCGGCAAAAGGCAGCAGCGCCAGCACCAGCCAGTGCCAGGGCAGGATCTCGAAAGCCGGCAGTAGCCGCACACGCTGGCCGAGCAGCGCCGTGGCCGCCGCCGGATGGGCGATGGCGTAGAGCGTCACTACCGTCAGCGCGAGCCCGAGGAACCCGCCGCGTAGCCCGAGGCCGAGCGCCTGGCGCTCGAACTGCCCGGCGATGTAGCCGTCGTGCGCGCCGATGAGGTGCAGCACCTCGATGACGGCATGGTGCACGGCGAGGCCGGTGCGCGTGGTGAAGACGACGGTGAGCACCGCGGTCGCGCCGATGAGGGCGAGGATGCCAAGGGTCGTCACCTCGATCGACAGCATGAGCAGCGCCAGCCGATCGAACCACTCGCGGTGATCGTCGAGCACCGCGCCGGGCGCGGCGGCAGCCAGGCGCGTCTTCAGCGTGGTGAGGTCAGGCGGCTGATCGAGATCGATGCGCAGGTCGATGAGGCGCGGCAGGGCCAGCTCTTCGGCGGTCAGCGCGTTGCCGAGCCAAGGCTCGACCAGCCGCGTTACCGCTTCGCCGCTGAGCGGCTCGGCGCTCGCCACGCCGGGCGTGATGCGCAGCAGCTGCAGCGCCGCGGCGAGCCCGCCATCGCCTTTGCCCGGGTCGGTCGGCGCGGGCGGCAGCTGCACCGTGAGCGTGCCGGTGAGACTCCGATCCCAGCGCTGCAGCGCGCCGTTGAGCACCAGCGTCCCGGCCAGCGCCAGGCCGGCGAGATAGACCATGAGCGCGATGAGCCAGGGCAGGAAGCGCCCGGAGCCGTCGCGGTTCAGCGGTATGTCGAAGCCGCGGCGGGGCATCTTATGAAACGTGCCGCCCGCGAGCGTGCACCGTCGTGAGACCGCCCTCGTCGAGATGGAGGCGCGGATGACCGAAGCGCGTCACCAACGCTTCGTTGTGCGTGGCGATGACGAGCGTGGTGCCCAGCTTGTTCATCTCCTCGAACAGGCGCAGCAGCCGCAGCGCCATCTCGTCGTCGACATTGCCGGTAGGCTCGTCGGCCAGCAGCAGGCTGGGGCGGCTGATCACCGCGCGGGCGATGGCGACGCGCTGCTGCTGGCCGCCGGATAGCGTCGCCGGCTTGGCATCGAGATGATCGGCGAGCCCGACCCAGCTGAGCAACTCGACGACATGCTCGCGGATCTGCGCCTCGGCGAGGCCCGAGACGCGCAGCGGCAGCGCCGCGTTGTCGAAGGCCGAGAGGTGATCGATCAGGCGAAAATCCTGGAAGACGACGCCGATGCGCCGGCGCAGGGGGGGCAGCTCGCGGCGCGGCGTGGTGGCGATGTCGCGGTCGAACAGCGAGATGATGCCGCGCGAGGGGCGTTCGGCGAGATACATGAGCTTCAAGAGCGTGCTCTTGCCGGCGCCGCTCGGCCCGGTCAGGAAGTGGAAAGAACCCGGAGGCAGCCGCATGCTGACATCGCGGAGCACCTCCGGTCCCGCGCCATACCGCATGCCGACATTCTCGAACCGGACCAAGGAGCACGCTCTCCGTCGCATCGCTGCGCCATCGCCGCGGCACCATGGCACGATGCGCCGGCCGGCGTCCAGACGGCTCCGGCGCGCGGGTTTCTTGCCTCGCCCAGCATCGAAGCCCTATAAGGAAAGAAAGCGCCTGGGCCTCGATGATCGTAACCTGTCCGGTCTGCTCCACCCGGTATCTGGTCGACCCGCGCGCGCTGGGCGGCGCGGGACGCTTGGTGCGCTGCGCCAGCTGCTCGCATACTTGGCAGCAGGCGCCTCCTGCGGATGCACCACGGCGCGTCGACCTGGTGGCGCCTCAGCCGGAGCTCGCGGCGCCCGCCGGCGGGCGGGTGCAGCTTCCGGCGCTGTCGCCGCCGCATCGCCGCTCCTCTGCGCTCCTCATCCCGCTGCTCGCGCTGCTCGTGCTGGTCGGCGCGACCGCGGCCGGGCTGTGGCTGGCGCGCGATCAGATGGTGAGCTATTGGCCGGGTGCGGCCGCTTATTACGCCATGCTCGGCGCTCCCGTCACGGCGACGCAGGGCAGCGGCCTGGGCTTCGACAAGGTGACGAAGCGCTACGACACCGAAGACGGACTGCTGACGCTGGTGATCGAGGGAGAGGTGGTGAACCTCTCGCGCGTCGCCCGCGAAGTGCCGAAGCTGCGGGTCGTGCTGCAGGACATGAGCAAGCACGAGCTGCAGTCTTGGTCTTTTGCCGTCACCGACGAGCCGCTCCTGCCGGGCGGGAGTCTCCCCTTCCACACCAGCATTGCGCAGCCGAACGCCGAGGCGACGGGCTTCGTCGTGACCTTCGACACCGGCTCCTAGCGCGTCATCACCAAGCCGTTCACGCTCGAGGAAATCTGCGCCGCGGTGGACGAGGAGCTGGCGCGCTGATGCCGATCGGCGTCAGTGCTCGATCCGCGACACCGCCCTTTTCAGCGTCTCGGCGCTGCGGCGCAGGGCCTGCTGCTCTTCCGCCGACAGGCGAGGCTCGAGACTTGCCGTGGCCCCGCGCCGGTCGACGACGCAGGGGAGCGACAATGTGACGCCGTAGGCCGCGTTGTAGCAGCCGATCGGAATGACCGCTCCCTCGTCGCGCAATACCATCTCCGCGATCTGCGCCGATACCATGCCGATGCCGTATTGGCTCGCGTTGTTGCCTTCGATGATGGTGATATTGGCATAGCGGACGTCCTGCTCGACGGCGCGCCGGGTCTCCTCGGCGGAGAGGCCGCGCTGCGCGAACACGTCCATTACGGCAACACCCGCGACCCGCGCACCCGACCAGACGAAAACCTCCGACGTGCCATGCTCGCCCAGCACCTGAGCCTCGACCGAGGCCGGGTCGATGGCGAGCGTCTCGGCAAGATGGACGCGGAAACGCAGGCTGTCGAGGTAGGTGCCGGTGCTGAGCACGCGGTCATGGCCGGCGAGGCGGCGGGCGAGATCTGCCAGCGGGTCGGGCGGGTCGGTGACGACCAGGATCACCGCCTCGGGCGCGGCGGCGACCACCTGCGGCACGATCTCGCGGTAGATCGCCGCGTTGGTGTCGAGCAGCTTGAGCCGACCGGCGGGATCGCTGCGGTCCGTGGCGCCGCCGCTCTTCTCATTGACGCCCGCCGTTATCATGACGAGCGCGGCGCCGGCAAGCTCGCGGTAATCGCCGTCGCGGATCGCCACCCGCGCCGACAGCGGCGCGCCATACCGCATGTCCGTCACCACCGCCTTGGCGCGCGCGCGCGTCCTGTCGATGACGACGATCTCGCGCGCGACGCTGCGCATGACGAGCGCAAACACGCAGGCCGAGCCCACAGCGCCTGCGCCGATGACACCGACCTTCATCATTGTTGCCACGCGACTTCCCCTGTCTGCAACCCCGCTCGCCGCAAGCCGCAAGGCGGCTGCGCGAGCGTGCGATCCTAAACGTACGCGGTTGCCGGGAGGCGGCTTGGCCCTCCCTGCTGCCACGGGCCGGTTCTTGCCAGAAACGCCAGCCCTTCGTCAGAACTGCTTCAACAGCCGATCGATATAGTCACGCTCGATCTCGGGCCGGCTCCGCTCGCCGGCGCGCCGACGCAACTCTTCGAGGATTCCCTTGGCCTTCTCGAGGGCGTAATTGCTGTTTGGCCCATCGCCCATGCGCATGCGGCCGCCGTCATCGACGCCGCCATTGGCGTGATCCTGCGCGTTCAGCCGGCCGAACGGGTCGCGCTCGGACTGGCGCTGACCCTCGCGATCCCCGGGTTCGCTGCCGTCGGACTGGCCGTTGCCGGATTGCCCCATCATCTGTTCGGCCATGCTGCGCGCGGCCTGCTGCAGCTGGTCAAGCGCGTCCGTCTGCGGGCCGATGGCGTTGCCGGGCTGCCCGTGCTGCAGCGCGTCGGCGGCACCGCGCATGGCGCGCTCGGCGCGGCCCAGCGACTGCGGGATGTCGCCGGACTGCTCGCCCCATTGCCGCATCATCTCGCCGAGCTGGCGGCGCAACGCATCCTGCTCGCCGGCCATGTCGCCGTCGCCCGGCTGGCCGCCCGTTTGCGCTTGGCCGTCCTGCCCTCGCTGACCCGGTCGCCCTTGCTGGCCTTGTTGCCCTTGCTGTCCTTGCTGCTGTTGGCCCTGCTGTCCCTGACGCGACTGGCGGAAGCTGTGGTCGAGCAATTGCTGCTGGCGGCGCATCATCTCCTGCATCTGCCGCATCGCTTGCCCCTGGCCGCCCTGCATCTGGCCTGGGCGGGCCATCTTCAGGTTCTCCAGCATCTCCTGGAGCTGCGACAGCATGTTGCGCGCGGCATCGCGTGATCCGGTGCGGGCCAGCTCGCGCGCGCGGTCGAGCATGTTCTGCAGATCCTGCCGACTGAGCATCTGCGACGGGTCGAGCGGCCGCTGCTGCTGATCCTGATCGCCTTGGCGCTGCATGTTCTCGGCGAGCGCCTGGAGATAACGGTCGATCGCCTGCTGCAGCTCGCGCATCAGGCCCTCGATCTCCGCATCGGGCGCATTGCGCGCCAACGCTTCCTGCAGCTGCTTCATCGCGTCGCGCAAATCGCGCTGGACGAGGGACGTGCGGCCGTCCTCGATGCGCACCGCGGTTTCCCAGAGAAGCTGCTGCACGGGCGCGATCGACTCGCGATTTTTGTCGAGGACGAGCCGGGCTTGCGCCGTGCGCAACGCGAGGAACGCCACCTTGTCGTCGTTGAAGAGGCGGGGCCGCAGCGACAGGTCGGAGAGCGTCTCGGCGACGATCTCGCGCTGCGACGGATCGAGCGTGAGCTGCTTTCTTTGCTCGATGATGGCGCGCGCTACCGGGTGATGGAAGACCCGCTCCGGCAGCGTAATGCGGATGGTCTCGCTGTCGCCCGTCTGACCCAAGGCGTCGACCGCCTCGAGCTGGATGTCGACGGGGAGGCCGGCCCAGGGATGCGCGGTCAAGTCCTGATAGCTCGCATCATGGGCGTCCTTGAGATGGGCGCCGGGCAAGGGAAGATCGAGCGCAAGCACCTCGCCGCTGGCATCGCCGGGGCGGGTGATGACGGCCTTGGCGCTCTCGACGCCGTAATCGTCGCTCGCCCGGTACTCGAAGCGCAGCGCCGCGCGCTGCGTGCGCTGCGGCGGCTTGGCGAACTCGATCTTCGGCGGCAGGTCGGGCAGGATGGTGATCGGCCACGCGCCCAGCGTGTACCCGTTCTGCTCGATCGCCAGCCGGCTGCCGGCGGTGAGTGTAGCGCTTCCCTTGTAATTGCTCTCATCGACGCGGCCGAACTCGGTCGCCTGATCGTCGACCCTGAGGCGCGGCACGCCGCGTCCGCCGTGAACCTGAGCCAGCACCATGCTGCCGGTAGGCACCGCGATCGGCGCCTCCGGAGCGCCGCTCGGCAGGAACTGCGGCGGGAGGCCGGTATAGTCGGGGGGCGTCACCCAGACGTCGAGCCCGACCGTGGCCGCCGGACCGCCGGGCGTGAAGCTGGGCGTGACCGCGCGCCACAGGCGCTGTGGCCAATCCTGGCCGGCATCGATGGCGCCGATCAGCAGCAGCAGCGCCAGCGCCGCGCGCAGCGCGAAGGGATCGCGGCGGACGAGACCCGCCGCCGGCCAGCCGACGGAAAGCCGCCGCGCCTGAGCGGCCATGCGCTCGCGATGCGCCTGCCACAGGGCGCTGGTCGCGGCATCGCCGGCGCCGATGCTGAGGCGGTCGTCGAGCGCGGTGAGCGGGCGATGCGACAAGCCGCTGGCGCGCTCGATGCGGCGGCGCTCGGCGCCACGGTCGGGCAAGCGGAAGCGGCGCAACCCGGCGAGCAGCGCCACGGCGAGCAGCGCCGCCGCGAGCAGGAGCAGCGCCGCATGGAGCATGCCCGGCAATCGCGCCGGAAGGTCGAACAGCGCCAGCGTCAGAAAGACGCCGAGGATGGCCATCGCCGGCCACAGCGACGGCCACAGCCGCTCCCACACCAGCGCGGCCCCGGCCAGCCGCAGCCGCCGCGTCAGGCGGCGCGGGTCGATCAGCCGTTCGGGCGGTCTCTCGGTATCGGCCATCGTCACCACCTCTCGCCGTCAACGCTCGGCGAGCCACTCCGGCATCCTGTCCTGCGACAAGATCTCCTCATAGCTGGGCCGGGCGCGGATCACGGCGAACGCGTCGCCGCGCACCAGCACCTCCGGCACCAGCGGCCGCGTATTGTAGCTCGAACTCATGACCGCGCCATAGGCACCGACCGATAGCAGCGCGACAAGGTCGCCCGACACCAGTGCTGGTAGGAGGCGTTGGGCAGCAAAGCTATCCCCGGTCTCGCAGATCGGTCCCACCACGTCGACCGGTTGCGATGCGGCATCAGCTTCGGCGGCAAGCACGGGCACGATCTCATGCCACGCATCGTACAGGCCCGGGCGGATCAGGTCGTTCATCGCCGCGTCGACGACGACAAAGCGCCGGGTCACGCCGTCCTTGGCGTGGAGCACGCGCGCGACGAGCACGCCGGCATTGCCGACGATCCAGCGCCCCGGCTCGAAAGCCAGATCGAGGTCGAGGCCATGGGTCACGCGCCTGACCATGGCGGCGTAATCCTCGATCGCCGGCGGCGCCTCCTGGCGATAGCGAATGCCCAGCCCGCCCCCGAGATCGAGGCGCGGCAGCGTAAAGCCCTCATCGCGCAGCGCGCGCATCAGCCCGGCGACGCGCTGGAAGGCGAGTTCGAAAGGCGCGAGTTCCGTGAGCTGCGAACCGATATGCACGGCGATCCCCGCCGGTGACAGGCCAGGCAGTTGCGCGGCACGGCGGACGGCGCCGGCGGCATGCGTCAGGTCGATGCCGAACTTGTTCTCCTTCTTGCCGGTGGCGATCTTGGCATGGGTGCGGGCATCGACGTCGGGATTGACGCGAATGGCGACCGGCGTGGTCTTGCCAAGCCTGGTCGCCACATTGCTCACCATGCTCAGCTCGAACTCCGATTCGACGTTGACCTGGTGGACATCGTGCGCCAGCGCAAAGCTCAATTCGGCCTCCGTCTTGCCGACGCCCGAGAAGACGATGCGGCTGCCGGGAATTCCCGCGGCAAGCGCTCGGCGAAATTCGCCTTCGGATACGACGTCAGCGCCCGCGCCGAGTCGTGCCAGCGTGCGGATGACGGCGACGTTCGAGTTCGCCTTGACCGAATAGAAAACATCGGCGCGACGGTCGGCGAAGGCGGCGGTGAAGCGGCGGTAGCGCCGCTCGAGCGCCGCGCTCGAATAGCAATAGAACGGCGTGCCCACGGCGGCGGCGATGCGCGCGAGCGGCACGTCTTCGGCGTGGAGCTCGCCGCCACGATAGGCGAAATCCGGGGATCCCGGCGCGGGCTCCGCCTCACTCACGCGGATAGCTCCGCGGGAAGGTGTTGGGCTCGCCTGCCGGCGGCGCGGGCGCGCCCTTCTTGCCGCAGGCGGCGAGCGGCGAGGCGAGCGCCGCGAGCACAAGGACGAGCACCAGGAAGGCGCGCCGTCGGCGAGGCGGGAACGTGGTCATATCATTTTCTCTCAACAAAAGCGCTTGCGCGCCTGGGCGGCGGCGGCGGCGACGTTGGCGGGCGCGGTGCCGCCGAAGCTGGTGCGGCTCGCCACCGATTTCTCCACCGTGAGTACATCGAGCACGCCGGCGGTGATGCGCCGCTCGATGCGCTGCATCTCCCTGAGCGGCAGGTCCGCGAGATCGGTGCCGAGCTCTTCGGCGCGCTTCACCAAGGCGCCGGTGATGTGGTGCGCCTGGCGGAAGGGGAGGCCCAGCACGCGCACCAACCAGTCGGCGAGGTCGGTCGCCGTGCTGAAGCCGCTGACGGCGACGCGTCGCATCGCCTCGGCATCGACGCTGAGATCGCGCATCATGCCGGCGGTGGCGGTAAGGCACAGCTCCAACGTGTCGGCCGCTTCGAAGACCGGCAGCTTGTCCTCCTGCATGTCCTTGCTATAGGCGAGCGGCAGCCCCTTCATCACCGCGAGCAGCGCGGTGAGCGCGCCGAGCAGCTTGCCCGCCTTGGCGCGCACCAGCTCGGCGGCATCGGGGTTGCGCTTCTGCGGCATGATCGAGCTGCCGGTGGTGAAGGCGTCGCTCAAGCGGATGAAGCGGAAGGGCTCGCTCGTCCAGATGACGATCTCCTCGGCGAAACGCGAGAGATGCATGCCGGCGATCGCCGCCGCGGCCAGGAACTCGAGCGCGAAATCGCGGTCGGAGACGGCGTCGAGCGAATTGGCCGACGGGCGGTCGAAGCCCAGCGCCTTCGCCGTCGCCTCGCGATCGATGGGAAAGGAGGTGCCGGCAAGCGCCGCAGCGCCGAGCGGGGATTCATTGAGCCGCTTGCGGCAGTCGGCGAGCCGGCCGCGATCGCGCCCGAGCATCTCGACATAGGCGAGCAAATGGTGCCCGAAAGTCACGGGCTGCGCCACCTGGAGATGGGTGAAGCCGGGCATGATGGTGGCGGCGTGCCGCTCCGCGTGATCGACGAGCGCGGCCTGGAGCGCCTGGGCGTGGCGGTCGATGCGGTCGATCGCGTCGCGCACCCAGAGGCGGAAATCGGTCGCCACCTGATCGTTGCGCGAGCGCGCGGTGTGGAGCCGGCCCGCGGCCGGGCCGATCAGCTCGCCGAGCCGCGCCTCGATATTGAGGTGGATGTCCTCGTGCTCGGAGCGAAAGGGGAAGGTGCCGCCCTCGATTTCGGCGCGGATTTGCCCTAGACCACGGTCGATCGCCTCGCCATCTTGCGGCGAGAGCAGCTTCTGCCGCACCAGCATGGCGCAATGCGCCTGCGAGCCGGCGATGTCCTGGGCATAGAGCCGCCGGTCGAAGTCGATGGATACGTTGATGCGCTCCATGATCTCGGCGGGGCCGGAGGCGAAACGGCCGCCGCGCGCGGCGTTCCTCGCTTTCGCGGCAGCGGCGGGGCGCGGCTTCTCATTCGCGCCGTCGGGATTTTTTTTCTTCATGGCAGGCGGCGAACGGCAGGGGAATGAGGGCGAATGAGGTTCATGCGCATCGTTTTTGTACTCGTCATCCTCGCCGCTGGGGGCGGCTTGGCATTCCTCTACCTGTCAAGCGCGCCTGATCGCCGCGGCAACACTTCGCCGGCGAGCAGCGGCGCCGTTACCGGCTCGCCCTCGGCCGCACTGGGCCAGTTTACCGCGCTTGACCCGCCGCGGCCAGCGCCTGAGCTGAGCTTCGCCGCGCGCGATGGGTCGCCCATGCGACTGGCGGATTTCCGGGGCCATTGGCTGCTCGTCAATCTCTGGGCGACCTGGTGCGCCCCGTGCGTGCGCGAGATGCCGTCGCTCGACCGGCTGCAGGCGACGCTGGCCGACCGCCTCACGATTCTCGCGGTCTCGCAGGACCGCGGCGGTGCGTCCGTGGTAGCCTCGTTCCTCGAGCCGCTCGGCCTTGCCTCGCTCCACATCTATCTCGATCCCAAGGGCGCGCTGGGGCAGGGCCTCGGCGCGCGCGGCCTGCCGACGACCTTCCTGCTCGATGACGAGGGCCGGGTCCGGGCGCAACTCGAAGGCGCGGCCGAGTGGGATTCACCGGAGATGCTGGCGACGCTCGAGCGCTATCTCCGTGATCGCCACGCTGCGCGCAGTGGCGCCAAATCCTCCGCCGGGCGCAGCTAGCCGGCCAGGACCCGGCGCAAGAACTCGCCGCCACGGCGCAGCCCCGCCTCGTCGATGCTATGACCGACGCCGGGGCAGATAAGCTCCTCGACAACCACGCCAGCCGCCTTCAATCCCTTGACGGCCAGCGGGAAGGCCTGCGGCGGCACGATCTCGTCGGCGTCGCCGTGGACGAGCAGCACCGGCGGCCGCGAGCGGATTTCTTGCGCCAGCGTGTCGGCGCCGATGAGCGCGCCCGAATAGCCGACGATCCCGGCCAGCGCCTTGGCGCGCCGCGGCCCGACATAGAGCGACATCATCGTGCCCTGGGAGAATCCCACCAGGGCGAGCTGCGACGCGTCGAGGCCGCGCGCCGCGAGCGCCTCGTCGAGGAAGGCGTCGAGGATCGGCGCCGCGGCGCGCACCCCGCCGAGGATGGCGCTGGGCGAGCGGTCCTGCAGGCTGAACCATTGCCGGCCATAGGGCGCCATGTCGCAGGGAAAGGGCGCGTCCGGCGATACGAACTCGGCGTCCGGCAGCGCGGGCGCCCAATAGGGCGTCAAGCCGATGAGATCGTGACCGTCGGCGCCGACGCCGTGCAGCAAGACGATGAGCTGGCGCGGCTTGCCGCCGGATGCGGGCTTGCGCACCGGGCCGCTGAGACTCGGTAAAAGGGCCATGCCTGCTCCTGTGTTCTCGGGCCGACGCGCAGGGATAGACGAAGCGGCACGCCGTGTCACGCGCCAGCCGCGCTTGCTATGGTGGCCGCAGCATGAGAGACGTCGTCACCCGCTTTGCGCCAAGCCCCACCGGCCATCTGCATCTCGGCCACGCCCATTCGGCACTGGTCGGCTGGCAGGCCGCGCGGCGCGCCGGCGGCCGCTTCCTGCTGCGCATCGAGGACATCGACCGCAGCCGGTGTCGACCGGATTTCACCGCGGCGATCCTCGAGGATCTCGCCTGGCTGGGGCTCGACTGGGACGGACCGATCCGCATCCAGTCCGAGCATTTTGCCGATTACCGCGACGCGCTCGATCGGCTGGGCCGGCAGGGGCTGCTCTATCCCTGCTTCTGCACCCGTGCCGACATCAAGGCGGAGGTGGCGCGTGCCGATGCGGCACCGCATGGGCCGGAAGGTCCGCCCTACCCCGGCACGTGCCGCACGCTCGCGCCGCCGGACCGGGCGGCGAGAATCGCAGGGGGCGCCGCCTTTGGGCTCCGGCTCGACGTCGCTCGGGCCGTCGCGCGCGCCGGTCCGCAGTCTTGGCAGGACGAGGTCGCCGGCACCGTGGCCGCCGATCCCTTGAGCCATGGCGATGTCGTGCTGGCGCGCAAGGACATGCCGACCAGCTATCACTTGGCCGTCACGGTCGACGACGCCCTGCAGGAGGTGACCCTGGTGACGCGCGGCGAGGATTTGTTCGCCGCCACCGATGTCCACCGCTTGCTGCAGGCATTGCTCGGCTTGCCGACGCCGCGCTATCGCCATCACCGGCTGATCACCGATGCGAGCGGCCGGCGCTTCGCCAAGCGCGATCGGGCGATGACGCTGCGCCTGCTGCGCGAGACCGGACACTCTCCCGCCGAGGTGCGGGCGATGGCGGGATTCGCCGAGGGATCGGGTCCCGCCGCGAGCCGTTGAGAGCAAATGCCTGCCGCGACGCAACTCGAGAGCTGACGCGTGCTCAGTCCAGGGGCCGGCGCAGGCGGGTGATGAGCTCTAGGTACTCGGGATCGTCGGGCGTCACGAGACCGTGGCGCAGCGCGAAATCGATGAGCACCAGATTGACGTTGAACTTGAAATCGTCGCTGGCGCGGACGCTCTCGAGGACGTCGTCGGCAGCCATGAGCTGAAACGCTGCGATCTCGCCGTCGGTGTTGCGCGGAACGAAATCGCCGGGGACGTCGAGGTCGTAGACGAAGAGCACGTCGTCGCGGGCTCCCTCGCGCGTCTCCATCCGATAAGAGACGGCGCCGACCGGCAGCGCGCGCGCGATCAGACCCGCCGGCATGTCCGCCTCCTCCTGCGCCTCCTTGGCGAGAGTTTCGAACAGGCCATGTCCGTGGCCGACCCCGCCGGCGACGAGGTTGTCGAGCTTGTCGGGCGCCACTTTTTTGTCGGGCGCGCGTCGGCCGATCCATAGCCGGAGCGGGCCGCCGTCGCGGACATAGCCGTTGAGATGGACGCCATAGGCGCGCACGCCGAAGAACGCGACGGCGCCGCGGTCGAGCTTGAACAGGGTTGGCGCTCCCCAGCGCGTCGTCACCGCGAAGAATTCGTCGCGCCATTTCGGTACGAGCCCGGTTGCCACCAATTGCTCGACCACGCGGTCGACGACGGCGCTCAGCATGGCGCAATCACCGACCGCGATGAGACGCACCGCGTCGTCGACCACCGCGAACACTTGCGGAAAGCCGCGCAGCGCCTCGGCATTGTCGCGGCGCACCAGCCCGATCCGCGCCTCGCCGTAGAGCAGCGGCAGAAACCGTTCTGGGCGATAATCGTTGCAGCGGCGGATATGGCGCAGCAGCCCCATCAGCTCAATCCGAGTGGCCGGTTCTCATACATCAACACCGCCGTCACCGAGATGACCTGTCGCAGGCACGCGCCGATATAGGCAGCCGTCGCGCCGTCGAGGCCGCGCATCTGCACATCGATGGTCAGCTCGCCGGCGATGACACGGCTGTGCCAGCTCGTCGGCACCATTCCGCGCTTGGCGAAGAGCCCGATCACGCGCGGCATCACCCCGGGCTCGGCCTCGGCGTGGACGGAGAAGCAGGCGGTTGGCTGTGTCTCAGGCGGACGAGCGTTGGCGACGGAAGGCAGCATGGCGGTCATCCTCGATCTGGGTCGACGGGCAAACGGAGCGGGCCCGATCCTCGGCAATGAGGATCGGAATGCTAATTCGCCGGACGAGCCCGGTATCGAGGCGCCTGTCGCGCATGGGTCCGACGCTAGTCGCCACCGGCGCCACCGTCAATAGAGCCGAGAAGCTGACCAAGGGCTGCGGTCAACTCAGTCCTGCGCCAATCCTCGGATCGCCCGCACCGATGCCGTCGTTGACTTGGGTAGGAGGAATTCCGGATGCAATTGAAGGACGTTCTTCTCGCCTTGGTCGCGATGGCGGCGGCCGCCGGCTGCGAGCTTGGTTCGCGCGATCTCGACACTCCGCCCTCGCGCGGCATATCGAGCGATATCGATGCGACGCATCAGACGAGCCCGAGCGTGACGCGCGGACAAAGGGCGCGCGATGAACCTTACGATGCGCTGCCCTGGCAACTCGAGGGCCGGCACTAGACTCGCGAGGGCGCTAGCTCGCCTCGAGTTCGGTATCCCAGTAGAGGAAGTCGCGCCAGCTGTGGTGCAGGAAATTGGGCGGGAAGCCGCGGCCGTTCTCCTGCAGCAGGTGCGTCGAAGGCTGCATCGGCGCGTG
>Ga0073928_10005644_pt1 | contig 17349 bp, 15 predicted proteins | sample PaiPotPPA55metaG_FD_76969 | JGI IMG/M metagenome (GOLD analysis project Ga0073928, IMG submission 76969) | Iron sulfur acid spring bacterial and archeal communities from Banff, Canada, to study Microbial Dark Matter (Phase II) - Paint Pots PPA... ... | reverse complement strand
TTCGCGGTCATAATGAACGGTCCGCCGTTGTTGTGGAACTCAGCGACCAGCACACCTTTGTCATCTCGTGTCAGCTTTAGGTTGTGATAATCAGAAAAGTAGTCACTTTGAAGTCGCATCGGATTCTCCTTTCGGCAAAAAGTGATTTTGTGAGTTCGGCAACGGAAGCCACATTCCGCATGATTTTGCTCTATTCTTCATAAGCCACTTTATACCTGGAAAACAACATAATCGTCGCTTTCCAGAGGCAAGCATGTCGCACGCTTTCTCGATCCGGCGCCTGCGCGTTTCCGGTTGCTTGGCTGAGCTTATCGAGAAAATCCAATCCCGGCGCGCCATTGGTGTAATGTCCTCCCACCCTGCCCGCGCCAGCGGGGCGGCTGCAAGCGCTTTACGAAGATCCACTGGCACCCTGATTTCCGGCTCTTCTCCGGCCCGCGTAATTTCCACCGTTACCTTGCCTACAGCATCTGCGCCTGCGGCTTCGCGCATGGTCTTGTTAACCCTGAGCCAGTGACTTCCTTTGCCGGTTGGTTCGAGAGCGGCTCGAAAAGGGAAGCTATTGATCGTTCCCTCCACCATCGTCATGCCTCGTGATGGAAGCCTCGTACTCGCGTTCTTGGGCAGAGGTAGGGTCCACGACCCGGTCTTTTCGTTTGCCTTGGGCCGAAACAACCTGGAGCTGAAGCGAATCGTTGACTTGGTTTCTTGCAGCTTAGCCAGCCTCATATAGTTTTTTTGGAAAGCACCAACCAGCTTCTTGTCCCGCAGCTCCGAAGGCCATTGCGATCCCACCGCCTATGCCTTTGGACGCGCCCGTCACAATCGCCACTTTATTAGACAGTCTGCTCATCATTGACCATGGTTCTTGATCGGACTCCCGCTGCCCAGGAACATTTGTGAATTGCACTCGCGCATAAGGAAACCCTCGATTTATACCCCTTATGCTAAAGAGCGTTTTGAGAGCGCGTCAACATTCAATTTTGCATCTACAACCGCACCCGCAAAGCTTCCCCGTTTTCCGGGGATGTGCTATAACCTTCGAACTGTGCAATCTATAACGAAGCAGGTGCCGACGCACGACGTTCTCCCACCGGATCATTCGATGCAGTCTTCGAATGCTTCTATTTCCACGTCCGCGCCCTACGAACATGCTTCGGAGTATTGCCCCGTTTGCTCGCAGCGGCTCGAATCCCGCCGCTGCAAGTTGATTTGTACGGTATGCGGTTATTACATGTCCTGCGCGGACTATTATTGATAAGCTTTGCGGCGCCGGTGCAGCTAGGTCCGGAGTTCTTTTTCGACGAGGAGGAAACTAAAGTGGCATTGAAATTTACAAATCGCGAAGTGGACGGCGTGTCCGTGGTCGCCCTGGATGGCCGCATCGTGCTGGGTGAAGAGAGCAACGCACTGCGCGAACGGGTTAAGGCTTTGGTGGCCGAAGGCAAAAAGAAAATCGTGCTGAACATGGCCAATATCACGTTCATCGACAGCGCCGGCCTCGGGACCCTGGTTGCCGCGCATCACAGCGCCAAGTCGCAAGGCGCGGCTCTAAAGCTGTGCCACCTGGGCGCCAAGTTCCAGGAAGTTCTGCAGATCACCAAGTTGCTGACGGTTTTCGACGTGTATAACAGTGAGTCCGAAGCGGTAGCCAGCTTCAAGTAAATTAACTCAAGCCATAAGCCCGCAATTTTAATCAACGTCGCAACGGCCTAGTTGCCGCAGCGAGGGCCAGCACGCTTTTTCGTGTGGGGCTTTTGCGTCAACACGCGCCATTCTATTTCGCTGATACGCTCAAGCGTGTTCTGGATCCACGCTATACATCGCAATTCCGCTCATCAGCTTCGGATAAAAATCCGTGGATTTCTGCGGCATCACTTCTCCAGCCGTGGCAATTTTCACCACTTCCTCTACATCGCAAGGATTCAGCAAGAAAGCGATCTGCGCTGCGCCGCTATCCACCGCATCCAGCGCCGCTGCAGCTTCTCGCTCATAACCAAGATTAGCTTCGGCCTTAACCGATTGCGGCGTGATGCCCAAGCCCGGCTCCAGAATTCCCTCATGCAACAGCACCACGTCCAGCTCTCGTTGCAACTGGGAAACGTTATGCAAAAGCCGGTTCAAATCCGCGCCTTCGCGTAGCGTCAGCACGTAAAAGGCGCGCTTGTTCGTGTCTGTCACCGTCGGATAGACGCCAATGGCACGTTTCTTTCGTGCTGCCGCCAGCTTCCGCACAAACTCTTCTCGTGTCTTTTGCTTTCCGCTCTCATCTGCATACTCGATGCTTTCCGCCGTAAACCACGGCTCCAAGTACCTGCGCAACTCAGGCCAATTGAACTCCCGCAGTTTTGCAACCACGCGATGCGTGGGAAGAATCGTCAAACCCGCCCCCTGCGTATTAATAAACGTCATCATGGCGCGCTCGTATGGAGCGTCGGCAATCGTCTTGCCCGTCAGGGTGCGGCGCTCGTTGCGATAGTTCAGGGCCGTCTCGTAGCGATGGTGGCCATCGGCGATCACCAATTTTTGGTCGGCCAATGCGTTTTGAATTGCCTTTACCTGTTCCGGATCGGAAATTACCCACAGCCGGTGGATCACACCATACTCATCGGTCATCTCCGTCGCCGGAGCTGCCGACTTCTCCGCTTCAGCCAATACCGCGTCTACGCGTTTCTGCGCGTCCGAATAAATCATGAACAATTGCCCGGTAGAAATTTGCGTGTGCCGCAACAATTCCAGGCGGTCCGCCTTTGGCCCCGAAAGCGTATGTTCATGGCGGTAAATCACGCCTGCGGAATATTCTTCCAGCTGCCCAGCCCCGATAAAACCGCGCCGGGTGTGACGCTCATTCGTTCCGGGCACGGTATATTCCTGCGTATAACCATAAAACGAGGCCGATGGATCCTGCACCACGATGCCGCTGCGGATCCACTCCTGTATGGCCGCAGCTGCGCGGGTGTACACGTTATTGCCTGGTCCATCGCTGGGATGCACCCGGCCTTTTTCTACCGCGATCAAATTGTGTGGATTGGCCGCGTAATATTTGTCCTGCATCGCCGGCGAAATTTTGTCATAGGGCTGCGTAAGCACGTGTTCAAACGGCGTGTGTGCGGGGTTATAGCGGAATGCCCGAAACGGAAAGACCTTAGCCATGTATGCTCCGAAAATTTTTCTAAATTTGGTAGGTGTTTAGTTTACGCGAAGTCGCCGCGGAACGCCGTTCCGATCGGAAGGCGCAATTTGGCCACCGCTAAACCACCTGCACATCCAGCAGTGCCACCCAGTATTGGACGGATTGCAGCACGAAGCCGCAAAGTATAAGCACAATGCCGAGCACTCCAAGTGTGCGCGCAGGCAGTCGATCTGCATAATATTCGATGTACGGATTCACCGTAAGTCCCATCGCCGTAACCAGTCCGGTCACCACTCCGACACGCACTGCAAACCGCCAGGGATGCTCAAGATGCTGCGCGAAAATGCCGCACACTAGCGCCGAAGCGCTGTAGCCCAGCGTTCGCAACACCGTTCCCCAAAATTGCTTGCGCGTGAGGCGTGGCCGGAGGGCAGCCGCATAATCCATTCCTGGCCGCATCCCACGCGAATATGCGACTACCTGTCCGCCAGTGATCAAAATGCCGAAAGCCACCGCAAATCGCAGCCCCACAATGCGGTACAGCCCCGCGGTGAAGCCTGCTGCGCGTACCGCGCTGAAAAAAGCCTCCCACGGTAAGGAGTAATGATCACCCCGCCGTGACGTCCGGTTCAGTTCAATCGCCACCATGACTCCAGTAGTCAACCCGGAAACCACGCCAAAGAAAAATCCCAGCCCGATTGCATATCCGAGGCCGAATACGATCGAGTACGTCACCGCTCTGGTGAGCAACCGCAGCGGCCCGTGTTCGCCGCCAAGCAGATCGTAAGCCAGGTACAGCGTACCGAGCACGTCGAGGCAGGTCGCCGCAATGCTCACGCTGGCCAGCAAGTGATGGTCAATGGAATGCACTAGATGCCCGCGATGATTGTAGAAGGGAGGTTGCTTACTTCAAAAGCTACTTCCGCTTCAAAATGCACTTTCCTTACGTTTCTGTTTTTTTCTTAATGCTTTAGAATATTTAGTTATATATATGGCCAGCCATAATTTCCCCGCGGTTCGGGCCCTGATTTTCGATCTCGATGGCACGCTGATCGATTCGAAACTCGATTTGGTTCATTCCGTAAACGCCACGCTCCGCCAACTCAATCGCCCGGAGTTGCCGGAAGAAATTATTTCCAGCTACATTGGCAATGGCGCGTCGGTTCTGGTCGCTAGGTCCCTCGGCCAGGACGTGAATGCCGAAGAACTCGACCGCGCCCTGAAATTTTTCCTGTCCTATTACGAAGAACACAAAATGGACAACACTTGCGCCTATCCCGGCGTGCTCGAAGCGTTGCGCGAACTTTCCGCTATGCCCATGGCGGTTCTCACCAACAAGCCTGTGCGTATCAGCGTTCGCATTCTGAAAGCTCTCGGCCTCGCCAAATATTTTCGCGCTATTTACGGCGGAAACAGTTTTGCGACCAAGAAGCCGGATCCCCTGGGTGTAAACACCATCCTTCGCGAATTTAGCACTCAACCTAAAGAAGCTGTGCTCATCGGGGACTCCGAAGTTGACGTGCAAACCGCTCGTAATGCTGGAATTCTCTCCGCCATCGTCAATTACGGCTTCGGTATGCATGATCGCGATGCTCATCCTGCCGACCTGTATCTTGACCGCCTGATCGATATTGTTCCGGCCTTGACTACAACACATTCGTGATCTCGGTGACTCGCGCTTGCGTTCCATCGCCGTGCTTGGCAGACTCAGCCAGTGCTCATCGGCATATTTTCTGAACTGGACGCCCGCGGCGGTGTTCAAAGGGCCAGCCGCCACATCGCGGCCGTCCTCACCGAGTTTGCCGCCAGCCGTGCCATGGAATGCCGTCTCTTCAGCCTCAATGACTCGCCGGAGCTTCATCGTATGTCCGTTGCCGGCCGCGAATTTGTTTTTACCGGTTGCGAGCGCGCCAAGGGGCGCTTTGCCGCGACTGCTTTTCGCACCGCTCGCCGCCATGCAAAACTGGTGATCGCCGGTCACCCAAATTTGGCACCGGTAACCCAGACCATGCGACTGGCCGCGCCGCGCATGAAAACCATTATCTGCACTCACGGCATTGAGGTGTGGGAGCCGCTGCCCGCCGTGCGGCGGCGGTCCTTGCGGCGTGCGAACCTGGTTCTCGCGCCGAGTCAAAGCACCGCCCAACACGTCATCATGCAGCAAAAAGTGAAGCCCGAGCGCGTTCGTGTTTTGCCTTGGGCCCTCGATCCGGAATTCGAAGCCCTTCTTCCTGCGGCATCAAAGGCGCCAGTCCCTCCCGGTTTCCCAACGGGCCGCGTAGTTCTCACGGTCGGCCGCTGGCTCGCCACGGAGCGCTACAAAGGCATGGACACCCTCATTAATACGCTGCCGCGCTTGCTCCCGCGCTGGCCTGAACTGCAGCTTGCGATGGTCGGCGAAGGCGATGACCGCGACTGGCTCGAAGAGCTAGCCGAAAAAAATGGCGTGCGCCCTCACGTACACTTTCTCAGCGGGCTTTCCTACTCCCAGCTGGCCACCTGCTACTCGGCCTGCGAAATTTTTGCGTTGCCTAGTCAGGCTGAAGGTTTCGGCCTGGTGTATCTGGAAGCCATGGCCTGCTGCAAGCCGGTAATTGGTGGCGATCATGGCGGCGCCCCCGAAGTAATTATCGACGGAGTCACCGGATATCTGGTGCAGCACGGTGACGCACCGCAGCTCTCCACTGCGATTGAGACGCTGCTATCCGATCCAGCTCTCGCTCGCGAGATGGGCGCGCGCGGGTGCCAGCGTGTGGAGCACGAATTCCGCTTCAGCGTTTTCGCTAAAGCGCTAAAAAAAATCCTTCGCGAACAATGCGAATCCTGAACGTCACCGAAACCTACGCACCTTTTCTGGAATTCGGCGGACCTCCTGTAAAGGTGCGCTCCTTGGCGCAAGGGCTGGCACGACGCGGCCACGCCGTAAACGTGCTCACCGCGGATTGGGGGCTTGAACAGCGCTTGCGCCACCATTCCGAGTCGGATCTTCAAACGCTCGGCTGGGACCGTTCGCCTTTCGGTTGGCGTCACGCGGAAGAAGGTGTCCAATCTATTTATCTGCCCAGCTGGTTTCGCTACCGCGCACTAAGCTGGAATCCCGCGGTGAAGCGCTACTGCCGGGCGCGCCTGCAGAATTTTGACATTGTCCACATTTTTGGCATTTACGATCTTCTCGGATATGCCGTGGGCGCCGCGGCGCGGTCAAGAAAGATGCCTTACGTTGTTGAACCTATCGGCATGTTTGTGCCGATTGTCCGGAATGTATGGCTGAAACGGATGTATCATTATTTTGTTGGTCAGCGATTATTTGCCGGCGCCAGCACGGTCATCGCTACCTCAGACCTGGAGGTTCAGGAGTTAGTCGCCGCCGGCGTTGCGCCCCAGAAAATCGTGCTTCGTCGCAATGGTGTCGAGTCGCCCGCTTCGTGGCCGCTGCGAGGCAAATTCCGCGACTCGTTCGGCATTCCTGAACAGGCCAAGCTGATTTTGTTTTTGGGGCGCTTGTCGCCGAAGAAGAGTCCGGAATTATTGCTTCAGGCTTTCGGGAACCTTCCAGAGCGACTCGGGGAAGATATCCTAATGTTGGTCTTCGCGGGGCCTGATGATAATTCCATGCAACAGCACCTAATCACTACCGCCTCCCGGCTCGGCATATCTGGGCGGGTAAAATTTTCCGGCCCTTTGTATGGCGATAATAAATGGGCTGCCTACCGTGACGCCGACGTTTTTGTGCTGCCATCGCAAAATGAAAACTTTGGCAACACCGCGGCTGAAGCGGCCGCCGCGGGAACACCGGTGGTAGTTACGGAGCAATGCGGCATAGCTCCGCTGGTTAAAGATGTGGCTGGCTTGGTCGTGGCGCACGACAAAACCTCTGTTGCAAACGCAATCGAGCGTTTGCTTCGCGATTCGCAGCTTCACGCAAAATTCGTTTCGGGTTGTGCGCAGTTCACTTCCCGCCTCAGCTGGGAAGAACCGGTATCGCAAATGGAAGCTTTGTATGCCACGCTGACGACGGCGCCAGTTTCCGGCGTTTCATCCCGGTCAATGGAGTAAATTGTGCCCGCGGTGTCCCCCAGGAAATTGGCCCTCTTTCGCGTACTCTGGCGAACGGTGAATGGCCTGCTCATCTTTGCATTGTTATTTGTCGGATATACCAGCGTTTGGGAATATTCCGTGCGCCGTTACCTCAAGGGATTCTCGGACGCCATCGTTCCGAGCTCCGCGGCGCCCGAAGAAAAAATCGATTCCATCCTGACCTGGATTCGCGCCGGCGCTCCTCGTCCCCACGCTGCTAACCTCAGCGAACTCTCCGCTCGCGATCCCGAAGACACCTTGAATTCCAGCCAACTGCTCACCATATGCGGCACAGCCACCAATGCTTTCTTGAATCTTTCCCGCAGCGCCGGCCTCAGCTCTCGGCGTCTCCTGCTGCTTACTCCCGAACACACTACCAAGCATGTAGTCGCCGAGGTGCTCGTGGATGGGCGCTGGATTATCGTGGACCCCACCTATCGGACTATCCTGCGCGATGCGCAAGGCCATACGCTAACTCGTAAGGATTTGCAGAATCCCGTCATATTCGCTCAAGCTACGAGTAACATTCCGGGCTATCTTCCCGGTTATAACTATCAAAAGTTCGCGCATGTCCGTCTCGCTCGTCTGCCCCTTGATGGACTCGGCCTGCGCTATTTCCTGCGCAAGGTTTATCCGACCTGGGATGAAGATTTCGACTGGAGTCTACTGCTCGAGCGCGAATCGTTCTTTTTCTTTTCCGTCTCTTGCGTGTTCTTCATTTTTTTCTTTTTGGTTCGCTTTTTGCTTGCCTGGTATGCGGATCATCATTTGCGAGTTCCCCGTTACCGCTTCCGCCGCCACATTGTTCGCGCCGGGGCTACCTTTTTCTCCCCTCCTGAGATAGAAGAGTAGGGTGTGCGGAATTTGCGGCGCTGCTTTCGCTACCCCTAAGCAGGACACCGAATCGCGTGTGCGCGTTATGACTGCGGCGATGGCTCACCGTGGTCCCGATGGCGAAGGCTTCCTGGTGAACGAACCGCGCGCGCCGGGTCTGGCTCTGGGCATGCGTCGCTTGTCCATTATCGACCTACCCGGCGGCCATCAACCCATTTGGAACGAAACTCGTGACGTCGCCGTGATTTTTAACGGCGAACTCTACAACTATCGCCAGTTGCGTGACTCGCTGGCCCTTTGCGGCCATCGCTTCTCCACGCAGTCCGACACCGATATCCTGGTGCATGCCTGGGAAGAATGGGGCGAAGATTGTCTGCCCGAGTTTCGGGGCATGTTTGCCTTCGCCGTGCTCGATTTGCGCCGGCGCCACGCCACCGTGCCGGTTCTTTTTCTGGCACGCGATCCGCTGGGCATCAAGCCGTTGTATTACACGCAAACTACTGACGGCTTCGCCTTCGCTTCGGAAGTCCGCGCCTTGCTGGCGTCCGGCCTCTGTCCCAGGCAAATTTCGCAGGACGCGCTTACCGCTTACCTGCTTTTCGGCAGCGTTTCAGAGCCGGTCACGCTTCTTGAAGGGGTTTTTTCGTTGCCTCCCGGCCACAAAATGATGACGTACATTCCCGAGCGCCGCCGCGTTCCTCGCGCTCGACCCTGGTATGACGCGGCCCGCAGTTCTGCTGCTCGCGATCCCAATCGCCCCAGAGAATTTTATGGCGCAGCGCGCCTTTTAGGCCCGCGTCTGAAAGAGGCTGTCGAGGCGCACCTCATCGCCGACGTTCCGGTGGGACTTTTTCTTTCCAGCGGCCTGGACTCCAGCGCCATCGCCATGCTAGCGGGGCGTGCCAAAGCCGGCATCCAAAGCTTCACCCTGACATTTCCGGGAACAACCTTCGATGAAGCAGCTCTCGCCCGCGTCGTCGCGGACCGTTGCGGCTCGCAGCACACCGAAGTGCCCCTCGACGGCGCTGCAATCCTCTCGCGAATCGATGAGGCCCTTGCGGCCCTCGATCAACCCACCATGGACGGCATCAATACCTATTTCGTTTCGTGGGCTGCACGCCAGGTTGGATTGAAAGTTGCGCTTTCAGGGTTGGGCGGCGACGAACTCTTTGCCGGCTACTCCACTTTCTCCGACGTTCCGCGTTTGAATAAATTGGCGCAAACCGCAAAACTTCTCCCCGCGCCTCTTCGCCGTGCCCTTGCGCCCCTGCTGCGCAGCATGCTCGGAGGTGCGGGCAGATCAGACGCCGCATCTAAAGCCGCTTCCGCCTGGACCGACCCTCACGTTTTGCCGCACCTGTATTTTTTTGCGCGCGCGCTATTTCCGCCGGGTGGGCACTTGAACGATCTTGTTGACCCGCGCTTCCGCGTCAGCGCTATCGGCTCAGATGGCGTCACACTCGATCCTACCTGGCTTGCATGGTTCCAGCGCGTCGCCGATGAAGCAGCAAAATTGGAGCCGGTCGCGGCAATTTCCTGGCTCGAAATGCGCACCTATATGGCCAGCACTTTGCTGCGCGACACCGATTCTGTGAGCATGGCGCGTTCGCTGGAAGTCCGCGTGCCGCTCCTCGATACTCCACTGGTCGAATTTGTGAGCGCATTGCCGGACGCCGCGCGTAGCAAACAAGGCTCGCAGAAAGCTCTGCTAGTGGAAGCTCTCCGGGATGTGCTGCCACCGGAAATTCTCAAACAGCGTAAACGCACCTTCACCCTGCCGTGGGATGAATGGCTGCGCGGCCCGTTACGTGCTCGTCTGGACGCCAGTTTCGCTTCGCCGTCTTCAAGTCTGGCTCAGCACTTACATTTCGATGGGGTTCACGCGGTGTGGAACGATTTTCTCGCCGGCAAAACTTCCTGGTCTCGCCCGTGGTCGCTTTACGTTTTAAACGAATGGTGCCGCCGCTATCTTCCTGCATAAGCTCGTTGCGTAAGGTAAACTGATCTTCATTCCATGAACATTCTCGGAATTAATGCTTACCACGGCAACGCTTCCGCCGCGATAGTTTGCGACGGTCAATTGATTGCCGCCGTCGAAGAAGAACGTTTCAATCGCGTTAAATATGCCGCCGGCTTTCCCGTGCAGGCCATCCGTTTCTGTCTAAAGGAAGCCGGTCTGACTCTCGCGGACATAGATCATGTTGCTATTCCACGCAATCCCTACGCACGGCTCTTCACTAAATTAATTTATTCTTTGCGGATGCCTTCGTTCGCGTGTCAACGCGCCAAGGTTTTGGCTACGTTTACCGGCATTCCCGAGGCGCTCGCCGCGGCTTTCGACGCTGACCCGCAAGAAATAAAAGCTAAATTTCATCGCATCGAGCATCACCAAGCCCACCTGGCCAGCAGTTTTTTTGTTTCTCCTTTCGAGACCGCCGCCCTGCTCTCCGCCGATGGCCTGGGCGATTTTGCCAGCACCATGTGGGGCGTTGCTCAGGGCAGCCGCATGAATATCCACGGCGCGGTCGCCTTTCCTCATTCGCTGGGACTTTTTTACAGCGCGGTCACCCAGTATCTCGGCTTCCTGAAATTCGGCGATGAATATAAAGTCATGGGGCTCGGCGCTTATGGGCAGCGCGAACATCTGGAAGCCTTCCGCGACATCGTCCGGTTCGACGAAGATTCCGGCGCCAACGGTTTCCGGCTCGGCCTCGACTATTTCATCCACCATCGCACCGGCCCGGAAATGAGTTGGGCGGAGGCTGACAAAACCCCTACGCTTGGCAAATTGTTCTCACCCGAAATGGCTCGTCGCCTTGGACCGGCGCGCGGTCCCGTCGAGCCGCTTGAGCAGCGCCACCGTAATCTCGCTGCGTCTCTGCAGGCGCGCCTTGAAGAAGTTTATCTAGGGATGTTGCGCAAGCTCGCCAATGCCACCGGCATGAAGTCGGTGTGTCTCGCCGGTGGCGTGGCTTTCAACTGCGTCGCTAATGGGAAAATTTTTGACTCCACGGGTTTCGAGCAGGTCTACGTTCATCCCGCCGCCGGTGATGGCGGCCTGTCCGTGGGAGCGGCGTTCTACGTGTGGAATCAGATTCTCGGCAAGCCTCGCTCCTTCGTCATGAATCACGCGTATTGGGGACCGGGCTACTCACGCGACCAGGAGCGTCACTCTATCGATTCGAGCGCCCTTTCGCGCAGCGGTTATTCCGTAGCCGAGCTGCCTGAGCCGGACCTGATGCGCAACACCGCGCAAATTATTGCTGATGGCAAAATTCTTGGCTGGTTTCAAGGGCGTGCTGAATGGGGACCGCGCGCACTCGGCAATCGCAGCATCGTCGCCGATCCGCGTCGTCCGGAAATGAAAGAAATTCTCAATCGCCGCATCAAGCATCGCGAAATCTTCCGCCCCTTCGCGCCGTCGATCCTCGCCGAATCCACCAGCGATTATTTCGAAAAATCTCACCCCTCACCATTCATGACCCTCGCTTATTCCGTACGTCCCGAGAAGCGCGACAAGATTCCCGCCCCCACTCACGTTGATGGCACCGGCCGCCTGCAAACAGTCACGCGTGACGCCAATCTGCGTTACTGGCAACTTATCAAAGCATTTGAAAATCTCACCGGCGTCCCGGTGGTGCTAAACACTTCCTTCAACGACAACGAGCCAATCGTCTGCCGCCCTGAAGAAGCGATAGACTGTTTCCTACGCACGCAAATGGACGCCCTGGTTCTGGGCGACTTCCTGATCACTCGCCAGTAATCGCAGCGCGATTCGATAGGCGATTCATAACCATCCGAAATCCCGCGCACTGCTACTCCTCCCCGTACCTGTACAATCTGCCCATGCGCATTTTGTTTTTGAATTTGTATTTTCCGCCGGATACTTCAGCCACGGCGAAATCCGCGGCGTCCATGGTGCGCGCACTGGCGAAAACACAGGAAGTCACGGTCTTGTGCGGACGCCCATCTTATGATCCGACGGAACGTCGCCCGTGGAAGCTGTGGCAAACGGAACGGTTTGATAGCAAGACGCAATCAACTTCGGAAACTGCCAGCGTTCCCCTTGCGTTCACCGTTATTCGCGTAGGTTCCGCCGATTACCCACGGATACAAATGAACCGCCGCGTTCTGAATTATCTGACCTACGTGAAGATCGCGTTTTGGCGCGCACTTTTTATTCCTTGCGATGTTATCTTTGCGATGACCGATCCGCCATTCAACGGCATCGTAGGCGCGCTTCTCTCCGTCCTAAAACGCAAGCCTCTGATCTACGACATTCAAGACATGTATCCCGATATGGCTGTTGCCGGTTCTGTCCTGAAACCCGGCTTGCTCACGCGATTGTGGGAACGCCTTCATCGTTGGGCCCTGCGCCGTGCCTCGCGCATTATCGTACTTGGCGACGACATGCGCGTCCGCATCATCGCCAAGGGAATTGATGCGGCCAAAGTTTTCATCGTGCGCAGCGGTGTCGACGCCCCTGCGCCTCAATCACTGGTGCCTCCTCTGAATCCCGAAGTAACCCGCGCCATCCGCGGAAATTTTCGCTTCGTTTTACTGCATGCCGGCAATCTAGGTTTTTACGGCGCGTGGGACACCATCATCGCCGCCGCACGCAAACTCGAAAACGAAAACATCGGATTTGTTTTTGTCGGTGACGGGGCCGAGCGTTCCCGGGTGGAAAATCTCGCAGCAGGCTCAACGAACATCCGCTTCTTGCCATTCTTCCCCAGCTCGGACATTCCCTCCGTCCTCGTCGCGCCCGACGCCCACATTGTCACTATTAAGCGCGGACTCGAGGGAGTCGTGGTCCCCAGTAAAATGTTCGGCATCATCGCTGCCGGAAAACCCATGGTTGCCGTCGCCGCTCCTGAGACCGATGTTGCCGCTTTGGGTCTCCAGCACCGATTCGCGATTTGGGCTGATCCCAGCAGTCCCGACGAACTCGCCTTCAGCATTCGGCGTATCGCCGCGGATCCCGCAGCCCTCGCCGCCATGAGCCAGTCCGCGCGCGAAGCAGCAGCTAAATATTCTCAAGCCAACGAATTACGGACCCTGACGACCATCGTCGAAGGCTTGCAACTGCGCCCATAGCGCCCCCGAAACAGGGGAAGCTCAACCCGCTTCCTTAGGTCACTAACACTTTTGATAATTAATTGGATATTACCAAGCGCTTACTACAGCACTTTACGGACTTGTGGCCCGCTAATTTACCCAGTATGGTAATTACGCTGCGTGGGGCAGCGATTTTACCTTGGGAGCCGGATACCCAATCCGGCAAAAAATACTGTGAACGCGGCTTCCTCTCTCGGGCCGCCGTTTACTTCATTTCATGAGGTTGCATGGCCGCAGGCTTGCTCGCGTTTTTCGTCGCGCTGATCGCATCTCTATTGCTGGTTGTTCCGATGCGCGCCTTGGCTCTGCGTGTCGGCATGGTTGATCTGCCGGGTCCGCGCAAAGTTCATCGCAGTCCGATTCCACTGCTTGGCGGCTTAGCCATGTACGGTGCGGTCATGATTGCCGTGCTGTTCGTTTTCGGTGGTCCCGCGCGCGCGCAGATTGAAGGAATCCTCGCCGGCGCCTCGCTGGTTGCTGCCGTGGGAATTCTGGACGACAAAGGCTGGCTCCATCATCAGGTAAAACTCTTCATCGGGATGCCCGTTGCCGCAGTGATCCTGCTGATCACCGGCATTCACGCGCAAGTTTTCAGCGTGCTGGTTGGCGGGCGCACTGGCTATGTTCTCGACGCCGTTTTGACGGTTGTCTGGGTGGTGGGCGTCACCGCGTCGTTTAGCATTCTTGATCACATGGACGGCCTATGCGCGGGAATAGCCGCCGTAGCATCCGTCTCATTTGCCATTGTCGCTTATTTGAATGGCCAGACTTTCGTCGCTACGCTCGCCGCTGCGGTTCTCGGAGCGGCCAGCGGCTTCTTACGCTGGAATTTCAAGCCCGCCAAAATCTTCATGGGTGACGGTGGCGCAATGTTTCTGGGATTCCTTATGGCCACCTTGGCGCTGAAGCTGCGCCTGGAACATGCCGCGCCGCTAGCCGGTTGGCTCGTTCCGGTTTTAATCCTGGGCGTGACCATCTTTGACACCACGCTGGTCACTATTTCCAGGGCACGCCGGGGATTGCTACCCTTCGCAACACCCGGAAAAGACCACGCCGCCCATCGCCTTTCGAACCTCGGTCTCGGTCATCGCGGCTCGGTACTCTCCCTATATCTCCTCGGCGCATTCAGCGGGGCCACCGCCTGGTTGGTCAGTTATCTGCCTTCCCGGGGCGCTGCTATCGTCGGCGTCATCACCCTCGCTCTCGTCTTCGCCGGCGTAGCCTACCTTGAACGCGCCCCGTACGAACGGCAACCCAAAGCGGAAACTCCCGCGGAAAAACCACCGTTGAACCAGTTCGCCGATTAATCCGCTGGAATCTACCCCGCATCAACAGTCAGCCATAACAGCACTTACTCACCGACCGAAGCGCGCGGTCTCCTCCATCATCACGCCTCTGGCGTGAGCGATCGCGTACACCACCGTGCTAGTCGTTGGGGTTCAACATCACCTTGGCGTTGTCTAACACTTTGGTCCACCTTGGGTCCACCGAGGCGGCGTATTCGTCGTGCCAGTTCCACCATTTATACGGCGGGTTCTGGGGGTAACCTTCCGGCGAGTCCTCCCACTCCTCCTGGCGTCCGAGGGCAGTTGCGTCCAGATAACTCCAGATGCTTCCCATGGCTTCGTCGCCGCGGTTGTTGATGAAGTAGGTGCGGAACACACGCTCGCCGTCGCGGAAGAACACGTTATGTCCGTGCCATTCATCTACTCCGAGGTCCTTGTCGAAGCTGTCCGTGATGGTATACCACGGCATGTCCCATTCCATTCGTGCCTTCAGGCGCTGGATGTCAGCTTGCGGCGCGCGCGAGGCGTAGGCGAGGGTGGTGTCGCGGGCGTTCAGATGCGCCAGGTGGCTGACCTGGTCGGCACCGAGGGAACATCCGCGGCAAGCATGCTCTGGCCAGCCAAACACACCCGGCTCGAAGAAGGCGCGGTAAAGAACCAGCTGACGGCGGCTTTCAAACAAGTCGAGCAGGCTCACCTTGCCCTGAGGACCCTCGAACTCGTATTTCTTCTTCACGGCCAGCCACGGCATCCGTCGGCGCTCGGCGGCCAACGCGTCACGGGAGCGGGTGAAGGCCTTCTCCTTCGCGAGGAGCTGCTGGCGCGCCGCCTCCCATTCCTGCGCTGACACGATCGGTGGTGTCTTCATTGCGGGATGCTCTTTGCTTTGCTCTATCTCTCTTTTTGCTCGTGCCATTTTATTTCTCCTTGATTTTTTTAAACACACCGAGACCATTCGCCGTGAAAATTTTCTGAATTTGCCGATGCACACCTCCTCTGAGCTTCTAGCGCATCCGGTCTCGGCGGGCCCGCAACGCTTCCGCTCGCTGCCGCATAAGCTCGTGCAAATGTGCCCAGCCATTTTTTGCGTTTCTGTACTCCTCTAGCACCAGGCCAAACGACTGCTGCCGAAATGTAATGACCGTAACGCCGCCAGATTGCTTCAGCCGATATTGAAGATTGTTTACTACCGGATTGGACATAAACAGTGGCCCGCAAATCTCCAACAGCGTCGGCCTCTTAATGGCCTGCACGGTTCCCCAGTAATGCCCGTTGTTTTCTCCCAGGTCGCGGTACCATCTGCCGCCCGGCCATGCTTCCAGCTTCATCGGCATTGACTTGTCCACTTGAGTCTCGTTGTATGGTCCAAGCTGATCCAGCAGCGCGGCAAACGTTACCGCGATCGACGCGCGCACTTTGATCTCCTCCGCTATTTGGATGGTGGTCGCTTCCAGCGATAGTGCAGATGAACTCACGATTTCCTCCTCGTTTGAGATTCCAGAAGGCTATTGTTTCGGTGCATCGTTAGCCTCGGCCCGTTCCTTGATTCGCAGCAACTGATGTTTCCACAGCCGCTCGAACGTGCTCGTCCATTCGTGCAACGGCCGGATCGCCATAGCATTCACTTTGTAAAGCATCTGCCGGCCCTCCCTTCGAACCTCCACCAGGCCGACACCTTTCAAAACTTTCAGGTGCTTCGATACCGATGGCTGCTCCATCTCCATTGCGTCCACAATCTCGCTGACAGACCGCTCCTGCATCGCTAGATAGTTCAGGATGTCCCGCCGCCGTGGTTCGGCCACGGCATTGAACGCGTCCGAGGTTGTTGCCGCTCTGGCCATGTTCTTAATATATTCCCATATAGGAATATGTCAAGATTTCTTTTTTGCCACTCTTTTGGCCACCGTCTTTTCTCTGTGGCCTGCCGCTCAAATTGATTTGTCCGAAGTGACGGATTCGTCGGAAATAATTCCACTGCCTGTTTAATCGGGTAATCGAAAAATGACGCGCTACCGACTTTTCTGCTCTGCTTCTTTGTCCCGCAAATTTTCGCTATACTCTCAACGGGCGTCCTATCCCACTCGTCGCGTAATTCCCCTAAGGGCGGACCAAAGGGCCAGAAGCATCGCTATCGTGAGTTCGAGCTGAAGCATCAAAGACACCCGCGTCGGTTGGGGCAAATCAAACGGTGCCAGACATAAATAATAATTCCCGGCCGCGCCGGGAAGACGGTGAAGTAATTGTTGTCGGCGGTTCCGCCGCGGGTTTGTACACTGCTGCTGCGGTAGCGCGGGGCGGCCGCCGTGTTCGCGTACTTGAATCCAAGCCGCGCTTCGACCCCCCTGACCGCACGCTTATCGTCACCAGTCATTTTCGTAACCAGCTTGGCGCCGCAGCCCGCGAGAGCATCATCAACGAAATTCGGCGCTTTGAACTCTACACCGACGGGCGTTCCGCGCAGATTGCTCTCTCCAAGCCTGACCTTATCATCGAGCGTTCCCGGCTGATCCCCGCACTCGCGCGCGAGGCGGAAGCATCTGGCGCGAAGTTGTCCTTCGACACGCGGTTTCTGGGCATGGAACCCAATTCCAGCGGACTGCGCCTGGAAACCGAAACAGGCGGCCGCCGGGAAGAGTTGCACGCCGCCAGCGTCGTAGGCGCCGACGGTGCCACCAGCAGAGTCGCGCGCACCGCCGGCTGGCCGCCCATAGAAACTGTGCCGTTAATGCAAGCCATCGTGCGCTTGCCGAACGATTGCCCCGCCGACACCACTCGAGTGTGGTTTGTACCCGACGATACGCCCTATTTTTATTGGCTGGTCCCGGAATCTTCCGAACGAGGAGCTCTGGGCGTGATAGGCGAACAGGGGAGCGACACCAAGCGGCGCTTCGAACGCTTCCT
>Ga0073928_10005643_pt1 | contig 17351 bp, 11 predicted proteins | sample PaiPotPPA55metaG_FD_76969 | JGI IMG/M metagenome (GOLD analysis project Ga0073928, IMG submission 76969) | Iron sulfur acid spring bacterial and archeal communities from Banff, Canada, to study Microbial Dark Matter (Phase II) - Paint Pots PPA... ... | reverse complement strand
CGCTCGCTGACGCAGATCGTCAACTCCGGGCTTATCCTGCCCAACGGTCAGCCACAGCAGGTTGGCGACGGTTCACCCACTTTCGTGTCGAGCTTTTCCAACACGTTTACGTGGGGACCAGTCCAGTTGGAAGGGCTCCTCGACTGGCACTATGGCGGCAGTGTAAGCAATCTCACCATAGCGTACTACGACAACGGACTCTATCTCTTCGGAGACTCCGCCCAATCGGCCACGCGTTTGAAGCAGGCCGGTGCGGGGTTGACTCCGTACGTCCTGCCGGGCGGTTTCCTCAAGCTTCGTGAGGTAACCCTCAGCTACGACCTTCCGAACCACTTCGTCAGCGAGATCGGCTTCGGACACCTTACCAGCTTGCGGGCGTCTCTAACCGGTCGGAATCTGTTCATCAGCACCAAGGACTTGGGACTCGATCCTGAAATCAGCAACTTCGGCTCACAGAACGTCCAACGGGGCCAGGAGGTTACTCCCTACCCACCGGTACGGAGCTTCTTCTTCACACTCGACTTAGGTCTCTAACATGACACCACGACTCTACGACGCGACCTGGATCACTCCAGGCCGCCGGCCGCAGCGCGGTTGGTCGCGCGCCGCCGGCACGCTCGCTGCCGCGGTGGCTGTGATCTTCACATCTGCCTGCAAAGATGCATTTGTGCCCAATTTGGATTCGCCGACCGTTAACAGTGCCACTCCGATAGGTTTCCAGGCTTTGGTCACGGGCGCGTTTGGCACCTTCCGTGGTCCGCCGCCGGGAAGCGACGTGGGATACTTCATCGCGGCCATGACATCGTTCGGCCGCGATGCTGGCAATTTCACGAGCTCGGACAACCGCTTTGACACAGAGTGGTTGGGCGCTGGCACGCCCGTGAACAACTCGGACTTTTATGGCTCGGGCGGATGGACCGACGAGTTCCGCGTCGTTGCCACGCTCAATACGGCTCTACAAGCTATCCCGACCGTGTCTCCGAAATTCTCGCCGAGCGATGCTGCCCATGTCACGGGCGTGCTGAACACCGAGAAGGCGCTCGTCTTCATGTATTTGGCCGAGCTGCGAGACACGGTTGGCGTTCCAGTCGCGAACGTGGGCAAGACGCCATTCAACCAAGCGCCGATCCTGTGCGTGAAGGACGTCTGGGCATACGTCGTCGCGTTGCTGGATTCCGCGAACGCGGAGCTGAATGTCGCCCCGGCGGCCGCTCCACCTCCGATCGTTCTGCCGAAAGGGTTCGCAAGCGTCGTGGGGTCATCGGGCCCGAGCACGACGGCCGGATCGTTCGCGTCCTTCAACCGGGCATTGGCTGCGCGCGCTAATCTGCAACTCGCGTACGCCATCGCGCGATCGACGGCTGGGACGGCGCCCACGCCGACGACTCCGGGAACGCCAGATCCGACCGCTCTGGCGAGAGCGGATAGCGCCGTAGCCGCGTCGGCACTGTACATTCCCGCGGCGCTGGCCCCGCCTACGACAGGCGACTTCTCGGATCCCAACGCCGTCTATTTCACCTTCAGCGGGGCATCTGGCGACATACCGAACCCGCTCAATTCTTCCATCGTTTCCATCGCGACACTCCGTTTGCTGAACGAGTTCGTGACCGATGTCGCGAGCGAGGTTGATACGGCCGTCGACAAACGGTGGCTCAACAAGATCATTGTGAATCCGTTTCAGCCTCAGCAAGCGGCCTACAGTGGGCCGGTGTCGTCTGGGTTCCTCGTGGGTACCTTCAGTTCGGCGGCCAGTCCGATTCCTATCGTACGGAACGAGGAGCTGGTGCTGACTCGAGCGCAGATCCAGCTTGGGCTCGGCAACGTCGCTGGCGCGTGGACTTACATCAACGATGTACGCACGGCGGTCGGCGGCTCACCCCCGCTCGCCCCGTCAGCGGACTTCGTAACGACACGCGACGCATTGATGCGCGAGCAACGTATATCTACCGTCTTTGAATTCAGTGAGGATCGTACGATAAGCCTGCGCATGTATGGATTGCAAACTGCGCTCACGACGACGTGGGGACCACTCGACACTCACGCGACCCTGTTGCCGATCCCGCTAGCCGAGATCAACGGCCGAGGGGGAAGCTTCACCTTGTCGTGCCCGTAAAGATCTAGCTAACATAAGTCCACACTCTAGCCGGCCCCGGCGCATTCGCGCCGGGGCTTTTTTTTCTAGAAGGTCGCGGGGTAGAGCGCCGAGCTGCCGTCTAGGTCACCCGTCTCCGCATAGCTCATAGGAGTCCCGGCCTCCGACAAGAGCGCCCCTTCGACTACGCGGCCGACGAGCAGCTCGTGATCGCCCGCGCGATGGCGGTCCAGCAGCTCGCAGTCGAAAAACGCAAGCGCTTCGGCTAGAACCGGCGAGCCCGTGCGGGCAGCCCGCCACTCGTATGCACGCATCTTGTCCTCATCTCGGCCCGACACCGTTCCGAAGTGCCGTGCGACGTTGAGTTGGCCTGTGGCAAGCACACTGACCGCGAACGCATTCGCGGCTACAACCAGCGCGTGTGTTTCGTTGTCCGGGTTGACGGAGACCGCGAGGAGAAGCGGGTCGAAGGACACCTGCATGACCCACGCAGCGGTAAAGGCATCTTGCCGGCCGGAGTGCGCTGCTCCGATTACGTACACCCCATAGGTCAATCGCTTGAATAGCTCCGCGATCGGCCTCTGAGTTGAAGTGGACACGGGCTTGTCGACCATGGTGTCCAATCTGGCAAGTTGCGATCCCCGAGGCCGTCGAGCGCTTCCTGCCTCGCGACGCGGGTGACCGACTGCCTAGCGTGCGGAAGGGGGGTCAGTCCGGATTGGCGCCTGGCAGCACGTATGTGAGCGGATCGACGACCTTGGAGTCGACGTGAATCTCGTAGTGCAGATGCGGGCCGGTCGATAGACCGCTGTTGCCTACGGCCGCGATTGGCTCGCCCCGTGTGACGTGCTGACCCTCATGCACCTTCACGGCCGAGAGGTGCGCGTACTTGGTCTCTATGCCATTTCCATGGTCGATCTCCAGCACTAGGCCGTATCCAGTCTGGTTGGTAATGCGCTCGACCACGCCTGAGGCTGGAGCGACCACTGGGGCGCCATACGGGGCCGCGACGTCGATTCCTTCGTGTGGTCGCGTCATGTGCAGGATCGGGTGGAAGCGAGCCTTAGAAAACTCACTAGACAGCCACCCAGCGGTCGGCATGATCGACGGCGTGCTCTCGAGACGCTGAGAGTTTCGCGACAGTGTGGTCGAGACGTTGGCGAAGCTCGCTGACAGTGAATTGGCTTCGTTGATCAATCCATCGACATCGACGTTTGACGGCACGGCCGCCACTAAGGAATCACTATCTCGCGGTGGCAATCCAGCCAGTAGTCGGATCTGCTCGTCGCGCTTGGCGATTTGCGCAAGCGTATCCCGCAAGTCGGCCACGCGACTCCGCATATCGGCGAGCTGCCGATCTTTTGGCGTCATTAGGAGGGTCACCATGCCGGGCGCCGCCGACATGCGCGTAGCGGCATACGCCGCCGCGCTAGCCGCCACCAGCACGACCATTCCGACGACGCAGGCGATTCGCCGGAGGGCGCGCTCGGAGACTTCGTAGTTGCGAGGCGAGTCGCTCCCGTGCGGTACTACGACAACGGTCCAAGCACGCGAGCGTTTAGACATGCTCGACAGACTCAGCCGCAGATCGTGGCGTCACCATAAAAACCTCTAACAAACGTTCACGGCCAACCCATGCGGGCGCGGAGCCATCGATGGCGAAATTAGAGCGCGGCCGGACGGGGAAAAAGGGCGTCCCCCTTGCTCACGCGCCAGCCCGTGACTTCAATTGGATCGCTGAATCGGCGCTCGTGGACGAGGCCTGGGCCGCCAAGTTGCTGCCAAAGCTCTCCGGCGCGTTCAGGCATAAAAGGCGCTAGATAGACGGCTTGCCTGGCCAATTGTCGCACGAGTGTCGCCAGCGTGTCCTCTAACTGGCGCCTAGTCTCGCTGGCCTTCGCAAGCCTCCACGGTCCCTGGCGATCGACGTATTCGTTGCCTCTGGCGATGGTTGACCACACGTGGCGCAGCCCTTCGTGCAAGAGGTTTCCGTCCAGCGCTGCTCCGTACTGGTTGTAGTCCGCGGCATCGGCCTCGTCGATCTCGTTGGGTTCGCCTGGCGGCACGACGCTGCCGCAATAGCGCTCCACCATGGCAATCGTGCGGCTCGCGAGGTTCCCCCAGGAGTTTGCCAGGTCGGAGGTATACCGCTCGTCGAAGCGCTCCCAGGAGAACGCGCCGTCGCCGTCGAATGGCACTTCCCGCAACAAGAAATACCTGAGCGCGTCGGCTCCGTGTCTCGCTATTGCGTCGGGCAATTCCACCTTCACGCCGGCCGATTTGCTGAATCGCTCGGCGCCGAGGGTGATAAAGCCGTGGGCCCAGACCTGCCGGGGCAGGTCTAGGCCAGCCGAGTGCAGCATCGCCGGCCAGATCACGCAGTGGAATCGCGTGATGTCCTTGCCGATGATGTGCAGCTGCGCGGGCCACCTGTCGGCAAATGACGGGTTGGGGAATCCGGTTGCTGTCAGGTAGTTGGGCAGCGCATCGAACCAGACGTATGTCGTCTGCTGCGCCCCGTCGCTGGTGGGACGCGGGAATGGGATGCCCCAGGCAACGCGGGCGCGTGAGGCGGACACGTCGTCGAGCCCGGAGTCGAGTAGTCCAAGGATCTCATTTCTCCGGCTCACTGGCGCGACGAATTCGGGGTGCTCAGCCAGGTGATCCATCAGGAAGCTCGTGTAGCGGCTCAGCCGAAAGAACCAGTTGCGTTCCTCGACCCATTCGAGAGTGAGCGTCGGGTGGAGCACGCAGTGGCCGTCCGCGATCTCCCCCTCAGTCTTGAAGGCCTCGCAGCCTACGCAGTACCAGCCTTGGTAGGCCCTCTCGTAGAAGTCGTCGGGGTTCCGGTCGAAGATGCGCTCGATGAGCGCGCGCACTCCTGTCTTGTGTGCCGGGTCGGTTGTGCGAATGAACTGATCGTACGAGATCCCCAACCGAGCCCACGTAGCCTTGAAGGTCGCGGCGACTCGATCAGCCAGCGCCTGAGGCGTAAGTCCCTCGGCGGCCGCAGCCAGCGCGACCTTTTGTCCGTGCTCGTCCATGCCGGTGAGGAAGTGGACGCGGTCGCCGCGCATGCGCCGGTACCGCGCGATTGCGTCAGCGCCGATCTTTTCGAGCGCGTGGCCTAGATGTGGATCGCCATTGGCGTAGTCGATCGCGGTCGTGACGTAGAACGGGTTCGCCGTGGTGGCGACTGGGCGGGTCAGGTAGTGTCCCTCTCGTCTCCCCCTTCCGCGCCGTCTCCGCTCTCTACGTCCTCTACGTCCTCCCCGTCCTCTCCTTCCTCTCCTTCCTCTCCGCCCTCCGCCCCGTCATCTGTGTCCTCGGCGCCGGGCCCGCTGTTGCCAGCGCGTACGGTCGCGGCGGCGGCGGCGACCTCACGCCTCAGCTCCGCTAGGGCTATGATCCGTGTCTCGCCGTCTGCGGCGCGCAGCGTGACACGCTCGCCGAATATGTCGGTGGCGATGACCTTCTCGTCGCCCAGCGTCGTCGCGAGCGTCTTCCCTTCCTTGGGAAACTTCTTTCGGCTTTGCACGTAGAACTCGTGCTCGTAGCGAAGGCAGCACATGAGACGCCCGCACGCTCCCGAGATCTGCGAAGGGTTGAGCGAGAGTCTCTGGTCCTTGGCGACGCCGAGGTTGACCGGGCGGAGCTCGGGCAGCCACGACGCGGAGCAATACCGCCGGCCGCAGCGACCGATGCCATCCAAGCGCTTAGCCTCGTCGCGTACGCCGATCTGTTTCAGCTCGATTCGCGCGCGAAAATGCGCGGCGAGGTCGCGAACGAGCCCACGAAAGTCTACGCGCTTCTCAGCCGTGAAATACAGCGTGAGCTTCCGGCGATCCCATTGCCATTCGGCATCGGAGACTTTCATCACGAGATTGTGCGCTTTCACGCGCTCCATCGCGGTGCGGCGCGCCAGCTCATCCTGAGTGGTGCGCAGCTCCTGAGCTGCTTGTGCCTCGCGCGAGGTTGCGAGGCGTAGCGCCTTTCTGGTAGGTGCCGTCGTACCACACCCATGCGTACATCCGACGCAGCGCTTCTCGGCGAGCGCGCCCACCGCGTGCACGAGCCCAAGGTCTTCGCCGCGATCAGCGTCGACGATCACGGGCGCCTTGACCGCAGGCGCGTCGTCGGCATCCCACGTGAAGAACTCCTTTCGATTCCCCTTGAACGCGACTTCGATCAAATGGGGCATGGTATGATCAAGATACTTGATGGAGTACCCCACCCCCTAACCCCCTCCCATTTAAGGGGAGGGGGAATTCTTGCTTTCAAGCTTCGCTTGGACGACGAGAGGGCTTCGCCCCCTCGACCCCCAAGAGGCGCCGCGCGTCGCTCTGCCCTGGGGGTGTGGGGGCGCAGCCCCCACTTAGAAAAAGAGAATGCCCCTCCCCTTCAGGGGAGGGGTTAGGGGTGGGGCGGGGTGCGAAACGCCCATCCGCGTTACCACTGGCGCGAAGTTCGACGCTGGCGCGACGTTCGAAGCGGGGTCGAGGGGCGGAGCCCCTCGTCATTCAAGCGAAGCTTGATAGAAAAAATCCCCTCCCCGCAAGCGGGGAGGGGGTTAGGGGGAGGGGACCCAAAGGATGCTCGACCTTATTACTCTGCGAACACTCCGATTTTCATGTACTTCTCGCGACGACGGCGGACCAGTTTGTCGGGCTTGAGGTTGCGCAAATCGTCCAGATTGCGGAGCAATGCCTGCTGCAGCGACTTGGCGGCCGCCTCGTGGTCGGCCTGGGCGCCGCCAGGGGGCTCGGGAACGATCTCGTCGATCACCCTCATCTCGAAGAGATCCTGGGCCGTGATCCTGAGCGCCGACGCCGCCTTCTCGCGCATTTCCGGGCTCTTTCCGTCCTTCCACAAAATGACCGCGCACCCCTCGACCGTGATCACGGAGTAGACCGCATTCTCCAGCATGAGGATCCGGTCCGCGACCCCCAACGCAAGCGCGCCGCCGGAGCCGCCCTCGCCGATGACCGTCGCGATGACGGGGACAGTGAGGCGGCTCATCTCGAACAGGTTGCGCGCAATCGCCTCCGACTGCCCGCGCTCTTCGGCGCCTAGGCCGGCCCACGCGCCCTGCGTGTCGATGAACGTGATGACGGGAACGTGAAATTTCTCCGCAAGCTTCATGAGCCGAAGGGCCTTGCGGTAACCCTCCGGGTGTGGCATTCCGAAATTGCGGCGCAAGTTCTCCTTGGCATCTCGTCCGCGTTGATGACCGATGATCATTACGGTCTCACCATCCAGACGAGCCCATCCTCCAACGATCGCCATGTCGTCACGAAACGCCCGGTCGCCATGCAGCTCGATGAAGTCCGCGAAAGCCAGGCGCACGTAGTCCAGGGTAAACGGACGCTTGCTGCTCCGAGCGACCTGAACGCGCTGGAACGGAGAAAGATTGCGATAAATCTCGCTACGCAGCGCTGAGAGCTTCTGTTCAAGAGGGGCGATCTCGCTCACGGCCTGCAACTGCTGGTCGCCGGCCAATTTCTTGAGATCGTCGATCTGTTTTTCCAGCTCGATCAGTGGTCGTTCGAATTCGAGCGTATTTGCGGTAGTAGCCATCGGTGATATGCGAGTGGGAGCCTGTCAGTTCGTGTGCGAGCTGGCGCGGACCAGGTGGACGCGGTCCGACCCCAACAAAGCGCGTAGTTCAGTGAGCGCGGGACCTGATGCCGCAACCGCGAGTGAGCGCGAGCGCAGACGCGCACGCGTCCCGTTGCCGTCGTTCCACCGCATCTCGAGCGGGGCCGACCCCGGATACGCGTCCGCCACCGCGCGAACATCAGCCATTACGTGCGGGGCGAGCTGAGGCAGCGTCCCCGCCGCATCGGCGGGCGCGAGCTCGATAGCCACGACAACCTGGCCGCTCGAGCGCAGCTCCGCTAACCTCGTCACCGAGTCGACAATGAACGTCGAGTTGTCGCCCCCTTGGTCTCGCTTGGAGAACCCGCCCTCGAGAAGCACCGGCACGTCGGGCCGCACGCGATCGGAGAGCGTGGCCCATGCCTCGGGAAACACCAATACGTCGGCCGAGCCTGAAAAATCCTCGACTGTCAGGCGCGCGAATTCTGCTCCCGAACGCTTCGACACCTGTCGCTTGATAGCCGTCACGACGACCGCGACCTTCATGCGCTCGGGCGACCAGGTGCCAAAGTGCGCGACGGTGTGCGTTGAGAAGAGCTCGCATTCCGTACGGAATGGCTCCAGGGGATGTCCCGAGGCATAGAATCCAAGCGCCTCCTTCTCGCGAGCGAGTCGTTCGGTTTCCGGAAGTGGCGCGCAAGATGGCAGTGCGGGCGCTCCCGCGCGGCTGTCGGCGGCGTACGACGGCGATCCGGATTCCGAGTCCGCGGCATCTGACTCGTGTTCGCTTCGCGGACCCAATTGCGTAAATAGGGAGTGTTGTCCCGTCTGCTGCTCCTGTTGACGCAGGCCGGCTTCCTGGATGGCCCGGTCGAGCGCCTGATGCAGCTGAGCGCGATGGCCGCCCAGACTGTCGAGGGCCCCCGCGTTGGTGAGCGCTTCGAAGACGCGTTTGTTGCACAGCCGAAGATCGACTCGCGCACACAGGTCGAACAGCGACGTGAACGGTCGCTCCTGGCGCGCGGCGAGAATCGACTCGATGGCGACTCGGCCGACGTTACGAATCGCGCCGAGGCCGAAGCGGATACGCGCGTCACCAACGACGGTGAACCGATAGCCCGATTCGTTGACATCTGGTGGCAGCACTTCGATCCCAAGCTCGCGCGCCTCGCTGATGTATTTCACGACCGCATCGGTATCGCCGATCTGCGACGACAGCAGGGCCGCCATGAAGTCGGCCGCATAGTGCGCTTTGAGCCACGCCGTCTGGTACGACAGTATGGAATACGCGACGGAATGCGACTTGTTGAAGCCGTACCTGCCGAACGTTTCGATCTGCGAGGCGATCTCCGTGATGATCGGCCTGGGATAGCGCCGAGCGACCGCCTTCTCGATGAATTTCCCGAGCTCGAGCCTGATGAGCTCCGCGTCCTTTTTCCCCACCGCTTTGCGCAGGACGTCGGCTTCAGCGAGGGAGATCCCGGCCAGAACCTGCGCGACACGCATGACCTGTTCCTGGTACGTAATCACGCCGTAGGTGCTGCGCAGGATGGGCTCGAGCTCGGGAAGCAGGTATGTGACGACTTCGTCTCCCCGCTTGCGCCGGATGTAGACGCTATGCATGCCGGCGTCGAGCGGCCCTGGTCGCATGAGCGCGTTTGACGCGACAAGGTCGTCGAACCGGTCGCACCGCATGCGACGCAGCATGTCGGTCGCGAGCGGCGACTCGAACTGAAACACACCGGCCGTCCGTCCAGCGCGGAGCAGTTTGAAAGTGGCGTCGTCGTCCAGCGGAAGCTTCAACAGGTCGATGTTCCGGCCGGTGCGGGCAGCTATCGACGCGACGGCGTAGCTGAGGACCGTGAGAGTAGTCAGGCCGAGGAAGTCCATCTTGAGCATTCCGGCCTTCTCGAGGGCGTTCATGTCGTACTGCGTGACGACCGCCGTCTCGTCACTCCCGGCACCCGCGCCCTTGGTGGGCGCCGTGAAGACCGGCACGTACTCGTCGAGCGGGCCTGGCGCTATGACTATCCCCGCGGCGTGCACTCCCGAGTGACGTGACAGCCCCTCGAGCGCGATCGCGTAGTCCAGCAGCTGCTGATACCGCTCGTCGGTCTCATATAGTCGGCGCACCTCCGAGATCTGCTGCGTGGCCTCTTTGACCGTGAGCGAGAAGTTTGGCTGATTGGGAATGAGCTTCGCCAAGGCATCGGTTTCGGCCGGCGTGAATCCAAGTGCGCGGCCTACATCCTTGATCGCCGCCCGGGACTTGAGCGTGCCGAACGTCACGATCTGACCTACCGAGTCGCGCCCGTATTTCTGCCGCACGTACTCGATCACCTCACCGCGTCTCTCAAAGCAGAAATCGACGTCGATGTCCGGCATCGACACGCGCTCCGGATTCAGAAATCGCTCGAACAGAAGGTCGAATTGCAGCGGACAGATGTCGGTGATGCGGAGGGCGTAGGCGGCGAGCGAGCCGGCGGCTGAGCCGCGCCCTGGTCCCACGGGGATCCCGCGATCCCGCGCGGCCTTGATGAAATCGGCGACAATCAGGAAGTAGCCGGCGTACCCGGTCGCCGTGATGACTCCCAGCTCATACGCCAGCCTCTCGCGGACGTTTGCCGGCAGCGGATCGCCGTAGCGCTCGCGCGCGCCTTCCTCGGCCAGCCTTACCAGTAGCTCATTCTCCGTCGCCACTCCAGCCGGGAGCGGGAACGACGGCACGCGGTAGGTCTTGGAAAACTCGATGTCGGCTTCGTCCGCGATCCGAAGCGTGTTCTCCAGCACTTCGGGGTGATCGGGAAATCGCGCGGCGATCTCCGGTGCTGACTTGAAGTACAGCTCGCGGTCGTAGTGCAGGCGGTTCTGCGTCGCGCGGTCTTGCTGAAGGCCGATGCAGAGGAGGACGTCGTGCGCATCGTGGTCTTCGCGGTTCAAGAAATGAGCATCGTTCGTCGCGATCACTGGAACGCCGACGTCAGCGGCAAGGCGGAATATCTCGCCGTTCAGCTTGGACTGACCCTCGCTGTCGTGGGCCTGTACCTCCAGGAAGTAGCGACCGGGAAAAGCGTTTGCGTACCACGAGGCCGCTGCGCGCGCGGCGTCGAAATCTCCCGCCATGAGGTGAACCGCAACCTCTCCCGCCAGGCACGCCGACGATACCACGAGTCCTTCGCCATACTTGGCGAGAAGCTCCCTGTCGATCCGCGGCTTGGTGTAGAAGCCTTCCAGATACGCCAGCGAAGAGAGCTTGATGAGGTTCTGGTAGCCGCGCGCGTCGCGCGCGAGCACGATCAGATGGAAGTACGGCTTGCTGGTCGGCGTGGCCCGGCCGCGCGCTCGGCGGTCGCCTGGAGCGACGTATGCCTCCATCCCTATGATGGGCTTGAGCTTAGCCTTCTTGGCCTTCTCCTGAAACTCCCACGCGGCGTGCATATTCCCGTGATCGGTGATCGCCAGCGCAGGCTGCTCGAGCTCGAGAGCTCGATCGATCAGGCTGTCAATTCGGTTCGCGCCGTCGAGGAGTGAGTACTCGGAGTGCGTGTGAAGGTGGACGAAGGACATCAGAAATTGAACTTAGCGCGCCACGCCTGGGGTCGCGAGACTTTACATCTGGGGTGCGGTCTACTCGTGGTCCTGCTGCTGAGCCCGTTGCTGACTCCGACCGGCCGGTATATCGCACGGGCCGCGTGGGAGGAAGGGCGAATCCTCGCGCGCCGACGGCCCATCGACAGCGTCATTGCCGACCCAGCGACGCCCGCGTCGGACCGGGCCAAGCTGGTGCTCGTGCTAGAAGCTCGGCGCTTTGCCGCCGATGGTATCGGGCTTCGCGCCAAGCGAAGCTTCACGACTTTTGCCGCACTGCCACGCGACACGCTGGTGCTCGTCCTGTCGGCGGCCTATCGCGACCAGCTGCGCGCGGTCACGTGGTGGTTTCCAATCGTGGGACGCGTTCCGTACAAGGGCTTCTTCGATCCGGGCGACGCCGTTCGTGCGGAAAAGGACCTGGCTGACCAAGGGTTCGACACGAACCTCCGCCAGTCGGCGGCGTTCAGCACGCTGGGCTTCTTCAATGACCCGCTGGTCTCGACGACGCTCCGGTCCGACTCACTCGAGCTAGCGAACACGGTCATTCACGAGCTGACGCACAATACGTATTACGCCGCCGGCCAGGCTCCGTTCAACGAGTCCTTCGCGAATTTCGTGGGCCATCGTGGTGCCGCCGCGTTCTTTCGATCCCGCAGGGACGATTCCGCCGCCCGTCGGGTAGACCAGCGATGGGCCGATACGAAGACGCTCGGCCGTTTCTGGACCGGCGTGTACGCAGCTCTCGACTCCGCGTTTCGGGCAAATCCAACGTCGCGCGCCGCACGGCTCGCCGCTCGCGACACGATTTTTGCTCGCACACGCGAGCGGCTCGTGACTGAGGTGGGACCTCATCTGCGCACCATGCGTCCGGCCGCGCTGCCCAACGTTCGACTGGACAACGCTGCGCTGCTCGCTCGACGCGCCTATTCCACGGGGCTGGACGATTTCGACGCGGTGTACGACGAGCAAGGCGGTGATCTCCGCCGCGCGGTCGCCCAGATCATTGCCCTCGCCAAGGCCAACCCGCATGATCCATTCGGCGCACTTCGCCGCGCCAGCGTGCGCGCGCCGTGACGTGAGTCGTTACTAGACTTCGGATGCGCGCGAGGGCAGCTGCGGAGCGGAGGTGGTCGATGCTGGGGCGAACCGCCCGCGCAGCAATGCACGAAGGTCGATCGGTGTTGCGGGTGGCGCCTCGTCGCCGGCTGCGGCATCCGGCGGGCGATCGATCACCACCCGCTGCATCGAGTCGCGGACTCCTCGATCGATGAATCGCGACAGCTGATCGATGGAGTAGCTCGCGCCTCGGCGGTTTCCATAGACTTGCATTGGATACACGACCGCCAGGTGATGCCGCGCGCGCGTGAGCGCCACGTACATCAGCCGGCGTTCTTCTTCCAGCCCTTCGGCGTCGTTGAGCGCCCGAGATGTAGGGAACCAGCCGTCGGCGGCCCACACGAGGAATACCGCATCCCATTCCTTGCCCTTCGCCGAGTGCACGGTCGATAGGACGAGCACATCATCGTCTTCGTGATCGCCAACCGCGAGGTCGTGCGTGTTCGATGGCGGCTCCAATGCCACGGTCGCCAGAAATGCGGTGCGGCTAGGGTAACCACCGGCGATAGTCTCGAGCTGGTCGAGATCAGCGAGCCTCGGTTCTACACGGTCGTATCGGGCGCGCAGGATGTTGTCGTACAGACCGCGCACGCGCGCGATCTCCGACCCGACGGGCACGGGCTCGTCCTCGCGCCTGAGCCCGTCGAGCAACGAGACCAACGCCGCATGTGCGGCCCGCGCCCGCGCGGGGGCGCGGTAGCGCGCAAACGCAGCCGACTCCCACGCTGCCTGCGCCATGTCGCTGAGCGCGCGGCGGGCTGTGGAGTCGCCGATCCCTGGCAGCAGCAGCAGAATGCGGTACCAGCTGATCTCGTCGCGCGGATTCTCCAGTACACGGAGGAAGGCGAGAACGTCCTTCACGTGCGCCGCCTCGAGAAACCGCAGGCCTCCCCATTTCTCGAATGGGATCTTGCGGTTGGCCAGCTCGATTTCGAGCGCGGCCGACATGTATCCGGCCCTGAAAAGCACGGCCATCTCGCGTAGCGGCGTGCCACTCTCGTGCAGCTGCAGTACACGATCCACGACGAAGCGCGTCTGCTCCTCCTCATCGCGCGCCGTCACGAGCCACGGGCGCTCACCGCCGGTCCGCGGTGTCCACAGGGCCTTCGTGTACCGCTCGGCAGCTCGCGAGATGAGGGTGTTGGTAGTTTCGAGAATGGGCTGCGTCGAGCGATAGTTCTGCTCGAGCGTGACGACTGACGCCCCGGGGAACTGCACCGGGAAGTCCAAGATGTTGCGAATGCTGGCGCCGCGAAACGAGTAGATGCTTTGCGCGTCGTCGCCGACGACGGTCACGTTGCGATGCGCGCGGCACATTCCGCGGAGGATGCGCGCCTGGAGAACGTTAGTGTCCTGGTACTCATCGACGAGAATGTGGTCGTACAGCCCGGCCACCCGGGCGCCCAGCTCGGGTGAGGCATCCACCATGGCCGCCCAGAACAGCAGCAGGTCATCGTAATCGACCAGATTGCGCTCGCCCTTACGATGAGTGTAGTCGGCGAAGATGTGACCGAAGTCCGCCGCGTATTCCGCAAACTGCGGGTACTCGTCGGCGAGAATTCTCGCCACCGTGATCTCGGTATTGACGTGTCGCGAGTACACGTACTGCAGGGTCTCTTTTTTCGGGAATCGCTTGGTCTTGTCCGCGTAGCCCAAATGCGCGCGCGAAAGATTGAGCAGATCGGCGGAGTCTTCCTGATCCATTATCGTGAATTGACTTGCGAGCCCCGCCGCGGGGCCGAAGCGTCGCAGCAATCGGTGCGCGGTCGAGTGGAAGGTGCCACCATGAACGCGGCGGCCCGAGCCTCCCACCAGCCGCTCTACCCGTCCCAACATCTCTTCGGAGGCACGTCGAGTGAACGTGAGCAGCAGGATCCGCTCGGACCGTACGCCGCGCTCGATCAGATACGCCACTCGGTGCACGAGCGCGCGAGTCTTCCCCGTGCCGGCACCAGCTATGATCAGTAGCGGACCGTCAGCATGCGTGGCCGCGGTGACTTGCGCCGGGTTGAGGTCCGCCATGGCCGGTTGGAATATACTGCCGTGAATTTGCGCGGCATGCGTCATCCACGGGCGGACATTCGGCATATAGAGCGCGCGTGGCGGGCGGCGTGGATGCGAGGGATCGCCGCGCTGTTGCCTGGGCCGCGCGTCATGCAGCCTCCGGATTGGGCCGCCCGGCCGTACCGCGTGCTGCTGCTTCGGTATGAGCGGATTGGCGACCTCGTCATGGCGACGGGACTCATCCGCGTGCTGGCGCGCTCGCATGATACAATCGCGCTAGACGTCGTGGTGTCGCCAGCCGCCGCGCCGGTGCTGGAGGGAAACCCGTACGTTCATCGCGTGCTAACGCTCGACCGGCGTTCGTGGTCGAGCTATCTAAGAGTGGCGTCTATTCTTCGGAGGGCGAGGTATGACGCAGTGATAGACGGCCGGCTAAATCACCCGGCCGTGTACACGTCGACCCCTCTGCTGCTCCTGGCATCCGGAGCGCGTTATAGAATCGGCGCGGGCGGCGGCCGCGCCGATCGCGTGTACAATGTCAACGTCGGGGCCTACGATCGCTCCGTTCATTACGTAGAAGGGTCCAAAGCCCTCGCTCAGCCTTTCGGGGTAGATGCCACCGCGGCTGATTGGCAGCCGGAGTTGTTTCTGACGGATTCGGAACGGGCGCGTGCGCAATCAGCATGGTCTGGGGCGGGGACGAGTCACCTGCTCGTCAACCTATCCGCGTCGGAGCCACGCCGTCGCTGGGCGGACGAGCACTTCGTAGCGGTCCTGCGTGAGTTCCGCGCGCGCCGCCCAACCGCATCGATCGTAGTAATCGGATTGCCATCGGAATGGGATCGCGTCTCGAGCGTCGCTGCCGCAGTTGGCGCGCGTGCGGAGCCGACTCCGCGGCTGCGAGACGCATTTGCTCTGGTAGGCACGAGCAGTTGCGTGTTGACTCCGGACACGAGCATCTCCCACGCGGCCTCCGCTTTTCGGCGGCCAGTCGTCGTGCTGCTCAAGCGTGATCACTATCCCTACGCACCCTGGAATACGCCATCCGAGCTGGTGTTCTGGGACGGCGACACGATCGCCGGGCTGACCGTCGACCCGGTACTCGCTGCGATGCATCGTCTCTTCGGCTAGCAGCGCCCCGCGAGCGAAGGCCATTCGTCCTGCCATGACCGGTGCGGCGACTCCGCGAGCCAGATCGGGACGTCTTGCTCCTCGGCTACTCCGAGCGGATTCACGACGCGGCCAACCCGGCGCACCGAGTCGAACATTCCCGACAAGGCGGCGCTGTCGGGGCCGAGACTGATGGTGACCACGCCGGGCCGCGTGCCGGGGCCGAAGAGGTAGTAGCTGCCCTGGGTGCAGATGGCCGGAGGCAGGTGGTAGCGGGGTCCGTAAAAGTCGATGGCGCCAGCCTCGCCGTAATTCCCTCCGACGATGACTACTTGGGCCTGCTGTTCCGCGGGGAGCGCGCGGTACACGGCTGCGACGGCGGCCACCTGCTCGGGCCAACCCAGCATGTCGGCGAAGTCCTGTGGCAACGACAAACGCGTGCCGCTGTTCGTCCTCTCGGCGGCGCTCAGGCCTACCTTGGCGGCGTACCGAACCAAGCTGTCGGGTGCGAGTATGGGAATCGATAACGGAAGCGCAATGATCATGTAGAATAGGATCGCGGCAGTGCCAGTTGCGCGGATGGACCACCCGAAACGTCCGTCGGAGACCCGTTCCAACCACACGGCGCCGGCCGCGAACAGCGTAGGGTACACGGGCGCCGCATAGTAATGCTTGCCGTGCAGCGCGAAGATCGTCGCGAACGCGATGATGCAGGTCAATCCCACGATGCGGAACGGTGCGAACGCGCGGCCGAGGACGAGCGCGAGAGCACCAGCGATGGCGAGAAGAATGGTCGGCCCGAGCACGATCATGTCGTCGACCCAGGTCATCGGACTGGAATGCGCCAGCTGACTACGCGAGAGCTCATGAAACTGCCCGATCAGCGGGTAGTGCAACCGCACTTGTCCCACGATGCTGGGCGACCCGATCGCGCACGTCAGCAGCAGAGCTACCCACGGCCATTTGGTCGCCAGCCACTCCCCCCGAGATGTGAGCAGCAGAGCGGCCACGATGCCCCAGACCAAGGTCAGCTCGGTGAATTTCCACAGTAGCCCAATGCCGCAAACGACCCCGATCACGATCCACCATTGTGCGCCCACCGAGCGCGCCTCCTGCTCCGCACTGCCGCCGGCCGTGTTCGCAATCGCATCGGCGCGGGCCAGGCGTACGAGACAGTAGAGACCAAGCGTCCAGCACAGCTGATCGAACACCACGGGCTGAAAAAGATCGGCCGCTCGAAGAAAGAGCGGATTGGCTACGATAGCGAAGGCGGCAAAGCACTGCGCGAACCGACCGCCGCCGAGCTCACGAGCGATCAAGGCGGCAAGTACGACTACGATGGCACCGGCCACTCCGGATGCGGCGCGGATCGCGAACAACGAGTCGCCAAGCACGGCGTGCTGCAATCGGGCGAGCACCGCTATGCCGGGTGGAAAATCCATCCTCCACACATGTAGGTGTCGTCCAGCGGCCAAGTACAGGAACTCGTCATGGTGCACTCCGAATGCCGTGAGCGCATTCGTCGCCCAGTGCAACCCGAGATCGAAAGCCGCTAGCGCGCCTACGGCCGCGAGCGCGAAAGGTGGCAGCGGCGGAGGTAACCCCTCGGACGAGATCGCAGTCACGCCGGCCCTTATAATGCCAGCGGATTCATCGCGGGCTCAGAGCAGGGAGACGCAAGCCGTGAATCTCGCCGCGAGTCGCCTTCAGGCCGAATCGCGTGGCGAAGGCGTCAACTATTGTGCTCCGCACCTCGCCGAGCTCGACGTCCCCGCTGCTCAGCTCGCGTGCGATCGAGGTCATCTCGATTCTTGAGATGCCGCAAGGCACCATGAGATCG
>Ga0073928_10005641_pt1 | contig 17352 bp, 23 predicted proteins | sample PaiPotPPA55metaG_FD_76969 | JGI IMG/M metagenome (GOLD analysis project Ga0073928, IMG submission 76969) | Iron sulfur acid spring bacterial and archeal communities from Banff, Canada, to study Microbial Dark Matter (Phase II) - Paint Pots PPA... ... | reverse complement strand
GGCGTCGAGGCAATCCTTGCGTTACGGGTGACGTGGATCAGTCAGGACCGGCGGTGGGAGCGCTGCTGGGCAAACCGACCCGCGTATGTCAACTGAGCCGCCGCCTAAAGTGTCACGGACCCGGCCACCCAGGCTGTGGCGCTGCTTGGTGGCGGGCTGGGTCGTGGCACGGCCGAGTCGGCCGTGCCACGAATGGGGCCTGGCCACATGCGAGCGTCATGCCCTACCGCCGAGCTATAATGCTGCCTGTTCATATTCGCCGGTGTGCCATGATCGCCCGTGGAATCTTCGCCTATTGCGTTCTCCTGCTTGCCGGCTGCGCCGCGCGTTTGCCGCCAGCCGCGGAGCCCGGTTCGACGCGAGCTCCCAATACCATCGTCTCCATCTCCGGCCCCGCAACCGGCCCGAACGAAAGTATTGCGGACCTCACGCTCGAGCAGATTCAGCCGAGACAACCGCCCCCGCCAACGACTTCCGCGACACTGCCCGCCGGGCCTCCGCTGGAGGCCGTAAGGCTGTTCGCCAAGGCGCGACTCGCCCTCCTCGACGGTCGCCGCTACGAAGCTGTCCAATCGCTTCAAAAAGCGATAGACCTGGACCCCGACAGCTTCGAGCTGCACCGCTCGCTGGGCGACGCCTACGCCGGGGCCGATTCGAGGGCGACCGACGAGTGGGGAAAAGCGTCAGCGATTGACCCCGATCATCTGGACCTGCAAGTCGAGCTCGGCCGGGCGCACCTTCTGCGCGGAAAGACCCGGCAGGCAATCGAACACCTGTGGCTGGCATTGCATGCCCCCGGGTACCAGCAGAGGGACGCGGCTGCCGGTGAGGCGGACTTCTTTCTGGCCCGCGCTCTTCAGGAGCAGGGATACGACCGCGCGGCCTTGCAGATGTACGAGAGGCTGCTGGCCCGGCTGCAAAACCCGCCGCTGGGAATGCGCAACAATCAGCAGATCGCGATGCTCCTGCGCCATCCCGACCTGCTCGCGCTGCACATCGCCGCGCTGTACGAGAAGCATCGCGCCTACGACGCGGCACTGTCCCTGTTGAAAGCGATCTCCGCCCGCGCGCCCGACAATTTCGAGCTCCAGGCCCGCGTTGCCCGCGACATGGCGGCCGCCGGCCATCCCGACGAAGCGGCCCAGGGAGCGGCGGACCTGGTCGTTCGGTTCGTTGCCAGTCCCCAGTCGCTGGCCTTACTGGGGGAAATCGCCGGGAACGATGCGGCCGCGGTGGACGCGTTGCGGCGCGCGCGCCAGCGGCATCCGGAAGACCGGCCGCTCGTTTACGCATTGATCGATCTGCTCCGCGCCCAGGGCCGCGCGAGCGACGCCAGCCGATTGATCGCCGAGGCGTCGGCGCAGTGGCCCGACGACCTGCGGCTGCTCCGCCGTCATGTGGAGGTGCTGCGAGGAGCGAGAGACCTGTCAGGCGCCGGCCAGGTCGTCATCGCCGCGCTTGCTCGCCGACCCGATCACGATCTGGAACTGACACCGATCTGGGAGTCGCTGCTCCGCTCCTCGCCGGGGGGTCGGCTGCGCATGGCGGACATCGAGTCGATTCACCCGCCCGCCGGCGCCGAGCCGGCCCGACTGCTGCTTGTGGCCCGGGCCGCGGAGTTGTCCCAGCGCGATCTCGTCGAGCGGGAGGCGCTGCGCCGCGCCGTCGCGGCCCGCCCGCTGTTCGCACCGGCATGGCGGCAGATGCTCGCGTCGATCTGGACGGACGATGCGATGACGACACGGCAGAGGACGGACGCTGCCGATCGGCTAGGCGCCGCGGCCGCCGAGGCGGGCGACGCCGGCCTTGCCGCCGAGCTGCGCGGCCGGGCGCTGCTCGATCTGGGGCGGCCGCAGCAGGCGCAGGCCGAATTCGCCGACGCCGTCAAGGCCGGCGACCGCGCACCCGAGCTGTACCTCAACTTCGCCGCCGCTCTGCACGCCGTCGGCGACGAGAAATCGGCCGCCGCGCTGCTGTGGAAGGTAATCCGGGAGCGGCCATTGGTGGAGCAGTCGTACGTGGAACTGTATGCCCTCTACGATAAACAATCCGACCGCGAGCAGGCGCAGGCCGTTCTGACTGCATGGCTGACCGCCGATCCGGAAAGCGCCGCCGCCCATCAGCTCGAAGCGCGTGATGCAATCGAGCAACGCAACTTCGCCGGCGCCGAGCGAATCCTCCTTGGCCTCCTCGAGACCCACGATAGCGACCCGGAAGTGTTGAGCGCCCTTCAGCAGTTCTATTTCGAAACAGACCGGCCCGGCGAATTCACCGCCAAGCTGGAGCAGCACTTCGCCCTGGAGCCATGGAACTTCACCCTCGGCAAGCTCCTGACTGAAACGTACGCAAGGCAGCAGCACACCGCCGAGGCGATCCGGACGCTGGACCGGCTCCGCTCGCTCGCCCGCGCCGACGCCGATCTTCTCTACACCGTCGCCGGGCTCTACGCCCGGATCGGCCGACAGCGCGAGAGCGACCAGGTCCTTGACCAGATCGTGAAGCTCGACCCATCGTATGCCGGCGCCAGCAACGACCTGGGGTACTCCTGGGCCGAGCAAGGCAAGAACCTGACGCGGGCCGAGGAACTGGTCCGCGTTGCGCTTCGCGCCGAGCCGGACAATCCCTCATTCCTCGACAGCGTGGGGTGGGTGCTGTACAAACGGGGTAAGTTCGACGAGGCGGTGCAAGCCCTGTCCCGCGCGGCCCACCCCGCGACACAAGCCGACCCGGTGGTTCTCGATCATCTGGGTGATACACTTTACCGGCTCGGCAACCAGCAGAAGGCGGCCGAGCAATGGCGGCAGGCGGCGCAGCGGCTCAACGAGCTGCCCGCGGACGACACCGACGAGCGGAGACAGCTTCGCCTGCAATTGCTGGAGAAACAGCGGCAGCTCGACGCCGGCCAGCCTGTCCGCGTCGCGCCGGTCGTGGAGACAACCGCGCCGCTATCTCCTGCGCCGCGGACCACCACCAACTGACCACGGACCGATCATGGCAGGACACAGTCACTGGGCGAAGATCAAGCGGGCCAAAGGGGCCAACGACGCCAAGCGCGGCAAGGTCTGGAGCAAGATCGCGCGCAAGATCATTATCGCCGCCAGGTCCGGCGGCGACCCGCGCGACAATCTCTCGCTCCGCTACGTCATCGACGAAGCCAAGGCCGCCAACATGCCCAAGGACACAATCGAAAAGGCCATCGCCAAGGGCACCGGCGAACTGGGCGCTGAAAACTATGAGCCGGCCACCTATGAAGGGTATGCCCCCGGCGGCATTGCCATCCTCGTCGAGACCTTGACCAACAACCGCGCCCGCACCGCCCCCGAGATGCGCACCACCTTCGAGCGGCACGGCGGCAACCTCGCCACCAGCGGCGCCGTCTCTTTCCAATTCACCAAACAAGGCGTCATCGCCATCAAGTCCGACGCGACCACCGAAGACAAGCTGCTGGAGGTTGCCCTCGACGCCGGCGCCGAGGACGTGAAAAACGCCGGCGAAGTTTACGAAGTGATCACGACCCCGACGACTTACCTCAGGGTGAAAGAGGCCCTCGCCGCCGCGAACATTCCGATCGAGGCCGGCGAAGTCACCAACCTGCCCAACAACACTATCCCCATTGGGGCCGACGCGGCCCAGCGCCTGTTGAAGTTGATCGACGTGCTGGAAGACAACGACGACGTGCAGTCGGTGTCTCACAATGCCGAGCTTCCCGAATCGGTCACGGTGTAGATGACGCTCTTGCTCCGCCCGCGCGGCGCGAACGAGTGCCGCTGTTAGAACATCGCCGGCAGGCCGATCATTCGTCGCCACGCCGACAATTGGCCGAGGTGGACGCCGATGTGGCCGGTCAGCCAGAAGGCGATGAACCCCTCTCGCCGCCGCCGCCGCGCCCGGTTTGCGATTCCATCGGCGCACCGGATTTGCCTGTTCCGCGCCGGTGCTCTACAACCCGCGGGTCATGACCCGGCTCAGTTACGAGCAAAGTGGGGTAGATTACGACCGGCTGGACGCGTTCAAGCGCGCCTGCCAAAAGGCAGCGGCGACGACCATGGACGCGCTTGTCGCACACGGCGCCGCCGAGCCGGCGGGCGCCCGCGGGGAAAGCGCGTATCTGATCGAAACGCCCAACGAATATCTGGCTCACGTGGAAGAAGGGTTGGGGACCAAGAACCTCGTCGCCGACGCCATGCTTGAGCGGACGGGCGAGAGCTTTTACCGAAATATCGGGGTCGATACTGTCGCGACCATCGTGAACGACCTGGTCACGACCGGCGCGTTGCCGCTGGTCGTGGCGATGCACGCGGCGGTGGGGGACGCCGGTTGGTTGGCCGACCCCAGGCGAGGAGGGCCTCTGGCCGAGGGTTTTGCCGAAGGGTGCCGGCTTTCAGGCGCCGTCTGGGGCGGCGGCGAGACGCCGGCCCTTCGCGGCGTCGTGGTGCCGGGCGCGATCGTGCTGGCCGGGTCGGCGATTGGCCGAATCCAGCCCAAGACCTGGCGAATCGCAGGTGACGTCCGCGACGGCGACGCCATCGTGCTGCTGGCCAGCTCCGGCGTCCATACCAATGGCCTGACGCTCTGCCGGGCGATCGCCGACCGCCTACCCGAAGGTTATCTCACCCGTCTGCCCGATGGCCGCATGTACGGCCAGGCGCTGCTCGATCCGTCGGTAATTTACGTCCGATTTATCGCGGCCCTGCGGGAGGCCGGAATCCGCCCCCATTACGCCGTCCACATCACCGGCCACGGTTGGCGGAAACTGATGCGCCTGCCCGAGCCGTTCGTTTATCGGATCACGCGACTACCCGACCGTCCTTCCGCGATCTTCGACTTCCTCCTCCGCGCCGGCCCCATAGAGACTAGGGAGGCATACGCCACGTTCAACATGGGGGCGGGGTTCGCCCTGTACGTGGCGGGATCGGACGCCCAGGCCTGCCTGGCGGCAGCCGCCCGGTCCGGGTACCAGGCCTGGGTTGCCGGTGCCGTGCAGAAGCAGGGCGGCCGCAAGGCCGTCGAAATCGTCCCGCCGGGCATCATCTTCGAGGAGGACACGCTGCAGGTCCGTTAACTGTGTATCTTCCATCTCCCTCCGCGGCCGCTGCGCCCCGGCGGCAGATATGGTAGAAATAGATGGGACCGCGCGATCGCCGGGAGTTTTAGCCGATGGGTCAGGAGTTCTTCGAGCTTGCGCAGGCCGGGCCGGCACAGGTCGTTTCCCTCCGCCTCCCGCAAGCGATGGACAGCAGCCAGTTCGACCGCCTGAACGACGAGCTGCTGACGCTGCTCGGCGCCCAGCCGCAGGGCCAATGGGTTCTCGACTTGTCAGGGGTCAGCTACATGGGCAGCTCCGCCCTGGGCCTGATGGTCAACGTCCGCCAGCGTGTAAAGCAGGCCGGCGGACAACTGGTCTTGTGCGGGCTCTCCCCGCGACTGCTTCAAGTTTTCAAGACCTGCTGCATGGAACGCCTCTTTCGCATTGCCAAAACCCGCGAGCAGGCGCTGTGGTATCTGGGCGCCTGACCGGGGCATTCGTTTCGTCATTCTTATTTCGGATTTCGAGCTTGATTCGAGTTTCGAGTTTCGAGTTTCCTGTTCCGCATCACCCGGGTCCGGCGACTTGCCGTCGCAGCGCTTCCACGTCGAAATCGGCCCCGGGGCAATCGGTCTTCCCGGTAATTCCCCCGTGCGTGTAAATCCTCGAGACGGAAATGTGAAACCGGCGGCACAGGAATCGGACCAGCCGCACCAGGCTCCTCATCTGAGCGGGGGAGGGGGGATAGTGATTGAAGTTGCCGACCAGGCAGATGCCGATCCCGTGCTGGTTGTAATACTCGTCCGGCGTCTTGCAATGGGCCCCATGCTTTTGTTCGATCCAGCGGTCGCCGACCTCGACCTGCCCGTCGCCGGTGTCCGTCCCATTGCCGATGACAAAGTGATATCCCAGTTCGTCCCACCCTTTGGCCCGGTGCCACTGGTCGAAGCGCCTCGCACCCCCCATGTCCGAGGCGCTGTGGTGGATGACGATGCACTCCCATCGGGCCGAGGGGTTGGCGGGAAGCCACCCCGCCTGCGGGTCCACGCGGCCGACCCGCTGCCGCGCCGGCCGGCACCCGACCCATCCCACCGCCACCGCCGCCGGGACAAGCACCAAAAACACCGCCCACGACCGCCGCGGCAACCATCTCCCGATCCGCCTCCGTGCGCCCACGCCTTCCCTTCCTTTCGCGTCCTGCCGCCACCATACCGCGCAGCGGAATAAGTGGAATCCTAATCCTGGTCTTACTCCTGCTCTCTCGTTACTTTCGCCGCTGATACCAGTCGCCTCACACATCGCGGCGTCGGGTGCAATGTAAACATGCTCACCCGAGAGGAACTTCTGCGACGCCGCGATGACATCATCGCCGCGGCCCGGCGATACGGGGCGTCGGACGTCCGCATCTTCGGCTCCGTCGCCCGAGGCGACGTAACCGAGACTTCCGACGTCGATCTGCTCGTCCGCTTCGAGCCCGGCCGCACGCTGCTCGATCAGGGCGGCCTCCTTATGGACCTTCGGGACCTGTTGGGCATCAAGGTCGATGTGGTTTCCGAAGGCGCGCTTACCGGCCGGTTCCGGCGAATCGTCCGCAGGGAGGCGATATCCCTATGAGATCAGATCGCCTGCAGCCGGTCATGGAAAGGGCGAAGCCTGAGTTGGCTCAAAACCCGGGCACCGCGTCACGAGCTGTTCATCTCGGCCGAAGTGATTGCGGAACTGTCCGCGCCCGGCTATCCCAGCCGTGACGCCGCAAGTGCTGTGGGAGGACCAGACCGATGGCTGACCAGAGTGTGATTGTCGATGTGCGAAGTGCCAAGGTCTGGGTGGACCGCCAGGCCACGACGTTCCAGGAACTGGGTGAGCGCCTGCTCGCCGTTGAGCAAGCCTACCGAACCCGCACCGGCGACTATGCGTCGGTGCCAGAGCGGCGCCCCGAGGCGGTGCGCCAGGCGATCGAGGCCGCCGCCGACGAGCCGGGCGCGGCGATCCTGCGCGACATCCGCTCCGCGCGCCCCGGCTGACCCCCCGCGGCCGCGCCCGGACACGGCAGCCGACAGCCACAAGACATCGGCCGCGTTGCGGTGTCGTGCCGCATCCCGCGAATTGACCTGCGCGGTCCTCTTCATATGCTGATGATCGGGAGCAGCGATGAAAGAACGAATCGCCGTCGATCCAAACGTGCATTTTGGCAAGCCGTGCGTGGCGGGAACGCGGATTCCGGTCCAGAGCGTTCTGGAACTCGTCCGCGAAGGTCTGCCTTTCGACCAGATCACCCGCGATTACTACCCCGACTTGGACACGCAAGACATTCGCGCCTGCCTCCAATACGCCATTGATGTCCTGGCCGCCGAAGAAATCCGCCTGGCGGCGTCCCCATGAAGTTCCTGGCCGACGCAAGCTCCCTCACCGGTGAGTGGTTTCTTTGAGCCGTTGTTTCGAATTTCCGATTCCGTCCTTCGCTCGGCGTCCCCCTGTTTCCTTGTCTCCTTGTCCGCAGCGAGCGTTCTCATTTGAGCAGCGCGATGAGTCCCGCCTGCTCGAAATGATGATCCCCGGTCAGCGCCTCGGTGATCCCCTGGTCGCCCATGACTACAAAAGACGTGCAGTCGGTCAGCGACCAATACTTGTCCGGCCGTCCATCGTACAACCGGCGCCCTCGCTCCCACAGATCGGCTGACGCGCCGACGATCTCGAGCCCCGGATCTGCGCGCAACGAGCTATAGAACCGCCCGAACGCCTGCCGGGCCGGTGGCGGCGCCATCGCGTCCGCCAGCTCGAGCAGGACAAACTCCGTTGTCACGACTCGACCACGGAACGCACGGCTCACGTCCACCGCGCGTTTATGTGCGGGATCGCGCGCGTTCAGCACCGCCAGGTAGAAGTAGGTGTCGGCAAACCGAATCATCGCCGATCGATTCCCTTAGGGGTGCCGTGGATATAGTGGTCATGGTTCTCGGCCATGTCCTGGGGGAGCCCTTCGGCTATTCCGATGACGTCCGCAAGACGCTCGTAAAGAGTTGCGCCCTGTTGGGCCTCACCCACGGCGCGCACGTCGACTTCCACATCGGTCCCGTCCGGCAGCCTTACCGGCTCCTCCAGCACGACCGTCCCATTTTTGATGTGCCCTCGCATCGTCATCGCTGTCTCCATTTAACGTCCGGCGTACCGACTAGGTGCCGACAGTCCATTATATCGGCGGCGTGTCCCTTGTCCCCTGTCCCGTCCCCTTGTCACCCTGTCACCCCCTCATCCTGTCACTCCTTCAAGCCGTCCGATGCACACCGGCCAGATCGTCAAGTTCCGCAACCCGCAGAACCCGGCCGAAGCCGTTGGTGGTTCTCGCCGGAATGAACGGTATAATTCCGATATGACTGCCATCCGGGCGATTTTCGACGGAAAGGTGTTCGTCCCTCAGCAGCCTGTTTCCGTGCCCCCTCAATCCGAGGTATTGGTCTTGGTGGACGGTCCGGATCAGCCAGCTTGCGCAGAAGCTGCCCGTGCCATCCAGCCGTTTCGCTTGTTTGGAAGGGCCGCCGCAGATGCGCACGTTTTCCATAGGGTATTCGCTTGACTTATGTTTCGTTTATGTTTACATTATACACATGAAATGGACCGAAGCGCTGGCCAGGGTCGAAGCGTGCGAAACGGACCTACGCCGGCTCTTAGCCGAGGCGGCAGCCGAGGGGGATTACTCCAGCGTGCTGCGCATTACCGAATTGGCCAGGGCCGTTGGGGCCTTGGGATCGGAGGGGCGCGGCGCTCCGGCGGCGTCAGGCGGAGCAAACGGCGAAATACAACGATCGACCACGCCATCTACTGGTCGGAAGGCACGGGTGCCCGCGGAAACATACCCGAGGTTTTACCGCCGGGGCGATGAGCTGGTCCGGATCGGCTGGTCGAAGAAGGAGCGAAAGGAGTATAACCACCGCGCTCCCCGACGGGCGATCGACGCGGTGGCCGCCGCCGTGCGCGAGCTCGGCACCAGAGGCAGAATGTTTACCGGCGACAAGCTTCTGCCCCTGAAGGATCCGACCGACGGTTCGCGGATGGCGGACTACCAGGCCTACGTCGCCTTGGGCTGGCTGAAACAGCTCGGAATCGTCGAGCAGCATGGCCGCAGGTCCGGCTATGCATTGATTCCCGGCAAGCAGATCGACAGCACCATCACCGCCGCTTGGCCGGAGCTGGCGGAGTGGCGGGGCTAAGTCAGGAAACGGGCCGTCATCTAGCCCATTACGAGGAAAGTCATGATCAAGCTAGTGGTTCCGTCCGCCGGCGGTGGGGAAGAGGAGGGGCTCAACGACCCTGGCGTCGAGTTCTTCCTTGGCAATATTGAGCGGCACCTTGCGAGAGAAAGTGCTCAGAACACGATCGACGCGGCCCTTCCGAATAACGCGCCGGTGACCCTCAGCTTCGATCTTTTATCAGCTGCAAAGGCCGACATTCCGTGCGTCGATTCTCTTGCGGACATTTTGCGCCGTTGCAGGGAGTTCTGGCGATCAAATCGCAAATCCGAAGGATTTTTCGCCGACGCGTTACGGATCCTTGAAAACCCCACGGTCAAGGTTCTCCGCATGAGCGACCACAATACGACTGGCCTCACAGGCGACGACACGGACAGGGACGGTCGCTGGTATGGGCTTGTCCGATCGGCGGGCGTATCTAACAAGGATGAGGGGGCGGGTGGTTCCTATGGTATCGGGAAATACGCTCCCTTTGCCGCATCACAACTTCGCACAGTTTTTTATTCGACTCGCACCGTGGACAATGAAGTGGCGTTCCAAGGGACGATGCGCCTCGCCAGCCACACGGACCGGTCAGGCAGAATTACGCGACGGACGGGATATATTGGGAGCTATTGCGCCGAGACGGATTCGTGCGTTGCGGTCCGGCAAAGCAGTGAGATACCGGCGCTTTTCCGACGTGGCGAGCCCGGCACAGATATCTCGGTGATTGGTTACCGAGACGACTCTGGATGGGAGCAGCGCCTGATCTCATCAATCCTCGCGAATTTTTGGCCCGCAATCCATCGCAACATCATAGGTTTCCGGGTCGGAAACAGACTGTTGAGTGCCGCGACCTTGGCCGTGGACCTCGCTGGTCTCGCGCAAGAGGATCAAGAGTTCGACGCGCATCTCTACCACAAAGCGCTGACGCATGGTCAGCGTCATGAGACAGAAATCAAGAACTTGGGCCGAGTCGAACTTTACCTGTTCGCAAGCGATGAGGAGCTTCCCAAGCGCGTAACGATGACGCGCAAAACGGGGATGGTAATCGAATTGAAGATGTTTCGATCCCGACGGCCCTTTAGCGGTTACCTCGTGTGCGAGTCCCCGGAGGGGAACGAGCTTCTGCGAACTATGGAACCGCCCCGGCATGATGAATGGGACCCGAAGCGCGGCACGCGGGTGGCCGCAAAGGCCTTGAAGGCTCTACACGACTGGATACGAGATCGCGTGAAGGAGCTGAACCCTGTCCCGACCGCGCAGGCATTGGACGTGCCAGACTTGGCCCGCTACTTGCCTTTCGACGAGGAGGCCGACCAGCAGGTTCCAAGCCAATCGGGGGCGGAGCCCGATGCAGATGAGCAGTTTTCGCCGGTCACGCCGGTCCGCGATTTACAGGTGCGACCTGCCGCGGATGCAAGGCCCCGCGTTCTGGAGAACACAGATAAAGGTGGCGACGTTTGGACCGACGGTGGAAGCGGTGACGCCGAGGGTGGATCAGGTGGCGGCACAGGCGGCGGCAACGGTGATGATGGGGTTGGCGCGGGCGCAGGCGGCGGTGCGGGGCAACGGCCGTCGCGCACTCCGGTCGCAAAGCCAAAGCTAACTCTGCGCAGCTTTCGGCGCGCGGACGGATCTTATGAGCTGGTTGTGCGGGCAACGGGCGGGCATGCCGCGGCTTTCCGCGTTCTCGCGGTGGGCGAGGACGGGCGTACCGAGCCAGCAGCGTTGAAATCGGCACGCGACGCGATCACAAACGCGGCGCTGGCGGTAAACGGCGCTCGGATAGCCGCTCCCACGTCGCCAAAGCATGCGACCCGCGTTGTGGCTGAGTTTCATACACCTTTGCGCCTCGCTCTGGCCGTGGAGGCACTATGAGAATCGTCGATCGCTCGTTCCCGTATCCGGTACTCAGTCCACTCCGCGACGACGTTTCGCCGAATCGATTTGAGTTGGAATGTAGGTGCCGGTCCGACGCGAAGCGTTATTACGTCGCATACGAATTTGCTCACGACAACTCGGCCCTAAACGAGATCATAACGTCTGGCGCGGCAGCGTATGGGATTCATATAGAGGGGCGCGACTGCTTCTACCGCGTTCTTCACGCCAAATGCCCTCCGAGTGGCACGATTGACATTGAGGCCGATGAGATCACTGGTACGGTGGAGGTCACAGGCTTAGTCGTCGCCCGACAGGACGTACCCCGATATAGCGTCGCCGGCGCTCACGCCGACTACGCAAACGCTACGTTCTCAGTGCGAACCGGCGATATCCTGGCTTACACGCGGACCTTTACGTTCGAAGCCGAGAAGGAATTCGACCCGCTCAAAAGACTGTCCTCAATCATGCAGATCCTGCCTACAGAGGACCTGGAGGGGCCCTTCACCGTGGATCTGGCACAAGGCAAGATCACCGTGTACCTGTCGCAACGCGACTATCAGCTTTATGGGCAAGCGAGAAACGACCCAAAACTCGCGTCGGTGCTCATCCAAGGCCTCGTTCTCCCCGTACTCGTTGCGGCTATTGCGGACGCGGCACGACACCGCGACGCGGACGAACCGTTGATGCGGTGGGCTGAGATTATCCGTCAGCGGCTCGCCGCGATGCAGATGGACTTGGAGCTCGGGGTTGATAAATCATTGGAGTTTGCGCAGGCACTTCTGCGACACCCGACCCAACGGTTCCTGAATGATCTACTGAAAACCACAGAGGGAGGCGCCGATGAGCATCAAATATCTGACTGATGCATTCCTGGCTCGTCTGCGGAACGCAATCCCGCAGAACGAGCCGAACTACCGGTCACCACAGCCGTGGTTGGACGAAGTGGCCGCGGGGACGAGGTACTGGCGTGATGCAGGCGTCGACATTGGCTCACTGCGCGAGCTGGTGATATCCGGTCGCGCCGAGGATGACGCGGAAAATGCAGTGGTGCTCTACTCCGCGCTCCAAAAGTTAACGCCGGTACAGGCGATAGATGAGCGTTTGTGGACGTACGCAACCCATGTGACGTATTGGCGCTACATGGTCGCCCGCTGGGGCGCGGACAATATTTTAGACCGATTCTTCCTGAAGGGCGGCGGAATTGGGGCGCTTGTGCGAAATGGTATCTCGCGCCTGTGGTGGGCGGGCTACCTGACATACGATGCTGGGCGGTCGGACCCCTTCGAACTTACCCGAGTCCTTCTCTCCAAGTCCGATATCCATGTGGCACTCCTTGAGCGAAGACTCGGCAAGAGTCCGCTGATTCGCCGCGCGGTGCTCGAATACTTCAAGGACCGATGGGGGGACATTGAGGCGAGCGGCGGGTGGTCAAGGGTGGTCCAGAGTCTGCTGCGCGATCTGAATACCGCTGGCGGTGTGTATCTTCTCGATTCGTTGACGCCATCACAAATCGGCGGAATTCTGGACTCATCACTTGGAGGCTTAGCGGCGTGAGCGCGGCCCGGCCATGATCGGGGCGCGGCCCCGAATGTGTCCAGAGCTCGCGTAGGATGGAAAACCATGCTCCCGCGCTAACGAGGTGCTGACCTTATTCGCTGAAGCTTGGAGCTTACTTTACCCGTCTTCGACAACTCGCATTCCCACAGGACAACAACCCGCCAACCTTCGCGCCGCAGGTGACTCTTGACCTCCGCGTCCCTAGCGACGTTCGCGCAGAATTTCCGCATCCAGAAATCGACTCGCGACTTGGGTGTATATGCAAAACGACAGAGGGAATGCCGGTGCCAGAAGCAGCCATGGACGAAGACGACGGTGCGATACTTCGGCAACACCACGTCCGGCCTGCCGTAGATTCGGTTCCCAGTTGCGAGACGAAAGCGAAAGCCGAGCTTGTGAAGCAGCGACCGCGCAACCTGTTCCGGCTGGGTATCGCGCGAGCGGATGCGTGCCATGTTCCAGCTACGATGTTTCCTGCTGATGCGATCCATTCCTCACGCCAGGTTCTCATAAACGCGCAAGGCGATCTGCCGCGCCAGCAGCGGTGGAACGGCGTTTCCCACCTGCACGTACTGCGATGTACGCGGACCTTCGAAAAAATAGTTATCGGGGAACGTCTGAAGCCGGGCTGCCTCCCGAACCGTCAAGCTCCTGCACTGCATTGGGTCGTAATGGATGTAATAGTGACCATCCTTGCTGATGTGTGACGTAATTGTTGTCGCGTGCCTGTGGCGATGCTGAACTCGGAAGCGATCGGCAAAGTTGGAGCCTTGCAGAGCGAGCAGGACATTGCGATGGCGCGGGCGGAGCCGTCGTGGGAACTCGTCGAGCTCCGCTGAGCGCCTGTAAACCTCTGCAAATACAGCGGCGAACACATACCGGTGCAGGTCCTTTCGAATGTGAGCGCGTGAAGAGTGGTTGCAGAAGCCTTGCAGGCGGGGATCCACGAACCACTCGCGCTCGTATTGGACGCAGGGCTCACCGGGTACAAAGTCCCTCCCGCGGTCCAGCCTCGCCATTGCGCCTCTCATTGAAGTGAGTTGCGCCAAACCGCGGCAAATCGCGTCGTGGCCGCAAGCACTGATCGCACTGATCCCTTCCTCGCCCGCCATTTCGAGCACGGCGTCAATCCACTGATCCGGCCCGTCGGGCTCCTGTGACAGACCGCTACGTATCTTCGGAAGATCCCGGATGATTTCCTCCACCGTAGGTGCCCGCGCGGGTGTCAGCGGCAGCAGCGGCCAACGGGCCTGGTCCTCGCGCACGCCGACGATGATCACTCGATGCCGTGCCTGCGGAATCCCGAACCTTTCGCAACGGACTACGAAGTTTGTTGGCGTGTCATATAGCTCCTGCGGGTCGAGCGCCCGAAGCTGATAGCGGTACTTGCGCCCGGGTCGAGCCCTTCGCCCGTGGGCGGCGATTGCCGCGGCGGGATGCAGCAGGTCATTCCGAATCTGTTCAAAGACATTCTGCCCCGCCGCCGAGGCGGACAACAGCCCCCTTACATTCTCCATAATGAAAACGGGAGGCGCGAAGTCAGCTATGAGCTGAAGGTACTCGACGTAGAGCCGCGATTTCGGATCGCGCTCCAGCGCATAGTCGTCTATGCCCTTGTTACGCGACCGACCGGCAAGAGAGTATGCCTGGCACGGCGGTCCGCCGATCAGAACCCAGGCACCGGCGGACGCGAGCGCGCGCCGGACACGCCGACGCACCTCGCCGACGGGTGCCTCGACAGGGTCGCCCAGCGCGGCCCGCCACGTCTGGCCGCGCGCGGCCGCCGCCGCTTCCGGATGCGCGGAAAAGAGCTGTTCCGAGCTGATTTCGCCGCGCAGACGCCGAAAATAATCCTCCGGCACATCCCCTGGCGCGAACTGCCGGTAGAAAGATCTGACCAAGAGCGTCTGATATGCAAAGCCATCCTTCTCGATGGAGAGCGCGATGCGGAACGGCCGACTGCCGTCGTCCGCCACGTAGGCAGCAAACCCCTCGCCGAGCCCGCCCGGACCCGCAAAGAGGTCAATCACTGGAATTCGCGCATCGCCCATTAGAGCCGCCCGAAAGCGTAGCGGCGATCTCTGGGATTTCTAGGGATAGCGGAAACTGCCCGTCCGGGAAAACCGCTTGCCATATCCACTGCCAGTGGATACAATCGCCACCATGATAACTTCCGCCGAGCTCGCTGAGCGGATGAAAGCGGAAATCCTCGATGACGTGTGCGCCGGCGATGTGCCCGAGACCGTCTCCAGTTTCTCGGAGCTCCACAAGTACGTGGATGCAAACCTTTACAGCGGCACTGTCATGGTGCTTCGAGAGCTCGAATCCTTGGAGCCGCGGAACGACGAGGGCTACCACGGGGCGCTCATGAAACTGTGCGATCTGGCTAATCCGGCTATCGAGATCGTAGACTGCTGGATCAAGAGAGGCGGCATCCGGGAGGGTCTTGTCCGCCGCCGACGCCAATGCCGGACATCAGACGCGCCATCGCCGCCGAACTCGAACGACAAAACATGAGCGTCAACCAGCTTGCGCTGAAGGTCTCGAAGCATATTTATCGGAGTCACGTGTACGACTTCATAGCCGGGCGAAAGGACCTGACGACGGAAAAGGCGAATTACCTTCTGGCTGCGATGGGCCTGGAGATCAGCAGAGGCGCGCGAAGCCGGCAGTGACGAAAGAGCACCGGCCGAGGCGCGAAGGAACAGATATGGCGATCGGTTCTGAACTTCCTCCGTCAATCCAGCACCTCCTGAACCGCGGCGCTCTCCGCCGGATCGATGACGGCGAATTCGTCATCGACGGCCTGCGGCATCGCCAGCGGTCGTGGATGGGGTGGACGACCGTCATCTACGAACTGAGAATCGAAGAGGACGATGACGGGCGGGCGTACTACGAAATCGTCGAGCAGACCGAATCGCTCGGCGACGAGACGGTCGACTGCTGGCAAGACCCCGATGACGCGGCGTGCTGGATCGAGCAGATGCTCGAGGAAGGCGTGTAGGGACGAAAAGGCACCGAGGCACGGAGGCCATCGGATACCTGAAAGATTTCTGGCAGCGGAGTCTGAAGCCATGAAGAACAGGACCAGCACATCGTATGACCAGACGATCAAGCGAAAGCTACATGACGACCCGGAGTTTGCTGTCGAGTATCTCAAGGCCGCCCTTGAGGACACGGACGAGCCGAAGGTGCTGCTGATCGCGAGTCCACCCGGCGTGCTTGGCCATGCTTCGGATTGTCGGCCAAGCCATTCAGCTTCGCGAGCGGATGGCGGCGACGGCGTCCTTCTCGACGGAGAGCCGAATCTTAAATCGCGGCTGACCCTCGGGCCGTCCAAGCGCCGCAAATCCCTCGGCCAGCCCGCCGGGCCCGGCAAACAGGTCGATTACGGGTATCGTTGCGCTGCCCAACGCGCGTGAAGGGTAGCGACGGATCGCGGGTTTTCCAGTATCGCGGCCGGACGGGTCGGGGAAGACGGATCGATGCAAGGACGGGGACATGGGAACGCCACGACCCGGGGGCGCGTCGCCGCGGCTTCACGACTGGTAAATCGCGAGAAACTCGTCGCAGGTTACGGCGGGCACTCCCATGGTGGCGAAATCCGCGATGTTCCGCGTGATAATGTAGTCCGCACGAACTTGGGCCGCGGCCGCCGCCTGAATCGCGTCCTCGAAGTCGCCGCGCGTGATGGCGATCGCGCGGTCCACCACCCCTTCATCGAGTGCGACGAGGCGGAATACGCCGCGGATTAGCTTCACGGCATCCAATGCCCGCTCGTTTCCTACCTGCTTACGCGCGATGTAGAACACGTTATTGAAGCTGATCGCGGAAACGTAGCCGGCCACATCGCGCTCTTCCACGAGCTTCCAGACCCGGGCCGCCGGGGCGTCGTGCGGCGTCCGTCGCTGGATGACGTCCAGCAGGATGTTTGTGTCGATCAGGAGCGTCATGCCGATCCATATTTGCGCGAGCGCTGCTCATCCAGGATATGATCGGCCTGCTCGTCGGTCATTGGGGGCAGCATGCCCAGGGCCTGGCGGGTCAACTGCGGAAGGTCATCTCGGCGCAGAGGCGGAGCGGCCGCCGTGCGGAGCAGGCGCTGAAGCATCTCGGCGACAGTCATGTTCCGAGCCGCCGCCAGCTCTCGCGCGCGGGCCAGCAGGTCGTCATCGACTTCGATTGTCAGCGTGGTCATTGCACGAGTATATCATCGCAAGGGCATTATCGCGCGAAGCAGACCGCTGCCGTGATTCTGAAACTTCGGCGACTACAAACACCGGAGCGAGTGATGAAAGACAAAGCAAGCGTATCGTACGAAGAGTTCCTGGTGAAAAAGCCGCGTGAGCGACCGCGATTTGCCGTCGAATATCTGAAAGCGGCGCTCGAGGACAGCGACGACCCGCAGGTATTGCTCATTGCCCTTCGGCAGTTGGCCAAAGCCAGGGGCGGCATTGCCAAGGTCGCCAAAGCCGCCGGGATCGAGCGGGAAAGCCTGCACCGCGCCCTGTCGGCCCGCGGCAACCCGCGGCTTTCGACGCTCGTGGCCGTGACCAGGCTCTGTCTCAAGAACTATTGAGGCCGCGTTGGGCCGGAAATGGCCCGGATGCGAGGCAGAGCGACGAAGCGTATCAGACCGACGATACGTTGAGAAGCGAT
>Ga0073928_10005639_pt1 | contig 17362 bp, 16 predicted proteins | sample PaiPotPPA55metaG_FD_76969 | JGI IMG/M metagenome (GOLD analysis project Ga0073928, IMG submission 76969) | Iron sulfur acid spring bacterial and archeal communities from Banff, Canada, to study Microbial Dark Matter (Phase II) - Paint Pots PPA... ... | reverse complement strand
TTACTTTCATCATGACTCATTCAGTTACCCAGTGTTCAACGTAGCGGATAGCGCGATTACGGTTGGGGTCGCAACGATCCTGGTAGTGAGTTTCCTCAGCCGCCCTGCGCCAAATCGTTCCAAAACCTGATGCCGCCGCTTTTGCCTCCGCCAGCGAATTAATCATCGCAAGGTAACCTTCCCTTCCGCATTGCACTGGGCTAATTTGCGCCATCTCGCCTGATTCTTACCGTTGGAGCGGTGGGCCGTTCCCTCAGCGTCCAACGTTTAGCTTGGATTTAACTCAACGTTAAACGCATTTGCATTCCGGCTGCGCAGTCGAATGCTAAATTTAGAGCCAAGCGATGATCAATTCAGCATCGAAGGAGTGATTATGCTAAGCTTTATACTTCGAGTGATTGTAGAACAGTTGGTGGTGCGGATTTTGGCGGCAGTGATCGGAGCGATTTTGTAGCAGCACGTTGTCGATTAGCTTGGGCCGCAGTGGCCTTGGGCCAGCCGCCTAGTTCCTCCCCTCGCGGCGGTTAGTTATCTGCAGCTTCCTCCAATTCTCCCTGCCGCCATTTTTGAGCCTATACATTTCCCTGGCAATCATTTTCTAACCGGAAGCGCCGGCCGCCCGGGGCGCAGCGGTTAGTCCCGGGAAGGCAAGGTTTCTGTCTTTATTGTTTTCAAGGCGGCTGGCGATATTATCGTTGTCGCGTTAATATCCCAATGGCATCGCCCGCTGGGTTGAGCTTGGTTTATCCACGAGGATGAGTTTTCGATGTAGGAGGGGAAGTTGCCATGCGGCTTTGCGTTGGAACTGCGAAAGGAATCATCGTACTCGATCCTGAGCGCGGCACGACACCACTAATGGCGCTGGCCGATCCGGCCTCGGTTTGGTGCATGGCGCAGGATTGTGCGGAGCCGGATACACTCTACGCGGGTTCTATCCATAACATCCAGGCCGGCAGTGCACGTGGGAAGGGCTCACTTGCGCGCTCCAACGACGGTGGCCGCTCGTGGCAAGACATTACTCCACGAAATGCGCGCGACGAAGAGGTTTGGGCTCTTGCCGCGGCACCAGATCTTAGCGGCCAGGTGTTTGTGGGTACTTCGCATGCGCGGATCTTCAGAAGCGATGACAGCGGCCGCAGCTTTCACGAGTGCAGTTCATTCCTGGACCTCCCTGGACGCGATCGTTGGAGTTTTCCCCCGCCGCCTCATATCCCCCACGTTCGCTCGATCTCTTTCGATCCGGCCAAGCCCGATACAATCTATATCGGGGTTGAGGAAGGCGGCGTTTTCCGCTCCCGCGACCGTGGTGAAAGCTTCGAGCCCGCCAATCACAACATTTATCCGGATATCCATTGCGTGATGGTCGATCCTGATGACTCCCAGCGGCTCTACGCGACTACTGGCCGCGGACTATACGTCAGCCCCAACGCGGGTGCCTCATGGCGCTTCGTCAAAGGATTAAGCCGCTCGTATACGATTCCGATACTGGTGCGGCGTGGGCGCGACGCTGCGGTTTACACGGCTGCGGCGGCGGGTCCTCCACCGACCTGGTCAGCGGGACCGGGTGGCGCAGATGCCCTCATGTTTCGCAGCGGCGATCGCGGCGATAGTTTCCGCCCGCTCGCCTCGGGTGATGGCTCGACCCATGCCACGCGCGGGATGGTGATGCGTTTGCGGGAGGATTCCTCCGGACTGCTGTTGGGTACGTTGAGCGATGGCAGTCTGATACGCGTGAGCGACAGCGACGAGGACATTGCGATGATTGCCGAAAAACTCCCCCCTGCTTATGATTTCGTTGCCCTCCCGAGTTAGTGCGCCAGTCCCCGGAGCCATCGGCCGCCAAGCTCTAATCGACCTTGAGCTTGATGCGCAGCCGGTTCATGACGGACTCCGGTACTAATTCCGGCAGGCGCTTACCATAGCCGGCGACCTCTTTGATCAGGCGTGAAGCCGAGAAGAACAGCTTGGGATTGGCGAACAGGAATATCGTCTCGATGCTGCCTATCATCTGCTTGTTCATTTGCGCCATCTGGAGCTCGTAATCGAAATCGGTAACGGCGCGCAGACTGCGGATTATGACGCTGGCGCCGATCCGCTCAGCATAGTCGACCGACAGTCCGCTGAACTTGTCGACTCGTGCCCGCGGCTCCAAATCGCGGATGCTCTCGCGAATCATCTCGACCCGTTCGTCAGGCGAGAACAGGGCCGAATCCTTATGCGGGTTGTATGCGATCGCGACAATGACCTCGTCGAAAATCGCGACGCTGCGCCGGATGACGTCGATGTGCCCAAAATGTATGGGGTCGAAACTTCCCGGGTAAATCGCCGTGAGGGTTTTGCTCTTATTAACCATGCGGGTTCTTTCACTCATCCCGGCGTCGCGGGGCGAACTCCCCGTGCCCCTCGAAGATGTGCGTGCGCTCTCGCTCGCATCATCGCTCAGGAGCCGCCGATACAAGGCGATCCGGTGGTCGCCGATTTTTGCAACGTTGACGCATTCAAATGCGGCCACCATCGGCGCCGGAGTCCGATGAAACTGCCGCGCAACTAACAGTCCATCTGGGGCTAATAGTCCGAGAGCGGCGATCAGCGCAAGAACTTCTGCCGTCGAATCCGCACCAAAAGGGGCATCGACAAAGACGAGCCCAAAGCATTGGCCAGCTTCGGCCAGTTCCGCGAGCGCATGGCGGAAATCAGCAGTGATGACGCGCGCACGGCCTGCGAAGTGCAGTTGGCTAAGATTGTGGACGATTGCCGCCGACGCGGCGCGCGCTCGATCCACAAAAACTACCTGGCTGGCGCCGCGCGACAACGCTTCGAGTCCGAATGAACCGCTGCCGGCGAACACATCAAGTACGCTCGCGCCGGCGATGGCGTTGCGCGATGCCAGTCGAGAAAATACCGACGCGCGCACCCGGGCAGTCGCCGGCCGGGTATCTCTGCCGCGCGGTGCGGTGAGCTTGCGGCCCCGCTCCCGTCCGCCGATTACACGCACGTTAAGGTATCCACCGTATGACCCGCTATAGGAGCCCCGTGCTCCTTTTGCGGAGTCACTATCCAGCTTAGCAGGTTATTGAGACTCTCAGTCCCGGCCCTGCCCCGCCGGCTCGAAATTGAAATGGGATTCGAAGTTGAGACGATTGGAATGACAACGCCAGGCGGCGAACGGCTCTGGTATGTGCGGCCAATTTGAGTTAGGTCTTATGTGATTTTCGGACCCCCACCTGGCCTCCCCCTGACCAGGGGGAGGGATTTGCTGACAATAACAGACGAAGCGTTGCTGTGATTGACCTTGTCATTGGTGCGCTCAAAGCGATCGTGATTGTCCTGCTGGTGCTGAACCTGACTGGCGTGCTGCTTTGGTTCGAGCGCAAGGGCAGCGCCCTGATTCAGGACCGGATTGGCGCCAATCGCGCCGCAGTGTTCGGCGTGGGCAGACGCCTGGGACTGCCCAATCTGGGCCTGGTCAACACGCTGATGGCTGACCCGCTGAAGCTTTTTACCAAGCAGGATTTCGTGCCGGAAGGTGCCGACCATTTCCTCCATGGCCTTGCGCCATTCCTCGCGCTGTTCCCAATTCTGATTACCTTCGCGGTCGTCCCGATCGGCGACGTTTTGGAGATTGGGTCGCAGACCATTAATCTGCAGGCAGCTCATCTCGATGTCGCCGCGCTTTACCTGCTCGCGGCCCTCGGGATTAGTGTCTATGGTCTGGCGCTAGGTGGGTGGGCTTCCAACAATCGTTGGTCGTTGCTCGGTGGAATTCGAGCGACTGCTCAGATGATTTCTTATGAGCTGGCACTGGGCCTCGCTTTCCTGTCGGTGATCGTGACTTACGGAACGTTGGATCTACAGCAGATTTGCCGTATTCAAGGCGGTGTGTGGTTTGGATGGCTGCCCCGATGGGGCATCTTGATGCAACCAGTTTCGTTCCTGCTCCTGCTAACGGCCGGGATGGCCGAATCCAAACGTGTGCCGTTCGACGTTCCCGAAGCCGAATCCGAACTGGTGGCTGGCTACTTCACTGAGTATTCGGGCGGCAAGCAGGCGGTGTTCATGATGACCGATTTTGCCGAGGTCTTGCTGGTTGCGGTACTACTAACGCTATTCTTCTTCGGTGGATGGCAGGTACCGTGGCTCTATCGCGACGGTTTCCACTTCCCCGGACCGCACGGCGCGTTTTTTCGTCTGCCAAACTATGCGATTGCGATTCTTCAGATTGTATCGTTTTGGGTAAAAACAATCTTCTTTTGCGCCTTTCAGATCTTGGTGCGGTGGACGCTGCCGCGCTTTCGCTACGACCAGTTGATGCAATTCGGCTGGAAGGGGCTAGTGCCGGTTGGACTGCTGAACCTGATGGCCACCGCGTTGGTGGTGGTGCTGTTCGGAGCGAGATACTAATGCCGATGTGGCTCTTCTTCTTCCTCGCGGCACTTGCTGTCATCGCCGCGTTAGGGGTGATCCTGCAGCGCAACCCAGTGCATTGTCTGCTCGGGCTCGCCGTCAATCTGCTCGACATGGGCGTCGTCTTCATTGGGCTGGGCGCAGTGACCGTGGGCTTCTTACAGATAATCATCTACGTCGGTGCGATAATGGTGCTCTTTCTGTTCGTGATCTGGCTCCTGAATCTGCAAGCGGAAGGCCTCAGCGGATATCTGGGACTGAAGTTTTTCGGTGCGATTGGAGCCGCGGCTTTGGCGGCTGAACTCGCCGTGATTTTTTTGCACGCGGCGCCGATTTCCAGATTAGTAGCGGCACCGGCAACTCAAGGTTCGATTGCCAGTCTAGGCCGGAGTTTGTTTTCGGATTACCTGATCGCCTTCGAGGTCACATCAGTATTGCTGTTGGCTGCGGTGGTCGGCGCGATTGGGCTCGCCCGCCGCATACCGTCATCAGTGGCTGCTGACCGCGACGAACAAATGCGAACGTCAATTTCAGCACCTGTGACGACTGACAGCGAAAGGCGCGAGCGAAGAAGCGCGTAAATACAGTTGCTCGGCTCAAAGCAATGACGCCCATCAGCTATTTCATGGTGCTCAGCGGCATCCTGTTCGCGATCGGGGTCGTCGGCGTGCTGATTCGCCGTAATATCATCGTGATGTTCATGTCGATCGAACTGATGCTCAATGCAGTCAATCTGGCGTTTATCGCTATGGGCCGGCAGATTGGCTCAATCGATGGCCAAGTAATTGTGTTTTTTGTTATCACGGTGGCGGCGGCCGAAGCGGCGGTCGGTCTCGGTATCATCATTTCGCTGTTCCGCAATCGGGCAACCGTCAATGCCGATGAACTCAATCTAATGCGCTGGTAACTATGTCGCGTGAATTCCCGGCCCTTGGCCTGATTCTGCTCCTTCCATTGACAGGAGTTGTTTTCAATGTGTTTTTTGGTCGCCGCGCCGGGCGGGCGGCGGTCAATTTCGTTGCACCGGCACTGATTTTTCTCGCATTTGGGGTTTCGCTGTGGGCATTCGCATCACTGTTGACAATGCCGCGCGGCGCCGCGCTAACGCTGACTTTATGGCCATGGATTGAGGCCGGCAGATTTCACGTCGATATCGCGCTTCGCTTCGATGCTCTGACCGCAGTGATGGCCCTGGTTGTGACCGGTGTCGGCGCCTTCATCCATCTTTACTCCGATGGCTATATGGCGGGCGACAAAGACTACGCGCGCTTTTTCGCCTACATGAACCTGTTCGCCCTCTCGATGCTGACGCTGGTGCTCGCCGACAATCTGCTCTTGATGTTCGTGGGATGGGAAGGCGTGGGACTTTGTTCTTACCTGCTGATCGCCTTTTGGTATGACAATTCGGAATTTGCTTATAACGGCCGCAAAGCATTCATCGTCAATCGCATCGGCGACGCCGGCTTTATTCTCGGAATTCTGACCCTGGCGTGGGCCCTGGCCACACACGGCGTGTGGACTTTGACCTTCACCGGAATGGCGGCGCATCGGGCGATGCTGCAGCCAGTGGCTACCATGGCTGCTCTGCTGCTATTTCTGGGCGCTACCGGCAAATCGGCGCAGATTCCACTTTACGTGTGGTTGCCTGACGCGATGGTCGGGCCGACGCCTGTCAGCGCACTGATCCATGCGGCCACCATGGTCACGGCGGGCGTCTATATGATCGCCCGGATGAATTTTCTCTACGTCCTCTCGCCGCCGGCGATGACCACGGTTGCGGCGGTGGGAGCGGTGACGTCGTTTTTTGCCGCGACCATCGCGATTGTGCAACCAGACATCAAGCGTGTGCTCGCGTATTCAACCATCAGCCAAATCGGATACATGATGCTCGGCGTCGGAGTGGGAGCGTTCGCCGCCGGCATCTTCCACTTGATGACTCATGCCTTCTTCAAAAGCCTGCTTTTCCTTGGCGCCGGATCGGTGATGCATGCGCTTGATGGCGAGCAGGATATGAACCGGATGGGTGGTCTGCGGCATCACATGCCGATTACCTGGCTCACGATGCTGATTGCGGGACTCGCAATTAGCGGGATCCCGCCGTTTGCCGGCTTCTTCTCGAAAGATCTGATACTCGAGTCTACCTATTCAAGCGGACAAGTGTGGCTGTGGGCGCTCGGCATAGTCACCGTCGGCTTTACGGCGTTGTACATGTTCCGGCTGCTTTTCATGACGTTTCACGGCGCCTCGCGGCTCGAGCCGGCGCAAGCTCATCACGTGCACGAATCCCCGCCGGTGATGGCCGTGCCGCTGGTAGTGCTGGCGATCTTTTCGATGATTGGCGGCTGGGTCGGATTGCCTCAAGGGATCTTGTGGGGTGATGCGTTTGAGCATTTCCTTGCCCCGATCGCGCCTACGATGACGCCTGGAGCGGGTGCGACTGTCGCTGGCGGTGGCTTGCCCCCTCCGGTTGCAAGCGCGATCGCTTTAATCGTGGCGCTCATCGGAATCGCGCTCGCGTGGATCTTCTACCTTCAGAATCCCGGGTTGCCCGCCCGTTTGGCGGAGAGCTTGCGGGGCCTCTATCGCCTGCTGTTGGGCAAGTACTATATCGACGAACTGTATAACCTATTTATTAGCCGTCCGCTTTTCTGGATATCACAATTCGTGCTGTTTCGCGGAATCGATGCGGGAATTATCGACGGTATCGTCGACGGAACCGGCCTCGGCGTCGAAGGCAGCGGTGAGGGATTGCGGCAGGTCGAAACCGGCAATGTGCGGCATTATGCATTTGTCTATCTGCTGGGAGTGCTCGCGATCTCGGCATATTACGTGTATCTCGCTATCCATTGACGAGCTAACCGGTAAAAGGTACACAGCATGCCTTTGACCATACTGGTCTTCGTGCCGTTGCTGGGTGCTGCGGCAGTGTTGCTGCAGAGCGATGAGCGGACGATCTGGAGTTCGGCTTTCATCTTTTCGCTGATCCCGCTGGCGTTGAGTTTTTACCTGTTCGCGGACTTTGATCCGCATCAGGGCGGCTATCAGTTCGTCGAGCAGTATCAATGGATTCCCCAGTTCGGAATTTCCTATCACCTTGGAATGGACGGCATCAGCCTTTTCCTGGTGCTGCTCACCACGATCCTGATTACGTTGTCGCTACTCTATTCCGGCGGCGGCGATATCGAGATGCGCCCGCGCGAGTTCTGCTTCCTGATGCTGTTCCTGGAGAGTGGACTGCTCGGCACTTTTCTCGCGCTCGACCTATTTCTCTTTTACGTTTTCTGGGAAGCGATGCTGGTGCCAATGTACTTTCTCATTGGCATTTGGGGGCACGGCCGCAGGATCTATGCGACATTCAAGTTCGTGTTGTTCACGATGTTGGGGTCGCTGTTGATGTTGGTTGCAATAATTTATCTGGCCCGCGCCGCGCGCACCTCGGTCGGCTACCTAACGTTTGATTTGGCCGACCTTTACAGGGTAACCCTTTCACCCACTGAGGCGCGTTGGCTGTTCGCCGGATTCGCGATCGCCTTTGCGGTCAAAGTGCCACTCTGGCCAGTGCATACGTGGCTGCCGGATGCCCATACCGAAGCCCCCACCGCTGGTTCGGTGATTCTGGCGGGCGTGATGCTGAAGGCAGGGGCCTACGGCTTTATCCGCTTTGCAATTCCCCTGTTTCCCTCTGTGGCGGTCGAGGCCATTCCTCTATTTATGGCACTCGCAGTAGTCGGAATCATTTACGGCGCATTGCTCGCGATGGTACAGCCGGATTTGAAACGGCTGGTGGCGTATTCGTCCGTGAGCCATCTGGGCTTCGTAATCCTCGGCATATTCGCCTTCGATCCCCAGGGAGTGGAAGGCGCCGTGTACCAGATGCTCAACCATGGCCTCTCTACCGGAGCGCTGTTCCTGCTGGTCGGGATGCTCTACTTGCGGCGGCACACGCGCGAGATTGCCGAATTCGGCGGCTTATGGAGCAGCGTTCCGATCTGCGCGGGCATTTTCATGGTGGTGATGCTGTCGTCGATCGGCCTCCCCGGTCTTAACGGCTTTGTCGGCGAATTTTTAATCCTGTTGGGGGCTTACTTGAGCCTCAAAATTGCGGTCTATTTCGCGGTCGCTGGGCTCATCCTTGGTGCCTTGTACATGATGTGGGCCTATGAGCGGGTGATGTGGGGGCCGCTCACCAAGGCGGTCAACATAACAATCGCTGACCTCAGCGGGCGCGAAATCGCAGTAATGGCCCCACTGCTTGCCCTGATGTTCTTCATGGGGCTCTATCCGCGGCCGCTGCTGAATCGAATGCAGCCATCAGTCGAAGCGCTGCTTGCCCGAGTGCACACTGCTCAGGCGCAAATCCAGCGTCAGCGAACCCTGGCATCGTCCAGCTTCGGAAAAAGCGCATCCATCACTTTCCCGCTACTCGCCCGTAGTGGCAAGTCAAAATGACAGCTTTCAACCTGAGCACGATCGACTTTTCCTGGTTGCCCATCCTGCCGCTGATCGCGATATCAATTGGTGCCATGGTTGTGATGCTCGTAGGCGTGCGGCTCGAAGACGAAGACAGCGCCAGCCTTGGCTTCATCGTGCTAGTCACGCTGCTGGCCGCGTTCGTTTTTACGATGTTCGAGTTGGGCCAGAATACGCTGGCGTTTCACGGTTCCCTCGCTATCGATGACTACGCGGTCTTCTTCGAGTCCCTGATCATAATCGCAACTGCATTGACAGTCGCGATGTCTTTGGAATACGCGGCCGATGCCGGGCTGGCAGGAGCCGAATACTACGCGCTGGTGTTGTTCGCGGCGCTCGGCATGATGTTGATGGCAGCGGCGGATGATTTGATCATTATCTTCCTCGGCCTTGAGACCATGTCGATTGCGGTCTATGCGTTGGCTGGTTTTCTCCGCCGCGATCCAAAATCCAACGAGGCCGCGATCAAATATTTCCTGCTCGGCGCCTTTTCAACCGGGTTCCTGCTCTACGGTATCGCGCTCATCTACGGCGCCACCGGCACTATCCGGCTGGAGCCGATTCGTGCGTCACTCACCGGCGGTATCGGTGCAAATCCGCTGCTCTTGCTGGGACTCGGCATGATGCTGATCGGGTTCGGATTTAAGGTTGCCGCAGTCCCCTTCCACATGTGGACGCCGGATGCGTACGAGGGGGCGCCCACGCCGATTACCGCCTTCATGGCAGTTGGCGTCAAGCTCGCCGCCTTTGCGGGTTTTCTGCGGATTTTTATGGCGAATCTCGGCGTCATCAGCGCCGAATGGACCGCGGTGCTGTGGATGCTGGCCGTGTTGACGATGACCGCCGGCAACATAATCGCGCTAGTGCAGACCAACATCAAGCGGATGCTGGCTTATTCCGCGATCGCTCATGCCGGCTACGTGATCGTGGGAATGGCGGCTGGAGGCGGTCACGACGCGGGCGGGGCTATTCTGTATTACCTGCTTGCTTATGCTTTCACCAATCTGGGCGCTTTCGCGGTAGTGGTCGCACTGGAACGCGGCGCCGAGGCGCACGATGAGATTGCGGATTACCGCGGACTCGCCCGCGAGCATCCGGGACTGGCGGCCGCGATGGCGCTGTGCGTGCTGTCGTTGACTGGGGTGCCGCCGCTGGCCGGCTTCGTCGCCAAGTTCTACATTTTTGCTGCCGCATTGAATGCTGGGCTGGTCTGGCTGGTGATTATCGCTGTCCTGAACAGCGTAGTTTCGGCCTATTATTATGTCGGCGTGATTGTGGCGATGTACATGCAAGAGGGCGGCGTGACGGTCGAGCGAATGAGCCGGCGCCCAGGACTGCTAATCAGTATAGCTGTCGGCGTGGCCGGCGTCATTGCGCTTGGCATCTATCCGCAACCATACATGGGTGCCGCAGTCAATGCGTTCGCATCCGCCTTAGGGCGTCAACCAATCCACACAGTATCGATATTGCCATAACTGACACGCGCCACGGTGTTCAAGGTCGATACTACCTACTGCAATCATTCTTTGAACTCGTTCATTACGTTAGCGCCGAAGAGTTCAAGCTGTCGCTTGACGTCGTCGATAGGCAGGTAGCCCTGGTCGCAAACCCACAGGAAGTATTCCGGGTGCAGCTTTTGCTGCACTTCAGCCATCCGGCGCCGTATGTCATCAACAGTGCCGGCAAATACCATGCCGGCATCAACCAACGGCTCCACATTCTCCGGAATCTGCGGGTAGAATTTCGAATGAAAGTTACGGAAGAGAAAGATGGAGCCATCGCGTGCGCGCTGCATTGCTTCCTGATAGTTCCTCCCAAGGTAGATCAAACGGGCCAAACCGATGCTCTGGCCCAACTCGAGCGACCGGCCGCTCTTGCCGGCTTCCTCGGTATAGAACTGTGCGCCTTTAATCGCCGCGTCCGGAAAGGGAAGAAAGATGACGGGAATGACCGCCTCGCGTGCCGCCCAGCGAATCGTCTCCTCGGCCATGGTCAGCGCCTGGAACACTGGCGGATGCGGCTTCTGGTAAGGTTTGGGAACCGGCGAAATCCGCCGCAGCCACCCATGGTCGTCTAGTTCTCCAGGCGCGCCGTAGCGGGCCGTCGCCACGTGCGGGCGCCATTCAATTCCCTCGACCGGATTAGGTACCCGGTAGTATTTGCCGTTAAACGAAAACGGCTCGTCGGCCCACGCCAGCTTGACCACCTGATACAGTTCCTCGAACACCTCGCGGTTATGAAGTTCGGCTTCTGGACCGAGGACACCGGGCCGCGTTTCATACTTCTGCCCTAATACATTGACCCATCGCGGGAATACTCCACGTGCGAGTCCAACGATTACCCTGCCCTGGCTGATCTGGTCCGCCCAGGCAACGTCTTCCGCCAGTCGAATCGGATCCCAGGTCGGCAGTACGAAACCCAAGGGACCAATCTTTATCCGCTTGGTTTTCGCCAGCAGATTAAGCAAATGCGGCGTCGGTGTAGCTCCGGCTTCCATCCCTTCGGTGTAGAAATGATGTTCGGAGTAGGTCACAACGTCAAAGCCCAGCTCCTCAGCCATTTGTGCGAGCTCGACCATCTCCCGAAGCATCTGCTGGATCTTTTCCGTGCGATGAGCGATGGGCCGCAAGCGTTCGCGCTCCTCGGGCGAAGCCGGTACCACCGGATTGAGATGGAGCATAAATTTCATTGAGGGACTCCCTTGGCCGTGTTGATGTCAGTGGACCGGCAGATGCCTCAGATGCGGCATCACCTCGGTCGCGAAAAGACGCTGAGTCTGGCGCGACGCTTCCGACGGAATCCCGCGAAAGCGGGTATTGACGATCAATCTCCTCGCGCCAGTGTTATTCAAAAGGTACATCAGTTGATCACGGGCTGTACCAGGCGCGCCGACCACTGCCCCGGAGAAAAAGGGTAGCGTAGCGACCAGGTCAGGCGAGTCCGTGTGCCGCGCAGTTCGAATGTGTTGATCATGATCTGCCGATTCCGCTCTGCGATTCGGTGCGCCTCCTGATCAGTTGGGGCGATGATCAACGAGGCGACAATCATGTAGTTTGAGCCGCCCAATTCATGCCCGGCTTTGCGGCCAGCTTCGAGATAGCGCTCGAACCGCTCGCCGTCATCGGGAATACCGGCGCTGGCGAGATTCTGACCGAGCCGGCCGGCCTTGGCCACGGAATCACTGCTTGTGGCAGCAATCCAAATCGGCAAAGGGTTTTGTAGAGGCTTCGGATATATTGTCGAGGGCTTGGCGACGCGATTCCATCTACCCTCAAATGTAAAATTGGTTTCGGTCAGGGCCGTGAGGAACAGCTCAAAATTTTCGTCGAATCTGGCAGTCGCCTCGCTTCGCGGTGGCGTATAACGGTCCCATTCGAATTCGAAATTGCCTTTGCCTAGTCCCACTTCGAGCCGGCCATTGCTCAGCACATCGATCATTCCCGCCTCTTCGGCCAATCGAATGGGACTGTGAATGCTCAAGACGTGGACGCCGGTACCCAGACGCACCCGTTTCGTCTTCATCGCGAGAACCGTTAAGAATATGTTGGGCGACGGCAATAGCGTCCATCCATCGAAGTGATGCTCAGTGAGGAAGAGTCCGTCGAAACCCAGCTCCTCGGCTTCCGTGGCCTCCTCGAGGTGACTATCGAGAAGAGCTTTAGCCTTGCGCGGATCATATTTTTCCGGCGCCCAATCCCATTCCCACTGAGCAGCGTCGATACGTACGAATTTAATGATCTCAGGTTGTTCGCTCAGTCGCGGCACCTGGGCTGACAACTTGCTGTCCGGGACACCATCAATCGCTGACACGTTGATATTCCTTCATCAAGAATAGCGGCATCGTAGGGAGCAAAGCGGCGACCGTTTCAGCGGAACACCGCATTCACTTGCCTCGAGGAGCACCAAAGGAACGGACTCTCGCAGCGTTGCTTGCCTCATTTCGTCTCGCCCTGAGCATGATTTTGAGCTTCAGGGCTGCGTGACTCGCCACGCGAACGAAAATGTGGCATCACCTGCTTCGCGAAAAGCTCCATCGATCTGAGCGTTAGCTCGTGCTCCATTCCGCCAAAATTCACAAATGACACGAATTCGTCGATCCCCAGGATGTGATTCATGTTCTCGATCCTGCGAATTACTTGATCCGGGTCACCGATCACGGTCGGACGTTCAGAGTATAGGACATCGTAGGTCAGCTTCTTCATGGCAGGACGAAGCTTCGTGTACGCGCGATATTGTTCTGATTTCGTCTCAGTCGGTAACAACTCGCCTACCATGCCGACATAATTCATCAGCGGCTCCGCGGCTTCCTGTTTGGCACTTTCGCTTGTCGCCGCAACATGGGTGGGGGAGATCGCGACTAGCATCTTGCTGGAGGAGTCATGCCGGTGCTGTTTGAGGCGCGAGCGATAATCAACTACCTGCTTCGCCGTGCCTTCGATGGGCGCGAAATATAAAACCTGTAGAATGCTATGGCCTTCCCGCCCTGCCCATTCGTAGCTTTCGGGGCTGACCGCGGCGACGTACAACGGAGGATGAGGCTTTTGAAGCGTACGTGGAAGAATCGTCAGATTGTCAACGTTCGTGAAGCGTCCCGCGTAGGTCAAATGTTCCGACTGCCAGGCCGCTCGAATAACTTCTACCCCTTCCTCGAGCCGCGCCCGGCTTTCGTCCGGATGAATACCAAGGCCGTCGTATTCGAAGCCGAACAACCCACGACCAACGCCGAACTCCAGCCTTCCACCGGATAAGACATCGATCAGGCCAAAGTCCTCGGCCAATCGCACTGGATTGTCGAAAGGGATCAGACTCACCGCCGTCCCCAGCCGGATGGTGTGGGTCCGCTGTGCCAAAGCGGCGAGTAAGATCTGCGGACGCGGCAAGATGCCTCCATAGTTAGTGAAGTGATGCTCGGAAATCCAGAACGTGTCGAATCCCAGGACCTCCGCTCTTTCCGCCAAGTCCAGGATGTCCGAGAAATACCGTGAGACATTTTTGACCCGCGGCCAGTAGTCAAAGATGCTGAAAATCCCAAATCTCACTTGATTCGCCTCCGCCTCTTGCCGAAGCGTTACGTTTAAGATTCGACCCTAAATGCGTCCAATCAGGTCGAGGTCGAATCTCAGATTCGTCGCGTGCAAAATTAGGCTCGCTGTAGCTATTGGCTATTTCCTGGCCCACAGGTCCTCATAGCCCGCGATCTCGACCCGTTGTGCGTCCGGGGTCATCGTCAACGGCTCTTCGGTGTCCAGGTTGATGGCCACAAATTCGAGACGGGCATCCTTTTGCCAGTTCTTCACGCTGTTTTCCCACACTCCCGGCTGGGGACCGTGGTGCAATCCCTGCGGGTTGAGCGACAGCACGCCAAATGGCGTCGTGCCGCTCCGGCGGCTTAGGGAGAACTCACCACTATGAACGAAGAAAACCTCGTCATAATCAATATTGCGGTGATACCACGGTACCCGCAGCGCCTGAGGGTCGCCTTCGAGCGGGCGCGGCGCAAAGGTGCATACAACAAACCCGTCGGCCTCGAATGTACCGTGTGCACTCGGAGGGAGATGAATCCCTTCGCTCATCAACGGCCGAAAATCTTTCACATTCAGTTTGAAGACGGAGTGGGCTCCTTTCCAGCCGGCCACATCAAGCGGGCAGAAATCGTAGAAAACCGAGGTGTACTCGCCGCGGCGGCGCACGCGCAGCTCCCATTCGGGTTTTTGCTCGGTTATCACTTCGGGCTCTGGCGTCTCAATGACGTCGTAGTCAAACGGCGCGTAGTGACCAACTCCACCGCGCTCGGGTAAGCGAACGCGGGTGCGTGACTGAATAATCAACGTGAAATTGTCAGTAGTCCCTGGGACAACTCTGTAACTGGTGCCTTTGGGAACTACGATATAGTCTCCCTCGCCATACTGAAGCGGACCAAAATCGCTCTGCAATATGCCGTGACCCTTGTGGGCGAAGTGGATCTCGTCGCCGTCAGCGTTCCGGAAGCAGAAGGGCATCGGCTCTGAACGGCGGGAGACGAAAAGCGCCATATCATTGTTGTACAGGACCCTCACCGGCTCGCCGCGTGGGTCTTCGAGATCGGTGGGTTTAAGCTCATAGGTCTTAAATGCCCGGGGCCGTAGTGGACCTTCAATGCGTTTCCAGTCTGTCGGCGGATGAAGGTGGTAAAACTGAGTCGCGGGGCCGTAGAAGCCTTGACGGCCGTGTTCTTCTTCGTAGAGGCCTGCAGGAATCGCAACGTGTGCCTGCTTTGGGACTCGACCCTTTGAGTATTGTATCTTCATCTCGGCGCTCCCTTAAAAAAAGCTGGTTCGTTCGGGCGAGTGCTCGTACCGGCCACTGTTCCCCCGCTGCGTCTATTGAGTACTTCGGCGTAGAGGTTTAGACAATTGCCCCGTAATCGTCACTGCGCGCTCACCCGATAAATTTCCGGCATCACCTTGTGCCAAACAGTTCGAGCTGGCGCTTGACTTCGCCGAGTGGGATACCGCTTCGCGGGCTGCCCAGCGAATTGTCTCTTCAGTTGTGGTCAGCGCCTGGAACAGCGGCGGATGCGGTTTCTGGAAGGGTTTCGGAACCGGCGAGGTCCGGCGCAGCCGGCCGTTGTCGTCTAACTCTCCCGGCGCGCCGTAGCGCGCTGTCGCCCCATGCGGTAACGCGAGGAGGTTAAGCAGATGCGGCGTTGGCGTGGCTCCCGCCTCCATCCCTTCCGTGTAAAAATGATGCTCGGAGTAGCTTACAATGTCGAAGCCCAACTCCTCGGCCATTTGTGTGAGCTCGAGCATCTCCCGCAGCATCTACTGGATCTTGTCGGTGCGATGGGCAATGGGACGCAAGCGCTCGCGTTCCGCAGGCGACGCCGCTACCACAGGATTGAGGTGGAGCATGAACTTCATTGACTGCCTCTTTTGACGGACGACCGAAGCCGACGCGTACTGCGTTCTACTGAGACGCAGAAAGCGATTGAACAGAGTTCTGCGCGCGTTCTTACGAAGCCAGCTCATCAAACAGGCAAAACGCGGAGCACCCTGCTTCTCACGCAGCTTTTCTGTGTTGGCCGTACGCGAACTCGAGTCCATCGAAAAAACGCCACAATAACTCCAGCGTGTGATCCACTGCTTCGCGGACACGCTTTTGCTCTTCATCGGTCCGCGCCACTTTCGACACCAGTTCGACTGCACTGCCTCCATGCTCTCGGTCGGCCTCCTCGTGAACCCACCAAAAGGCGGTGTCAGCGTGGCTGAGGCCATACTTCTCTTCGAGGATCCGCGTGAATTCATTTCCGGCGCCGGGTACCTGCGCCTCGCCGGCAATGCTTACGGCTGCGAGGCCTTCAGCAAAGGGCCGATGAGCCACTATCCAAACCCAATAGGTACGCAACGCCACTGTCTCCGGGAGCGGATAGATATTCAACATAGTCTCGCGCGTACTTCCCAGAGCACATCCCAAACGGATGTACAACTCGGGGTGCGGTGCACTCCTGGATATGCGTCCCGTCTCCTCCTCGATGAGGTTGTCGAGGATGTGAGCGCGCGCCTCGGCATCTTCGCAGTTGACGTACAGCGGCCCGATCAGGTCGTGCACCCGCCCAGTGACGTAGAATTGTTGCTCTATCCAGTGACGAATCTGCTCCTTGCTCAGCTCCGCCCGACGGAATTTCTGCACCCACGGATGTTCCCAGAAGGCCTTCCGCTTGCTCACCATACTCTCGAGCTCTTTGGCAAACTGCTGTGTGCTCAATGGCATATAGTTATCTCCATTGGATTGATTCCCAATCGATGCTTTTGCCATTCTGGATTAACTGGGCTTTCCTCAATCTGCGCGATTTTCAAAGTTGCGTTTGCGCTAGTTGTCCCATCACGTCAGCCAGGCCCGGGTCATCCAGAGCAAAGTCCAACTTATTCATCCCCAAATAGGGATTGGGAAATTTGGCAATCTCCGCGGGCGAATTGTCGCAGTATACCTCGAGTTCGTGCCCATCGGGGTCGCGGAAATAGATGCTCTTGGTGACGCCATGGTTGACGGTAAAGGAGATCGGCACGTGTTTTTGCTTGAATTCATCGTACGCCGCACGAAGCTCCTCTTCATTGCGGAGGCGAAAAGCGACGTGCGCCAGCCCAATCTGTTTGGCCTGCAATCCCTCGGCCTCTGCGCCCACCTCAAACAACGCGATCTCGTGATGGTCGCGTCGATGGTTGGCTAGAAACACCGCGGGAATTGCCGGGATCTCCATCATCACGTCCATGCCCAGCAACTCGGTGTAGAAAGCGCGCGAACGCTTAAGGTTGCGCACTTTCAAAACCACGTGGCCGATCCGTTCTGCCTTAATCATGACGTGTCTCCAATTTCCGATTTGTCTACGCGCTCTCACCGGTGAGAGCCGATGATCCGGTTATCAGATCTCTATCGATCGTCGAGCGCTTTCGCCTTCGTGGCGACCACTCGCCCGGCCGCGCCTTTGGCACTGGATCGCCCTTTTGGCGAT
>Ga0073928_10005637_pt1 | contig 17370 bp, 20 predicted proteins | sample PaiPotPPA55metaG_FD_76969 | JGI IMG/M metagenome (GOLD analysis project Ga0073928, IMG submission 76969) | Iron sulfur acid spring bacterial and archeal communities from Banff, Canada, to study Microbial Dark Matter (Phase II) - Paint Pots PPA... ... | reverse complement strand
CTCGTCTTCGCCGCGCATCCCATTCCCTCTCGACCGGAGCAAGTCAGATGCAGAAAATCACCGCTGCACCGAATCACATCCGAAACGCATCGTAAATCGACTTTTTCAGCAACCTGCTAGGCGGCGATGGCCGTCCGCTCCGCCCTCATCAACGTCATGGGCGCCGCCGCGCTCAAGGCGGCGCGCGGGCTCATACGCGATTTCGGCGAGGTCGAGCAGCTGCAGGTCTCGCTCAAAGGCCCGGGCGACTTCGTCACCACCGCCGATCTGCGTGCCGAGAAGGTGCTGCGCGCCGAGCTGACCAAGGCGCGACCCGGTTATGGGCTCCTGCTCGAGGAAGGCGGCGGCGAGGCGGGCAGCGATCCGCGCCATCGCTGGATCGTCGACCCGCTCGATGGCACCACCAATTTCCTGCACGGCATCCCGCACTTCGCCATCTCGATCGCGCTCGAGCGCGACGGGGACATCGTCGCCGGCGTGGTCTACGAGCCGGTGCGCGACGAGATGTTCTGGGCCGAGAAGGGCGCCGGCGCTTTCATCAACGACCGCCGGCTGCGCGTCTCCGGGCGGCGCCAGCTCGGCGATGCCGTGATCGGCACCGGCATGCCCTTCGCCGAGCGCGGCGACCGCGAAAACTACCTCGCCACGCTCGCGATGGTGATGCCGGCGACCGCCGGCGTGCGCCGCTTCGGCGCGGCGGCGCTCGACCTCGCCTATGTCGCCGCCGGGCGGCTCGACGGCTTCTGGGAATTCGGGCTGCAGCCCTGGGACATCGCCGCCGGGATACTCCTCGTGCGCGAGGCCGGGGGCTACATCACCGATCTCGCCGGCGGCCACGGCATGATCGAGACCGGCGACGTGCTCGCGGCCAACGACCATCTCCATCTGCCGCTGGCGCAGCTTCTCAAGAAGGCGCTCAAATCCCCCGCGACGAAGTGAGGGTGGCGGGCGCCACCCCGGCTGCGCTATTTTGCCCGGGCGGGATCGTCCCATGGCAGAGGACCAGGCTCACTTGACACGCCCGTCACGCTATCTCACCCGGATGGCCGTCTTCGTCGCCGTCGTGGCCGGCATCGCCGCTCTGCTCTCGCCCGCGCTCTACAGCTACTTCATGGGCAATCCGGCCGTCAACGGCGTGATCCTCGGCATCCTCGCCGCCGGCATCGTCTACATCTTCCGCCAGGTGATGCGGCTCAATCCCGAGGTCGACTGGATCGAGCGCTTCAGGCGCAACCAGGCCAATCTCTCGAGCGAGGACATGCCGCGGCTGCTGTCGCCGATGGCGACCATGCTCGGCGACCGCCGCGGCGGCCGCGTGAGCCTGTCGGCGACGTCGATGCGCACCTTGCTCGACGGCATCGGCACGCGGTTGGACGAGACGCGCGAGACCTCGCGCTACCTGATCGGCCTGCTCGTCTTCCTGGGACTGCTCGGCACGTTCTACGGCTTGCTGGAGACGGTGCAGTCGGTCAGTGGCGTGATACGCGGGCTCTCGACCGGCGCCGGCGATCCGGCGCGCGCCTTCGAAACGTTGAAGAACAGCCTCGCCTCGCCCTTGGGCGGCATGAGCACTGCCTTCAGCGCCTCGCTGTTCGGCCTCGCGGGCTCGCTCGTGCTGGGCTTCCTCGACCTGCAGGCGGGACTCGCCCAGAACCGCTTCTATAACGATCTCGAGGAGTGGCTGTCGAGTTACACGCGCCTCTCCGGCGGCGCTCTGGGCGGCGATACCGGCGACGCCTCGGTCCCCGCCTTCATCCAGGCGCTGCTGGAGCAGACCGCCGACGGCCTCGAGAATCTGCAGCGCATCCTCGGACGCGGCGAGGAGAGCCGCATCGCCGCCAACACCAACCTCCTGGCGCTCACCGAGCGCCTGGGCACGCTGACCGACCAGATGCGCGCCGAGCAGACGCTGCTGCTGCGGCTGGCCGAGCAGCAGGTCGAGCTCAAGCCGGTGCTGGCGCGCCTCGCGGAGGCCGGCGGCGCGCTCGGGCATGACGACGCGCGCGGGCACCTGCGCAACATCGAGACCTATCTGGCGCGGATCAACGAGGACATGTCGCAAGGCCGCGGCGAGGCGGTGCAGGAGATCCGCAGCGAGATCCGTCTCCTGGCGCGCACCATCGCCGCACTGGCCGCGGAGCCGCAGCGCTCAACATAGGATCCCGCCATGGCGATTTCCTCCCGCCGCCAACGCCGGTCCAGCATCGACATCTGGCCGGGCTTCGTCGACGCGCTGTCGCAGCTCGTCATGGTGATCGTCTTCGTGCTCCTGGTGTTCACGGCGGGCCAGTTCTACCTGACCGACGCATTGTCGGGGCGCGACGCCGCCCTCCAGCGCCTGACGCAGCGGATGAACGAGCTCACCGACCTGCTCTCGCTCGAGCAGAAGACCAGCGCCGATCTGCGGCTCAATTTGAGCCAGCTGTCGAGCCAGCTTCAGGCGGTGAATGCCGAGCGCGACGCGCTCACGACGCGCCTCGCCCGCGCCAACGACGCCACCGCGAAGGCCAATCGCAGCGCCAGCGATAGCGAAGGCAAGCTCGCGGAGGCGCAGACCACGGTCGATCAGCTGAACCAGCAGCTCCTGGCCTTGCGCCAGCAGCTGGCGCAGATCGCCGCCGCGCTCGACGCTTCCGAGGCGAAGAGCAAGGAGCAGCAGGTGCAGATCGCCGATCTCGGCAAGCGCCTCAACACCGCACTCGCCAGCAAGGTCGAGGAGCTGGCGCGCTACCGCTCGGAGTTCTTCGGCCGGCTGCGCGAGGCGTTGGGCGACCGGCCGGACATCCGCGTCGTCGGCGACCGCTTCGTCTTCCAGTCGGAGGTGCTGTTCGGCCTCGCCAGCGCCGATCTCAGCGACAACGCCAAGAAGCAGCTTCTGCCGGTGGCCCAGGCGCTCAAGGAGATCGCCGCGAAAATCCCGCCCGACCTCAACTGGGTGCTGCGGGTCGACGGGCATACCGACAAGCGCCCGATCACCACCGCGCAATTCCCGTCGAACTGGGAGCTGTCGACCGCCCGCGCCATCTCCGTGGTGCGCTTTTTCGTCGATCAGGGCATCCCCGCCAACCGCCTAGTCGCCGCGGGGTTCGGCGAGAACCAGCCGATCGATGCGCGCGACGGCGAGGATGCCTATCGCCGCAATCGCCGCATCGAGCTCAAGCTCACCGAGCGCTGAAAAAGACGAAGCCGCGGAGCACATCTGCTGCCGCGGCTTCGGAAGATTTCGGATGTCGCCGCCGCGACGCTCGGTTCTGGAGCGTCGCGGCGGGGATCGACCGAGCTACTTCTTTTTGGCCTTCTTTCTACCCGCCTTCTTCTTCTTCTTCGGACCCTTCTTCGCCGCGCCCTTCGAGGCGGCGGCCTTGGCACGCTTCCGTCTTGCTTTCATGTGTATAAACCCCCTGTGCCGACGAAACGCGTTCGATTCTATGAAACTCGCAACCGAAAGTCGAATGGAAATGCAATTGAGTGGCGTTGAACTGCTTTTTTTGTCACGGAAGGGAGTGAAAACCGAGTCGAGAGCGCGGTTCGCTGTGTTTTCGCCGCGCATTTCCCGGCGAATCGGGCGCAGTCATACGTGCGCGCGATGCCCGCGCATCGCCGCGCGAGTCAGATGCACGCGGCACCGCGCGATGCGCGCTTCGCCAAAGCGAACCTGCTGGGCTCGCTCGAGCATCGCCTCGAGCACGCGCGGCGATGCGAGCTCTTGCGTGGCGAACCGCGCGGGCGAGTTGCGCGAACGCCCTCTCTCGGCTATAAAGCCGCCCTTTCGCGGAGCAAGGCGATGAAAGACGGCATCCATCCGGATTATCACGAGATCACCGTCGTGATGACCGACGGCACCAGCTACAAGACGCGATCGACCTACGGCAAGGCCGGCGACACGCTCCGGCTCGAGATCGATTCGAAGTCGCATCCCGCCTGGATCGGCGGTCAGCAGCGGCTGCTCGACGGCGGCCAGCTCGCGCGCTTCAACAAGCGCTTCCAGGGTTTTGGGATCAAGAAGTAAGGCGTCTCGCGCAAGGCCGCGAGCAAACGCCGGCTTCAAACTCTATTAACCATGCGGATCAGACGAGCCGGCGCGCCAGCTCGTCCAGCCGCGCGACCCGGATATAGAGCCGGCGGCTGCGGTCGAGCAGGCTGGCGAGCCGTTGCGGCAGCTTGTCCGTGGCTTCGTCTCTCATGCAGATATCGAGCGCGGCAAGCGGGTTGTGACCATCGAGCGCCCGCGCCAGCGAGATTTCTCCCTCATGCACCGCGCGCTGCGCCAGCAGCCACGCCATGACCTGCGTCAGCCGCGAGGTCAGGCGCATGGTCTCGGAACAGCACCGCAGCCGATCCTCCACGACGAGTGCACCGCGATCGATCGGCTCGCGATGGGTAAGGTAGTCGCGCGCCTCGACCAGCAAGCTCATCGCCTCGCCATAGGTTTTGCCGAAAAATTCCGTCGCTTGCGCAGGCTGTGACACGCGGGCTCCTGGCGGCCGGTAGGTCTCCCTAGCATCGCCCAACCGGGCGCGCGAGTCACGTCCATCGCGCCCCTTGAACGCTGAAAAACGAATGACTATTTCCCCGGCGTCGGATGCCTCGGATGGATCCGGCCTCGTCATCCAAGCCCGGCCCTAGCGGCGGGCACGACGAGCCCATGTTGCTCTTAAGGAGGATATGGTCATGGATGGTTTCGATCTCTCTCCCCTCTTCCGCTCGACGATCGGCTTCGACCGCCTGATGCGGCTCGCCGATGGCGCCACGCGCATCGACAGCGCCAGCGCCTATCCGCCCTACAATATCGAAGCGACCGGCGAGAACGCCTATCGCCTGACCATGGCGGTGGCGGGCTTCGCACCCGAGGACATCGAGATCACGGTCAAGGAGAACGAGCTCCTGGTTAACGGCAAGTCCAAGAAAAGCGAGGACGCGGCGAAGTACCTGCATCGCGGCCTCGCGCGGCGCGCCTTCGAGCGACGTTTCCAGCTCGCCGACCACATCAAGGTCGCCGGCGCGAGCCTCGCCAATGGTCTGCTCCATGTCGATCTCGTGCGCGAGATCCCCGAGGCGATGAAGCCGCGCAAGATCGAGATCGCCAGCGGCGGCAGCACCGCGCCGGCGATCGATCAGAAGGCGGCGTGACGCGCACGACCGCTTGCGCGTGAAGCGACAAAAAGGGCGGCGCCCCGCGCCGCCCTTTTCTGTGCCCGCGCGCCGAGAACTTCCGGCGCTGTGTCATTTTGATGGCACGAGGCGCGCAAGCGCAGCACGGATCGGCACTGTCCTCCTGCCGTTCGGTGTCCGATTCCGCCGTCAGAGAATCGCCCGCATCGCCGCCAGCGTCGCCACCGGATCCTCCGCCGTCATCATGTGGCCGACCTCCGGCAGCACCGTGATCCGCACATCGGCGAAGCGGCCCGCGAAAGCCTGCGCACGCGAGGCCGGCGTCATGCGATCCTCGCCGCCGAGCAGCAACAGAGTCGGGCAACGGATCTGCGCCGCCGCGACGCCGGCATCGCGATAGGCGTCGCACGCCGCGAGGTCGGCGGCGAGGCTCGCGGGATCGGCCCGCTCGAGCAGTCGCAGGGCAGCGCCGCTGAGCCACATGCCGGGCGCCGGATTGGCGCCGAGCTGCGCCCGGGCGCTCAGGCTCCAGCTTGTCATCAGCTCGAGCGTGGTGTGGCTCCCGGCGCGCGCCGCCGCGAGCAGATCGGGATGGACGCGCATCTCCGGCACGAAGCCGAGCAGCGCGAGCGCCTCGATCCGCGCGCCGCCGCGCGCCGCGGCCTCGAGCGCCACCAGCGCGCCCATACTGTGCCCGGCGACGCGCAAGCACTCCATGCCGCAGGCGGCGGCGGCGCGCAGCACCCACTCGGCCATGGCGGTGACGCCGCCGAGGGCCGGGCCTTCACTGCGGCCATGGCCGGGCAGGTCCAAGGCCAGCACGTTGCGGCCGTGATGCGCGAGCGCGCGGGCCTGGAGCGCGAAGACGCTGTGGTCCATGCCGGCGCCATGCACCAGCACGATCCCCGGCAGGGCGGGTTCATGGTCTCGCCCGCCGGTGCCGGCGAAGACGCGTCTGCCGTCGAGCGCGAAATGCATCTACTCCGCCGCCGGCCGCAAGCCCGTCGCCTTCTGCGAGGCGCGCAGCGCCTGCGCCAGATCGTCGATGATGTCCTCGGCATCCTCGAGCCCGACCGAGAGGCGGATCATGTCCTCGCCGATCCCGGCCGCGGCGAGGGCGGCGGCGTCGAGCTGCTGATGCGTCGTGCTGGCGGGGTGGATGACCAGCGTCTTGGCATCGCCGACATTGGCGAGATGGGACACCAGCGTGAGGCTGTCGACAAAGCACTTGCCCGCGGCGCGGCCGCCCTTGATGCCGAAGCTCACGATCGACCCCGCGCCCAGCGGCAGCAGGCGCCGAGCGAGCGCATGATCGGGATGATCAGGCAGATCGGGATGCGTCACCCAGGCGACGGCCTCGGACGCGGCCAGGAAATCGAGCACGCGCCGCGTGTTCTCCATATGCCGCGCCATGCGCAGCGGCAGCGTCTCCACCCCTTGCAGCAGGTGAAAGGCATGCGCCGGGCTTAGGCAGGCGCCGAAATCGCGCAGGCCCTCGACGCGCGCCCGCACGACGAAGGCCTGCGGCCCGAACTCCGCGGCGAAATCGATGCCGTGGTAGCCGTCATAGGGCTCGGTCAGCGTCGGAAACTTGCCCGACATTTCCCAGTCGAAGCGGCCGCCGTCGATCAGCGCGCCGCCGATGGCGACGCCATGGCCGCCGAGCCATTTCGTCGCCGAATGCATGACGATGTCGCAGCCATGCTCGATGGTTCGGCACAGATAGGGCGTGGCGAAGGTGGCGTCGATCATGAGCGGCAGCCCCGCCGCATGCGCGACATCCGCCACCGCCGCGACATCCAACACCTCAAGCCCGGGATTGCCGAGAATCTCCGCGAAGACCAGGCGGGTCTCGGGCCGGATCGCCGCGGCAAAGGCGCGCGGATCGCGCGGATCGACGAAACTCGTGGTGATGCCGAAGCGCGGCAGGGTGAGCTTCAGCATGTTGATCGAGCCGCCATAGAGCGAGGCGGCGGCGACGATATGGCTGCCGCTTCCCATCAGCGTGGCGATGGCGAGATGCAGCGCCGCCTGGCCGCTCGCCGTGCACACCGCACCGACGCCGCTTTCAAGCGCCGCCAGCCGCTCCTCGAGCACGGCGACGGTGGGGTTGGCGATCCGCGAGTAGATGTAGCCCGGCTCTTCGAGGTTGAAGAGGGCCGCAGCGTGGTCGCTGTCGCGGAAGACATAGCTGGTGGTCTGGTAGATCGGCACGGCGCGCGCACCGGTCGTCGGGTCCGGCCGCTGTCCCGCATGCAGGCTCAGCGTGGCAAATTTGGGAAATTTGGCGTCGGGCATGACGGGTCCGCGCAACCACCGCGAAATGGCGCCCACCATACACCAAAATCGAACGCGTCAGCGCCGGGGATGGGGAGGGCCGGGCCGGCTCGACGCCGCCACTCAGCGGTTAGAAGTTCCGCCGGGCACTGTCGCGGCCCGTGTGATAGGGGTCGTCCGTGTCGTAGAGCGACCCCGGCGACGTGCTGCCATAGCCCTCGGTTGCCGCGGACGCGCTGGCCGTCCGGTCGGTCCGGGCGCAACTCGACGACACCGATGCGACAAGCGCCATCGCAAGCATCATCATCCACCGAGATTTGGTCATGCCTTGTCTCCCGATCAGAAGGGTTGAAGAGCCGACCGAGCACACATCTTCGGCACCCGGGAGCTGTCCTCTCGCCAAACGTGCAGCAGCGCGCCATAGCGCCCTGACCAGGGGTCAACGGCAGCGATAATTTCCGTTCTATCGCAATCCGATGCCGCGCACATCCGGTTGACCGTGCAACCGCAGCGCACCAGGCGGTGCCGCTGGCAAAAGAAAAGCCCCGCCGGATGGCGGGGCCGTTCTCATCGTACGGCGCGGCGCGGAGCTTCTGCGCCGGCGGTCGTGGCGCCGAAGAGCTTACTTGTTCTTCTCGGCGCTGTTGCTCAGGGCGTGTCCGCCAGCCGACATGTCTTCCCCGGCGCCCTCCATGGTGTTGCAGGCGCTCAGCACCGCGCCCACGCCGCTCAGGAGAATAAGCGCGACAAGACCCTTGGCCAAAGCTTTACGCATCATTGACCTCCATTGCTCGTCCCCTTGCCGAACAAGTCTTACGGCGGGACCGTTCCCGCAAACGCACGAAATGCGACGCAGGCGGCGCGCGCAAGCATCCGCCCGCCAAGCTGAAGGCGAGCGGCGGCGACGCGACGAGGCGGAAAAGAGACGGGGCCGTCAGCGAGTGACGGCCCCTTGAAAGTGCAATGTTGAATGTGCTGGCGATGCCTGGGTCGCGGCGGGGCAGAGCCCTCAGCCGTGACGCGCAGTATCGCCGGGGGACGTTAAGAGAAGCTGAAGCCCAACGAGACGTTGGGTTATTGTGCGAGCCAGCCGCCATCCATGGGTAAGGACTCGCCGGTCATCGTCACCGCGGCATCGCCGCACAGGAACACGGCGAGCGCGCCGATATTCTCGGGCGTCGTGTAGGTGAGCATCGGCTGCTTCTCGCGCACCAGCTCGATCTTGGCCTGCTCGACCGTCTGGCCGTTCGCCTTGGCGCGCGCCTCGAGCTGCTTCTGCACCAGCGGCGTCAGCACCCAGCCCGGGCAGATGGCGTTGCAGGTGATGCCGGCATTGGCGGTCTCGATCGCCGCCACCTTGGTGAGGCCGATGATGCCGTGCTTGGCCGCCACATACGCGACCTTGTCCGCGCTCGCGACCAGGCCGTGCGTCGAGGCGATGTTGATGATGCGGCCCCAGCGGCGCTGCTTCATTCCCGGCAGCGCCGCCTTGGTGGCGTGGAACGCCGCCGAGAGATTGATGGCGATGATCGCGTCCCACTTGTCGTCGGGAAACTCCTCGATGGGCGCCACATGCTGCACGCCGGCATTGTTGACGAGAATGTCGACCGAGCCGAGCTCGCGCGTTGCATCGGCGATCATCTGGCGGATCTCGGCAGGTTTCGTCATGTCGGCGCCGGAATAGCCGACCTTGACGCCGTGCTCGGCGGCGAGGTCGCGCTTGATGCCGGCGATGGCGGCGGCATCGCCGAAGCCGTTGAGCATGATGGCGCAGCCTTCCGCCGCGAGCGCCGTGGCGATGCCGAGACCGATGCCGCTGGTCGATCCGGTGACGACGGCGGCCTTGCCTTTCAACATATCGAACCTCCTCTGCGATTGATCACGCGCCGGCCGAGGCGTGGCGCAGCTCGCGCCGCGCGACCACGCGCGGCAGCTTCCCGGCTCCGGGCACGGGATCGAGCGCCTCGACCATCATCTCGCCGGTGGCGGCATTGGCGGCCGCCACCATTACGGTATGGCTGTTGAGCACCGGCGCCGCAAGGTCTGCCGCGCCGCCGAAGCGCCCTCGCTGCAGCGCGCAGACGGCGCTGCGCCGGATGCGGTTGTTGTCGCGCGGGCTCGTCGTCGCCGACCACTCGACGGCGTGGGCGCGCGGCACGCCGGCGAGGTCGCCGCTCAGCCAGTCATTGGCGACGCCGATGGTGAATCCGTCCGCGGCTTGGGCGCGATGGATTCGCCGCTCCCGCCCGATCGACTCGATGACGCAAGCCTGCTCGCCGGCGATCCCGCTCAAGGTGAACAGCGCCGGCATCGCCAGCAGCTGGCGCTCGTCGGCGAGCATGGCCTGCGCGACGCCGTAGTCTTGCGCCTCTTCGAAGACGCGCCGCAACAGATGCGCAGCGGGGATCGCCCCCTCCTGGCGCAGCATGCGCACGCGGCCCGCCACCTCGTCGAGCCAGCGCGGCCCGAAGATCGGCAGGCGCGGCGCCTGGTTGATGGCGGCGGCGAACCGCCCCGGCGCCATGGCCGTGAGCGCGCCGGCGAAACCCGGCCATGTCGCATTGTAAAAAGGGCCGCACGCGCTCTCCTGGCGCGCGATCACGACATAGCGGCCGATGCCGGTGAGCCCCCAATCGAGCACGCGAATCAGCCGCGCGCCTGGCTCGCCGGGATCGGGAGCCGCGCTCGTCGAGCATGCCCATTCATAGACGATGTTGAGAAAATAGACGCCGGGACGCCCGAGCCGCACGGCGACATGGCGGATCTCGCCCAGGTAGGGGTTCTCCTGCCGCTCGAGCCAGCGACGCGAGAGGCGATCGGCGATTGCCGCGGCGGTCGACAGGAAAGGGTAGCTGCGCAGCGCGGTGTCGATGAGCGCCGCGGCGCGCTCCGCATGCGCATCGAAGAGAGCAGCAGCCCCGCCGGTACCGACCGCGGTGAGCGGGATCTCGGCGATCCCCCTCACCGCTTGAACAGCGCGTCGGCGCCGCCGCGCTGCTTGCGCTTGGCGGAAATCTCGTCTCGGGCGCGCGCGATCTCGGCCTCGAGCTCGGTGATGTAGATCTCCAGCTCGGCGATCGCCAGCGGGGTCAGATCCTTCTTGGCCGGGCGCTTCTGGCGCGGCAGCAGATCCTCCTCGTCCATGGCTTTCTCCTGGTCGCTCGGGCGGTTGCCAGTGTGGCGCGATCCGGCTAGAGGTGCAATCGACCGACCAGCACAGAGGAAGGACGCCATGCCCACCCTGCCCGCCACCATGATCGCGATCGAGATCACCGCGCCGGGCGGGCCGGAGGTGCTGAAGCAGACCATCCGTCCGGTGCCCACGCCCGCCGCCGGCGAAGTGCTGATCGAGGTCGTTGCTGCCGGCATCAATCGGCCGGACATCATGCAGCGCCAGGGCGCCTATCCGCCGCCTCCGGGCGCCTCCGACATTCCCGGGCTCGAGGTCGCCGGCACGGTGGTGGCGATCGGCCTCGGCGTGCATCACACCAAGATCGGCGACCAGGTCTGCGCCCTCGTGACCGGCGGCGGCTACGCCACCTATTGCCCTGCGCCCGAGCTGCAATGCCTGCCGGTGCCCAAGGGCTTCAGCATGGTCGAGGCGGCGGCGCTGCCGGAGAACTTCTTCACGGTCTGGCATAACGTCTTCGAGCGCGGCGCGTTGAAGGCCGGCGAGAGCGTGCTGATCCATGGCGGCAGCAGCGGCATCGGCACGACCGCGATCCAGCTCGCCAAGGCCTTCGGCGCGCAGGCGATCTTCGCGACCGCGGGGAGCCGCGACAAATGCCATGCCTGCGAGAAGCTCGGCGCCACAAGCGGCATCGACTACAAGCACGAGGACTTCGTCAAGGTGATCAAGGACGCGACGTCCGGCCGTGGCGTCGACGTCATCCTCGACATGGTCGGCGGCGACTACATCCAGCGCAACATCAGCGCGCTCGCCGTCGAAGGCCGCCTCGTCTACATCGCCTTCCTGCGCGGTCCGCAGACCGAGATCAACCTCATGCCGCTGATGCTGAAGCGCGGCTGGCTCACCGGCTCGACCTTGCGCGCCCGCCCGGTCGAGCAGAAGGGGGCGATCGCCGCCGCGCTGCGCCGCCAGGTGTGGCCACTGCTCGACCAGGGCAAGGTCAAGCCGCAGATCTACCGCGTCTTCCCGCTGACCGAGGCTTCCGAGGCCCATCGCCTCATGGAGAGCTCGGCGCATATCGGCAAGATCGTGCTCGCGGTCTAGGCAAACGCCCGCGAAATACTCTTTCCACTTCGCGACCGACCCACTATATACCGCCTATCCAGGACATGACCGTTCCCCTGCCGCGCGTCCTCGGGGCGCCGCCGGCAGGCTACGGCAAATTATTGGTTCACAAGGAGGAATTTGATGGCGCTGCCGCTCATGCCGAAGGCCACGGCCGTGTGGCTCGTCGAGAACACGTCCCTCACCTTCGACCAGATCGGCGATTTCTGCGGGCTGCATCCGCTCGAGGTGCAGGCGATCGCCGACGGCGAAGTGGCGGTGCAGATGCAGGGGCTCGACCCGGTCGTCAACGGCCAGCTTACGCTGGAGGAGATCGAGCGCTGCCAGAAGGACCCGGCAACGCGTCTCAAGATATCCGCCGAGGCGATGCCGGTGCCGATGTTCAAGCACCGCGGCCCGCGCTACACGCCGATCGCCAAGCGCCAGGACAAGCCCGACGCGATCGCCTGGCTGCTGAAGAGCCATCCGGAGCTCAGCGACGGGCAGATCTCGAAGCTCATCGGCACGACCAAGCCGACGATTCACGCCGTGCGCGACCGCACGCACTGGAACTCGCCCAACATCAAGCCGCGGCACCCGGTCGCCGTCGGCTTGTGCACGCTGCCGGAACTCGAGGCCGCCGTCGCCCGCGCCAATCGCGGCAAGAAGGTGGACGTGGCCGCACCGACCGCTGAGGAAAGCGCCGAATCCTTCGCCGACTCCGAGGACAGCACGACACCCTGATCCTGATTACCGCTTAGCGCGAGCGCGGCCCTGGGCCTTTGCCGTTTTCGCCTTCTCCTTCCCGGCCACGGCTTTTTTCGCCGCCTTGGGCGGCAGCGACAGCGCGTAATCGAGCGCGCGGTCGCACCAGCTTTGCAAGCCGGCGGGGTCGCCGAGGAGCTGTTCGGGAACGACCACGTATTCGCGCATGGGTCGGCCCGCCATGGGTTCGAAGACGCTCGCCGTGAAGCTGCTGATGAAGCGCTCCCGCTCCTTCTCGCCGAGGCGAAGGATCATGCGGTTCTCATGCAGCCCGAGAAACATGTTGCCGTTGGCGAACGCGACCGGACAGCCGAACATCTTGCGGCGTTCGACCTTCGCGTGCTTCGGCATCATGCTGTCGAAGATGGCGATCGTCTGCTCTGTCGGCTTTGCCCAGGCCATGTTCCTCTCCTCGCCGAGGGCTCACGCATTGGCGTAGCCCGCGTCTTTGAGCGCGTCGGCGATCTCGCCGAGGATGGCGGGATCGTCGATGGTGGCGGGGATTTTGTACGCCTCGCCATCGGCGATGCGCCGCATCGTGCCGCGCAGGATCTTGCCCGAGCGCGTCTTGGGCAGGCGCTGCACCACCATCGCCGTCTTGAAGCTCGCCACCGGGCCGATGCGGTCGCGCACCAGTTTGACCGCTTCCGCCGCCACTTGCGCCGGCAGTCGCCGAGCGCCCGCCTTGAGCACGAGAAAGCCGACGGGCACTTGCCCTTTGAGCGCATCGGCGACGCCGATCACCGCGCATTCCGCGACATCCGGATGCGCCGCCAGCACCTCCTCGATGCCGCCGGTCGACAGGCGATGGCCCGCGACATTGATGATGTCGTCGGTGCGCGTCATGACGAAGACGTAGCCGTCGGCATCGACATAGCCGGCATCGGCGGTCTCGTAATAGCCGGGATATTCCTTGAGATAGGAGTCGACGAAGCGCGCGTCGGCATTCCACAAGGTGGGCAACGCACCCGGCGGCAGCGGCAGCTTCAGGCACAGCGCGCCGATCTCGCCGCGTTTCATCTCGTGCCCGTCGAGCCCGAGCACGCGCAAATCCCAGCCCGGCGCCGGCTTGGTCGAGGAACCGTGCTTCACCGGCATCGGCTCGAGGCCGAGGCAATTGGCGGTGATCGGCCAGCCGGTCTCGGTCTGCCACCAATGGTCGATCACGGGCACCCTAAGCTGCTGCTCGGCCCATGCGACGGTCGGCGGATCGGCGCGCTCGCCGGCGAGGAAGAGGGCGCGGAATTTCGACAGATCGTATTTGCGGATCAGCGTGCCGTCGGGATCCTCGCGCTTGATGGCGCGGAACGCGGTCGGCGCGGTGAACATCACGCTGATGCCGTGCTCGGCGATGACGCGCCAGAACGCGCCGGCGTCGGGCGTGCCGACCGGCTTTCCCTCGTAGAGCACGCTGGTGCAGCCATAGATCAGCGGCGCGTAGACGATGTAGGAATGGCCGACCACCCAGCCGACATCGGACGCCGTCCAGAACACCTCGCCGGGCGCGAGGCCGTAGATGTTGCGCATCGACCAATGGAGCGCCACGGCATGGCCGCCATTGTGGCGCACGATGCCCTTGGGGATGCCGGTCGTGCCGGACGTGTAGAGGATGTAGAGCGGGTCGGTGGCGTCGACGGCGACGCAATCGGCGGGCCGCGCCTTGGCGACGACATCGTGCCAATCGTGGTCGCGGCCGGCGACGAGCGATGCCCGCGCCATCGGCCGCTGCAGGATCACGCAGGCGCGCGGCTTCGATCTGGCGAGCGCGATCGCCTCGTCCAACAGAGGCTTGTAGGGGATGACGCGCTGCACCTCGACGCCGCAGGAAGCGGAGAGGATCACCTTGGGCGTGGCGTCGTCGATGCGCGTCGCAAGCTCGGGCGCGGCGAAGCCGCCGAACACGACCGAGTGGATGGCGCCGAGCCTGGCGCAGGCGAGCATCGCCATCACCGCTTCCGGCACCATCGGCATGTAGATGAGGACGCGGTCGCCCTTGGCGATTCCGAGATCCCGGAGCGCGCCCGCCAGTAGCGCCACCTGGTCGCGCAGGTCGCGATAGGTGAAGCGCTGGATCTGCCCGGTGACCGGGCTGTCGTAGATCAGCGCCGTCTGCTCGGCGCGCCCGCCGGCGACATGGCGGTCGAGCGCATTGTGGCAAGTGTTGAGCCGGCCGCCGGGGAACCAGCGGTAGAAGGGCGGATTGTCAGCGTCGAGCACGCGGTCCCAGCGCTTCTCCCAGTCGATGGCCTGCGCCGCCTCGCCCCAGAAGCTTTCAGGGTCGGCAAGCGAGAGGCGGTAGGCCTCGGCGTAGCGGCTAGTCATGGTGCGGCATTTTTGTATTAAATGGCGGTGTCCGCCCGTCGATAGTGCGGCACGGCCCGGAGATTGCCAAGCCGGGCCCTCAGGGAGAGACCAAGATGGCGGAAACGCGCAGCCCCTACACCGTCGATCTCGACCGCAATGCGGCGAATTACGTGCCGTTGTCGCCCTTGGGCTTCATCGCCCGCAGCGCCCAGGTGTTTCCGGACCGGCTGGCGGTGGTGCATGGCGAGCGGCGCTACAGCTGGGCCGAGAGCTACAGGCGCTGCCGGCGCCTGGCCAGCGCGCTCGGCCGGGCGGGGGTGGCCAAGAACGACACGGTGGCGCTGATGGCGGCCAACACGCCCGAGGCGTTCGAGGCGCATTTCGGCGTCGCCATGGCCGGCGGCGTGCTCAATGCGCTCAATATCCGGCTCGATTCGGCCATGATCGGCTTCATCTTGGGACATAGCGAGGCCAAGGTGCTGATCACCGACCGCGAATTCTCCGGGGTCGTCGAGAAGGCGCTCGAGCCCCTGAAGCGGAAGCCGCTGGTCATCGACATCGACGACGCGCTCGCGCCCTCAGGCAAATTGCTCGGCGAAATCGACTACGAGCGTTTCATTTCCGGGGGCGATCCGGACCATCAGTGGACCAATCCCGGCGACGAATGGGACGCGATTTCGCTCAATTACACGTCCGGCACGACCGGCAATCCCAAGGGCGTCGTCTACCACCACAGGGGCGCCTACCTCAACGCGCTCGGCAACGCCCTGGTCTGGAGCCTGCCGCAGCACCCGGTCTATCTCTGGACCCTGCCGATGTTCCATTGCAACGGCTGGTGCTTCCCGTGGACGGTGACGGCGCTGGCGGGAACGCATGTCTGCCTGCGCCGCGTCGAGGCGGGCGCGATCTACGCCGCGATCGCCCAATCCGGCGTGACGCATCTGTGCGGCGCGCCCATCGTCATGAACCTGCTGCTCAACGCGCCCGAGGCGATGCGCCGCAGCGTCGCCGGGCGCGGCGTGCGCATGATGACCGCCGGCGCGGCGCCGCCCGCCGCCGTCATCGAGGGCATGGAGAAGCTCGGCTTCCGCATCACTCATGTCTATGGCCTGACCGAGAGCTACGGCCCGGCGACCGTGTGCGCCTGGCACGAGGCCTGGGACGGCCTGCCGCAGCAGGAGAAATCCGCCCGCAAGGCGCGCCAGGGCGTGACCTACCCGGTGCTCGAAGGCCTCACCGTGGCCGACGCGCAGACGCTGGAGCCCACGCCGCGCGACGGCCAGACCATCGGCGAGGTCTTCATGCGCGGCAACATCGTCATGAAGGGCTACCTCAAGAACGCCAAGGCGACGCACGAGGCCTTCGCCGGCGGCTGGTTCCACACCGGCGATCTCGGCGTCATGCACGCCGACGGCTATATCGAGATCAAGGACCGCTCGAAGGACATCATCATCTCCGGCGGCGAGAACATCTCGACCATCGAGGTCGAGAGCGTGCTCTATCGCCACCCTTCGGTGCTGGAGGCGGCGGTGGTGGCGCGGCCGGATGCGAATTGGGGCGAGACCCCCTGCGCCTTCGTCACCTTGAAGCCGGGCGCCGAGGCCACCGCCGAGGAGGTCATCGGCTTCTGCCGCGAGCACATGGCGCGCTTCAAGGTGCCGAAGACCGTGGTGTTCGGCCCGCTGCCCAAGACCTCCACCGGCAAGGTGCAGAAATTCGCCCTGCGCGAGCAGGCGAAGGCCTTGGCTTAGCAGCTACCCGAATTCAGGGCGATGATTTGGCTTGGATTGTCTATCCAGTGTGTTCGAGCTGGACGATCTCGTCTTTTATGCGCAGCTTCTGTCGCTTCAGGTCGTGGACGACATCGTCATTGGGGAGGGGGCGGTGGGTTTCCTGATCGATGGCATCCTCCAGGCTGCGATGACGAGCCCGGAGGGACTCTATACGATCCTGCAGCGACATGGCTCCTCCTGTGAATAGGCGAGGGCTGCTGACCCCCCAATGCTAACGCCGATTGGAGCGCGGTACCAAGAAGGATATGCTCACGCCCGCAGCGATCTTCCAGGGCGATTTTCGCCCGAGCGGTAGCCCCAATGGATGAACACCCGCGGCTCGTCATCGGCATCAGCGGCGCCTCCGGCGTCATCTATGGCGTGCGCCTGCTCGAGATTCTGCGCGCGCTTCCCGTCGAGACGCATCTGGTGATGACCAAGGCGGCCGAGGTGGCGCTGGCGCACGAGACCCAGCTCAAGGTGGCCGAGGTGCACGCCCTCGCCCGGCGCTGCCACGCCGTTACCGACATGGCGGCGCCGCTCGCCTCGGGCTCGTTCCGGAGCCTCGGCATGATCGTCGCGCCCTGCTCGATCCGCAGCATGTCCGAGATCGCCACCGGCGCGACCTCGACCCTCCTCACCCGCGCCGCCGACGTCGCGCTGAAAGAACGCCGCCGCCTCGTCCTCATGGTGCGCGAGACGCCGCTCCATCTCGGGCACCTGCGCAGCATGGCCGCGCTCGCCGAGATGGGCGCCATCATCGCGCCGCCGGTGCCGGCCTTCTATGCGCGGCCGGCGAGCATCGAGGACATGATCGACCACACGCTCGGCCGCGTGCTCGACCTGTTCGGCCTCGCAGCGCCGAATTTGCGCCGCTGGGGCGAGAAGGGGGAGCCGGGCGACGGG
>Ga0073928_10005635_pt1 | contig 17372 bp, 14 predicted proteins | sample PaiPotPPA55metaG_FD_76969 | JGI IMG/M metagenome (GOLD analysis project Ga0073928, IMG submission 76969) | Iron sulfur acid spring bacterial and archeal communities from Banff, Canada, to study Microbial Dark Matter (Phase II) - Paint Pots PPA... ... | reverse complement strand
GAGGGGCGCTGAGACGCAAATCATCAACGCCAACCGAGACGGCGACGACCTGAAGCTCACCACCGTCACGAAGCGGTCCGACGGATCGGAGTCGATGAAGCAAGACTTCACGGGCCACAAGCAGCCGCTGCTTCCACCCGCGCCCGATTTGTCCAAGGTCCGGTTCGGCGAGCCGCTTCAACTCTTCAACGGCCATGACCTGACAGGCTGGCGGCTCACCGATCCTCACGCCGACAACGGCTGGAGCGTCAAGGACGGCCTGCTCGTCAATGATCCCGTCCACCTGTCGGGAAAGCATTACGGCAATCTGCGCACCGACCAGGAATTCGCGGATTTCAACATCACGCTGGAGACCAACGTGCCCAAAGGAGGCAACAGCGGCGTGTATCTTCGCGGCATCTACGAATGCCAGGTCGCCGACACTTACGGCCGCAAGCTCGACCCGCACAACATGGGCGCGATCTACACCCGCATCACGCCCAGCGAGGCCGCCGAGAAACCGCCGGGCCAGTGGCAGACGATGGACATCACCTTCGTCGACCGGCACGTCACCGTCATCCTTAACGGCAAGAAGATCATCGACAACCAGCCGATCCGCGGTTGCACCGGCGGCGCCCTCTGGTCGGACGTCACCCGCCCCGGCCCCATCTACCTCCAGGGCGATCACACCGGCGTCGCCTATCGCAACATCCTGCTGAGGCCGGTGATGCGATAAGTCACTGATGCCACGTGCTGTGGTCGTTGTTCCACATCTGGGCGAGGTGGCGCGTGCGGTCGGTGTTGGTGGGGTAGCCGTTGTTCACGCCGGTGGTCACTTCACTCTGGAGATACCAGGTCACGTGGCCGTCGCAGAACAGGACGTTGCATCCGCCATGATGCTGGTTTCCGGGTTGCTCGTCCGGGTTGCCGGGATCAATATTGAAGTCCCACTGTTGACGCCCCATGGTATCGGCGATGGCGATGCAGTCCTCCGGCACCCTCACCTTCGAGACCTTGATCATCTGAGTGGTCGGCTGATCGCCGCCCAAACCATGCGGTGGATTCCCAAACGCTCCGGTGTAGCCCCAGTCGTTAATGCCGTAGGAGAACGGCCCGGTGATCGGGTTGTCCGGGTCAAGCAGGGGCTCGTTGAGCTTGTATCCGTAGCCGGAGTCCGAGGCTTTGGCCCGGCTGGCGGTCCGCGGGGCCTGGTTCCAGTCGTCTGGCCACCTGGAAGCCGCATCGTGCTCGGGGCAGTAGAAGACGCCTTGGTTTCCCTTGAGATAAAGGCGGAGCCGAGCCGGCCAGATGGCGAACTGCCGTCCCTCGTTGACGCAATACGAGGCGGGATAGTACTTCCACTCGTTAGTGTACATCGCCATGGCCTGGCCCATTTGCCGCAGGTTGCTGCCGCACTGCGCCTGCTTGGCCTGCTTGCGGGCGCGATTCAGGACCGGAAGGAGGATGCCGATCAGTACCGCGATGATCCCGATGACGACCAGAAGCTCCACGAGGGTAAAGGCTCTGACCCTTCGCATAGGTTCCTTCCTCGGCGGCTGCCGCCCGAACGAAGTGCACAAGACGATATTCCTCACACTTTCGCACCGTCAATGCGATGTAAGGTCAAACTGGATAATATCAGCGGTCAGCGCCCGCGCGAAGTCCCAGACGGCTCTTCTCATCTGGGACGCTTCGAGGTCTTGTGCAGGACATCGAGCAGAGTGCCGGCGTTGTTGAGCAATTGGGCGCTGGCGGCGGCCTGGACGGCCGCGGCGGCGTTCGCCGCGGCTGCGCTGGCGCCGTAGTTGCGCGCCAGCCCGGCGAGATCGGCAAAGTCCACTTTCCCGTCGTAATCGAAATCGCCCATTGCCCAGTCGGCGCCGGTCTTGCCGTAGTTGCGGGCCAACTGCACGAAGTCGGCGAAACCCACCTTCCCGCTGAGCGTCGCGTTGCCGATGAGCGCCGGCTTTAGCACGATGGTGTTGGCCGGCTGACTTGCGTTCAGGGGGTCGGCCGAGTCAGTGTCGGCGATGGCGAACTTGGCGCTGGCCAGCGTCGAGCTAAAGATCGAGCCGCTCTTCAAATTCGCCTGGATGGTGCTGAGGGGGCTGGCGCCGCTGTAGTTGATCTGGACGGTGCTGTTTTCGATGTCGATCTTGTAGCTGGGGACCTGCGTCAGCCCCTGAATGAGAAACGTGCCGCCCGCCGACTGATTGAGCTTCAGCGTGCCGGGCGTAGGGTTGCCACTGGAGGTATCGAGGGTGATGGTGTCGGTGCCGCCGTTGCCGTTGATGGTGAGCTCGCCGCCGGACGATTTGGTGACCGGGCCGCCGTTGAGCGTCCAATCGACCTCGGTGCCGTCGGCGTCCTTCTTAAGCGTGATCGCGTCGTTGCCGGACGTGCCGGTGATCACGTCCTGGATCGCGGCAGCCGCCGAGGTGACGTAAGCCACCTGTTTGCTGCTCGGGTCGGTGATGGAGACGCCGTCGAGGAATGCGCCGCCGAAGCCGTTCCCGTAGATGATCTCGACGGGGATATTGCCGGCCGGCAGAGTGAAGGTGGCGCTCCCCGGAGTCATCGGATTGGTGCCGAAAGGAGAGGTGGCGCCCTGCCACCCGTCGGCCGCGACAAGGGTGCCGCTGCCCGGCGTCCCATTGCCGCCGACGTAAATACCGGTGATGTCGTCGGACTGGTTGTTGGCGCCGTTGCCGATCTGGAACGTGTAAGCGCCGGCGGTCGGGGCGACGAAGTATCCTTCGGCGTCGTAAATCGTGTCATTCTGGTTGAACGGATCGGTCAGGGCCGCGCCGCTGGCGTCGTTTCCCAGGAAGGTGGCGGTGGCGGCGCCGGAATCGCCCGAATACATGAACTGTGTGGCGGAATTCACGAACGAGTAGCCTGGCGCGTTAGTGGCGGCGAAGTTAGCGACACGGTTCAGGGCCGCGTTGTCGCCGCCGAACACGTTATTGAAGGCGTTGGAATTCCCGCCGCCCAGATGGTACGCGAAGTCTTCCAGGCCGGTCGTGGCCGCCGCCAGCTTGGGAACCAGCACGGGAGTGGTGGGCGCGGAATTACCGCCCGCGTTGCCGGCCGTGACGGTGTAGTACGCGTCGGCGGTAGTCGGCGCGGTGCTGTCGATGGCGCTGGTGCCGCTGATTCCGCCGGGCGTCACGTCGGTGACGGCTCCACCCAGAGTCCCGTCCGGATTGAGGGCGGTGCCGCGCTTCACGTCATAAGTCGTCGCGAACTGAGAGGTAGTCCAGTTGAGGGCGACGCTGCTGCCGATGCCGATGCGGACGGCGGCGAAATTGGTCGGGGTTGCGGGAGCGGTCGCGGTAGGCGTGGCGGTCACCAAATTGGACGCTGGCCCACTGCCCGCGATGTTCTTCGCGACGACGAAGTAGGTGTACTGGACCCCATTCGTCACGAACATGTCGGTATACGTCGGGCCGATCGGGTTACTGGCGATCGCAACCGGGGTCGGATGAGAGGGGTCGGAGCGGAAGACATTGTAACCGAAGCCGGTGCCGGCGTCGCCGACATAGCTCCAGCTCAACTGCACGACCCCGCTGCTGACGACCGGCTTGGCGAGCACCGGCGCCGCCGCGGGGGCGCTGGCCGGCAACGTCTGGCCGGGCACGCCCACCTTGAAGTTTTGCAACACGTCCGCCGCCGTTAGCGCGCCGCCGGAGATGCGGACCGACGCGATGTCGAGACTTCCCAGAATGGCCGGGAGTCCGGCGTTGTTCTGCGCGGCCAGATTGATCGGGAAACCGACGGCGGTGGCCAACATGCCGATGTTCTGCGTCCCGTTGGAGGCACCGGTGAGTTGCAGTTGCCCGTCTACGTAAACGTCCTCGGTGCCGTTCCCGTCGTAGGTAAAGGTCAGGTTGTGCCAGACATTGGCCGGTGGAGCGGTGGTGGGCACTCCGGAGGCGGCGCTGCCGGCCCAGGTCATGTCGAATTCCGCCCCCCACTCGCCGACCGCGTAGTTGCTGCCGTAGGAGAAGCTCTCGTTGGTGCCGTCCGGCCCGCCCCGATGGGCCCAGGAGACCATCGTCTCCTCCCCATTGTCGATCGTGGGATTGAGGACCCAGACTTCGATTGAGCGGGCGCTGTTTCCGGTCAGGTCGGCGGGCGCGTTGAACGAACTGGTCAGCGCGGTGCTTCCGTTGAAGTTCACTGCTTCATAGGTGAGGCCGTTGGAATCGGTGGAGGGACCGGCGGTCGGGGCGGCCGTGGTGAAGGGAGTGAATGTTCCGCCGGCCGATCCCTCGTTCGTCCACGAGTTAACCGCCCCGGCGGGCAAATCAATGGCGCGAACGTCGACTTCGACTGTGCCCTCGCTGGCCAGCGCCGTCGCGACCGACGAAGCAACCGCGGAAACCTTGACGGCGGTGGAGGGAGGCGACGTTCCACCCGAGTCTTTGGCGGTCACGGCGTAATAGTACGTGGCATTAGTGGCCGCATTGCTGTCGATGGCACTCGTCGCCGTGATGCCGCCCAGCGTGACGTCGACGATCGTCCCGCCCAGAGTTCCGTCCGGATTCAGGGCCGTGCCGCGCTTCACGTCATAGGTTGTGGACGCCGGAGCGTTGGGCGCCGCCGTCCAACTGAGAGCGACACTCGTGGTCCCGCCGATCCGGCTGGCGGCGAAGTTAAGCGGGGTCGCCGGGATTGCGGTGGCGGTCACGGTTTGCGTGTTTGAAGGCGGACTCATCCCCGTCGAGTTTGCCGCGACGACGTAATACGTGTAGCTCACGCCGGCGGTGACTGATTTGTCCGTATACGACGTGCCGGTCAACCCGCTGGCAATTGACGCGGGAGTCGGATGGGCCGGATCCGAGCGGAAGACGGAGTAGGAACTGGCAAAGAGGACGGAATTCCAGCTAAGAGCAACCTGTCCGTCGCCCAGGGCAGGCGCGTTCAACATCGGCGCCGACGGCGCTGGAGTGGTCGCCGATGTTACGTAGGCGACCTGCGCCATCGTGGGATCGGTAATCGAGACGCCGTTGAGGAACGCGCCGCCATAGCCATTGCCATAGATGATCTCGACTGGGATGTTGCCGGCCGGCAAGGTGAAGGTTGCGGTCCCCGGCGTCATCGCGGGGTCGACCGAGAAAGGCGACGTGGCGCCTTGCCAGCCGTCGGCGGCGACGAGCGTGCCGCTGCCCGCCGTCCCATTGCCGCCGACGTAGATGCCGCAGATGTCGTCGGCCTGGTTGTTGGCACCGTTGCCGATCGAGAACGTGTACGTGCCGGCGGTCGGCGCGACGAAGAATCCCTCGGCGTCGTAGATGGTGTCGTTTTGATTGTCGGTGTCGGTCAGGGCCGCTCCGGCGGCGTCGTCGCCAAGGAACACGGGCGTCATCGCCCCGGAATCGCCCGAGAAATTGAAGGCGTCCTTCGTGTCGACGAACATGTAGTTGGGCGCGTTGGTGGCGGCGAAGTTGGCGACGCGGCCCAGGGCTGCATTGGTCCCGCCGAAAAGGGCGTCATTGGCGTTGGAGTTGCCGCCCCCCAGGTGGTACGCCGCGACCGTCAATCCCGGCATCCCTGAGAGCAACTGACGCGATTCAAGCCGCTCGACGGAAACCTGGACCGCCCGGAGCAACGCTCGCCGACGCACCGATGCGGCTGAACCTTGATTACGGCCGAGATGACCACCACCACGCGAGTCAGAGCCGATCCGCCTTGACATCCCGCACCTCCGCAAACGTGATCCGGTATGGACTCAGCGATTGTCCTGAGGCCAAGCGGACTCGTCAAAGCGATTTCAGGTAGAAACTCTTAAGGTTTCAGGTCAAGCGAGCAGCAGGATTCGGTTCACACCCAGACCCAGTTGGGCGAGCGAATAGCGGCCAGCACATCGCGCACCGGCATCGCTTTAAGTGCGAACTCTCTGAACTGCTGGCGGCGCTGGTCGAACGCCGTTCGGTCGCGATCCGTCGGCCCCCAGGTCTTGCAATAGGCGACCTTCATCCCAGTGAGCAGAGTCAGATATCCGCTGATCGTGAACTGGTCGTGTGGGTTGTTCAAGAGCGTGGCGCCTGATGACCCGTCCGGCCCGTTGTCCCGGTAGAATTCGACGATTTCCTCGGCATTGGCCAGGTCGGTGTGCTCGCGGCAATGCCGCCAGAAGGGTGTGTCCAAGCGCGCGTTGAACTTGTAATGAACCGCCAGAAACCCCCGGATGCTGTCCCAGAACAGGCCATTGAAGCGATTATACAGGCTGACCTGCGTGGGCCGAGGCTGGCGGTCACTGGCGAACAACGTCTCGGCGAGGGTGCGACTCTGCTTGGCGATTACTCCAAGCGCCGTCGCCTCCAATGGCTCGACGAACCCACTGGCGTTTCCAATCGCCACCACGTTCTTCACCCACGCTCGTTCGTAGCGGCCTGAGATGAACCGGATGATCCGGGTAGACCCAACCTTCGGGTTCTTCCCGCGGAACTCCTGCTCGGCCAATTCGTCGGTGATGAAATCGGGACAGTAGACGTAGCCGCGGTTGACCCGGTTCTCGTGCTCGATCTGCCAGGCCCAACCCGCCTCCATCGTTTCGCAGGTGGTGTAGGGCTTGATCACCTGGTCTTCAGGATCGTGTCGGTCCCATCCCCCCGCCACGGCACGCTGACAGAACAGGCTCGATTGGTAGCTGATGAATGGTTCCGCAAACGCTTTACCCAGGAGCACGGAGCTGAAGCCGGAGCAGTCAACGTACAGGTCGGCGGTCTCGGTGGCGCCCGACTTCAGGACCAGACCGGCGATGCCCCGATCATCCTGCAGGACCTGGTCCACGGTATCGTCGAGGATTCGCACGCCGCGGACCTGTGCCGCCGCCTCCAGGAATCGCACGAACTTCTCGTTCTCGAAGTGATACGCGATATGAACGTGCGGGACCGGCAGGTTGTTGGCGCGTGCGAACACACGGTCGTGCGTCATCATCGCCGAGAACGGATCGGTGTACTCGATGTCGTCGTCGCAATAGAAGCCGTTGGGCTTAGGCTGGTTCGGGTCCGACCGGGTCTCCAGGCCCGGCCCGAAGGTGTAGTTGAAATAGGGCCGCGGGCCCCAGAGGAACCTGAGGCCCAGCTTCCAGGTTGGCGCCGCCACCTCGTAGAACTTTTTCCTGCCGACGCTCAGATAGTTGTGCAGGAAGTCGGTGAGAGTGCCGGTTGAACCCTCACCGACCCCGATGATGCCGATCTCCCTGGACCGGATCACGACGACCTGCAAGGCGGGCAACTTGACCTTCAGCGCGAGGGCGGCCATGAAGCCCGCGCTGCCGCCGCCGAGAACGATCACTTTCTGGATCATCATGCAAGGCCCAGGCCGGACTCGTGATGCTAAAACATGTTAGACGCTTCGCGGCCCAACTTGCCACGGGAGTTGACTTGTTAGCGACGCCAAATCATAGAAGCCGCTGACCGAAATCCTTAACCACATTGATGCGGAATTGGACTTGTGCGTTGATCGGGACTTGGGTAACTTCATCCGTTCCTTTAATCACAAGTCTGCCGAACCAGGGCACAGGCAATATGAACCAAGCGGCGCGTGCGGCTGCTTCGATGGTGCCAGCTTCCCCCGATGGCGGGTTGGCGGAAGCGCTGTCGGTTCGTCGCTGCGCCGCGACAGCCGATTGGCCCTCACCGAAGCAATCGAGGTTTAGCAGCCGGGCCCATGTCGCCCTGATCGTCGAGACCTCCCTGGCTTCCGGCCGCGAGATCCTTCAGGGGCTCACCCGCTACATCCGCGAGCACCGCACTTGGTCGGTCTTCTACGAACCACGCAGCCTGGCCGAGTCGGTCCCGACGTGGCTGAGAAGATGGGACGGGAACGGCATCGTTGCCCGCGTTTCCAGTCCACAGATCGCCGCGGCCTTGGTGCGCACAGGAATTCCGGTCGTCGACGTGCTGGGAATGGTTCCGGAAGCGGGCCTGCCGCTGGTGCACCTGGACGACGCGAAGATAGCGGAAGTCGCGGCGCGCGGTTTCTTGGAGCGAAAGCTGCGGCATTTCGGGTTCTGCGGGATCGGCGGCGCCAATTGGTCGGACCGCCGGGGCGCGGCATTCGAGCGGATTGTCGGCGCCATGGGTTGCTCCTGCGCGTTCTTCCGCATGCACGCCCCGGCCCATGAGAAATGGTCCTGGGAGCGCGAGCAGGACGACCTGGCGGCATGGCTGGGCCATTTGCCCAAGCCCGCGGGCGTGATGGTTTGCTCCGACCAGCGCGGGCAGCACGTCATCGAGGGATGCCGTCGCGCCGGAATTGCGGTCCCGGACGAGGCGGCGGTAATCGGAGTCGACAACGACCCGCTGTTATGCGAGCTGTGCGACCCTCCGCTCAGCAGCGTTGAGACCGCGCTGGATCGGGTAGGCTATGCCGCCGCCGAGCTGCTGGAACGGATGATGCGGGGCGCCGCCGCACCCTCCGAGCCGATCCTTTTTCCCCCGCGCGGGTTGGTCGTGCGCGCCTCCAGCGACGCCCTGAGCGTGCAGGACAGTGACGTTGTCGCGGCACTGCGGTTCATACGCGAACATGCGTGTGATCCGATCGAAGTGGACGATGTTGTGGTGCATGTCGCCCTTTCGCGGAGCACGTTGCAGCGGCGCTTTCGTGCGACGCTGGGTCACGGCGTCCATGACGAAATCCTGCGGATTCGGCTGTTGCGCGCCAAGGAGCTCCTGACTGAAACCGATCTTCCCCTGGCACAAATCGCCAAACGCGCGGGGTTCCGGTACAGCGAATACCTCTGCACGGTTTTCAAGCAGCGGGTCGGGCAAACGCCGGGCCGTTATCGCTCCTCAGTCGCCCACGTCACAGGACAGGAAAAAATTTGATCGCAACCCCTTGAAATCTGGGAATTCCGGGGGCACAATATAGGACGCACTTGGGGCTTATTCTGTACGCCTCGATACCCGAGACGATGTTTGCGTTTGCCCTTTCTCGAGACCGTCCACAGGCAGGGACGATTTTGAGAGATCCATGACGGCCCAAGTCCGTTGAGCAAGTCAGTTGTCAAGACTGGACAATGGAGTTGCAGCCGCGGCGAACGCTTTGGGTGCGTTATTCGGTCGACGTGCTGCGTGCGCTCTCAGGGCCGGCGTGTGCCGGCTCGCGCGGCAGGTTGATGGATCGCAGCAAGCCTTGACGATAACCAGAGGTTGGGAAACAGCCTCTCAGGGAGGAGTATGAGTCGCGTACCCCACGTCCCGCTTCGCCCGCCCGCGCGGGCGGTCGCCTTGTCCAACACTGACCGCCGCCGGGACATGCGGCGGCCGGTGCAGAATCGCGCCGTCCTGACCGTTTTGGACGGCCCCAACGCCAACAGCGTCCACGAAATCCTGACCCGCGATCTGTCGTTCAGCGGCGTCTCGTTCCTGCTGCGCGAGTCGCTGTCGGTCGGGCAGACCTGCCGGCTGGAAATCGCCGGGGCCGGATCGTCAGGAGGCCGCCACCTGTGCGAAGTGATCCGCTCGCGCGCGGTAAGCAACGGCCGCTATGAAATGGCGGTTCAATTCCGCAAAGCGCTCTAGGCTCTTTCTCAGAGCCTAACCGACGAGAACCTGCCACGCGGCCCCCGATTGATCGTGCACGATAGAGATCCGGTCTTTCTCGATTTCGACCTGGAACGTGTCGTCGGCCGCTGGAAACCGCCGCGGCAGCGAATGGCTGTCGTGGAGGTGGCGCCGATAGGCGGCCAGGGCCTTGGGCTGCTCCGCACCCACCGACCACTTGAACCGTCCCCGCTCGACGTTCAGCGCGATGGGCCGGAGGTCCTGCACCTCCTTTCCTCCCATTACGCCGACGAGGAAGATGAAATACTTCGACCCCGCCACCGATCGGTGGGCCAACAGCAGACCGATCGCGTCGGTGGAACGATCGGGGAGCGGATCGCTCATCACCGCGAATCCCCGGTGAACGTCGTCCCAGCTCATGTCGCGCAAGACGTTTGGGTCTCCATTGCCATGGTCCCAAACGTATCGCTCAAGACTGCGCTGCCAGTAAGGGATCGAGACCGGATCATCCATCCCGTCGCTCGCGCAGCCGCCAAGCAGCAGTGCCAGCGAGAGCAATGCAAGGCGGGCGCTCCCCGCCCAGCCAATCTCCCCGATCACCGGCCGCCTCCATTCTGGCCGGTGGGCATCCTCGCGAGAAGCGCTGTGACTCGAGCGAAGTCGTGCCGCGAAGCGATGTCTGCCGGACTGCGGCTCAAGGCATCGCGGCGGTCAGGCCGCGCGCCGCAATCGAGCAGAAGCCCTACAAGAGTCTCATCGCCGGCCAGGGCGGCCTCGTGCAGTGGCGTGGCGCCGGCGGCGCTCCGGGCATTCACGTCCGCCCCTCGTTCCAGCAACAGGCGGGCAATCGCGATGTGGCCCCGTCGGCAAGCCAAATGCAGCGGCGTAGTTCCATAATCGTCTGCCACACGTGCGTCCGCCCCCGCGTCCAGCAGCGCACGAACAGCTTTCAACGCGCCGGCCGCGGCGGCGTCGTGCAGGGGCGTTCGACCGAACTCATCTCGGGTATTCGGGACGGCACCCGTCGAGACGACCGCGCGACTTTTCCACGATGCGGTCGCCGCGTATGAGGCAGTGCGGCCGTTGCTATCGCGCGCTCCGTGTCCGACCGCGCTCGCCAACTGAGCGCTCCGGTCCATCACTTTGGTCGGCGACTCCTCAACCGCCGGGAAGCATGAGCTGCCGATGGAGACCAGTTCGTCGTACGTTCCGAGATGCCCATAATCGACGCCCCAATACGTGCTCAACTCCTCCAGCTTCCCGTCGAACCACTTTCTGGGCCGCGGCCGCCCCCGCTCATCGCAGTAATGCCGGAGCAGCGTCGCGGTGCGGTTGCGGACGCCGGCGCGAAGGCCCGGTCGCAGCAACGGGTCAAAGAACCCGGGATTTAGCGCCTCATCCAGATGGTCGCTGACGAAGCGGGCGAAGAACCCGCTCTGGGGGCGGACGTCTTCGGCCAACTTCCAATAGGGCCCATCCCGGAGCAGAAGGGGCGGCTTGAGCGAGCCTTTGAGCATCACCGGCTCCGTGAGATTGCGATAGAAGAGAAACCCGGCGAAGTTGCCTGCCAGGTCGGCGTTGGAGTAGTCGGCGTTGGCGAGCATTCCGAGCATGCCTCGCTCGGACATGAAACCATCAGTGCCGAGCAGCACCGCCTGCGCCGTTGCCTGCCGGTCATCGGCGCCGGCATCCCGCGCCTTTCGGTAGGCGAAATAGTAATTGATCCCTTCATCGGTGAAGTGCCCGAGCTTGTCGGTCCCGAGGTACGTGCCATATCCCTTGATCGTCGAGCTGAAGAAAAGCAGGTGCGCGAACTCGCGCAGGTCCAGCGGGAAGAAGGCGAACTGATAGACCCCAAAGACCCGCTCGCCGTACGCTACCACACGCCCGGGATAGCGGCGGCGCATTTCCGGTGATGCCAGCTCGCGCTCGAACGTCTCGATCTGCGTCACCGACCAGGGCCACTGGCTTCGCACGGCCATCGTCACGTGCGTGGGCGACTGCAACTCATACATGACCTGCGGGTCGCGCCGCCGCGCCAAACCGAGTCGGATCTGCTCATTGGTGGCATCGACGCCGCGACGGATGGCCTCGTAGGCCCAGCGATTGAAAAAGTCGCCCAGGTCGGCGAATTGCCGGTCGGGAGGGACGGCGAACTGGTCGGTCTCATGGGCCGTGGCCGGTACGCCAACCGGGATCAGCAAGACAATCAATATCCAATGCCGAATGACGTTCATCTGCTCCGAGAGGCCGCCAGCGTTCACCCACTGAGCCGTTCGTCGCACACAATACGCCCAGATCAGCTTTTCCGGGGAGGGGGAACTTTCGGTCGGCCGTGCCACGATCCGATCCGTTTGCCGGACGCGCCGCCACTTCCTACAGTTCCACTTCGCCATGGGCTTTTACGACCGACCCTATAGCCGCCGACCCTACGGTCAGCCGACCGTCGTCGGGGCCATGCGCATGTGGTCGGTCACGACCTGGCTCATTGTGATCAACGTGGCGGTTTATGTCGTTAACGCCTTGACGAGAGATCCGTCCAACGGCTACTTCGGCCTGCTTTACCTGTGGGGCTATTTCTCGGCCGAGATGGCCATCTACCGCCTCGAGTTGTGGCGTTTCATTACCTTCCAGTTTCTGCACGCGGGGGTGCAGCACATCCTGTTCAACATGATCTCCCTCTACTTCTTCGGGCCGATCATCGAAGGCTATTTGGGCGCTCGGCGGTACCTGGCGTTCTACCTGTTGTGCGGCGCCGCGGGCGGGGCGCTCTATCTGATTCTCTGGCAGATCGGCATCCTGCAAGGGGGGCCGTCTACTCCGCTCGTTGGGGCGTCGGCGGGAATCTTCGGCATCCTGGTAGCCGCCGCCCGCGTCGCCCCGGATACGACGGTGATGCTCCTGTTTCCGCCGATCCCGCTGCGGCTGCGGGTCTTGGCCCTGATCCTGCTGGGGATCGCCGTGTGGGTGGTTTTCTCCAACGGCGCCAACGCCGGCGGCCAGGCCGCTCACCTGGGCGGCGCCGCCCTCGGGGCGCTGCTTATCTGGCGCCCCCAGTGGCTCAACTTCTTCGACCGCTGGCCTTGGCGCCGCGGCCGCAGACGGCGCTTCTTCATGGATGATCGGTGGTAACGGATTGGCTCGCAACCTCAGACGGCTAAAAGAAGGCCAACCACAGAGGACACAGAGACGACGGAGAAAATAAGGAGAAAATAGCTTCGCAGATTTCACGGGTTCTCACCGGATTTGCTGCGTTTTAATCCGCGAAATCTGTAGAGTGCCTCGGATCGATCTCTTTTCTTCTCTGTGCCCTCGGTGTCCTCTGTGCCCTCCGTGGTTTATGGAGATAACCGCCGCGATGCTGCGGCGAGAAAAGGGCTGGTCGCGTTAGCGCCTCTGGATTCATTCCCGAGGCCCACTGTGCTATCATCGCGGAGCGACCGCATGTCTTGCTCCAGAGAAGGAGATCGCCATGGACTTGAAAGACGCTGCCTGCCTGATCACCGGGGGAACGCGGGGCATCGGAGCGGCAACCGCCGTGGCCATGGCCGAGCGCGGTGCTAACGTGGCCATCGTCGGCAGGCGGATCGACGACGAGGCCGCCGACGTGGGCCGCCAGGTCGAGGCTGCGGGACGCCGCTGCCTGATGATTTCCGGCGACATGGAAGTCCCCCACGACGTCACGCGGTGCGTCCGTGAAACGGCGGCGAAGCTGGGTTCGGTCGACCTGCTCGTCCACGCGGCCGGCGGACCGGTCAACGGCGGGCTGCTGGAACTCACTCCCGAGACCTGGCACGCCGCCTTCGACGTGCACGTCCACGCCATCTTTCACCTCTGCCGCGCCGTCATTCCGCTGATGCGAAAAAAGAAGCAAGGCTCGATCGTCCTCATCTCCTCCACCGCCGGCATTCGCGGCGTCCGCACCAACGTCGCCTACCAGGTGGTAAAAGGCGCGCTGCCGCAGTTCGCCCGCGCCCTGGCATTCGAGTTCGCCGACGACAACATCCGCGTCAACTCCGTCGCCCCCGGCATAATCCGCACCGCGTTTCACGCCAGGATGACGCCGGAAACAAAGAAACACAACCTCGACAACCGCATCCCGCTGCACCGCGAAGGCACCCCGCAGCAGGTCGCGGCGCTGATTCGCGAGGTCGCCACCAACGACTACCTCACCGGCGAAACCTTCGTCATCGACGGCGGCCTGACGATGCGGATTTGCTGAGAGGCGAAAACGACGTCAACCCGGTGAACGGCGGTTCCTCCCGCGCGTGCAGAGTGCCGCGGCAACCAGCAGTACCGCGGCCGAAGGCTCCGGAACCTGCGCGAATGCCCGCTCCATATCCGCCTGAAATGCCTGGTCGACCTGGGGGACGGGGAGATTGTCGATGGTCTGGCCCTAGTGGCGGGCGAGAATCACCAGGTCGTCGAAGCCGACTTTGCCGTCGCCGTTGAAGTCTCCATAATACCAGTTGAACTGCCCGGGGTTTATCGTGGCGCCGTAGTTGCGCGCGACGGTAACCAGGTCGGTGAAATCGACCTTCCCATCGAGGTTGGCATCGCCGGGGAGCGGCAGATCGAAGGTGAACCCGCCAATCGCAGCGTTTGTCCCGTCGGCCCGGTGCGTAGCGGCGACGGGGATCACGTCCCCGGGCTTGGCGCCCAGCACATAATACAGGTCGATGTCGTTGCGCGGCGGGCTGTTTCCATTCGTCGGGGCGACGAGAGTGCCATTCTCCCCGGTAACGATCGGCCAGAGGGTGTCGTTGGCGACGCCGCCGGCGTTGTCCACGAGCACGCCCAGGCGAAAAATGCTTGGGACGCCGGGCCCGAGCGTGATCGTGGCCAGTTGGGCTGTGGCGCCGCTGGCCGGGGTCTGGTATGCCATGCCGGTCGTGAGAGCGGACCCTGCGATCGTCATTTGGGTGTTGCCCGCGTCGGCGCTGCCGAGGAAGTGGTCGCCGGTCGTGTCGATGGTGACATAGTTGACGGGGCTGCTCAGCGTGCCGGACGAGATGCCGATCGCGCTCGACGAACTGCCATCGTGGCCCGGCGTGGCGCCCGTGGCATAGAAGACATAGCCCTGGAGTCCCGGCGGCGGAACGGTGTTCATGTCGAAACGATGGTCGGGGTACGCGGAGATGATATTGGCTGCCCGCGCCATGCCGGCACTCATCGTGACTGCCGTCAGCAGAAGATAGATGGGTACGGATTTCATAGCTCCACCTCACGAAGACCTGAACCGAACTACGAATCTATCTCAAATGATAACGAGAGTGCGCCAACAACAAAAGAACAGCGGGCAGCCATCGCCCCTCTGTTGGAAGGCCAGTCACGCCGCGTCGGTTTTCGGACACAGTTCCTCGAACTCCCTCTGAACCTCCTGGGCCCTGGCCTTGAATGCCAGGCGATCTTGCCCCTATAACCGGGCAATCGAGCGCATTAGATTCGCCAACTGCTGCTTTAGCCGCCGGCAGTATTCCGAAAGCTTTTTGCCTGTCCACCTTCCCATGTTCATGAGGTCGATACGTGCAAATGCCATGCCTATGAGAGGCGCCGACACGGCCCGGAAATCGCTCACACATCTCACCGTCACCGTGAAAACTCAGGAAATCCCTGACATTGACGGCGAAGGGCAACTGCCGCAATCTTGTCCGCGCTATGGGACAGCGGGACCAACTCCATTCGGGAATGACCCTGGAACAGGTGAAGGCGGCCCTGAAAGGCTGGCGTGACGAGATGCCCAGCGCCTACTTGTCCACCGACCGGACGCATCTCTTCTACACCGTGGATTTCATCCCACCGAAAGGCAGCGGCGAAGACAGAGTGAGGATGACGTTCGACAACGGACGGCTGCTTTACTGGGGCGACCCCGCCGACCCCGCCGACAGTGGGTCATCCGACGCGAAGACGGCCTGACTGCCGGTGCATCCGGATTTCGGTTGAACAACCCGCTATCTCCTGGACCGGCGCCGGAGACGGCGCCAACTGGACCGATCCGAAGAACGGGTCCACCAACGCCCTGCCGGGGCCGGGCGATGACGTGACGATCGACGTCGCGGACAACGGAATCATGCAGGCCGTTTTCTCGCGGCACTCACAGGTCTCTCGCGCCCGCCCGCTTGTGCGCCGGCGCCCGCGCCAGCGGAGCAATACTCTTCGATCTCGCCCCGCAGCTTGGCGATGTGTTCGACATAGATCTCCGACATCAGCTCGAACCACTTCTCGCTCTTTGGCCGGACTTCCTCCTCCAGCCCCCGCAGTACTGCCTCGAGCCGGCCAAGTTGCTCGCGGACGAACCTCAGTTCTTCATCCGTTTGAATCATGGCACCACCTTGACGATCCCCTTCCTTTGTTCGACCGGGAGCTGAAACAGCCGCCGCCACTTCACGTTGACTCCCCCAAAGAAGTCCATGAGCTGTGTCTCCTTGGGAGAACCCGACGCCACCGCAAAGACATCGAACCCATACTTCGCCTTCGTCCCACTCGGGATCGACTCATGCGGCGGGATTTGGCGCGAACGCCTCGTGCAACGCAAGCCAAGCATCCTATCCGCCGCCCTTGTCCCCCCGTTTCCGTGTCCCCGTGTCCCCTTGTCCCCTTGTCCCCGTGTCCCCTTGTCCCCTTGTCCCCTTGTCACCCCCTCACCGTGTCACAGAAGCGAGGCGTTGACTCGGCGGAGCGGAAACCTACAGTAGCCGCGGCGGGCTTGGGGTCCTCACCACTCTGGCGGGGTGTCATCTCTCAGTTCCCGAGCCCTGGGCCGGCTGCCGGATTCTCCACATCGGCAGCCGCACGAACGGCGGGAGACCGGTGATGCGGGTACTGCCGGCATACTCACGATTCACGGCAATTACGCTCAGACCAGCACCGGCGCGATGAACGTGGACGTCGGCGGCACCACTGCCGGGACGCAGTTCAATCAGCTCGTCATCACGGGCACAGCGATGCTGGCTGGCACACTGAATATAGGTCTGCTCGATGGCTATGCCCCCGCGAACGGAAGCACGTTCCCAATCCTGACCGCCGGTTCGCTTACCGGGACATTCGCGACGATTAACGGCCCGACCGCGGGGCCTGCATTTATGGCGGGATATAGTTCTGCCGGTGTCGTGATCTCGCCCGCTCCGCAGCCGGAGTTAAATGCCGCCGCGGATAGCACGAGTGTCGATAGCACCGCATCGACCATCGTGGTCGGGGATCATTATCTTCGGCCCGGCGCATCGGGGCAGACGGTGCAAATCCTGGTTTCCGGCGGAACCGCGGTGCAAGGTGAGAACGTGGACGTGCAGATCGCTGGGACAAGCGGCACCGGAAATGCGCCAACGATTACCGGCGTGGACCTTCTTACCGGGACGATTTTCGCGAACGACAACACCGGCGAGCAGAGTGCGGCACAGACGCTGCCTCAGTTCTGGAACGGATCGGTGGTCACCAGCACGGGAACGGTGAGCGCCAATGGGTTGCTTGCGACAGTCACAGTCGACGCCACGGGAGTGGCTCTCGGCAGCGCATACTCCCTGAACCTCGCCGGGACCCCCAACGGCGATACAGATTTTGCGGGCATTCCCGCCAACGTGACCAACGGCCATCTCTTCGTGAGCTACTACGGCGACGCCAACCTCGATGGAAAAGTCGATTTCAATGATTTGGTTATCCTGGCCCGCCATTTCGGGATGAGTGGCGCGACTTGGGCCAACGGCGACTTCGACGGCGACGGCAAAGTCGACTTCAATGATCTGGTATTGCTGGCCCGCAATTACGGACACACGGTTCCGCAGCCGGCGGGGGCGGCGTTGGCGCAGGATCTTTCGGCTGAGCCGTTGTCGCTGGTCTTACGACACCGGAGGCGGGTGGTGGGGTGACAAGGTGACAAGG
>Ga0073928_10005634_pt1 | contig 17373 bp, 16 predicted proteins | sample PaiPotPPA55metaG_FD_76969 | JGI IMG/M metagenome (GOLD analysis project Ga0073928, IMG submission 76969) | Iron sulfur acid spring bacterial and archeal communities from Banff, Canada, to study Microbial Dark Matter (Phase II) - Paint Pots PPA... ... | reverse complement strand
GAGCTGGTCGATATTGTGGACGCGGACGATTCGTCGCGGCAGCACGCCCCAAAGCAGCCCGAGCCTTCGCCTCGTTTGCTGATTCGGTGAAAATGCGACGATCGGCGCGCGCGGCCGGTATTTTGAAACCAAACGCGCCGACGAGCCCGTTTCCGTGAAAACCGCGATTGCCTTCATGCGCAATTCTTCGGCAGCATGGCAAATCGCTTCGGCGATCGCTTCATCGATGTGCAGCTCGGTGTAGCGCGCGGGACGCAGTTGGCCGGTGACGCTGGCTTCGGCTTCGCGGATGATGCGGTCCATCATCACCACCGATTCGAGCGGATAATTTCCGGCGGCGGTTTCGCCGGAAAGCATCAGCGCGTCGCTGCCGTCGAAGACGGCGTTGGCCACATCGGACGCTTCGGCGCGCGTGGGCCGCGGATTCTTCTGCATCGAATCGAGCATCTGCGTGGCGGTGATCACGGGAATGAGAGCGTTGCGCGCGCGCAGGATGATTTGTTTCTGCACGACGGGAACTTTTTCCGGGCTCATCTCGACGCCCAGGTCTCCGCGCGCCACCATCACGCCGTCGGTGACGCTCAAGATTTCATCGAGATTGTCGATGGCCTCGGGCTTTTCGAGTTTGGAAATTACGGGCGTATCTTTACCCAGGCGCGCGATCGCGGCTTTTCCCGCGCGCACGTCCGCGGCGGTTCGCACGAAACTCAACCCAATGTAGTCGGCGCCCAGCTTTAGGGCCACGCGCAGATCTTCGTGGTCCTTGCGCGTGAGGACGGGGATTTTCAGTTTTGCGCCGGGGAGATTGATGCCCTGGTGCTCGCCGAGGTCGCCGCCGTTTTCAACCTGGCAAACGACGTCACTGCCGCGCGTGGAAACGACGCGCAGGGCGATATCGCCGTCGCGCAAAAGGATTCGATCGCCTTTGCGAACAGATTCAGGAAGCGCGCGAAACGTGGTGCTGACGCCTTCAGCCGTACCGATAATATTTCTGGTGGTAATCACGAACCGCTTGCCGAAGTGCAGGTGCACGGGCTGGCCCTTCTCGAGTGCGCCGGTGCGGATTTTCGGTCCCTGCAAGTCAGCAAGAATTCCCACAGGCTTTTCGTTGTGCTCGGAAGCGCGCCGAACCGCTGCCACGTTGCGGGCATGCTCTTCCGGCGTGCCGTGGGAAAAGTTCAGGCGCGCTACGTCCATGCCTGCGCTTACCAGAGCATCGATGATTTTGGGCGAAGAACTGCTTGGTCCGAGCGTGCAGACGATTTTGGCTTTGCGCTTCATCATTTCTTCGAGCTACTTTGCGACCGCAAAAGCGGTGACGATGTTATAGAGAAAATCGACTCCCTTACGGAAGGATTCGAGCGGGATGCGTTCGTCATCGGCGTGCATCCGCAGATGGTCCGCTTCTTCGAGCGGAAACGGATCGACGCCATACGCTTGCACGCTCCGCAGGCGGAGGCGCGCGGAATCCGTCGCGCCGGTGGACATTTCCGGCACAAGCGTAGCGCCGGGGAACTCGCGGCCCGCGACTAATGCGATTGTGTTGTACAGATCGGAAGTGACGGAAGAGGACGGAGCCGATTGCCCGGATCCGGCTTCTTCTTCAAAGCGTATTTGTTTGTCATCGACAAGTTGTTCGAGCTTTGCGAGCAGCGGACTGAGCATGTTTCCCGGAAGCAGGCGGATGTTGATTACGCCGCGGGCTTCAGAGGGGACGACGTTGCGGCGAATGCCCGCTTGAAGCATGGTGGGCGCAATCGTGTCGCGCAGCATGGAATTCCAGATCGGGCTGGCATTCGAGATCCAGCGAGCGGCGTGGTCGGCCCGATCAGCTTCTTCGAGCGCACGCATCCATTTTCCGGTTTCCTCATCCTGGACTTTGGCAAGCCCTTCGAAGTAGGCGTGGGTGATGGAATTGAGCTGCACGGGCGTTTCGTAGGCTCCGATCTTGCCTATCGCGATGGCGAGATGCTCGACGGGATTGTCTTTGCGGGGAATCGAGCCGTGCCCGGAAGTTCCGGTAGCGATTACGTCGATGGCGAAGGACACCTTCTCACTCGCTTGCACGCCGACGTATTGCACTTTGCCGTTTTTGATGACGACGCTGCCGCCTTCATTGATGGCATAACCTGCGGCGATTTTGTCCCAGTGTTTTTCTACCGCGGCTTTCATTCCTTCTTCGCCGCCTGCCTCTTCGTCGCCTTCGGCGAGCAGGATTACATCGCGATTCAGCCGTGCGCCGGAGCGCTTGAGCGCGACGATCACGGCGACGTTGGCGATGGTCATGCCTTTATCGTCAATCGTGCCGCGGCCATACATGTAGCCGTCTTTCATGACGCCGGCGAAGGGGTCCACGGTCCATTTCTTTTTATCGACTCCAACCACGTCAAGGTGGCCCATGAGGAGCAGGGCGCGCGATGGGTCCGGAACGGCGCTGGACGAAAGGCGCGCGACAAGGAACCCGCGGCCGGGCGTGGTCTCGAAAATTTCCGAGGCGATGCCTTCGTTTTTCAGGATGTCAGCGAGATATTTTGCGGCTACGAGCTCGTTTCCCGGGGGATTCGTGGTGTTGATACGGATGAGGCCCTGAAGCCATAGTACCGCTTCGCTCTGGAGCTTGGGCAAGTCGAAGCCCGCCACCGAAGATGATTGAACGGGCGAAGCAGCTGGAGGCGCGGGATGGCGAGTTTGCGCGGAGGTGGAAACCGTTCCCATGGCAAGCAGCAGAAGAAATCCAGCGAACGAGCGCGGCATCTTTACAGCCTCCGATTGAATCTGAAAGTACATTACCTTGGAAAGAAAGTTGGATATTATCATGGCGAACCGGGCGCATCGGAAGCAGGCTCGCTAGGCGTTTTCTGGATTGCAATCGACCATCCAAGACAGCGGGTGGGAGCATCCAAGGGTGAGAGGGGAAATATGAAATCGAAAATGTGGGTTCGCGCCATTCTGCTGGGCGTAATCGTAGCGGCGCTGGGCGTACCTCCCGGCGCATGGACGGCCCTCGCGCAGGAGCAACAGGGGCCCGTAAAGCCTCAGCCGCCGCAAAACCCCGCGCCTGCGCCGGTACCCACCGAACAAAAGCAAGCGCCCGCACCCGGCGCACAGAAGCCCAATGTGACGATTGCGGCGCAGACGAACCTTGTCAACATCGACGCGACGGTGACGGATGTGGAAGGAAACGTATTGACGAATCTAAAGAAGGAGAACTTCCGTGTTCTGGATGAGGGCCAGCCGCAGCAGATCGCGAATTTTGCTCCCAGCGAAGCGCCCATCACCATCGTGATCCTGATGGAATTCAGCAAGATCGGGTACGGATTCGGATACTTCGGTTACAAGGCGAAAGGCTGGGCCAACGATTTTCTTCACCATTTGAACGAGAAAGACTGGGTGGCATTCAAGACGTTTGACCTGAAGACGACTTTGCAAGTGGATTTCACGCACAATCGAAACGAGGTGGCACAGTCGATCGCGTCGCTGTATTTTCCGGACTTTAGCGAGGCAAATTTGTTCGACGCGCTACTCGAGACGATGGACGAGATGAAGGATGTGCAGGGAAAGAAGGCGATCCTGCTTTTGTGCACAGGGTTCGACACCTTCAGCAAGCACACGCTGGACCAGACGTACAAGCGGATGAAGGAAACGGATGTGGCCATCTATAGCGTAGGTATGGCGGAAGAAGTGGAGTTGTACAAGCGCGGCAGCACGATCAACTATTCGCAGGCAAAAAACCAGCTCACTACGTTCGGAAATATGACGGGCGGCTTTGCATGGTTCCCGCGGTTTTCGGGCGAGGCGCCGAGCATTTTCAATTCGGTTGCGGCGCTACTGCGCAGCCAATACACGCTCGGATTCAGTCCGACGACGCCGCAAGACGGGAAGTACCACAAGTTGAAGGTGGACGTGCTGGATGCTCAGGGAAATATCCTTATGATTCCGAATAAGAAAGGGAAGATGAAAGGCGTGACCGTGTATGCCCGCCAGGGGTACGTTTCACCGCCGAAGAGCGCCATCGGCGACTGAAAATTCAATAGCCTCGCGCGAGATCCACGCGATTCAACAACTCGCGTCCAGCGAACCATCGCTCGAGATTCTCCATCAATAAATCCGTTTGACGTGTCCACAAATGTTCACTCACCGCGCTCATATGTGGCGTGATGAAAGCATTGTCGAGCTTCCATAAGGGATTATCGGGCGGCAGCGGCTCCTGAGAAGCAACGTCGAGTGCAGCACCGGCGATCGTGCGTTGCCGAAGCGCGGCAATGAGGGCCGGTTCATCGACGAGGGCTCCGCGAGCCACGTTGATGAAATATGCGGTGGGCTTCATCAGGGTGAACTCTCGCGCGCCGATCATTCGTCGCGTTTCAAGCGTTTCGGGCGCAGCCAGTACGACGAAATCCGCTTCGGGCAGCGCTTCATGGAGTTGGGCCGCTGGATAGAATTTCGCGGCAAGTTGTGCATCGCCCCGGCCTGAGCGCGTCACGGCGTGAATCCGTAGCCCAAGCGAGGCGGCGAGTTTCGCGACCTCACGTCCGATAGCTCCGAAACCGATGAACAGCACGATCTGGCCGCGCAGCTCGCGTGGCCGAACAGGATCGTCCCAGAGCTGTTGCTGCGCCCAGCGCGATTGCTGCTGGTAGCGCCAGCAATCGGGAAAGCGCCGCGCGAGAGCAATCAGCGTTCCAAGAATGTGCTCGGACATCGGAATGCGATGGACGCCGCTGGCATTCGTGACTTCAATGCCGCTCTGCCGCAATTCGGGGTACATCAACTGGCCTACGCCGGCCGCTGTAGAGTGAAGCCACTTAAGACGGCGCGCCCACGGGAATTGCTCGGGGCGCAACGAGAAGCCGACGAAGATGTTGGCGTCGGTGAGTTCGCTTTCGAGTCCGGCGTAGTCCGGGAGATGGGCGACGCGTATGTCCGGCCAGCGCTGCCGGATGCGTTCAGGCATCTCGGGAGGCGGATTCCAGAGGGAAAAGGGGTGCCGCACGCAGATCAGAAGTTTTGTTTCGGCCGGCTTCGTGCGATTCATGCGCTGCTGCTCCGCGGCAGGGCGGGCCGAATGCGATTGGCTGCGCTCGTCATGATTTCTTCTTACGCATCCAAACGCTGATGAGCGTGGCTACGATGAGAAGACAGAGTAGAATCGCCGCGACGCGAAGGGACCAGAGGAACGCGGTTGCGATGAAGAGGACGATCAGCAAAAGGATGTTGAGCGGGCGCTGGAAGCCGAGCGTTTCTGCGGGCTTTCGATTCTGGCTGTTTTCTGAACTCATTTCGATTGCAGGCGCAAGTCGCGACCGGTCATATCGGGCGGCTGCGGGAGGCCCAGGACGCCGAGGATCGTGGGGGCGATATCGCGCAGGGAACCGTCGGCGCGCAACTGAACGTGGGGTTCACCGCTGGCCAGGATGAATGGAACTGGGTTGGTGGTGTGATACGTGTGCGGGCCTCCCGTTTTTGGATCGATCATCATTTCGGCGTTGCCGTGGTCGGCGGTGATGAGCCAAGCGGGTTGGCTGTGCAAAGCTTTGAGCGCCCGCGAAAGACGGCCTAGGCATTCGTCGACGGTTTCACAAGCTTTAATCGTGGCTTCGATATTTCCGGAGTGGCCGACCATGTCGGCATTCGCAAAATTCATGATAATGGCATCGAACTCGCCTGTCTCGATGGCGTGTACGACGGTGTCGGCGATGCCTGCCGCGGACATTTCCGGTTTCAAATCGTAGGTGGGAACTTTTGGCGACGGCACCAAGGTGCGTTCCTCGCCGGGAAATGGTTTTTCGACGCCGCCATTGAAGAAATAAGTGACGTGCGCGTATTTTTCCGTTTCGGCGACGCGAAGATTCTTGAACTGCATTTCGCCGAAAACGTTCGCGAGGATGTGTTCGAGTTTTTCAGGCGAGAGAAGGTAGCGAAGCCACGGCCAGGTTTTTTCGTACTGCGTCATGGCGACGAATCGGAGATTTTTGGGGCGCGCGGGATCGGAGAATTTGTCGAAGCCGGGCTCGACGAGCGCGCGGGTGATCTGGCGGGCGCGGTCGGCGCGGAAATTGAAAAATATGACGGCGTCGTCGTCGCGAATCAGGCCGCGAGGCGCGGCGGGTTTTCCCGGCGCGGCTTCGGTGGTAACCACGACGGGAAGAGTGAATTCGTCGGTGACCCCTTTTTCGTAACTCGAGCGAACGGCGGCGATGGGATCGGCGAATTTTGCGTCGGCGTCGCCGTGAACCATCGCGCGATAGGCTTCTTCGATGCGCTCCCAGCGGTTGTCGCGGTCCATCGCGTAGTAACGGCCGACGACGGTGGCGATTTGGCCGACGGCGAGTTCGCGCATTTTCTGTTCGAGTTGACGGAGGAAGTCGATGCCGCTGTTCGGAGGCGTGTCGCGGCCGTCCAAGAAGCAGTGCACGAAAACGCGCGAGACCTTATTTTCGCGCGCCATGCGAAGGAGGGCGAAGAGATGATTGATGTGCGAGTGGACGCCGCCGTCGCTAAGCAGGCCGAGCAGATGAAGTTGGTGATCGCGACCGCGCTCCATGGCTTCGACGAGCAGGGGCTGGCGCGAGAATTCGCCGTCGGCGATAAGCTGATCGATGCGCGTGCTGTCCATATGGACGATGCGGCCCGCGCCGATGTTAAGATGGCCCACTTCGCTGTTGCCCATTTGACCTTCGGGTAAACCGACATAAGGGCCGGAAGTGTGTATCAGCGTGTTGGGGAAATCCTTGAGCAGGCGATCGTAGTTGGGCTTGCGCGCAAGATGGATCGCGTTGCCCTTGCTTGCGGGACAATAGCCCCATCCGTCGAGGATAGTGAGAATCACCGGTTTTGGGCGATTGGTGGTAGAAGACATTTTGGCCGCAACAATTTAGCACGATGGGTGAGGTATTTGAGAGGCGAGTGAGGGGTGACCGTGTAGGCTAGGGGCGCTTACGGTGACATAGTTCATCCGTCTAAGCGAGGCGGGAGTGAAAAAGGCGCGGGCCGCGGAAACCGGTAGCTACGAGGTGCGGCGGGGAACCCGAATGAACAAAGAAAAGGAGCTTCACATGCGAAAGATTCCGTTAAAGATTCGATTGCTGTTGTTGATTCCATGTTTGTTGCTTGCAGCCGGAGTGAGCAGGGCGCAGTCGTTTGTGATGAGCTTGCCGGGCCCGAGCCAGAGGGCGGAGGTGGAGCAGAGGATTGGGCTGACGGACGTCACTATCAAGTATCACCGCCCGCTGGTAAATGCCCGCGAAGTTTGGGGGAAACTGGTGCCTTACGGGCAGCCGTGGCGCGCCGGAGCGAACGAGAACACCACGATATCGTTCAGCGATCCGGTGACGATCGACGGAAAACCGCTGGCTAGCGGAACGTACGGTCTGCACATGATTCCGGACAAGGACCAGTGGACCGTGGTTTTCTCGAAGGCGTCGACATCCTGGGGAAGCTTCAGCTACAAACAGGACGAAGACGCGCTGCGCGTGACGGTGAAGCCGGAGACGTCGGATTTTCACGAGGCGCTGACGTATGACTTCGATCAGCCGAAGGTGGATTCAGCGGTGGTAACACTGCGGTGGGAGAAGGTCGCGGTGCCATTCAAGGTAGGAATCGATCTGAAAGCTACCGTTGAAGCCAATTTCGAACGGCAATTCCGCGGGCTGTCGCAATACACGTGGGAGAGCTGGAACGATGCGGCGGACTACCTGGTCAGCAACAAGATTGATTTCGAACAGGGGTTGAAGTACGCCGACAAATCGATTCAGCTCGATGAGCGGTACGAAAATCTGGACACAAAATCGCAAGCTCTCGACGGGCTGGGCCGGAAAGATGAGGCCGCCAAGATACACGCGCTGGCGCTTGAAAAGGCAGGAGCTCAGCAGTTGTATGGCTACGGTCGGCAGCTTCAAGGGCAGAAGAAAAACGACGAGGCGTTCGCGATCTATCGAATGAGCATCAAAAAGTTCCCGAACAGCTGGTATGCGCACGCGGGGATGGCCCGCGTCTACAGCGCGCAGGGCGACTTCGCAAATGCCTCGAAGGAAGGAGAGCTTGCGCTTGCCGGCGCGCCCGACAGCGCGAAACAGTTCGTGCAGGCGATGAACAAGCGGCTGGCGGCGAAGGAAGACATCAACAAACCTGCGATGTAAGGCGGGATGTGATAGTTGTTACCTCAAGTCCCACCCTTTCCGGTATTCCAGCGAATCGGGAAGGGTGGGTGCTTCATTCCTTCTCCATTTTCTTCAACTGTTTGCTCGCCGGAAAATTCCTTTCAACGAGAAGCAGCGAGTTCGTGCAGTGCCGCGAGTAGCTGATCGACTTCTTCGGCGGCGTTGTAGTGAACGAGGCCGATGCGAAGCAGACCTCCGTCTTTTTCCACACCGAGGCGCTCGGTGAGGTTCATTGCGTAGTAGTTTCCGTCCCACGTGAAGATGCCGCGATCGCCGAGAAACGTTGCGATGGCCAGCGGCTTGTGATTGGCGAGGCGGACGCCGACGGTGGGGACGCGCGTGTCGAAGCGGGCGGGATCGGAGATGCCGTAGAAGCGGAGGCCCGGGATTTCCAGCAGACCGCGGATCATTTTTGCCGCGAGCGACATTTCGTGCTGGCGGATTGCGTGGTAGGCGGAGGTGAGGGCGCCGCGGCGAGTTAAGGTTGACGCAGGATCGCAATGGCGGCCGAGGTCAGCAATGTAGTCGATCGCAGCGACGACTCCCGCGAGGCCTTCGTGAATTTGCGTGCCGGTTTCCCAGCGATCGGGAAGTGTTTCGGGTGCGGGACGAACTTTATAGGGGCGGAAACGCAGAAGGAGGTCGCGCTTGCCGTAAATGCAGCCCATGTGCGGGCCGAAGAATTTGTAGGGCGAGCAGGCGAGAAAATCGCAGTCAAGTTCGCGAACGTCGATAGGGCCGTGCGGGGCGTAGTGAACGGCATCAATGAACGCGAGGGCGCCTGCTTCGTGCGCGAGGCGAACGACTTCGGCAACGGGATTGATTGTACCGACGGCGTTCGAGGCGTAACCGGCGGCGACGAGACGGGTGCGTGGCGTGATTTTGCGGCGCAGGTCGTCCATGTCGAGCGTGCAGTCTTCTTCGCGGATGTCGACTTGGCGGACAACCACGCCGAGCTCTTTGAGCGCGCGCCAAGGCGCGACGTTCGCGTCGTGATCGATTGTGGTGACGACGACTTCATCGCCCGCCTTGAGATCGCGGCCGATGCCACGGGCGAGCGCGAATGTGGCGGTGGTCATGTTGGGACCGAAGAAACCCTCTTCGGCAGCGCACTTGAAGAGATCGGCCATGGCGGCCCGGGCGGCGGCAATCATAGCGTCGGTGCGGCGGCTGGTCGCGAAAGCACCACAGGTGTTGGCGTTCGATTGCTCGAAGTAGTCGCGCACGGCGTCGATCACGCGCTGTGGAACTTGCGTGCCCGCGGGCGCGTCGAGAAATGTGGCGGGATGGCCATTGACCGTTTGCCTGAGCGAGGGGAATTGCGCGCGGACCCAGTTAATATCGACCGGCGCGAGGGTTTCCTTCTGAGCGAGAGGCGTCGTCATGAGGAATTCATTCTACAAGCGGCGCGCCGTGAGTGGCTAGTCGTCGGTGACGGCGGCAGGAGAGTAAGTGCTACGAGACGGCGCGGATGAAATCCGCGAACAGGCCGTAGGCCGTGGCGATTACGCCGGGCTTGTGCTCGATGATCGAGAGGCCGAACACGTCGGTTTCAAAGCGCAGAGCGGACGTGGTGCCTTCGAGGAGTGCGAGCGGGTCGGACATCGGCAATTGCTCGGGGCGGACGCTGGCGCGAACGCCGTCCGCGGTGCGGTCTGCGCGGCAGATTAATTTGTAGCGCATGCCTGCGGCGCGTGCGGCGCGGACTTGTTCGGGCGTGACGCTGCGAATGCCGACGCGCTCGACTTGGTCGAGCGTGATCGGGACACCCATCAGGACGATCGTGAGCGCGACAACCTTTACGGCGGCGTCCCAGCCTTCGAGGTCGTTCGACGGATCCGTTTCAGCGACCCCGATTTCCTGGGCCTTCTTGACGGCTTCGTCGAGACTGAACCCCTTTTCCATTTCAGTGAGGACCACGTTGGTGGTGGAATTCAGGATGCCGCGAAAACCGCGGAGTTCGACGGCCGGCAGGCAGTGCGGGAACATGGAGAAAATCGGCGTGCCGTCCATCACGGTGGATTCGAAATAAAATTTGCGGCCTCTGGCGCGCGCCAGATCGCAAATTTCCTGGTAGGCATAGACGATGGGGCCTTTGTTCGCGCTGACGGCGTGCGCGCCGGATTCGAGTGCGGCTTTAATGTGGGCGATGGCAGGCTGGCCGGTGCGGCGGTCGAGCGAAGACGCTTCGAAAAAAACGGCTGGGTCGGCCGTCTCAAGCCATGCGTGAATATTTTGCGGTTTTTTCCACGCGGGAACCTGCGGAAAGCGGCCATCGAGCAAAGCGAATGGATCGAGGCCATTGCAATCTGCAACCCAGCCGATGCGGCGCGAAGCAATCCCTGTGAGCTTCCAGGCAATATGGTACTTCTCGCGAAGCACCGTCTCTTTCGCGATTAGAAGACGAACCAATTCCTTGCCGACATTTCCAAAACCCACGAGCGCGAGATTGTGAGTGCGAATCACGGTCAAGAAATTGATATAGCGGCGATCAATGCCGAGCGAGGGCGCTGCGGCCGGGAAATTTCGCGTTGGCGCCTAGCTCTTCTTCGATGCGGAGGAGTTGGTTGTACTTGGCTACGCGGTCCGTGCGCGAGGCGGAGCCGGTTTTGATTTGGCCGCTGCTCATGGCGACGACGAAGTCGGAGATGAAGGCGTCTTCGGTTTCTCCGGAACGATGCGAGACGATGGAAGCGTAGCCGGCTTTGCGCGCCATTTCGACGGCGGTAATGGTTTCCGAAACGCTGCCGATTTGATTCAGCTTGATGAGAATCGCATTGGCAATTTTTTCGGAGATGCCGCGGGCGAAGATTTTAGGGTTTGTTACGAATGCGTCGTCACCGACGAGCTGCACTTTAGCGCCGATGTCGCGCGTAAGGATTTTCCAGCCTTCCCAATCGTCTTCGGCCATGCCGTCTTCAAGTGACACAATCGGATACTGCCGCACCCAGTTTTCCCAGAACGCGGCCATCTGCTCGGACGTGCGCTCGGACTTGTCCGACTTCTTGAAGACGTATTTCCTGCTCGCGCGATCGTAGAATTCGCTGGAGGCAGGATCGAGCGCGATGGAGATTTGCTCGCCCGGCTTGTAGCCTGCGGCCGTGATAGCTTCCAGAACGCGCTCGAGCGCTTCTTCGTTTGATTTCAAGTTCGGTGCGAAACCACCTTCGTCGCCGACGGCCGTGGAGTAGCCGTTTTTCTTCAAGACCGCTTTGAGATTGTGAAAAACCTCAACGCCCCAACGCAATGCTTCTCGAAAACTGGGCGCGCCGAGCGGCATCACCATGAATTCCTGAACGTCAACGGAATTGTCGGCATGAGCACCGCCATTGAGGATATTCATCATGGGTACCGGCAGCGCGTGAGCGGAGCGTTCGCTCGAATAGCGCGAGAGGTACTTGTAAAGCGGAAGCCCAAGCTCCGAGGCAGCGGCGCGAGCTGCGGCCATTGAGACGGCGAGAACGGCGTTCGCGCCAAACTTCGATTTGTTGGGCGTGCCATCGGCCTCGATCATGGCGCGATCGAGCGCGCCTTGATCTTCAGCGTCCATTCCCGCGACGACTTTGGCGATTGGGCCGTTTACATGTTCGACTGCTGTGAGGACGCCCTTGCCGAGATAGCGGGATTTATCTCCATCGCGCAACTCGATGGCTTCGTGCTCGCCGGTGGAAGCGCCGGATGGCACCGCAGCGCGGCCGATGGCGCCGCCGTTGAGCCGAACGTCCGCTTCGACCGTGGGATTACCGCGCGAGTCGAGAATCTCGCGAGCGTGAACGCGAACAATTGTGGTTGGCATTGCTGTCCCCTGATACTCACGCTCCGAAGGAGCGCTCCGCATCCTATGCCTTTGCGCGCTGCTGATTCAAGTGCTGCAAAAGTTTTCTGCCACGCGCGCGCATCGCCGGCGTTCCGATTTCAGTGAGCTCCTGCAGCAAAGGCAGGAGTTTCCTCCGAAGTAACGGATCCTTTACTGCGAGGTCGGCTAACCCCTGCATGGCAAAGGTTTTCACGATACTGCTGCGATCGCGAAGGTAGTCGAAGAGAATGTCAACGGCGACAAGGCGCTCTCTTGCGTTGAGCTCAAGGCGAGGAATCATCAGAGCTGCATGCCAGCGGACTTCCTGTTGATCGGTGCCTCCCGCGATTTCGAGAAGTTTTCGCTTATGTGGCTTGAGAAGTTCGGGGCGCTGGGCTGTGATTTTTTCTACCGCGTCGGCGGCGCGCATGCGAACGACTGCGTCATCGCTGGTAAGGCCGGCAAACACATGACGAAAATTCGCTGGACGAGCCAGCACCTCGGTAACGACTTCGTTTGAGCGGCCGATTGATCCGCGGCCACCTCCTGAGAGTTTTTTCAGAATTGGGTGCATTGAAAGCCGGGTATGCCGCGCGGAAAAACGACGAATGGCACTATTCTGGTTCTTCGAGCATGGATTCAGGACGAACGACGACGACGATGCCGCTTTCGGTGACAGAATGCCGTGCGCGATCCGCTTCGAGATCGTATCCAATCACGGCGCCTTCGGGCAGGTTAACGTGGCGGTCGATAATTGCGCGGCGGATGCGGCAACGGCGTCCGATGTTTACGTGGTTGAAGATGATTGAGTCCCGAACTTCGCTGTAACTATTGACGCGAACGTCGTAGCCGAGCACGGACCGGTCCACGCGGCCTCCAGAGATGATCGAACCGCCGCCGATCACCGAATCGACGGCTATACCCATGCGTTGCGGGTCGGCGAAAACGAATTTTGCCGGCGGATACTGCTGCTGCCAGGTGTGCAGCGGCCAGCTTGCGTCGTAAAGGTTAAAAACCGGCGTCACCGAACATAGGTCCATGTTCGCTTCGTGATAGGCGTCGACGGTGCCCACGTCGCGCCAGTAGGAAGTGTCCTTCTTATTTTCGTCGACGAAATTGAAGGCGAAAACGCGATATTTCCCGATGATCTGCGGCAGGATGTCTCTGCCGAAGTCGTGCGAAGATGTGGGATCTTCCGCGTCGGCGATCAACGCGGGCAGAAGCAGCTGGGTATTGAAGAGATAGACGCCCATGGAGGCGTTGACCTTATCTGAGTGAACGAGCGAGGGCTTAGGGTGCTCGGGCTTTTCTTCGAAGCCCATGATTCGCCAGTTCGCGTCCGTTTCGATGACACCGAAGCGTTTCGCAGCTTCCACCTTGTCGACTTCGAGCGTGGCGACGGTGACGTCCGCTCCGCTCTCGACGTGCTGCGAAAGCATCTTCTGAAAATTCATTTTGTAGATGTGATCGCCGGAAAGGATGAAGACGAAGCTGGATTGTTCGCTGCCGATGGAATAAATGTTCTGATAGACCGCGTCAGCAGTCCCCTGATACCAGTGTTGCGAAACGCGCATTTGCGGTGGCAGGACTTCGATGAAGTCTCCATGGCCCATCAGAGTGGACCAGCCGCGGCGCACGTGGCGATTGAGACTGAGTGCTTTGTACTGCGTGAGAACGAAGACGCGGCGGAGGTCGCTATTCAGGCAATTCGAGAGGGTGACGTCAATAATCCGGTATACGCCGCCGAACGGGACGGCCGGCTTAGCGCGGTCGCGAGTCAGCGGCCAGAGCCGTTCGCCCTGTCCGCCGGCGAGAAGCACGCCTAACGCGTTGCGCATGGAAGCCGTGTTTGAAATTTTAGGTCGCCTCTTTCAGGAGCATTCTAACAGCAAGTGGCGCCGGGTTGCCGAGGAGTCGCGTTACGGGCGATCCGCGCCAGTGCGTCGGCTTCGCAACGTTGGACTAATAACTACGAAGGTACCCCATCAGCTGCGAGCTGCCGTCCGCAGCGCAATAAAGCCTTGACTTGGGGGTTAGCCTCCGATAAAAGAATTTGGCAATTGCCGGTTCTAGCGCATACCGGCTACACTAGATTGTTTCCATCAGTCCAATTTAACCATCAACAGGGAACGGGGGTGAAGTCGCGTGGCAGAAGTTGTCATTCAAGAAGGCGAATCTTTGGAGAACGCGCTCCGGCGCTTCAAGCGGAAGGTGCAGTCGGAAGACATCATCAAGGAAATCAAGAAGCACAGCTACTACATGAAGCCCGGGGAAAAGCGTCGAGCCAAGGAAGCCCTTTCACGCAAACGCCTCCGCAAAAAGCAGCGGCGCGAGCAGGATTAGGCGATCGTGTCACTTTGGTGTGGTGAAGTAGTTGAGGCCCGTCGGCGGAGGAATCTCGGAAGTTGGAGCGAATCTTGACGTCTGACGTGGCTTAGATGGCTGCCTGTCCTGTCCCAGCAAGGTTCCGGAGCAGCACATGGAATACCACGATAAGGTCCTGAAGTGTTCTGAATGCGGGGCTGAGTTTGTCTTCACCGCCGGCGAACAGATGTTTTTCGCCGACAAGGGTTTCAAGAACGAGCCCAAGCGGTGCAAAGGCTGCAAGGCTGCGCGCGCGCAGGGAAGCGCCGACTCGGGTTCGAACGGCACCACGCAACGCGTCGAAACGAAGACGGTATGCTCTCAGTGCGGAAAAGAAACAACCGTTCCGTTCAAGCCCACGCAGGGACGTCCGGTATATTGCCGCGAATGTTTCCAACAGCGGCGATCGATTGGCGCACAGAGTGGAGCGCAAGCTTAGGCGAACTGCCGCTGCGCTGCGGGCTTGAAATTTGGCGGGCATTGTCCCGGCCGGACGGAGACAGACGGAGAATCTCGGGTTGTTGCGAGATGCTCTGAACGACGCGGGAGAGTTGTACTCAGCGGGCCCTTCTCCGTACCGGATTGCGAGGCGGGGGGAAGGGCCCTTCGCATTTGTGGCGCGAGATTCAGACGACGATGCGAGTCGGCGATTTGCTAGGCGACTTCGTTGGTCAGGCAGCCTTCGAGGATCCTGTTGCAGCAATCTCTCGAAACGCGACCAGGAATTTTTCCATCTCGGGCTGGGTTCCGATCGTAACGCGCAGAAAATTGCTCATGGAAGGGAACCGGCGGCCGACCTCGATGTTGCGGTCGCGAAATGACTCGATAACGGGCCTTACGTCGCGAGTCATATCGATCATCACGAAATTCGTCTGCGAGGGAACCACCTGCCAGCCTTTCTTGGCAAGCTGATCCATGAGCCACTGCCGCGTGCCGTTGATGCGCTCTCGGCACGACGCGACATATTCCGTGTCGCCCAGGCTCGTTTCCGCTGCTGACAGTACGGCGGCGTTCGCATTCGAATTAAGCAAATGGGGGCGCATGCGCGCGATCGTCTCTTTTGCTCCCACCGCATAGCCCAATCTCATTCCCGCCATGCCGTAGACCTTCGAGAAGGTTCGCACAACCACGACGTTAGGATGCTCGCGAATCCAGCCGAGCGCGGTCTCGTAGCCGGGATCTTCGACGAAGTGATAGTAAGCCTCGTCGATGAGGATCAGCGCCGTCGCAGGTACGCGCGGGATGAATTCGGCCATCTCGTTGCGCGTCACAATCGTGCCCGTGGGATTGTTCGGGTTGCAGACGTATACCAGGCCTGTCTTTGACGTGCACGCGGCCGCCATCCGCGGCAAATCATGCCGGTGATCCGCCGTGAGCGGGATTTTCACAGGCTCGGCGCGCAACACGCGGGCATACTCGAGCACCGCTTCGAAGGTTGGCTCCGCGGCGACAGCGTTCTGGCCCGGCGCCAGGAATGCCACGTCGGCGACTCGCAGGATTTCGCCGGATCCGCATCCGAGAACAATGTTGTCGCGCGTTACGCCGTGAAGTTTCGCGAGTGCATCGCACATCTCCCGATGCGCGACATCGGGATACCGCGCCGCAATCCCCCCGCACGCAGCGATTGCAGCGATCGCCTTTGGCGACGGTCCGTACGGATTCTCGTTCGCGCTGATGCGGATCACGCCCGAGGCAGCCGGAGAGCTCGCCGTCGCGCGGTCTTTCGGGTTCGACGCAAGCAGATGCGGGGCAGCGACAGCGAGCGCCAGAGATTGGCCAATGGTGCGCGAAAAATCCCGGCGTGAGAAAAGTGCTTTGGACATGTCACACTCCGAAAGTTGAAGTGACTCGGATGATACGCCGCGATGGCGTGGCGAACAAGGATGCTTCGGCAGTCGAACCGAACACTGCTTGCATCCAATTGGGACGATTCGAGGGAGGGACGCCATGGACGAGAAAGCGTTACGCGAACAACTACGGACATCACTCGGTTGGGGAGAGGCGCACGTGGCTTGGAAGAAAGCTGTCGCTGATTTTCCCGAGGAAGATCGCGGAACGAAACCGCCCGGCATTCCGCATTCGGCATGGGACCTGCTCGAACACACTCGCATTGCGCAGTGGGACATGCTCGAGTTTTGCCGTAACCCGAAGCATGTTTCTCCGGATTTTCCTTTGGGATATTGGCCGAAGAGTTCAACTCCGCCGAATTCAACGGCGTGGGAGGAGAGCGTGAAAGTGTTCGAGCAGGATCTGCAAGCGATGGAGAGACTTGTCGCCGATCCGAAGACCGATCTCCTCGCACCCATTTCTGGCGGCTCGGGCCAGACAATACTGCGCGAGGCTTTGCTCGTCGCGGATCACAACGCGTATCACCTCGGGCAGTTCGTTCTGTTGCGCAAGCTGCTGGGCAATTGGTAGACAGCGTGTCTCTCAAAGCAGTACGGCCCCGAAGCTCGTATAATAAAGCTCTGAAATTAAAGGGAGAGCTATGAGCCGTCAGCAGGTTGCTGTCGAACCGACGACAGCGCGGGAAGAACGGGAGCGCGTGATGGACGCGTTTCGCCGCTGGGGGTATCTCCAAGCGGATATCGATCCGCTCGGGGACCTTAAGCCGGAAGCTATGCCGGAACTCGAACTGACGCGTGCCGAAGCCGCAGCCGCCAGGAAGATTTATTGCGGCAGCATCGGCGTTGAATTCATGCACATCCCGGACGGCGCGCGCCGCCGGTGGGTGCAGGAGCGAATGGAATCAAGAGCTACTGAGGTGGATCGTGGCCAGATTCTCGAACGGCTGGTCCGCGCGGAAATTTTCGAACAGGTATTGCAAACGCGCTACCTCGGAACGAAGCGCTATTCTCTCGAAGGCGAGGCGGCGCTGCTACCGCTGCTCGATTCGATTCTTAACGCAGCGTCCGAGTTGGGCGCCGAGCAGGCGATGCTCGCGATGAGCCACCGCGGACGGTTGAACGTGATGGTGCACGTGGTGGGGCGGGCGGCGGCGGAAGTGTTTGCGCGATTTGAAGATGTGGACCCGCGAAGCGTCCTGGGCGGCGG
>Ga0073928_10005633_pt1 | contig 17376 bp, 11 predicted proteins | sample PaiPotPPA55metaG_FD_76969 | JGI IMG/M metagenome (GOLD analysis project Ga0073928, IMG submission 76969) | Iron sulfur acid spring bacterial and archeal communities from Banff, Canada, to study Microbial Dark Matter (Phase II) - Paint Pots PPA... ... | reverse complement strand
CGATATTCGGCCGGGTGATGAAGTGATCGTTCCAGCGTACACCTGGGAAGGCACCGTCGGTCCGGTTCTGCTGGTGAATGCTGTCCCTGTATTTGTGGACATTGATGCAGACACCTACTGTCTTGACGCAAAATTGATCGAACGAGCCATAACTCCAAAAACCAAAGCCATCCTTCCGGTTCATCTGGGAATGCGTTTTGCAGACATGGATGAAATTCTGCGAATCGCAAAAAAACACAATCTGAAAGTTGTGGAAGATTGCGCGCATGCTCATGGCGGAAAGTGGAACGGCAAAGGAGCCGGCTCTATGGGCGACCTCGGAGCTTTCAGTTTTCAATCCAGCAAACTGATTACGTCTGGCGAAGGCGGCGCGGTCATTACCAATAATCTGGAATATCTGGAACGCGTTCAGAGCTACATTAATGCCGGCCGCGCGAGTCTCACGGATCAATATCATCACAGAATCATCGGCTTCAACTACCGTCTCGGCGAATTTCAAGCGGCGGTTTTGTGCGCTCAACTCGAACGGTTGCCGGAGCAAGCTGGGCTACGCCAGAAAAATATGCTGCATTTTGAAAGCCGCATGCGCAATACCACGGGAATTGGTCTGTTGAAGCCCGAGCCGCGCATCACGCAGCAGGCTCCGTACGGCTATGTGATGAAATATTTTCCGGATCGGAACAAGGACATTCCTCGAGCGGAATTTGTCGCGGCATTGCAGCTCGAAGGAATTCCCTGTGACGGACTTTTTTACGAGCCGGTGTACAAGAGCTCGCTCTTTCCTTTGGATCCGGCAGATTTTCCGGCGCTCAGTTGGGGTCGAGAGAAGCCGCTGGACCTTCGAACGATGTACATGCATGCGTGTCCGGAAGCGGATCGCGCTGCTTATCACGAAGCAGTGTGGTTCCCGCACCAAAACTTTCTCGGATCAACTGAGGATGTGGAGGCCATTGTTGATGGGATACATAAAGTGCTCGCCAACATCGAAGAGCTGCGGGGCCTCGATCACAAAGCTATTCGCAATCAGAGGCTGGGGCGCGCGGACCGCGAAAGTTAGCCATGCCAGGGCATGGCGGCGAATAAAACTGGCATAAGATTTGCTGCGAGCTAAACGAGAGCGTGTGTGGTCGAACTGGGATAGTATGCAAAGTCAGTAAGACTAATCGTATGTAGTCTTAGAAATGGTAAATAAACGTATAATATCGCGCAACAGGTGCGAATGAAAAAGACAAGAACCAATAAAGGTAAGGCCGCCAGCATCTACGATGTGGCGCGCGAATCCGGCGTCTCGGTATTTACGGTATCCGAGGTGGTCAATAAGAAGAGCCACGTCAGCAAGAAACTTCGCGATCGCGTCGAAAAAACCATCCGAAAATTAAACTATCGTCCGAACCTGATTGCGCGCAGCCTGGCCAAACAAAAAACTCACACCATCGGCATGATCGTGCCGGATATCGCAAATCCTTTTTTCCCCATGGTCGTTCGCGGAGCGGAAGACGCCGCGCAGAAACATGGTTACAACCTCTTGCTCTGCAATAGTGACGACTCACTCGAGAAGGAAGAGCGCGCCATCGAACTGCTGCTCTCCAAGAGAGTCGATGGCATTTTGCTCACGAAAGCGGTTGGAGATTTTCGCGCGCCGCTGCGGCAAATGATTAAAGAGGTCAAAATTCCGTTTGTGCTGGTGATGCGCACCTATCCTAAATTAACCGCCGACGCGGTGATCACCGACGATTATCAAGGTGCATATGACGCGGTGTGTCATTTGGCTCGAGCGGGACGGCGGCGCATTGGACTCATCAGCGGCCCGCTAAAAGTAAGCAACGCGGTGGCTCGCTGGCAAGGCTTTCACGATTCGTTGAAGGCCATGGGCTTGCCATTTGAAAAAGAACTCATCGTCGAAGGGGATTACCGCATTGAGTCGGGCTACCGGGCCGGGCACGCGCTGCTCTCGCACCGTCCGGACGGGATTTACGTGGCCAATCATTTGATGACCGTTGGTCTGCTCAAGGCTGCTGAAGAAATGGGACTAGGGTGCCCTGAAGATTTCGGCTTGGTGAGCTTTGATGATTATCCCTGGCTGGGAATTTTTCGTCCGCGATTAACCACGGTGGAGTTGCCAAAACATCAGCTGGGCAGCGAAGCGGCAGAATTGCTGATCAAGCGTATCTCCGGCGATCGCAGCAAGACGGTGCTGCTAAAATTGCAGCCTGAGTTGCGTATCCGGGAGTCCTGCGGGTTTGCGCTTCATGTTTCGCGGGCGGCGGGCGGCGACACGTTGCAAGGCCAGAGGGTACTTCTCGAAAAGGTAAAGTAGAGCAGGTCAGAGTTAGGATTCGCCGAAGTCGATTAATTTGGGGCGCAAGGTAAAGAAGCGCGTCTTGTACATTGCATAGATAAGTCCCACTACCAGCCACGCTAATCCCGCGAACTTGGTCCAGGTCTGCAAGCTGATTAACAAAGCAAAGCAGAATACGAAGCCGAAGCCGGGCACGAGGGCATCGATGAAAAAATTTCTTCGTCCGGCTGCCGCCGGAGAGAACCAGAAATGCATTAACGAGACAAGATTCACTCCCATGAACGCCAGCAACGCTCCAAAGGTGACAATTTCCGCCGAACGTTCCCATGGAATGGTAAGGACCGCGATGTAAGCAAGCAGGCCTACGATCCATATGTTGTATGTGGGGTTGCCTTTTTTGGGATTGAGATAGCCGAAAACTTTTTTAGGCAGCACGTCGTCGCGCCCCATTCCGTAAAGGATTCGCGCCGCGCCGACATGGCCTGCAAGACCGCACGCAATGCTGGAAACGAGCAGCATCACGCCATAAGCCGTGAATAGCAGAGGCCCACTGGCGCGCCGCGCGACGTCCATGAATGCCGTCTCCGGATTTAAAAGCGTGGTGTGATCTGGCCACACGCGCTGCGCCAGATATACCTGGAGCCCGCTGAAGAGGCCGGTGAACACGCATACCAGCACGGAAGCCAGCAAAACATTGCGCCTGGGATTTTTTACTTCTTCCGCCAGGATGGAAACGCCGTCAAAACCGATGAACACCAGCGCGGCCAGTGAAGTGCCGGCAGCGACGGCACGAACGTTGAAGGTAGCCGGATTGTAAATGGGCTGAAGCGAAAAAATTCCAGTGAAATGTTGGTGCAAAATGATGTACCGGAAAGCCTCGACAAGAAATGCTGCAGTGACTACCACCATGAAGCCCAGCAACAACTGATTTGTGCGCGCCGTAAATTTGATGCCTTGGGCGGTCATGATGGTAATAAACAGCACGGTTATGGCCGCAAGAAACCAGAATGGCAGACGTGGCTCAATGCGCTGAATGGCGAGCACTGCGTACAGCGCGTTTTGCACCGGTTGAAAAAGATATTCGAGAAACATTGCCCAGCCCACCATGAAACCAATGTGCGGATTCATTCCGCGGCTGATGTACGTGTAGACGGAGCCCGCTGATGGATACACAGTGGCCATGCGTCCGAAACTGACCGCCGTCACCGACATCGCCACCATGGCCAGCAGCATCGTCAAGGTGGTGTGGCCATGGGAGAGAACTTGCGCCTCGCCAAAAAGAGGAACGGCGGCGATGGGTGATGTGAGAATGACCCCGAAATAAATAAGGTCCCACAGGGTCAGCACGCGTTTCAGGTGAGGCTTGGTTGCAGGTTGCGAGGGGAGTTGCTTGGTTTGATCCACCCAGCCTCTTTCTGCTAATTCGCGGTTGTGCGCGATGTTGCGGACACTTTACACGGTAGCCGCTCGTTCACCATTTCAGAAAAGCAACCGCTCCTTTTTGCGCGCCTCCTCGTATTCAGCGCGGGCACGCTTGACGGTGTCGCGTTCGGAAACCTCGGCGATGGGTACATCCCACCAGGATTCATATCCGGGCACGCGGTCTTCGTAAGAAGTTTCTACCACCACCACGGAAGTTCGCGACTGTTTTTTTGCCTCGCATAACGCGCTTTTTAATTCTTGCGAGGTGCGCGCGCGAATTGCCCAGGCACCCAGGCTTGACGCATTGGCCTGGAAGTCAACTGGCAGCAGCTCTCCGTCGTAGCGCTCACCTTGCCGGTAGCGATAGTTCGTGCCCATCCCTTCGTTTCCGCAGCCGCGGCTCAGTCCGCCGATACTTGAGAAGCCGTGGTTGTCGAGGAGGATGATGTTCAGCTTGTAGCCTTCCTGCAGCGAAGTGACAATTTCCTGCGCCATCATTAAATAAGATCCATCGCCCACCATCACGTAGACATTGTTCTCGGGATGAGCCATTTTTATCCCGAGTCCGCCGGCGATTTCGTAGCCCATGCAGGAATAGCCATATTCCATGTGGTAGTTGCCCGGCCGGCGGGTGCGCCAAAGTTTGTGCAAATCGCCAGGCAAGCTTCCCGCGGCGCAAACCATCACGTCATCGGCTTGGCACATTTCGTTTACGACGCCGATCACTTCGCCTTGCGTGATGGGCGGATCTTTTCGTATGGCGTAAATGCGGTCGACTTCCTTTTCCCAGTCGTCGCGAAATTTGGAAATTTTCGCTTGGTAGCTTGAATCCACACGCACGCCGGCTAATGCTTCGCTCAATTCTTCGAGCGTCACGCGGGCATCCGCGGTGAGCGGCAGCGCGCGATGTTTATAGCTGTCAAATTCCGATACGTTTATATTTATGAATCGAATCTCGGGATTTTGAAACGCGGTTTTGGATGCGGTCGTAAAGTCGCTGTAACGAGTGCCGATTCCGATGATCAAATCAGCTTCCCGCGCCATGATATTTGCGCCCGGAGTTCCGGTGACTCCGATTGCGCCCAATTGCTGTGGATGATCGTAAACCAACGACCCTTTACCGGCCTGGGTTTCAGAGACGGGGATGCCGGTCTGTTGCGCAAATTTCGCAAGCGCTTCCCAGGCTTCCGAGTAAAGCACTCCTCCGCCGGCTACGATCAGCGGTTTTTTCGCGGAACGAATCCAGTCGGCAGCGGTGGTCAGAAAGCTGCGATCGCAACGATTTCGCGGAATTGTCCACACCCGCTTCTCTAAAAATTCGTGAGGAAAATCAAAACTTTCGGTTTGGACGTCTTGCGGTAAGCTGAGCGTCACGGCCCCGGTATTTTCGGGGGAAGTAAGGACGCGCATAGCTTCGGGTAAAGCCGTAAGGATTTGTTCGGGACGCTGAATGCGGTCCCAGTAGCGGGAAACAGGCTTGAAGCAATCATTTACGGAGATGTCTTGCGAAGCGGGAGATTCGAGTTGCTGCAAAACCGGCGAAACATTTCTTCTGGCGAAAATATCCCCGGGCAACAAGAGGACTGGCAGACGATTGATGGTTGCCAGTGCTGCGCCAGTGACCATATTGGTGGCGCCGGGGCCGATGGAAGTTGTGCAAGCTAACGTGCGCAGCCGGAAGCTGGCCTTGCTGAAAGCCGCGGCAGTATGGACCATGGCCTGTTCATTTCGGCAGAGGTAATAACGAAGCCTGCGGTCTTGTTCGAGCGCTTGCCCCATGCCGGCCACGTTACCGTGACCAAAGATTCCAAAACACCCCTCGAAAAACTTACGTTCATGATGGTCCCGGCTTGAATATTGATTGGAGAGGAAAGCTACGATGGCTTGCGCGACGGTCAGCCAGCGATTCATGGAGAGGTTCTCCGCGATTGCGATTCTTCAGTTTGGGCCATAGCATGCCGCAGAACGTTCGGTGGTGCCAGCTAAAAATGAATTCTTCGCTAACCGCTTATTTGTTTTGCGCGTACGCGATGCGTGCCGCCCTTATTTCATCACCGCCGCAACCATTGCTTGCTACCGAATCAACGGAAGGCGCGGATCGGTCTCTTTCCACGTCGATTTAATCCACACGTGGTTGGGATCTTCGGTTACGGACAAAGTGCGCGAAGTTCCGGCAAGAAAATTCAAGTAGTAGACGTTATAGCCGGGGCCAGCCACCACGGGATGAAAACCTGAATGAACAAGTACAGCATCGCCGTCCTGCGCGCGCACCGTGAAGTCTCGCAACTTATCCGGCGAATACAGTCTTTGCAGCGCGAAGCCTTCTTTCGGGTGCTCGATGCGGTAGTAGTAAATTTCATCGAGATCGACTTCAGTAGGGGGATTGTGCACGTCATGTTTGTGCGGCGGGTAACTCGACCAATTTCCGCCTGGAGTGTAGACCTCGATGACCACGAGCTTGTCGGCAGGAAAATCGGGCTTAATAATATCCACGATCTGGCGCGAAGCATTGCCCCCGCCGCGCAAACTAGTGGCCACATCGTCCGGAGTGATCAGCCGCGGGTCGAGTTTGGCCTCGGAAGGAACGCGGCATTCCGCAATCTCGCAGAGCGTTTCGGCGGTGAAGGTAATTTCGTGACCGGCAGGAAGGTAAATGGCATAAGGAAATCCGGCAAAAACATTTGCGCGTTTTCCGATGTGCTTGGGGCCTGCACCCCAATCGGCTATGCACTTGCCTCCCAGTACCACGAATGCGGCTTCTTCTTTTTGCGTGGACGTCCGAAAATTGCTACCCGGCTGCAGACGGCGCACGAATAAACTCATCCAGTTCCAACCAGCTCGTTCGCGGGTCATATGCAACAACTCGCCAGATTGCTCCGCAGGGAGTTTGCTGGAGTTGACTAGGAAGGTGCTTTCGCCCACACGGCCCTCACAATAAATAAATAATGCGTCGTGGAAGATCTTTATTGCGTATAGATTCTAACCGGTTTGAGACTATTGCAAATAGGCTACCTGTTGTCAATCGCGCCGCCATGCTCGCGAACCTCACAGAGCGAATTCCGCCAATACTGTGACGCGCGGAAATGGAAGGTTTGCGAGATAACTAGACATCGGCGTGCCATTCGCTAAAGAACGTTCGCTGCGGAGGCTGCCCTTTGGGACAGTTGGCGTGAGGAACGCCAGTTCGATTCGCACGGTCCCGAATACCACGGCCCGCGCTAAGGTGGACCTAAAGCGAAGGAGGCCACTTCAAGATGTATAATTCTTTGAGAGTCGCGCTGCTCGCAGCAATTATTTCAACCGGCGCATCAATGGCCCACGCGCAGATTTCGGTTGGTATCGCAATCGGCGCACCACCGCCGCCGCGTGTCGTTTACGTTCAGCCGGCGGCGCCAGGAGAAGGGTTCGTATGGGTGCAGGGGTATTGGTATCCAGTGGGAAGACATTACCGATGGCATGAGGGATACTGGACCCGGCCGCCGTATGAGGGCGCGTATTGGGTGGCGCCTCGTCATGAGCGCGACCAGTTTTTTGTGGGTTATTGGGCCGGAGACCGCGGTCGAATTGAACACGATCATCATTGGGACCACAGTCGAGAACGAGACCGCGAACATGAGCGCCACCGGGACGGGGACCGTGAGCGTGAACACGAGCACGAACGCGAACATGATCGTGACTAAATGAGCGTCGAGAAGATTGCTGCTCCTGTCTAGCGCTCTGAGCTGGTCGGCAATTATTGTATCGACAGTTCCATCGGCACTGGCGTCGATTGGATACCTGGTCCGATGCTATGTGACTGCGCCCGGCCGCACATTGAATGCGTCCCGGGGTGCTCATTTTTCACGATAAGTCTTCTTCACATACCCGAATAATAAGTGAGTTCCTCCTCGCTTCGCGCTTTCTGCCGCCGCCCGGCGAGTGTAGCAGCTAACAATTCGGCTCATGTTTGCAGCCTTCAGGGGCTAAAAAGCCCCAGTGTTTACCGGTTGATTTATGTCGCGGCTAAAGCCGCGACCTACAAACCGCGACCCGCGTCCGCAGCAAGGGGCGTCCCTCGAAAGATGTAACTATTCCGACGAAGAAAATCGCACGGGCAAGGGGTACACATATACAGCGATATACGGATTGCTTGAGTTTGGTCACACCTTAGACTTGTTTCTCGACCGACTTGTAGCGGAAAAGATGCACAGGCAGACCACATGTCTCTGACGATTTTGAGCATTTCCACGCGATGGTCGTTTCGAAGAAAGACGTTCGACGCACAAGAAATTCGGGGCGGACAAAGATAAGTATTCGCCTCGTTTCGGTTTGATTTGTTTTCTCGCTGTCCTGTCTGCTTTAACGAACCGCGTCCCATGCCAAAGTGCGTACGCGAAAGGCGACTTACGGCAATTGCGAGGAAATCATCGAATTCGAGCAGCGTTCGAAAAAAACACTGCGAAGTGTTCGTCCGTTCTGTGCATGGTGATTTTGCTGAGCACCTTCGGGACTGCCGTCTTCGCGTGGCAAGGAGAGCCCGACTCCTATGCGCAGTTCGAAGGCAGAAAAGTGAACAAAGTGGAAATCAGCACCCGGCCCACAATCAATGCCGAATCTTTCCGGTCGCTGATTCGTCAGAAAGAGGGCGAGGGTTTTTCCATCAAGGCGATTCGCGAATCGGTTGAGGCTTTGCAACGCACCAATGAATTCTCGCAGGTGCAGGTAAGTATCGAACCGCAGCTTTCCGGGCTTCGCGTGGTATTCATTCTGCAGCCCACAGATTACGTAGGCGTGATTTTCTTTCCTGAAGCGGCAAAAGTATTTTCCTACACCCGTCTGCTGCAAGCGGTAAATATTCCCGAACAATCGCCATACGTCGAGAAACAAATGCCCGAAGCGACAAATGCGCTACGTCGTTTTCTGGCTGACAACGGATATTTCAATTCGTCCGTGGAGATCGAGACTAAAAGGGATGATCCGCACAGAGTTATGAATTTGGTTTTCCACGTGAAACTGAATCGTCATGCGCGCATCGGCACAATCCATATCGAAGGCGTGCCCGATGACGAAGCAGAGGCAGGGCGAAAAGCGTTGCGCTCGGTATGGGCGCGTGTCAAAGGCGCTTATTTGAAGCCGGGGCAGAAATATTCCGAGACTCGCCTGCAAAAGGCTACGGACTACCTGCGCACTCACTTAGTGCACAGCGGTCGTCTCGCGCCGACGGTGAAAACGGCACCCGTGAAATACGACGCGGAATCAAATCGAGCAGAGATCACTTTTCAGGCGGCGCCTGGGCCTCGTTTGGATCTGCAAATTACCGGAGCGCGCGTTTCAAAACGGACTTTGCAGCGTTTGTTACCAATTTACGAGGAAGATACCGTCGACCTGGACCTGGTCGCGGAAGGCAAGCGGAATCTGGTTTCCTATTTCGAATCGAAAGGATTTTTTGACGTAAAAGTTAATTCTCAAATGACACGGGAAGGCGACACGGTGCAAGTGCGATACGACGTCTCCCGCGGTAGTCACCATAACGTGGCCCACGTCGACTTTGAAGGCAATCATTTTCTAGATGACAAACAATTGAATGCACTATCAGAAGTGAAACGGGGAAAATTCTTTTCCGGCGGTAAATACAGCGCCCAATTACTGAAGAAAAGCGTGGACGCGATGACGGCAGTGTACCGGAATGCCGGTTATTCAAAGGTCTCCATCGAACCTAAGGTGGAGGACTTTGAGCCGGAGGTGGATGTGACGTTTTTGATAGATGAAGGCCCCAGACAATTTGTGCGTGGCTTGCAGATCGTGAATAAGCGCGGCGAGGCAATCGAGGCGCAGACGCAAAACAAAAAGTTGAATCTGGGAGTCGGCAAGCCGTATTCACCGGCGTTATTACAACAGGATCGGGACCAAATCCTGGCGTCATTGCTGGACCACGGATATTTAAATGCGCGGTTTACGTCGTCTGCAATTCCGGACTCTTCAGATCCCAGCAAGTTTAATGTGGTTTACACCGCGGATGCCGGCCCGCAAGTGCACACGAGCGCAATCCTGCAACTTGGCGGGGAAAAAACAAAAGCGAACTTCATAGACAGAGTGACTAAGCCGTACCTAAGCGTGGGCACTCCCATCGGAGAAGGGAAGTTGCTTTCGGCAGAGAGCGATCTTTACGGCCTCGGCATCTTTGATTGGGCCAGCGTCAGACCGCTGCGGCCGATAACCACGCAAACCGAAGAAGAAGTGTTGGTAAAGGTGCATGAATCGAAACAGACCGCGGTCATCTTTGGCGGGGGGCTGGAAGTGATTCCGCGAAGCGGAAATATTCCTGTTGGCACCGTGGTGATTCCTGGGATTCCGCCAATCGGACTGGGCAGTAAATTTAAAACAAGCCAGGCAAGTTTTTTTGGACCGCGCGGTTCATTTCAAATTGATCGTCATAACCTGCGCGGTCGAGCGGAAACAGCGTCGATTGCGGTTCTGTCGTCGCGATTAGATCAAAGAATCTCTTTGAGATATACAGAACCGCGTTTCCGGGGATCATCATGGAGTTCTCTTTTCAATATTTCCGGGGAGAGAACCACCGAAAACTCCATCTACACCGCAAAGTTGGCGCAGGCTTCGTTCCAAATGCAGAAGCCATTGGATGCCAAGAAAACCAAAAACGTAATTCTTCGATACAGCTTTCAGCACACGAATCTATCGAACATTACTATCCCGGCCCTGGTTCTTCCGCAGGATCAACGGGTGCGGCTGTCAACTATTTCAGCCGAGTACGTGAGAGACACACGAGACAAGCCGCTGGACGCCCATCGCGGCATCTACCAGACGTTTGATTTTGGCGTTACGCCAACCGCGCTGGGATCCAGCGCTGATTTCATTCGCATGCTGGGGCAAACGGCGTTTTACCGTCAAGTAAAGCCCTGGCTCCTGTTTGCCAACAATGTGCGCCTGGGGTTCGCAGTGCCGTTCAGCGGGAGCCAGGTGCCGCTCAGCGAACGGTTTTTCTCCGGAGGAGCCGATTCACTTCGCGGCTTTCCAATCAATGGCGCCGGTCCTCAGAGACCGGTGCAGGTATGCAGCAATCCGACGGATCCAACAACCTGCGAGTTGATCAGTGTTCCCGTGGGGGGCGACATGCTATTCGTGCTGAACTCCGAAGCGCGTTTTCCCATACCACTTAGGTCCGGCTTAGGGGGCGTCGTTTTCTATGACGGGGGCAATGTCTACCAGAAAATTAATTTCAGGGAATTGATCAACAACTACACGAATTCTGTCGGCATCGGAATTAGATATGACACGCCGGTCGGCCCAGTGCGCTTTGACTTCGGTTACCGGGTCACTACTGTTCCCGGGGTGAGGGCCACGCAATATTTTGTCACTTTGGGGCAATCTTTTTGAAGCGGGCGTTTTGACCGGGTCGTTTTGATAGATTTGATGGTGGGCAGAAGCGAAGAGAAATCGGTGAAGAATGCCTAAGAGAAGAGGGAGAAAAATCACGATATGGATTGCTGTGGCGATCGGTGGGTTAGTCGCGATCGCAATGGTGCTAATGCAAACGCCCGCATTCCATCGTTTCGTGCTTGGCAGAATTGTACAAAAGGTTGAGGCGGCCACTGGAGCGCGAGTTGAAATTGGTGGGATTAAATTTCGATGGCGAGGTCTTCACGTCGATTTTTACAACATTATCCTGCACGGCACGGAACCGGGGCGAGCGCGTCCCTTGCTGGTTGCCGATCATCTGGGTGTCGGTGTAAAGATTCTGCCTCTTGGGAAAAAGCAGATCGATTTGCGCGAAATTATCGTGGATCATTTTGCGGTCAATGTGCAAATTGATTCGAGCGGGCGAAATAACTTACCAACCGCGCGGGCGGGAACCGCGCAAACAAATGGAACGGGAAGCATTTTCGATTTGGCCATTCAGCATGTTTTCCTGCAGGGTGGAGAGATTTACTACAACGATCGGGAAACTCCGCTTTCGGCTGACCTTCATAATTTTCATACCGAAAGCGTGTTCAACAATCTGACGCAGCAGTACAAACTTTCCGCGGCATACGATCGGGGAATTCTTTCCTACAAGGATTTGAAGCCGATCCAACACAGCGTATCAGTAAATCTCAAGGCTGGCCGCTCCGGGTTGTTCATCGAGCAATTGGAAATAACGGCCGAAAACTCCAAGATCGGACTGCGCGGTGAATTGCGTGACTACGCGGATCCTTCGCTGAAGGGCTCGTACGTGATGCACATCGATTCGCGTGATGCCACCAGGATGCTTAACAGCAGCTCGAGAGTTTCAGGGCAAGCGCAACTGCAGGGTAATTTGCAGTACCACAACGCGCGCGATATTCCGTTCATCAAAGCGATCTCCATCAACGGCACGTTTGACAGCGAAGGCTTAAGCGTATTTTCGCCGACCGCCCGCGCCGAAATGAAAGCGATTCGGGCCAAGTATCGACTCGAGAATGGAAACCTAACTGTGAATGATGCCAACGCGGGAATGTTGGGCGGCCACATTTTAGCGAACTATCAAGTTGCAGGTCTGGATGCGCGACCCAGGTCACGTCTCGAGGCGTCCGCGAGCGGCGTCTCGCTGCGGGTACTAGCACAGACATTCCTCGCGGGCGGAACGCCTGAAATTCTTGTTGGCGCAACAGTTGATGCAAAAGTGCAAGCGACGTGGAGCGAGAATGTGCAGCAGGGATTCGCGCGCGCCAGCGCGGTCATAAATAGCGCAAATAATGCATCGGGCCGTACTCCTGCAAGTGGATTGGAAGGGAAGATTAATGTTACATATCAAGGAAACAGTCAAACAATTTCCGTCGACAACTCGTATCTTCACAGTGCGGCAACGCGGGCATATGCTTCGGGCACACTTGGCAGAAATTCGAATCTAAACGTGGACGTCAATGCCGCAGACCTGCATGAACTCGATTCATTGCTAAAAAGTGTGCAACTTGGCAATGCAAACAACGGATCCGCGCTTTCTACGATGGACCTTCGCGGTGCAGCAAGGTTTCGCGGCCGGCTGCTCGGATCAATGCAGAGTCCCAGGCTCACGGGGCAATTGAGCGCGGGCAATCTGGATTTCAACGGTAGCCGTTGGCGGGCATTGCAAGCGGAAGTAGAGCTCAGTCATTCGGGTGTCGAACTGCGAAGCGTTACTTTGCACGACGCGGACCAAGGCCAATTGACGGGTACAGCGCGCGTTGGGTTTAAGGATTGGTCATTCGAGAAGTCCAGTCCGATCAATGTAGGAGTGAAAGCGACAAAAGTTTCGCTCGTGAATTTGGAACTTCTCGCAGGACGAAAAGATCCGGTTACGGGAACTCTGGACGCCACGATATCGATCAGCGGATCGATGGATAGTCCATCGGGCAATGGATCGCTATCTCTGAAGCAGGGCACAGCGTGGAACGAACCGATCAACGATTTAACGATTGGATTTAAGGGCAGCGAAAATGGGATTCAATCCAAAGTGCAAATCCGGATTCCCGCGGGCGACGTGGTTGCCAACGTTACGTACGCACCAAAAACGCAACAGTATGATTTGGATGTGAGCAGCTCGAATATAAAACTCGAAATGCTCAAGGTAGTTGAGGCTCGCAACGGAGGAATCGAGGGGGCGCTCACAGTTTCTGCAAAAGGGCGCGGCACGGTGAAAAATCCATCTTTCGACGCCAACTTGAACATTGCCAAGTTGAAAGTGCGGGATCAATCCATTCCGGAAATACAGGCGACGGTCGCTGTCGCGAATCAACATGCGAATGCAACGCTAACGGCGAATTTGGAACAGACTTCGATCCATGTGAAGGGCGAAATGAATCTTTACGGCGAGCAATTGGCGAATGCGCAGGTAGACACCGGAGTCGTTCCGATCGGTTTTCTGCTGGCCAGTTATATGCCGAGCATTGGAGTAAATATTTCAGGTACAACGGAACTGCACGGAACACTCAGCGGCCCATTACGCGAGCCTGCCCGCATACAGGCGCATTTAGAAATCCCAACCCTGACTTTGGTACATAAAACACAGCAAATTGCCAACCCACGGCCGCTGCGGATGAGCTATGCAGGCGGCGTGATAAAAATTGATGACGCAGAGATGAAAGGAAGCGGCACGGATGTGAAACTAGCGGGCTCGATCCCCCTTAGCCGCACTGCCGCAATGGATTTAAAACTGAACGGTTCGCTGGACCTGGCCTTACTCAGAGGATTTCAGCAGGATTTGGAGAGTTCGGGCAATGTTGACGTGCAGCTTGCGGCGCGGGGCACCCTGGCGAGTCCCCAAGTGCAAGGGCAAGCGAGAGTTGTAAACGCAGCGGCAACCTCGGGAACTATTCCGATCGGATTTGAAAATGTAAACGGCACTTTCACCTTAAATGGAAACCGGATTGATGTCGGTAATTTCAGTGGAAATGCCGGCGGCGGAAATGTTTCAGCGACAGGCTTCCTGACCTATGGGGGAGCGACGGATTTCTCGGTCAATGTAGATGCGAATAACGTGCGAGTACGATATCCGGACGGTGTACGTTCGGTAGTCAGCGGAAAGCTGCAAATGAATGGTGCGCCGGACAATTCCACGCTGAGCGGAAAAGTTTTGATCGATCGCTTGTCATTCACGCGCGATTTTGACATGGCGAATTTCGTTGGGCAGTTTTCGGGCGAGACGCCTCCCGCGACACCGTCCGCCTTCGAAGAAAATATGAAGCTGAATATTAACGTGCAAACTGCCAACAACCTGAATGCGGTGAGCAACAAATTGAGTATCTCAGGGGCCGCAAACCTTACTCTGGGCGGGACGGCGGCCAATCCAGTGATTCTGGGAAGAACCACGCTAACGGGCGGCGAGATATTTTTTCTTGGGAAACGATATGAACTGCAGAGTGGCGCGATCGAGTTTACGAATCCAGTGCGCACCGTGCCCATTCTGAATCTGTATGTCACCACGACGGTGCAGCAGTACAACATCACTTTGAATCTTGTGGGGCCCCTCGATCGATTGCGGACAAACTATACGTCCGATCCATCACTGCCACCCTCGGACATCATTAATCTGGTCGCGTTCGGCAAAACGGCGGAACAATCAGCGTCAGCGGCCAGCACTACTACCAGCGTGGGAGCGGAATCTGTGCTCGCGCAGGGTGTCAGCAGCCAGGTAAGCGGCCGCATCGAAAAACTCGCCGGCATTTCACAATTGTCGATCGATCCGTTGGCGGGCACGAATTCGAACGATCCCGGTTCGCAGATCAGCGTTCAACAGCGCGTGACTGGAAATTTGCTGCTGACCTTCAGCACGGACGTCACCTCCACGCAGAACCAAGCGGTTCAATTGCAATATCAAGCGAACCGAAGCGTATCGTTATCGGTGCTACGGGACCAAAACGGCGGATACGCAATAGACGTAAGGGTGCGGAAAGTTTTTTGAGGTTCTGTTGCGCAAAAAGCTCATGGCGTGTTGAATTGAACGAGGCCTCGGGCCGCCGCGTTCAAAGCGCTCACCGGCGTCACCTGTGGAGCCCGCAAGTCGTTGCTGTTCGTTGACTTGCGTTCCGCCCAAACCATAGAATGTGCAGCACATGCCCGGCACGACGCGCTCATTGGCAAGACCTTTTCAACTACGCCGCAAGTAAAGCTGCCATCCGCTCTTTCGTGCGAACCTGGACTACAGATCTGAAGGACCGTGGTATCCGCTCAAACGTTGTTAGTCCGGGTCCGATCAATACGCCGCTCGCGAATCGGCAATCTGCAGACGTGATTGCGCGGATTGTGTCCACCATCCCGATGGGACGCATGGGGGAGCCCGAGGAAGTTGCTAAAGTGGCGTTGTTTCTGGCTTCGGATGACTCCAGTTTCGTAACGGGTATCGAACTTTTTGTTGACGGCGGCAGAGCCCAGGTCTAACCGAAAGGGCGGGAGAATTTTTTTGTAGGATCGCTCGGAAGGCCCGAGCGACGACATTGACGTCCAAAGGAGAAAGGCCATGAATGGAACGGCCTCAAAAAAGAGAGAGGTATCCAAGCGCGGTAAGAAACCGAGTACTTATCGTCGCATCGTCACGGAAAATGTAAACGGAAAGTCCGTGGTGCAAAGCGACGAGCACATGCAGGCCTACGAGTTCAAGACTGTTCCCGGCTACGAACACACGCTCATCTGGGTCAATCCGACGATCCCGGATCTCGGCAAAGAGCAAAGGTTTGACCGCTACCCCGACACCGTCGTTCCAGGACCTGGCGGCACCAGTCTGCACTTCGTGACATTTCCGCCCGGTGCGGTCTTCGCGGATCCGTCCTTCGATGGCGCGGCCGCACAAGAAGAAGCGTTGGCGCGTCTGCGGGGATTAGCCGATCACTTCGAAAAGGAAGATCCCGGGATGCACAAAACGAACACGGTCGACTATTCGGTTGTCTACGACGGAGAGATTTGGCTGGAGTTGGACGACAACGAGATGCGGCATTTGAAGCGCGGCGACGTGGTGGTGCAAAACGGGACGCGGCATGCGTGGCGGAATAAAGGCACAAAGCCCGTGACAATGCTCTTTTTCCTGAATGGCGCAATAGCATGAAGAAGCTGTTAGAGCTTGCTCTTGATGCGCATGGAGGGTTAACGCGTTGGTCGCAACTGACGGCGGTTACTGCGGATCTCTCGGTGACCGGCGCTCTCTGGCAGATAAAAGGACAGGCCGGGGCATTGCAACAAATCCGAATCGAAGCAGAAGTGCGTCGCCAACAGCTGACGACGCACTTCCACGGCCAGGACAAACGCACAACGTTCACGCCGGATTCCGTCACTCTTCAGTCCGAAGGTGGAAGGCTGCTTCAGAGCCGCGCGAATCCTCGTTCGTCATTTGCCGGCCAAGTTCTGAACTCGCCATGGGATGAGCTGCACGTAGCCTACTTCAGCAGCTACGCTCTCTGGACATACTTGACCGTCCCTTTCTTTATACGTTTCCTGGTTTTGAAACGGAAGAGTTGCCAGCGTGGCACGAAGATGGAGAGACTTGGAGACCTCTGCGTGTGAGCTTTCCAGACGGGATCGCGAGTCATGGCGGGGAACAGATTTCATACTTCGGGCCGGATGGCTTGCTGAGGCGGCACGAGTACAGAGTCGATGTGCTGGGCGGAGCACCCGGACTGAACTACGCGCATGAGTTTCGCGAGGTTGACGGAATCTTAGTACCCATGAAGCGCCGAGTGTATTCCTTCGACACGAATAAACGCAAGATACCGGATCCAGTGCTGGTCGCCATCGATATCCACGAAATCGCTTTCAGCTAGTCCGTTGTCTCCACGGTTGTTCAGGACATCCGCCAGAAATCGGTGAGATTAGTTGCGGGCCAAAACTTCCCGGAAGCCCGTTTGTGGTGGTTTCATGATTTGCGAAGGCCTGATGGGAGCTACGAGAAATGATAGGATGGCCTGCTGATCGATCCCATGATTGGACAAACGCTAGATCACTACAAAGTCCTTGCCCAGATCGGCGAAGGCGGCATGGGTGTGGTGTACCGCGCGCGGGATGAAATTTTAAACCGCGACGTGGCACTGAAGCTGCTAGCCCACGGAGCAGTCGACAAAGTTAGCCCCGGCCATCTGCTTCGCGAAGCTCAGACGGCGTCATCCCTAAGTCATCCGAATATTTGCACCATTCACCAGGTGGGAGAGACCGGCAACGACTTCTACGTGGTGATG
>Ga0073928_10005631_pt1 | contig 17381 bp, 13 predicted proteins | sample PaiPotPPA55metaG_FD_76969 | JGI IMG/M metagenome (GOLD analysis project Ga0073928, IMG submission 76969) | Iron sulfur acid spring bacterial and archeal communities from Banff, Canada, to study Microbial Dark Matter (Phase II) - Paint Pots PPA... ... | reverse complement strand
TCCCGCACCTTCATCTCCGAGGCGTTGATCACCTGCCCGTCGGGGGCGTCATTGACCGCGTCGGCGATCTCCTCCAGCACCCGATACACTTCCGAACGCATCTGCTGAACGACCTGCTCCTTGCTCATCCGCAACAACCTGTCCATGGCTCACAGCTCCTTTACCGGCATCCAACTGCCGGGTGGCCGCATTATGCCATCGCCCCGAAGTTTGGGCACGCCCCCGGCGTCCGCCCGATCGGGAGACCGGCGGCGTGGACCAGCACCGGCGGCCCGCCCGCCGTGAGGCGCTGATATCCGACAAGCGAGCGACGCCGAAGCAGGCGCGGTCCCTTCAATCGACGGTTGCTTTTCGTCATATGCGCGCCTTGCGGAAACGGTTTGAGTTTCTCGCTCGCTTCATAGCCTTCTGCGTTGCTCCTTTGGATCACACGCCTGCTGCGTCGTCCCGCTCGGGAGGCGAAGGAACCAGCGGCTCGATTTGTTCGACCAACCTTGGCACGTGGACCGTCGCAACCTGCCACATCAGCGTATCGTTGATCTCGCCGTACTCATGGGCGAGCCGATGCCGCTGTGCCATGATCGGCCGCCATGGGATTTCCGGATGGGCTGCCTTGAAGACGTCGGAGATCCCGCGGGCCGCCTCACCGATGATTTCCACCTGCCGCTCGACGCCGGAGCGGAACAGTAGGTCCGCGCAGTACTGGTCAAAGGTGCGACCGGAAACGAAGGAGTTCACCGCCCGCGCGGCCGTCAGCATGTCCAGCAGCCAGGCCGCGTCCCTGGCCGGATCGTTCCGCTCACGCGGCATAGACCACCCGATAGCTGTTCATGATCGCGTGCCGCCGGAAGGGGTTGCGGATGCGCCCCTTCTCAATGACGTCAACACGTCGGCCAAACATCTTCTCCAATTCCTCTTGAATGTCCGGCGTGTTGTCGAAGGTGAAGCCGTGATTGGGCTTGAATTTCAGCATCACGTCCACGTCACTTTCGGGTGAGAAATCATCGCGCAGGACCGACCCGAATAGCGAGAACTCTTCCACGCCGTATTTGCGGCAGAACTCCTCAATCTGCTTCATCGGAAGCTCGATCCGCGAGCTGGCGACCATCACGGCACCTCCACAATCCTCAGGCCCTCGATTCCCCGGTCCGTCACTACGGGTATGCCCGCACCGTCCGGGTCGGGCACGGTGATGACCTGGAGATATCGGCCCTCTCTCGTCTGGCGACGGCTGCCGCCCTCTGGCGCCATGCGGGCTTCTTTCGCATCAATCGGCGCAGCGCATCGGCCACAAGCTCCGAGAACGTCATCCCGTGACTGACTGCGTATTCGTCGGCGGCCAGCTCTGACCAGCGTTTGCGTTTGGTGGTCATCGTCGTCTCCTGCGCGCGCCCGGCGATGGGCCATTCCAGGGCGGCGTCTCCGCTTTGCGATTATGCGGAGTGCACGCGGCGGTGCGTGGACCTTCGCGCCGCCCGTCCGGCTGTTTTCTGATGAGGCGCGGCGGAACGGCCCTTCCGGGCGTTATGTGCCGCCAGCAGCTTATCGATCTGCGGCACCAACTCGCACGGCACGAGCATCACGGTCTGCCGCGGGTCGTTATACGCTGCCTCTGCCTCGGCAATCGCTTCATCGTCGCTTTGATTGTCGTAGTAGTCGGCGAGTTCCTGAATCTTCCTGCGGTTCCATCCGCGCGGGTACTTGTTGAGCGGCTGCTTCACTCCGCGCCGTGAAATTCGTTTACTTTTCATGACCGCTCCGTTCACTGAAGTTAGCCAGCGTTGGCACGCAGCGCCGGCGCTATCTCCAGCACGACTCGATCGAGGTCCTCTCCGAGCACGGCGGAGGCATCGAGCACCTCAATTCCCGCGAGCTTTCCGTCGGGCCCGTAGTCGACGGTGACGTCGTCGCTCAGCTCCTGGCAACGAGCCGTGCCCGGCGCCAGCGGCCGAAGCTGGATGTAAAGCGCGTCGGCTTCCGGGTCATAAGTTACTTTCATGGGAACGCTCCGTTTCGTCAGTCATGATAATAGACTTTCACGGTCAGTACGACGATCTCGGCCGCTTCGTCGGCGAAAACCGCGTCAACTACCTTGAATGCGTAGGTCCGTCCGCTGGCAGGCGAGGGCTTCCCGCAAGGCAGCCGCACCTTCGCGTGAAATCTGCCTCGTTTGGCGGCCTCCCATTTCCCTTGGCGCACTGCCTGCACCACCTCTGCCTCATCTGCACCGCGCAGAAGCATTTGCTGCCTCGCGTGGTGGGTGAATCTCACGGGTTTTGGTACGGCGCTGCTTACCACTATACCTCCGCCACCACCGTGCTGCTCGTGTCCGGCACGTCGAAACTCCTATTCACCTCAGCTCAGTTCCATCCACGCCTTGAGCAGCGGCTTCACGCCCAGCGGGGCCTGGGCACTCTTGAGGTAGGTGTTCTTGATGTGCTTCTCCACCTTGGCCCGAATTTCCGATAGCGTTGCGCGCGGCAGTCGCGTCTTCCGCGGCGTATCGGGGGCGCAGCGGATCAACGGCGCCATCTGCGTCGGTTCTTCGACAGTTTTTTCGGTCGCCAGATCGTAGAGGTACCACCTGGTTTCGCCGGCCTCCTCGGTCCATCCGGGTGCGGCTCCAACGTGGGTCGGCGGGGCAGGGAGGGCGTAGCAGAAGAAGACGCCGCGGGCGCCGGGCGTCGGGTGCGTTTTGCCGCTGAAGACCCGGCTCGGCAGGGCGCTGAGGCGCGCTTCCAGGCCGGGGTCGTCCTTCAGGAGCTTCTGGTATTCCAGGTGCATTTCCTCGATCGGCGTGGGGGTCCCTTCGTATGCCTGGGTGAAGTCCTTCAGTGCGTCGAAGTCGTCCTCGGGGCGGAGCAGCTTCTTTCCCTCGATGCCGAAAGTCTTGCTGATGCGCAGTGTCTTGTGCGAGACGCGGCTGTAGAGCTTGAGCAATCCGTCCAGTTCATCGGGCGGCAGGAAATTCCAATAGACGATCCTGCCGCGCAGGCCGGCGTGCTCGGGATGATCGGCCAGCAGCCGGGCCTCAATGTCGGGATTCATGCGGCGGTCGACGCGGCCGATCCGCTGCATCAGCCTCACCGGGTTCCAGTGAAGGTCGTAGTTAATCAGCCGGGTGGCGTCCTGGAGGTTAAGACCCTCGGAAAGGACGTCGGTGGAGATCAGGACGCGAATCTCGTCCAAGGCGTCGGCCTTCAACTGCGCCGATGAACAGTCGTTGTAGTACGGGGCGAACTGCGTGATGATGTCGCCGCGGTCTCGCTTGAGCCCGCTGTCCACCTCGTCCACGCCGTCAATCCCTGCTTCCGTGAGCTGCGCCTTGAGATAGCGCGCGGTCGCGGCGTACTCGCTGAAGATCAGGACCTTGTGCGCTGACAAAACCGGATCGGTTTTCAGGAGCTTGACGACGGCGCTGAGCTTGTCATCGTGCTTCGGCTCGAACTTCTTCAGCTCATTGAGGAAGTCCACGAGCTGATCGAGGTCGTTGTAGCACTCGTCGAGGATCGCCTCGACGTCGTATTCCTCGCGCGCCAACTCCTCGACGTCCTCCAGCATCTCGTCGGAAATCAGGTCTTCGTCTTCCTCATCGTTCCCGAACAACGTGGTCTGCCTCTGACGCACGTAATCGATCAAATCGGCGTGACGGGTTTGCCAGCGCTCGAGATTGAGTTTCTCCCGCGGGCTTTGGGCGTGCCTCTTTACCCAGGCGAGCAGCTTGACCAGCAACGTATGGCAAGATGACTCGAACGCGTGGGCGGAGCTTTCAAAGCGCTTGAGGAATTGGGTCCGAATGAGGCCGACGACCTGGCCTTGACGGCCTTTTTCCAACGGATCAATGCTGGTGTCCGGACCTTTGTAGAAGGCGAGGGGATAATAGATCGCCAGCGAGAATAGCGGCTTGTCTTTGGAGAAGGCAGCTTCGAGCTTCGTCAGCAGCTTCCCATAGGTTTTCTTGATCGAATAGTCGACCACACGCGGCGGCTCGCGGTCGGGAAACATGGCCAGGTTGCCGCCGTACTGCTGCTGGCTTTTCTTCACGTAGGCCCGGCTGCGCTGCACGACCAGCCGCTGGAACAACGCATCGTTGGCCAGGACCTGTCGCGCCTCGACCTGATTTGTTTCAACGGCCGCACTATCGTCGGCCTTCTGCGCGACGACCTTCTCCAGGGCCTTCTCCATGGTGCGGAAGTGTCCGGGCAGGGAGTGAATTCCCAGCGGCGCATCTTTGAAGTAGTCGGCCTTTTTCTGGCTGAACAGCTCGATCATGTGCTGCAAATCGATCAGCCGGTTATTCACCGGCGTGGCCGTAAGGAGGAACATCTGCTTGCCTTCGCAAATGTCGTAGAGCCTGCGATAACGCGAGGGGCGGGTGCGGGGTCCAGCACCAGTTGTACCAGGGTTTCGGAAATGGTGGGCCTCGTCGATGACGATGGCATCGGCCATTTCCTTGATGCGCTCCATTTTCTCATAGTGCTCGCCGCCGCGCTGAAGATCGCTGTGGTTGATGATCACCAGATTGCCGAAGATGCCGGAGATGTTGGGGAGATAGCGGTTCAGCGCCGCCTCCCAAACCGGCTTCCGCCCGGACTTGGGGACGATCAACGCGACACGTTTGCGGTCGTACTCCACAAGCCGCTCGATCAGCATGAGGCCGACGAACGTCTTGCCCAGCCCGACGCCGTCGCAAAGGAACGCGCCGCGATAGGTCCCGGCAATCTTGAGCAGGGCCTGGTATCCGTCCTTCTGGTACTGATCGAGCAGCGGGTAGACGTGGGACTTGCGCTGGCCTGTGCCCAGCTCCCATTCGCTGGCCGTCTGCTCGTGCCCGCGGAAGAATTCCTGCAAGCTCTTGGCGTAGACCTCGAATGGCGAATACTCGCGAACGTGACGCTCGATCGTGCGCAGGATTTGCGGCGTCACGTCCTCCGCGGCATTCCAGTGCTCTTCGTACCACTCCTGGAGGACGGTGACCGGCCGGCCGGTAATCTGGACATTCAGCTCGACATTCTCCGTCAGGCCGGGATAAGTGAGGTTCGATGAGCCGACCAGTGCGGCCGACCCGACGACTTCGAGGCGGGCATGCGTGATGTAGGCTTTGGCGTGAAATTTCTCGCGGCGGTAGACGCGGCATTTGATTTTGCCGGCGCGGATCGCGTCGGCGATATCGCCGACCCCTTCAAGGAAATCGTTCTGCCGCTTTTCCTGCTCGATGCTCTGGTCGAGGGTGGAGACGATCTGGTTCAGGCCGCGTTCGAATGCGTCGCGCGTGCGAAGGGAGACTTCATCGCCCATCAGGATGCGGACCTGATCGACCTGCTGCCATTCGCCCTTTAGGCCGAGCAGGGCACCGATCTCGAAGTAGCCGGTGGCAATGTCGATCCCGCGGGCGATCTGACACCAGTCGTGCAAATAGCGCAGCACCTTCCAGTCATTGTCGCTGTTATCGACGATGAATAATTCGCTGCCCGAGGTGCTTAGCCGGTTCGGCATTGTTCGTTCCCCGACCGCGGGGAAGATAAGGGTTGGGGGAAGATGATTCCAGTTCGGCGCAGCCCTCACCCTACCCTCTCCCGGCGGGAGAGGGTGGAGAGGCGGGCGGCACGCCGGGGGCGCTGGGTGCCTAGTTCGCCTTTGGCGGCTGTCTGGTGAGCAGGAATGCAATCAGATCGCAGAACTCGTCCTTGCTCATGGTGTTTTCCAGTCCTTCGGGCATCATCGAGATGTTCTGCTGGACGAGCCTGGCCAGTTCGGAGCGCGGCACCACGAACTGTCCGGTCGGGTCTTTCAGGACGACCTGCCTGTCCGAGTCCTCGACCAACAATCCGCTGACCGACGTGCCGTGCTTCTTTCTGGCGACGTACACGTAGTACGGCTTGCCGATTACCAGGCTCGGGTCCAGCACGTTGCTGAGGAGCAGATCGAGATTATCGCGGCCGACGCCGGTGATGTCGGGGCCGACGTTGCCGCCGCGGCCATAGATGGTGTGGCACTGGGCGCATTTGGCGTCGAACAACTTCCATCCCTTGACGGGGTCTCCGCCCCGCGACAGGAACAGCTTCTTGTATTCCGCCGCCACTCTTACCCGCTCGGGGTCGCGCTTATTACGAATTGTTCCCCATACGTCTGCCAATCGCCTGGTTAATGCTGCATCGTTCAGATCGCCGATCGCCCGGGCATGGTTTTCGTTCATGTTTTGCAACGCGATTTTTCCGTCCCCGATCGCGTCGAGCAGTGCCCTGGCCGACGCCTTCGACAGCACCATGGCGTTGATCGCCATCGGCTTGAGGTCGGTCGGCAACTGGTCGAACCGCCAGACGAGCAGGTTCGCGGCTGTCGCGTCGTCCATGGCCCCCAACGCGCTGGCCGCGTCCTGGCGGATCAGGATCGGAACGCTGTTGTCGTAAACCAGGGCCGCGAAGACATCGGCATTCCGCGGGTCCTTGAGCCTGGCCAGGGCCCGCAGGAACTCGGCGCGGATGGTGATGTCGGCGTTCGGATCGGCGATCGTCTGGCGAGCGGTTTTCACCGCCGCCGGGTCGCTCCACCACAGCCCGATCATCGTCGCGGGGATGCGCGCGCCGTACTTGCCGGCCGCGATCGCATCGATTTGCCGGCGCATCGCCTGGTCAAAGCGCCTGGCGGCGTCCTGCGGTCCAATTCCCTCGAAGTTGAATGCGTCCACGACGCCTTGGAGCGCGTTGCGGACCCGCCGCTCGTCGTTGCCGTCGTCCAGCCTCGACGCGTATCGGTCGAGTGTCCTGGAGAGATCGGTGACGACCTGCTCCGGTGAGCGGTGCAGTGCGTTCACCGCATCGCGAACCCAGCGCGCGGTCGTGTCGCCAAAAGCGTTTTGAATCTCCTGGTCCTTCTCGATTGCGTCGAGGATCTCGCTGCCGCGGCCAGCCAGCAGTGGGCGGATGTTGTTATAGATGATCGTCGGGATCAGCGGATCCCTGGCGTTCTGGGGGTTCCGGAGCATCGCCAGCAGCACCGGCCACGGATCCGGGCTTTGCAATCGGCCGGCGGCCACCGCCACCTGCACCCGCACGTCCGGCGAGGGATCGCGCGCCAGCTCCAGCAGCCTCTCATACACCGGCCGCGAAACCGTCTGCATCTCTCCGATCGCGCGCACGCCCCAGTTTCGCGTCGGCGCGTCCTCGCTGGCCAAGACCTTCAGATGAAATGCCGGGTCCATCGCGTGCTGGCTGACCAACAGCCATAGCGCGTGCATATGGGCCGGCGTCGGGTCGGACGTGTCCAGCGCCATCTTCTGAAGCTGCGGCGCCATGGAAGGGTCGAACTTTTCGTCGAGCACTCGCTGTGCCTGCCGCCGCCACCAGACGTTGGGATGGCCCAGCAGCTTGATAAGCTCCTGCCGGGACGTTTTCTGAAGATCGAACGCCGGTACGTGAGGCGGATCGCCGTAGCTGATGCGATAGATGCGGCCCTTGGACCGGTCCACGCCTTGAGGGTCGCGCCCGGCGTCCTGATAACAGTGGTAGCGGTCGTACCAGTCGATGATGTACAGACACCCGTCGGGCCCGATCTTCTGCGACACGGGCATGAACCACGCGTCGTTGGCCTGGATGAAGTCCGGCGCGTCGTGCTGCACGTATGTGGAGCCGTTGCGGGTGAGCGCGTCGCGGTTGATCGCGCTGCCGTGCAGGTTTCCCATGAACAGGGCACCGCGGTACTGGGGCGGGAACTGGTCGGCGTCGTAGAGGCACAGCCCCGCGTAGGCGGCGGCCTGGTGCCGCTCGGTCGTGATAGATGGTAGCCAATGCGTCATTGGCGGATAAGGCCCGCCCTGCCGCAGGTAATATCCGCTCTGCGTGACATGGAACAGGTGGTCAATGACGCAGCAGGAGATGAACCAGTCGCCCTGCCGGTTATAATCAAGTCCCCACGGGTTGCTTGTGCCCTGGGCGAACAGTTCGAACTTGTGCGTCCTGGGGTGCCATCGCCAGATCGCACAGGTGAAGTCAAATACCCTGCCGTCGTTTTCGACTTTGGCGTCGTTGAAGACGCCGTTCATTCCGTATAGCCAGCCGTCAGGGCCCCATGTAAGGCTGTTGGGAAGCTCGTGGCGGTCGTGCCGGCCGAACCCCGTGAGGATAACGGTTTGCGTGTCCGGCTTGCCTGCGTCCCTGGTGTCCTCGAGAAACAGCACGTCTGGTGAGTTGGTGACATAGACGCCGCCGTTTCCGATCACGATGCCGCACGGGATATTCAGCCCGTCCTTGTAGATGGTCACTTTGTCAAAGTGCCCGTCGTGCCCGGTGGATTCGAGGACCTTGACGCGATCCTGCCCCGGCCCCGCCGACTCGCGCGGGTACTCGATCGATTCGGTGACCCAGATCCTCCCCTGGTCGTCGAAGGTGAATGACGTCGGGTTGACGATGTCGGGCTCCGCTGCCACCAGCGTCACCTTGAACCCGGGCGGGAGCTGCATCCGCGCCATCGCCTCCCGCGGCGTCAGCGCCGGCCCCGGCTCCCGCGTCTGGCCCCACGGCACCTGAGCGTTTCTCGCATCCGTCGCCCCGCACACCGCCGCCGTCGAGCACATTCCCGATAACAGCAGCACAAGTATTCTTGCGCGCATAGTCCCTCTCTTGTGGCCCGCCGTCGTCCGCAACGATGTATCCGTTCGCGGCCGGGTTCACAAGAACGCCGGGTGGGGAGAGAGCGTAGCACGGCCGAGTCGGCCGTGCTACGCTCCAGCCCGCCACGAACGAGCGCCACACCCGCGCGCGATCGTCCTCGCGGAACCAAACCAAAAGAGGAGGCCCGTTGCCGGGCCTCCTCGGTCGTTCTCGAATGGCGTGATTGCGGATCAGTACCGCTTGCGGCCTCCGCCCCCGCCGCCGCCCCCCCCGCGGCCTCCGCCGCCCCCGTAGCCGCCGCCACCACCGCCTCCGCGGCCACCGCCGAAACCACCCCCGCCGCCGCGGGGCCGGTCCTCACGAGGCTTGGCCTCGTTGACGGTCAGCGCTCGCCCGTCGTGCTCCTGGCCGTTGAGCGCGGCGATGGCCTTCTGGGCCTCCTCCTGGCTGCTCATCTCCACAAACCCAAATCCCTTGCTACGACCGGTGTCGCGATCGGCGATCACCTCCGCGCTTTGCACGGTGCCGTGCTGCGCGAACAACTGCTCGAGGTCCGAGCCCGTCGTGTTGTAGCTCAGATTTCCCACATACAACTTGTTGCCCATGTTAGCTCCTATCGCTTTGGGCCTCGACGAACCCGCCTTTTACTTTCCGGGTTCGACTCTGAAAGGGGCCGACGCTTCGGCCCGAAAGGAAAGGTAGGAGAGAGACAGAGGCAGGCGGCGCGGACTTCGAGGTTGTGACACAGCCTCTAGCTACAGACCCACGTCCCGAGAGACTCGCTCTACAGACTTACCTTGGCCGCTACCCTACCCGGCGGCCCACCGTTCGTCCAGCGCCAACCGTCACCTCTCTTTTTTCGGTGCCGCTGTCCTGTCTTGGCAAGGGCGGTTTTTTGGCGGGCACTGCCCGCCGATGCTGACGCCAAAAAATGATGGCGGCGCCGGCGGCATCCCCTTTTGGCCTAGTTGTCAGTGGGACCGATCCGATCGGCGATATAGCCCGCGGGCGCGAATGTACTCCGAGACGGCCGATGGGGTGAGGTACGCGATCGAGAGGCCTGCCGCCACCCGGCGACGGATGTCGCTGGCGCGAATGTCGATCAGCGGGACCTCCACCACCTTGTTCTCCAGTGCTCGAAACTCTCCCGGCACCGTTTGCCAATCCAGTTTCCACCCCGGCCGCGCCATTACGATCAACTCAACCTCGCGGACCAGCTCGGCTGGCTGGTGCCAATATGGCAGGTAAAGAAGCATGTCGGCCCCGATCAACCAGTGCGTTTTGCCCCACCCGCGACGGGCCAGCTCGTGGGCGGTGTCGAGGGTGTAGCTCGGGCCGGGCCGGTCCAACTCGATCTCGTCAACCGCGAACAGCGGGGATTCGGATATTGCCAGCCGGCACATTTCCAGTCGGTCTTCCGCCGGGGCAAGATCCGTCGCGCCGGGCTTATGAGGCGGCTGGCCGGTCGGGATCAGCACCACCCGGTCAAAGCCCTTGGCTTCCGCGACGGCCCGGGCGCAGATGAGGTGCCCGTGATGAATCGGGTTGAAGGCGCCGCCGAAACAGAGCACTGGCATTTGGTAATCTTCCTCACGATTCAACGACTAACCCGCCGAATCGAAATGGTACTGATTTTGCAACCGGAAGCGCCTTTTCCTGCTTCCGACGGGGGAGGCGCGAAAACTGTCCAGTTCGCCAGAGGCGAGCGAAAGATTTATAAGGTGAGCGCAAGCCGCTTTATTTGTTATACTTGTGAGATGAACCCCGGTGATTTTTCTGCGTAACACTTTAGTTATTCGCGCAGGGACGTAGAATAAATCGCCCGTCCAAACAGTTGTTTGGATGCTAGAAAGTGAGGTGGCCGATGGCCACTGCAGTCGCAAAGTCCATCGCACGGCCGATTCCGCGGGTCATTCGACAGAAAGTCGAGGGCCTGATCGGAGAATCGTATGCCTTCATGGACAGCCCGGTCTTCCGGCGCAAGAGAATTGAAGAGGAGCTGTTCGACTTTGAGCATGAGCCGCAGCTCCCGCTGGTCAGTTGGTACCAGCCGACTCGCGACGAGGCGGTTGACCAGACCATCGCCGCTGCGCCTCAGCTTATGAAGGCGGGCGAAGAGCGGGTGATGTTCCTGCGCTTCAACTACTCGAAGCTGCGGCTGAGCAAGCTCCAGCGGCTGATCAAGAAGAGTGGCCTGACCCGCAAACGGGCCGACGAGTTTCTCTTCTGGCACCGCCGGTTCGAGCACTTCCGCGAGTACCTCGTCCGCACCAACCTGGCGCTGGTGCTGGCAATGGCCAAGCGCACCCGGCTGGGCGACGTGGATTTCGCGGAGATCGTCAGCGAAGGGAACATGGCCCTGATCCGCGCGGTTGACAAGTTCAACGTGGATCGTGGCTTCAAGTTCTCGACCTATGCCTGCCGGGCGATCCTCAAGGCCTTCAGCCGCACGGCCCTCAAGGCGTCGCGGCACCGCACTCGCTTTCCGGTGGAATTCGAGCCGGAGATGGAAAAGAGCGACTGGACCGATCGCCGCCGCGACGCGGTCGAGGAGGATTGCATCGACGAGTTGAAAGCCATCGTCGACCGCAACCTGGCCGACTTGTCGCAGGTTGAGGTTACGGTCATCCGCCGCCGCTTCAACTGGAAGCAGGACGAGGAGAGTCCACTGACCCTCGAAGAGGTCGGCCAGATCATCGGCGTGACCAAGGAGCGGGTCCGCCAGATCCAGAACAAGGCCCTGGCCAAGATCCGGGCGGTCCTGGAGGACGGCGTGCTCCGCACCAAGAGCCACCCGCCTCGTGAATCGGCGGATTGAGTCTGCCTGAGATCGTTTGACCACAATCTTCCGCCGGAGGCGCACCAGCGCCTCCGGCGGATTTTCGTTGATGAAATGTCTGCGCGCGAGGGAAAGATGATCTCGCCGCGCACATCGAGTGCGCTCCGGCCCGGAAGCAACTCCAATCGCGCGGCAACGGCTCACTTGGTACGTTCGTGCCGCTCGCGCAGGTCCGGCAAATCAACGTCGACCTGCAATCCGGGCCGCAGGCCGGCTAGGGGTTTGACCACGATTCCCTTCACCTTGACGTACTGTGACGATGGATCGACCTCCGGAGACACGAACGTGAGCTTGATATCGAAAACGTCGTCGTCATTGGCGAAGCACCGAACCACCTCGCCTGCGGCTAGCAGCGAGTACCATCCGGATGGAGCGTCGAACTGCACACCGAGGTTGCTCGTGTCGATGATCGTGCCGAGCGTGGCGCCGGCTGAAACAACCTGCCCCTCGACAGCCGGGCAATCGGTGACGACACCGGAGACCGGCGCGGTGATCCGCGTCTGGGCAACGTGGTGCTCCAACACGCGAAGTTTGGCCTTCTGAATTTCGACCTGAGCCACGGATACCTTAGCTTCTGACGGGCTGATCGCATTCCTCTTCAACAGTTCCAGCTTGCGCGCCAATTCTGCTTCGTCCAGTCCCAGACGGGCCTTCTCTGCGTCCAACTCCGCTTGTTCACCGGCGCTGTCCAACTGAATCAGCAGCTCGCCCTGCGAGACGTGGTCGCCTTCCTTGCACAAGACTCGCCTCACTAAGCCGGCAGTGGGCGGCTGGAGAAATGCCGTAGGGCAGGTTATGCGGCCGAGCTGCATCCCTCTGTTGACGTTCTTGCGGAAGTACTCCCGAAGAGCGGCTTGATCCATGGGCTGCGTCGCGGGGACGTCGCGAGAGGCCGGCACGCTCACGGCCGGACGGCCGCCGCCGCCTCTTCTGTCCTCATCCGAGGACGACTGTTGCGCGACCAATCGCCATGGTACCAATCCCACCGTGCCGCAGAACGCGAGGACTGCCGCCACAATGACGCGGCGGCGGGAAGACCACTCGGTAAAATATCGCATGGCTCGCAATCTCCTTTCTATTGCATATCGGGACCCGGCGGCGCCGACGGCCAGCAGCGGCGCGGGACGGCGGCACGAGGCCGAGGCCATGTCCAACAGCAGCCGGCCGTATGACGCCGGGGCCGCGCGCGTGGCTTGGAGGCACGCCTGGTCGCAGGCGCTTTCGGTGCAGACGTTCCACTCGCGCTCGGCCAGCCACACCATCGGGTGGAACCAGAACAGAACTCGGGCCGCCGCCGGCAGCAGCGCCCAGAGAGTGTCGCGCCGGCGAAAGTGGGCCAGCTCGTGAGCAAGCATCAGAGACAAGCCCGAATCGATGCGCTCAGGAATGACCACCGCCGGTCGAACCACGCCGATCAACAACGGCCCCACGATCTCGCCGCGCAGCAGTTTGGGTGGATGGCTCAGTCCCATGTCTCGCGAGATGCGGAGATATCGACTGAGCACGTCCGGGTCCGAAACCGGCTGACTCGCGGCGCGCAATCGCCGGGTGGCGCGCCATTTCTTTCCCAGCCGCGCAATGCCGAGCAGCGCACCCGCGACCCAGGCCGCAAGCAATGCGGCGCGCCAGACAGGCGGCCGATTGATGGCGGCCGGCGCGATCACCCGTGCGGACGAGGCCACAAGCGGCCCCGGGACCGTCGCGGGACGGGCTGGATCGAGCGAATGCTCCGTCGGTCCTCGGCTCGACGGAACTGCTGCGGTCACGATCTCCGATCGCGCGTGTGAAAGTGGGACCGTCGCTTCGTGCAAGACCCGCAACGTCACAGGCGCCACCCAAAACAGGGCCAGAAGCAGCTTCAAATAAGCGAGTCGCCAGCCCCACGTCTTGGCCGCCGGCGGAAGGCGGCGGAGGAGCCGCGTCACCGCGTATGCCGCCAGCAGCGCCAGTCCGCCTTGCGAGCAGGCCCGGAGCATGACCGGCGCCCACGCCGCCGCCCGGCCGTCGATCGTTCGCAGCGCGTCCATCATCGCTTGGTGCTCTCGTGCCTGGGTTCGAGTTGCCCGATCAGCTTTTTCAGCTCGGCCACGTCGCGCTCGCTCAGTTGCGCGTCCTCGACCAGGTACGCGACAAATGGCGACAACGACCCGCCCAGCGCCCGCTCGACGAAGTCGCGCACGAGTCCGCGGAGCAGCTCCCCCTTGCCGACGCGCGGCGCGTATTGATACACGCCGTCGGCTTTGCGGCGGGTGAGATATCCCTTGCGGACCAGTCTGGCCATCACGTTCAAAGTGGTCGTGCGGACGTGCCCCTTGGCCCGGGAGAAGTGCTCGGCCACCTCCCGCACGGTCACAGGGTGATGGTCCTGCACATAGGTCAGCAGCTCCAGCTCCGCCTGTCCGATCCCTCGTCGCACCGCGCCTCCTGTGACGACTTTTGTCGTCAATCTAGCACGGACGACAATTGTCGTCAACGGGGCCGGGGGAATTCTGTTGTAGCGCCTCCATTGTGGCACGCGAGGGATCCAATCGCTTACGCGTGATGGCGCGTGGGCGCCCGGCGGATCTTGATGAACCTGCCCGACAAGTTGAACGCGTATGGCGTGCCCTTGGTGCCGGCCAGGTCGAAACGCAGGTAGAACCGGCCCGCCGCCAGCGTCGCGGCGATCGAGCCTGACCGGCGCCGACGACTTTCGAACGCCTTGATCACGTTTCCGTTGGCGTCCAGCAGCTCCAGCGTCGTGCGGTCCTTGAGGCCGCGCAGGTTGATTGTCACCTTGGCGGGAGCGCCGAGGTCAAAGGAGTACCAGAACTCGTTGTTACTGGGATCCAGCGCGCCCGCCAGGTTCCACCGGCTGCCGGCAAACGTGCCCAGCGACACGGCCATCTGCATCGTCGCACCCGGCTTCATGTTCACCGCGACGGTGTTGCTGTATCCGGAGAAGAGCCCGGCGTTCTCGGCGCGGACCCGGTAGATGTATCCGGGCCCGGCGACAACCGTGCGGTCGGTGTAGCCGGTGCCGGTAACACTGGCTGCGATTTCGGACCAAACGTTGGTGGCCGCGTCGAACCGCTCGACGTGATATCGGCTCACGTTCCCGGTCGAGGCGGACCAGCTCAGGCCCACGGCGTTGGGCGCCACGGAGGTGACGGCAAGCCCGGTCGGGGCCGAGGGGACGGCCGGGGCCGGCGTGGTCGCCTGGGACAGGCTGCTGTACGGTGACAGGCCCGAGCCGTTTTCCGCTCGGATGCGATAGATGTAGGTGGTCCCGCCCAGGACCCCGTTGTCGATGAACCGGCCGCCGACGATATTGGCGGCGATCTCCACGAAATTGCCGCCGCCCAGCGGCTCGCGCTCGATCCGGTACGACCAGCCGCCCGCGGCCGGCGTCCAGTCGAGCTGCACCTGACCGGCCGAGAGTGCGGCCGCGGTCAGGTTCCCTGGGGCCGGAGGCGGGGCCAGAATCGAGGCGGTGGCCCCAATCGACTCGCCGTTAGAGTCCACCGCCGTCACCTTATACCAGCTCGTTTGCCCGGCCGCGGCGGAGGCGTCGAGGAAGCTCGTGCCCGAGAGTGGCGAACTGTTGAGCTGCACGTACTGCCCCGTCGCCGACGTGCTGCGGTAGATGTTGTACCCGACCAGCGAGGGGTCGGTCATCGGCGGGGCCCACTGGACCGTGATGCCCGCGTCGCCCGCCGTCGCCTGCACGTCAGTGGGGCTGGGGGCGCGGTTTGCCGGGCGGATGTTACTGATCAGGTAGACCAGGTCCTGAAAATCATAGTTCTCGAAGGTCGTGCTCCCATAGTCGAGGGCGGCGATGAACTCATCGGGGATTACGCTGCCGCTGCGGTCGCGGAGCGGATAGAAGCGGACGTGGTGCCCGGCCCCGCCGCCGATGGTATTCATCGAATCTTCGCTGTAGTTCCCGTCCAGGTCCCAGCCGAACGTCCCCGGGATGTTGAGACTGGCTGTAGATGGGCCGCCGTTGTTCGAATGTGGGAATAGCGTCTGCCCGTTGTACTTATCATTGGTGATGAGCCACGTCGCAAACGGGTTGCCGGGACTGAAATAGCCGAAGCGCGGGGTGGTGGGCGTCGGGGGAGTGGTGGTGGTGTCAAACTGGTTGTGCCAGCCGTCGAGCTGGATCACGTTGATCGGGACGGTCAGATCGGCCTGCTGCCAGTACGCGCTGACGACCTCCTCGCCATAGTAGACCGGCGCGTTCGCCGGCTCGATGTAGTTGGGCCGCTGGTCGTTGGAGATGACCGTCTGATATCCGCCGAGGAGATTGACGATGGTCTGAAGGCCCGGCTCGTTCTCGTTCTCCGTCTGGGCCTGCCAGTAGCCGGCGAGCTGGATAACCTTGCCGGGATTGATCGGATCGTTACTGGTGATGGTGAGCGTGGCATTCCAGACGCCGCCTGCCTGCAGGACCGGCAGGCCGTTTACGGTTTGCGTGTCGTTGGTTTCGTTGTACGGCTCGCTGGGCGGAGGCTGGTTGGCCACGAACCGCACGTTCACGTCCAGGCTCGCGCCCGGCGCAACCGTGACCGGGAAGTGGGCGATGCTGTCCTGGAAGAAGAACGGGTTGGAGGAGCTGAGCCCGTAGATGATCAGCGGCTTGTCGCCGCTGTTCAGGATCCGCACCGTCGCGTTGTCATGGACGACGTCAGCCACTTTCGGATTGGGGACCTGGATGCGACTGAAGATCAATCGGTCGCTGAACGGCGCGCCGTCCAGGTTCTCCAGCCCCAGCACCGGCGACCCAACCGCGTCCGGCGCGGGCCGCACATTGCGAATGATCCCCACGAAGTTGACGAAGCTGTTGTACTGCGGATTGTTGAAGTCTTCGGCGGCAACCACGTACGCATTGGGCACGACCGATTTATCCGGGTTCTCCAGCGGGAAGAAGCGGAACTTGCGCGGATACGTGGGGTCCAACGTATTGAACGTATCCTCGCTGTAATGGATGTCGGGCTGGCCGTTCGGCGTCGAGATGCCGGGGTAGACGCCATAGAGGCTGAACGGGGCATAGCCCGGGTCGAAGCTGGTGGCGCCCTGCGGGTTCGGATTGACGGTCTGGGCGTCGCCCTGATTGAGGTAGAACAGCTCCGTGCGGTCGTTGGGGCTGCCCGACGTGTAATAGCCCAGCCGCAGCGCCGGCTGGCTGGACGCATCAAAGCTGGCCAGTGGGGTGATCGTGACCGGTCCCGACCCGGCCTTCACCAGCCGTTGCATCGGCACTTCCTGGCTGGAGGGGTCGGGGACTTCAGGATACGCGGGATTCGCCTCGTTCACGTCGTTGGGGCCGGCGCCGACGATCGTCGGAATGTCGTAGGCGCGCAGGACGCGAACGAGCGACGGCTCATTGGTCCCGAATTGCCCCGGCGTTCCGATGCCGTGCAATTGCACGCTGAGCATCCCCGCGTTCGACTGAACCTTCAGCAACGCCGCGTGGATCACCGAGCTGCTGGCGGTAAACGTGATGCTCAGATTGAACGACTGCCCCGGCCCCAGGCTCGCTGGGATGCTCGAGGCGTTGGTGATGGTGAACGCCGCGGCATCCGGCGTGGCGTCCATGGCGCTGGCATCGCCGACGATGTTCACGGCGCCGATCGTCAGCGGGATGTTGCCCGTATTGGTAACGGTAAGCGTCTGGGGCGCCGTAGGCCCGCCGCCGTGCTGAGTGTCGGCGGCGTTGAAAACCAACAGCGGCTGGCTGGCCGCCACCGCGGCGTGCGGCGCAATGGGCCGCAGCAGCGTCAGCTTCTGCGCACCCACTTCCGACACGTAGACGTTTCCGTTGGCCGGGTCTTCCGCCAGCGACAGCGGGTTCTGAAGGAAATCGAACCCGGTGATGCCGCGCTGGCCGGTGATCGTTCCGTCGGCGTTACGGGTGAGGGCGATGATGTCGTTGCCTTGGCCGTATTCGG
>Ga0073928_10005630_pt1 | contig 17387 bp, 15 predicted proteins | sample PaiPotPPA55metaG_FD_76969 | JGI IMG/M metagenome (GOLD analysis project Ga0073928, IMG submission 76969) | Iron sulfur acid spring bacterial and archeal communities from Banff, Canada, to study Microbial Dark Matter (Phase II) - Paint Pots PPA... ... | reverse complement strand
GATTCCGCTCCGACAGCACCTTCGTGATCGCCGCCGTCAACGTCGTCTTCCCATGATCAATATGACCAATCGTCCCAATGTTCAGATGCGGCTTCGTCCGCTCAAACTTCGCCTTCCCCATGGGAGTGTTGGTCCTTTCTTGACGGTCTGGCCGGCCGGTCCGCGCTACTCGCCTCGCACCCGAGCGATGATCTCGGTCGCGATCGACTCGGGGACCGGCTGATAGGAGTCGAACTGCATCGTGTGGGTCGCGCGCCCCTGGGTGCGCGAGCGCAGGTCGGTAGCGTACCCGAACATCTCCGCGAGCGGCACGTGCGATCGCACGACCTGGGTCGTCCCGCGCTGCTCCATGCCCTCGACCTTGCCCCGGCGCGAGGACAGGTCGCCGATGACGTCGCCCATGTAGTCCTCGGGGGTGACGACCTCGACCTGCATGATCGGCTCGAGCAGCACCGGCTTGGCCCGCTTGGCCGCCTTCTTGAACGCCAGCGAGCCCGCGATCTTGAACGCCATCTCGCTCGAGTCGACGTCGTGGGACGACCCGGTGAGCAGGATGGCCCGGGTGTCGACGAGCGGGTAGCCGGCGAGGACGCCACCCTCCATCGCCTCCTGGATGCCGGCGTCGACGGCCCCGATGTACTCGCGGGGGATGTCGCCGCCGGTGACCTTGTCGACGAACTCGTAGCCGCCGCCGGGCCCGGTGGGCTCGAGGCTGATCACGACGTGGCCGTACTGGCCCCGGCCGCCGGTCTGGCGGATGTAGCGCTCCTCGACCGACTCGATCGGGACGGTGATCGTCTCCCGGTAGGCGACCTGGGGCTTGCCGACGTTGGCCGCGACCGAGAACTCGCGGGTCATGCGGTCGACGAGCACGTCGAGGTGCAGCTCGCCCATGCCGGAGATGATCGTCTGGCCGGTGTCCTCGTCGGTGCGGACCTGGAACGTGGGGTCCTCCTCCGACAGCGCGCCGAGCGCCTTGCCGAGCTTGTCCTGGTCGGCCTTGGTCTTGGGCTCGATCGCGACTGCGATGACCGGCGCCGGGAACTCCATCCGCTCGAGGACGATCGGGTGGCTGGGGTCGCAGAGCGTGTCGCCGGTGGTCGTGTTCTTCAGCCCGACCGCGGCGACGATGTCCCCGGAGAAGACGCCGGTCTTGTCCTCCCGGTGGTTGGCGTGCATCTGGAGGATGCGGCCGATGCGCTCCTTGCGGTCCTTCGTCGCGTTCAGCACCTGGCTGCCGGCCGCCAGCTTCCCGGAGTAGACGCGGAAGTAGGTGAGCTTCCCGACGTAGGGGTCGCTCATGATCTTGAACGCCAGGGCGGCGAAGGGCGCCTCGTCGTCGGGCGGCCGCTCGGCCGGCTCGCCGGCCTTCAGGTCGACGCCCTGGATGGGCGGGACGTCGACCGGGCTCGGGAGGTAGTCCACGACCGCGTCGAGGAGCGGCTGGACGGCCTTGTTCTTGAACGCGGAGCCGCAGAGCACGGGGACGACCTGGCCCGAGACGGTGGCGGCCCGGATGGCCCGGCGCAGGTCCTCGGCCGTGATGTCCTGCTCGTTCACGTACTTCTCGAGCACGGTCTCGTCGAACTGGCTCACGATGTCGATGAGCTCGTGGCGCCAGTGCTCGGCGTCGGCCTTCAGGGCGGGCGGGATCTCGGCGGTGTCGAACGTCTCGCCGATCCCGTCGTCCCAGAGCAGCGCCTGCATCGAGAGGAGGTCGACGACGCCCTGGAACTCGCTCTCGGCGCCCACCGGCAGCTGCACGAGGGCGACGGTGGCCTCGAGGCGGTCGCGCATCATGTCGACGCAGCGGAAGAAGTCGGCGCCGACCCGGTCCATCTTGTTGACGAAGCACATGCGCGGCACGTTGTACTTGTTGGCCTGCCGCCAGACGGTCTCGGTCTGGGGCTCGACGCCGGCGACGGCGTCGAAGACCGCCACCGCGCCGTCGAGGACGCGCAGCGACCGCTCCACCTCGACGGTGAAGTCGACGTGGCCGGGCGTGTCGATGAGGTTGATCCAGGTGTCGCGCCACTTGCAGGTGGTGGCGGCGCTGGTGATGGTGATGCCCCGCTCCTGCTCCTGGACCATCCAGTCCATGGCCGCGGTGCCCTGGTGGACCTCGCCGATCTTGTAGGTGCGGCCGGTGTAGTAGAGGATGCGCTCGGTCGTCGTCGTCTTGCCGGCGTCGATGTGGGCCATGATTCCGATGTTGCGGACGCGCGCGAGGGGAACCTCCCGGATCACCGGGCCGCCCTTCGCCTTGACGTCCTTCTCTGCAACTGCCATGACTTCGCGCTTTCCTTGTCTTCCCCCGGGTCGTCCCTGGTCGGTGGCGCCGGATCCCCGGTCCGCCGGCGCTCGCGGGGCGGCGGCGGGTGAACGGCCGCGACCGCCCTCACTGGATGGCGGTCGGTGCCGCCGGCGGGGCCGCCGGCGGTTAGAAGTGGTCCACGGCACTCACCACCGGTAGTGGGCGAACGCCTTGTTCGACTCGGCCATCTTCTGCAAGTCGTCCTTGCGCTTGATGGCAGCTCCCAGCCCGTTGCTGGCGTCGAGCAGCTCGGCCGCCAGCCGCTGGGCGACCGTCTTCTCGCGGCGCTGCCGCGCGTAGCCGACGATCCAGCGGATGGCGAGCGTCGTGGCCCGCCGGGGTCGCACCTCGACCGGCACCTGGTAGGTGGCGCCGCCGACCCGGCGGCTCTTCACCTCGAGGACGGGCCGGACGTTCTCGACTGCCCGCTTCAGGGTCGGGACCGGGTCGCCGCCGGTCTTCTGCTCGATGTCGGTGAGCGCGGTGTACACGACCCGCTCCGCGAGCGAGCGCTTCCCGCGCTGCAGGACCTTGTTCACGAGCTGGCTGACCACGACCGACCGGTACACCGGGTCGGGCTGCAGCTCGCGCCGGGGCGCCGGGCCCTTGCGCGGCATCTCAGCCCTCCCGCTTCGCGCCGTAGCGGCTGCGGGCCTGCCGGCGGCCGACGACCGCGCTGGCGTCGAGCGCGCCGCGGATGACCTTGTAGCGGACACCGGGGAGGTCCTTCACACGGCCGCCGCGGATGAGCACGATCGAGTGCTCCTGGAGGTTGTGCCCGACCCCGGGGATGTAGGCGGTGACCTCGATTCCCGACGTGAGTCGGACCCGGGCCACCTTGCGGAGCGCCGAGTTCGGCTTCTTCGGGGTGGCCGTGTACACGCGCGTGCAAACGCCCCGCCGCTGCGGGGAGCCCTTCAGGGCCGGGGTCTTCGACTTGTCGCGCTTGGTCCCTCGGCTCTTGCGGACCAGCTGCTGGATGGTGGGCACGGCACGCCTTCTTGCGCGTCGGAACGTTCGGATCGAGTGCGGACGGACCGGCCCGGCGCCGCGCGGCAGAGCGGCCCCGAACCGAAATCCATGTTAGCGGACCTCCGGACGGGCCCGGCGGCCGCTTCGCCTCACTCCTCGGTGCCGGTCCCCTCGAGCGGGGCGTCGGGCACCGGGGCGTCGGGCACCGGGGCGAGCGCCGGCACGACCGGCTCGGCCTCGACCTCGGGTCCGGCGGTCGAGCTGGCCAGCCACTCGGCCAGGTCCACGTCCTCGGCGTCGGTCGAGTAGAAGGGCAGCGGCTCGTAGTCCGGGGCCTCGGTCGCGATCTCGTTGTACTCGGGCATGCCGGTCCCGGCCGGGATCAGCTTGCCGATGATCACGTTCTCCTTCAGCCCGAACAGGCCGTCGACCTTGCCCTCGATGGCGGCCTCGGTGAGCACCCGGGTGGTCTCCTGGAACGACGCCGCCGACAGCCACGAGTCGGTGGCGAGCGACGCCTTGGTGATCCCCATGAGCTCGGGCCGGCCCTCGGCCGGCTGCTTGCCGCTCTCGACCAGCTGGCGGTTGGTCTCCGCGTAGTAGCGGGCGTCCACCTTCTCCCCGGGCAGGAACGGCGAGTCGCCGGGCTCGGACACCGCGACCCGGCGCAGCATCTGGCGGACGATCACCTCGACGTGCTTGTCGTGGATCGATACGCCCTGCTCCCGGTAGACCTTCTGCACCTCCTCGCTGAGGTACTGCTGGGTCTCGCGGATGCCCTTCACCTCGAGGAGCTTCTTGGGGTCGAGCGGCGTCTGCTCGTCACCGACCAGGCGGGACCCGGCGGTCACCTCCTGGCCCTCGCGCACCGCCAGCTGGGCCCGACGGGACACGACGTGCTCCTCCTCGGTGCCGTCGTCGCCGACGACGAGGAGGACCCGCTCGCCCTTCTCGTTCTCGCCCAGCCGCACGACGCCGGAGGACTCGGCGAGCGTCGCCGCGCCCTTCGGGGTGCGGGCCTCGAACAGCTCGACCACGCGGGGAAGGCCGTGGGTGATGTCCTCACCTGCGACGCCACCGGTGTGGAAGGTCCGCATCGTGAGCTGGGTGCCGGGCTCGCCGATCGACTGGGCGGCGATGATCCCGATCGCCTCCCCGAGGTCGACCATCTTCCCGGTCGCGAGCATCGTCCCGTAGCAGTGGGAGCAGACCCCGCCGATCGAGTCGCAGGTGAGCACCGAGCGGACCCGGACCCGGGTGACGCCGGAGTCGGCCGCCAGCTGGGCCAGCTCCTCCTCGCGGATCTCGGTGTTGCGGGCCAGCGTGCCGTCGGCCAGCTTCACGTCCTCGGCCAGGCACCGGCCGAGCAGCTCGGTCTCGAGCTCGCGGCGGGGCCGGCCGTCGGCCTCGGTGGTGACCTGCTCCACCCAGATGGCGCGCTGGGTGTCGCAGTCGTCCTCGCGGACGATCAGCTCCTGGGCCACGTCGACGAGCCGGCGGGTCAGGTAGCCGGAGTCGGCGGTGCGCAGCGCGGTGTCGGCGAGGCCCTTGCGGGCGCCGTGGGTGGAGATGAAGTACTCGAGGACCGACAGCCCCTCCCGGAAGTTCGACTTGATGGGGCGGGGGATGATCTCGCCGCGGGGGTTCGCGACGAGGCCGCGCATGCCGGCGATCTGGCGGACCTGCATGACGTTCCCGCGGGCGCCGGAGCCGACCATCATGTCGACCGGGTTGAACTTCTCGGCCGACAGCTCGGCCTCCATCGCCCGCCGCACCTCGTCGGTGGCCTCGGTCCAGATCTCCACTTCCTTCTGGCGCCGCTCGTCGTCGGTGAGGATGCCGCGGTCGTACTGCTGCTCGACCTTCTCGGCCTCGCCCTCGAAGCGCTCGAGGAGCGCCGCCTTCGCGGTCGGCGTCTTCACGTCGGCGATCGAGATCGTGAGCCCGGCCCGGGTCGCGAACTCGAAGCCGAGGTCCTTCAGGTTGTCGAGCGTTCGCCCGACCTCGGCCCGCGAGTAGCGGTCGACGACCTCGCCGAGGATCTCGGTGAGGTCACGCTTCTTCAGCGCCCGGTCCACGAACGGGAAGTCGGGCGGCAGGGCGTCGTTCAGCAGCAGCCGGCCCAGCGTCGTCTCGACGAGGACGGCGCCGTCGCCGTTCGAGCCGAACCGGCGCAGCACGATCGAGGTCGGGTTGCGCTTCTCGTCCCGGTCCGGGAACCGGTCCTCCGGGAACTTGGCGGCCGGCATCCGCACCTTGATGGGCGCGTGCAGCGACAGGCTGTCGGCGCCGTCGGGGGCCGGGGACCCCGGCAGGAGCCGCTGGTCGTAGGCGAGCACCGCCTCGTCGAGGCTGGCGAACACCCGGCCCTGCCCCGCACCGTCCTCGACGACCTCGCTCAGGTAGTAGGCGCCGATGATCATGTCCTGGCTCGGGACCGCGATAGGGCGGCCGTGGGCCGGCGACAGGATGTTGTGGGCCGAGAGCATGAGGATCCGGGCCTCGGCCTGGGCCTCGGACGACAGCGGCAGGTGCACCGCCATCTGGTCCCCGTCGAAGTCGGCGTTGAACGCCGCGCAGACGAGCGGGTGGATCTGGATCGCCTTGCCCTCGACCAGCACCGGCTCGAAGGCCTGGATGCCGAGGCGGTGCAGCGTCGGCGCCCGGTTCAGCAGCACCGGGTGCTCCTTGATGACCTCCTCGAGCACGTCCCACACCTGGGGCCGGGCCCGCTCGACCATCCGCTTCGCCGACTTGATGTTCTGGGCGTACTCGAGGTCGACGAGCCGCTTCATCACGAACGGCTTGAAGAGCTCGAGCGCCATCTGCTTCGGGAGGCCGCACTGCTGCAGCTTCAGCTGGGGACCGACGACGATCACCGACCGGCCCGAGTAGTCGACCCGCTTGCCGAGCAGGTTCTGGCGGAACCGGCCCTGCTTGCCCTTCAGCATGTCGGACAGCGACTTCAAGGCCCGGTTGCCGGGCCCGGTGACGGGCCGGCCGCGGCGCCCGTTGTCGAAGAGGGCGTCGACCGCCTCCTGGAGCATCCGCTTCTCGTTGTTGATGATGATCTCGGGCGCGCCGAGGTCGAGGAGCCGCTTCAGGCGGTTGTTCCGGTTGATGACCCGCCGGTAGAGGTCGTTCAGGTCCGAGGTCGCGAAGCGGCCGCCGTCGAGCTGCACCATCGGCCGCAGGTCGGGCGGGATCACCGGGACCGCGTCGAGGACCATGCCGTTCGGGGAGTTGATGGTCCGGCCGTCGGCGTCGACTCGGTTGAACGCCGAGATGACCTTCAGGCGCTTGATCGCCTTGGCCTTGCGCTGGCCCTTGGCGGTCGCGATGACCTCCTTCAGGGTCTGCTCCTCCTCGCGCATGTCGAGGCGCGAGATCAGCTCCTTCACCGCCTCGGCGCCCATGCCGCCGACGAAGTACTCGTGGTAGCGGTCGACGATCTCCCGCCATACCCGCTCGTCGTCGACGAGCTGCTTGGGGGCCAGCTTGGCGAAGGTGGTCCAGACCGTCTTCAGGTGGTCGATCTCGGCCTCGCCGCGGGCCCGCAGCTCCTCGACGTCCTTGTCGTAGGCCTTCTGGAGCCGCTCGACGTCGGCCTTGCGGGGCGTGGCGCCGCCCTCCTCGAGGCGCGCCACCTCGCCCTCGAACTCCTCGAGCCGCTGGCGGAGCCGCAGCTCGAGCTCCTTCTCGACGTCGTTGGCCTCGGCCCGGATGTCGGCCTCGAGCTCAGCGGCGTCCTTGTGGCGGCGCTCCTCGTCCACCCAGGTGATGAGGTGGGCGGCGAAGTAGATGACCTTCTCGAGGCTCTTCGGCGCGATGTCGAGCAGGTACCCGAGCCGGCTCGGGACGCCCTTGAAGTACCAGATGTGGGTGACGGGGGCGGCGAGCTCGATGTGGCCCATCCGCTCGCGGCGCACCTTCGAGCGGGTGACCTCGACGCCGCACCGCTCGCAGATGATCCCCTTGAACCGGACGCGCTTGTACTTGCCGCAGTAGCACTCCCAGTCCTTCGTCGGACCGAAGATCTTCTCGCAGAACAGCCCATCCTTCTCGGGCTTCAGCGTCCGGTAGTTGATCGTCTCCGGCTTCTTCACCTCGCCGTTCGACCACATGCGGATCTGGTCCGCGGTGGCCAGGGCGATGCTCAGCTTGGCGCTCTCGTTGACGTCGTGCACTCGGTTCCCTCTTTGTCCTCGTGTCGCCTGCTGCGCTGATCAGTACCGGGCGCGCTCGCGCTCGCGCGCCGCGTCTTCCTCGTCGGTGCCCCGCTCGGGCCGACTCAGGTCGATGCCGAGCGATTCGGTGGTTCGGAACGCGTCCTCGTCGAGCTCGCGGATCTCGACCTCCTCGCCGAGCTCGTTCATGACCCGGACGTTGAGGCACAGGGCCTGCATCTCCTTGATGAGCACCTTGAAGCTCTCGGGGATGCCGGGCTCGGGGATGTTCTCGCCCTTCACGATCGCCTCGTAGACCTTCACCCGGCCGAGGACGTCGTCGGACTTGATGGTGAGGATCTCCTGGAGCGCGTACGCGGCGCCGTAGGCCTCGAGCGCCCACACCTCCATCTCCCCGAACCGCTGGCCGCCGAACTGCGCCTTCCCGCCCAGCGGCTGCTGGGTGATCATCGAGTACGGGCCGGTCGACCGGGCGTGGATCTTGTCGTCGACCAGGTGGGCCAGCTTCAGGATGTAGACGGAACCGACGGTGACCGGCCGGTCGTACGGCTCGCCGGTCTGGCCGTCGTAGAGCAGGGCCTTGCCGTCGGTGCCGACGAGCCGGGTCCCGTTCTCGCCGTCGGGGTGCATGCGCTCGAAGAGGGCCTCGATCGTGCCCTGCGGCCCCGATTGCTCGACCTCGTCCCAGTGGGCGCCGTCGAAGACGGGGCTGCTCACCCACACCGCGGGCTCGGTGACGGGCCGGGTCTTGTTGAAGCTGCGGGGCGCGTTGGGCTGGCCGTCCCAGCCGTAGCGGGCCGCGTAGCCGAGGTGGGCCTCGAGGACCTGGCCCACGTTCATCCGGGACGGGACGCCGAGCGGGTTCAGGATGATGTCGACCGGCGTGCCGTCGGCGAGGTACGGCATGTCCTCGATGGGCAGGATCTTGGCGATCACGCCCTTGTTGCCGTGCCGGCCGGCCAGCTTGTCGCCCTCGCTGATCTTGCGCTTCTGGGCCACGTACACCCGGACCAGCTGGTTGACGCCGGGCGGCAGCTCGTCGCCGTCCTCGCGGGAGAACTTGCGGACGCCGATGACCTTCCCGGTCTCGCCGTGGGGGACCTTCAGCGAGGTGTCGCGGACCTCGCGCGCCTTCTCACCGAAGATCGCCCGCAGCAGGCGCTCCTCGGGGGTGAGCTCGGTCTCGCCCTTCGGGGTGACCTTGCCGACGAGGATGTCGCCGGGGCCGACCTCCGCGCCGACCCGGACGATGCCCTCCTCGTCGAGGTCCTTCAGGATGTCCTCGGAGAGGTTCGGGATGTCCCGGGTGATCTCCTCGGCGCCGAGCTTGGTGTCCCGGGCGTCGATCTCGTGCTCCTCGATGTGGATCGACGTGAGCACGTCGTCGCGCACCAGGCGCTCGGAGATCACGATGGCGTCCTCGAAGTTGTGGCCCTTCCAGGACATGAAGGCCACCGTCAGGTTCTTGCCGAGCGCGAGCTCGCCGTCGTGGGTGGACGGCCCGTCGGCGAGCACGTCCCCCTCCCTGATGGCGTCGTTGGGGCTGACCACCGGCTTCTGGTTGATGCAGGTGCCCTGGTTCGAGCGCCGGAACTTGGCCAGCCGGTACGTGGCCCGGCCCTTGCGGGTGCCGCTGTCGTAGTCGACGACGATCGCGTCGCCGCTGACGTCGAGCACCCGGCCGTTGCCCTGGGCGAGGATCAGGTCGCCGGCGTCGCGCGCGGCGCGGTCCTCGACGCCGGTGCCGATGTACGGCGCGGTCGGGCGCAGCACCGGGACCGCCTGCCGCTGCATGTTGGCGCCCATGAGAGCCCGGTTGGCGTCGTCGTGCTCGAGGAACGGGATGAGCGAGGTGGCCACCGAGACGATCTGCTTCGGCGACACGTCCATGTAGTCGACCTCGTGCGGGTCGACGTAGGCGAGCTCGCCCCGCTTGGCCCGGACCAGGACCCGCTCGTCGAGGAACCGGCCGCCGCCGTCGAGGCGGGCGTTGGCCTGTGCGATGACGTACCGGTCCTCGTCGTCGGCGGCGAGGTACTGGATCTGGTCGGAGGCGCGCCCGTTCAGGACCTTCCGGTACGGCGTCTCGATGAAGCCGAACCGGTTGATGCGCGCGTACGTCGACAGGTAGCCGATGAGGCCGATGTTCGGGCCCTCCGGCGTCTCGATCGGGCACATCCGGCCGTAGTGGCTCGGGTGCACGTCCCGGACCTCGAACCCGGCCCGCTCCCGCGAGAGGCCGCCGGGGCCGAGCGCCGAGAGGCGGCGCTTGTGGGTCAGCCCGGCCAGCGGGTTGGTCTGGTCCATGAACTGGGACAGCTGGCTGGACCCGAAGAACTCCTTGATGGCGGCGACGACGGGCCGGATGTTGATCAGCGTCTGGGGCGTGATCGCCTCGACGTCCTGGGTCGTCATCCGCTCCCGGACCACCCGCTCCATGCGCGAGAGCCCGACCCGGACCTGGTTCTGGATCAGCTCGCCGACCGAGCGCACCCGCCGGTTGCCGAAGTGGTCGATGTCGTCCGGGTAGTAGTCGGGGTCGTTGTTGTGGAGCTTGACGAGGTAAGAGACGGTGGCGAGGACGTCGGCGCGGGTGAGCTGGAAGTCGACCGGGCCCGCCTCCGGGTCGGCGTTCGGGACCGTGAGCTCGTAGCGCTTCAGGGGCAGCTTCGCGTACTCGTCGCGCAGCTTCTTGGAGACCTTGTGGCGCCCGACCTTCGCCATGTCGTAGCGCTTCGGGTTGAAGAAGAGGTTCTCGAGCAGCTGGCGGGCTGAGTCGGGCGTGGGGGGCTCACCGGGCCGCAGCTTGCGGTAGATGTCGATGAACGCCGCCTCGGCGTTCTCGGTGTTGTCCTTCTCCAGCGTGTTGAGGATCGACTGGTACGGCGCGCCGTTCGCGTCGAGGACCAGCGCCGCCAGCTCCTCGGGGGTCTCGCCGAACCCGAGCGCCTTGAGCAGGATCGTGACCGGCTGCTTGCGCTTCCGGTCGATGCGGACGTAGGCGATGTCCTTCTTGTCGACCTCGAACTCGAGCCAGGCGCCCCGGCCCGGGATGATCTTGGCGTCGACGACGTCCTTCTCGGGCTGGGTCTTGTCGGGGCTGATCCCGAAGTACACGCCCGGGGAGCGGACCAGCTGGGAGACGACGATCCGCTCGGTCCCGTTGATGATGAAGGTGCCCCGGTCGGTCATCATCGGGAAGTCCCCGAGGAAGACGGTCTGCTCCTTGATCTCCCCGGTGGTGGAGTTCATGAACCGGGCCGTCACGAAGAGCGGCCGGGCGTAGGTCATGTCCTTGTCGCGGCACTCCTCCTCGGAGTGCTTCGGCGGGTCGAAGACGTGGTCGGCGAGCTCGAGCTTCAGGGTCCCGGTGAAGTCCTCGATCGGCGAGATGTCGGCCAGGACCTCGGCGATCCCCTCCTCCACGAACCACTGGAACGACTGGCGCTGGACGGCGATCAGGTCCGGCAGCTCGAGGACCTGGGGGAGCCGGGAGAAGGACAGGCGATCGCGGGACGCGAGACGGGGCAAGGCCACTCCTTAGAGAGCGAGGCGCGCGCGGGCAGAGGACAGAAAGGTCAGCAGTGGCTCGAGCGGGCAGACACGGCTAGCCAGATCCTAGTCCTCGCCGGACCAGGCGGCAAACACGCGTCGGCAAACAGACCCCGAAGGGCCTGTTCGATGTCGGCGCGACCCTAGAACGCCGCCTCGCGCCGGTCAAGGGTTGGAGCCGCCCCGGGGGCGCCCCTACTTGAGCTCGACGGTCGCCCCGGCCCCCTCGAGCTGGGCCTTCGCCTTCTCGGCCTCCTCCTTGGAGACCTTCTCCAGCACCGGCTTGGGGGCGCTGTCGACGAGGTCCTTGGCCTCCTTCAGGCCGAGCGGGGTCAGGGTCCGGACCTCCTTGATGACCTGGATCTTCTTGTCGCCGGCGGCGGTGAGGACGACGTCGAACTCGTCCTGCTCCTCCTCGGCCGAGGGGGTCTCCCCAGCCGGGGCACCAGCGGCGGCGACGGCCACCGGGGCGGCGGCGGTGACGCCGAACTCCTCCTCGAAGGCGTTCAGGAACTCGTTGAGCTCGAGGACGGTCATGTTCTTGAAGACGTCCAGGAGCTCTTGGGTGGTCTTGGTGGCCATTGGTCAGCTCTCCTCTGATTCGTTGTCCTGGGCGCCGTCGGCCGGCGCCGCGTTCTCGGCGGGTTCGGGCGCCCCAGCCTCGGCGGGCTCGGGCGCCGTGACCTCGGCGGGGGTCTCGGGCGCCGTCTCGGTGGGGCTCTCCGCGGGGGCAGTCGCCGCCGGCTCGGCGGTCTCGCCGCCGGCGATCCGCTGGTCGATGTAGGCCTGGATGCCGTACGCGAAGTTGCGGGTGAACGCCTGGAACAGCCCCGCGGCCCGGGTGAGCGGGGCCTGGAAGCCGTTGGCGAGCCGGGCCAGCAGCACCTCGCGCGGCTCGATGTCGGCGAGCGAGCGCATCTCGGCCCCGGACAGGATCCGGGGCCCGAGAAGGCCACCCTTCACGACCAGCGCCGGGTTGGTGCGGCCGAAGTCGCGCAGCGCCTTGGCCGCGACGACGGCGTCGCCGTGCACGAAGGCGATGGCGACCGGCCCCTCGAGGAGCGGCAGGAGGTCGGGCAGGCCCGCCGCCTCGACCGCCCGCCGGGCCAGGGTGTTCTTGAAGACCTTGTACTCGGTGCCGGCGGGGCGGAGCGCGCCCCGCAGCTGGGCCAGGTCGGTGACGCTCAGGCCCCGGTACTCGGTGAGCACGGCCGCGTCGGCGTCGCGAAGCTTGTCGCGGACCTCCTCGACGACGGCGACCTTCTCGGTTCTCGGCACGGCTGCTCGCACAAAGTTGGGGTGCCGTCGACGCTCCGGGACGGAGCACGAGGCACCCCACGCGCGAGGGTCGCCTCTTCCGGCGGGCCGGGGCCCATTACCTCCTCACCGCGAGGAGACCGGAGGTCTACGGCAACGAGACTGGTTGTGGCAGGGAGATTACTCGGCGGGCCACCGGCGCCCGCATCGGTTCCCGGCCACCTGGATCAGGGGAGCTGGTTGCAGCCGATCTGCTGGGCGACGGCGGCCGGGATGTTGAACCCGTTGCACACCGCCGAGTTCCCGGTGTTGAGTGCGACCCAGGACGAGCCCTGGGCCTGGTAGACGGCGAAGGCGGGCCCGAACGACGGGTTGGCGAGGTCGGTGCCGGCGAAGGCGCCGACGCAGGCGTGGATCTGGAAGGTGGTGTCGTCGGGCAGCTGGCCGAACTTGGCGACGTACGCCGCCAGCAGGAGGTTCTGGGAGCAGGCCGGCGGCGGGGCGGTCGTCGTGGGCGGGGTCGGCCGGGTGGTGGGCGGCGTGGGCCGGGTGGTGGGCGGCGTCGGCTTCTTGGTGGTGGTCGTGGCCGGCCTCGTCGTGGTCGTCGTCGGCGGCGCGGTCGGGGGTGGCGCCGTGCAGCTGACGCTGTCGATGGCTCCGTTGGGCCGCGTGGTCCGGCACCGGATGGTGCCGCTGAAGTTGTTGGTCGTGACGGCGAGCCGGAAATAGGCGTCGGTCAGGTCCGAGCCGAACAGGTTGACGTTCTCGAGCTTGGACTTCGAGAAGTCGGCCGACCGCAGGTCGGCGTTGGTGATGACCGCCCCGTCGAGGTTGGCGCCCCGCAGGTCGGCGCCGCCGAGGTCGGCACCGGCCAGGTAAACGTGCTGGAGGTTCGCTCCGTTGAGCTCGGCGTTGCGGAGGTCGGCGCCGGCCAGGTTCTTGGCGACGCAGCTGGTGTTCGGCACGATCCGGCAGCCCGAGATGACCTTCGTCCCGTCGTCGCGGTCGCTGGTGCCGCCACCCCCGCACGCGGCCAGGACGAGCAGCCCGGCGACGAGCCCGACGAACCACCCCCGACGCACCGGCGCATCTTGGTTGTAGCCGCGGCGCCGGCCGCGGATGCTGGTGGGCTACGCGCCCCGCGTCTTCGTCGAGTCGGGTTCGATGCTGACGCCCGGACCCATGGTCGACGACGCCGACACCGACTTCAGGTAGCGGCCCTTCGACGCGGCCGGCTTGGCCCGGACCAGCTCGTCGTGGACGGCGGTGAAGTTGGAGAGGAGGGCGTCGGTGTCGAAGCTGACCTTGCCGATCGGGACGTGGACGTTGCCGTTGCGGTCGGTGCGGTACTCGACCTTGCCGGCCTTGAACTCCGAGACCGCCTTCGCGACCTCGTTGGTCACCGTGCCGGTCTTCGGGTTCGGCATGAGGCCGCGCGGGCCGAGGGTCCGGCCCAGCTTGCCGACCTTGCCCATCATGTCGGGGGTGGCGATGGCGACGTCGAAGTCGAGGTTGCCGCCTTCGACCTGGGTGATGAGGTCGTCGGCGCCGACCAGGTCGGCGCCTGCGGTCTCGGCTTCCCGGGCCGCGTCGCCGGTGGCGAACACCGCCACCCGGGTGGACTTGCCGGTCCCGTTGGGCAGCGACACGGTGCCGCGGACCATCTGGTCGGCCTTGCGGGGGTCGACCCCGAGCCGGAACGCGGCCTCGACCGTCTCGTCGAACTTGGCGGACGCCAGCCGCTTCACGAGGTCGAGCGCCTCGGCGGGCGGGAGGGCCTGGTCGCGGTCGTAGCCCTTGGTGGCGTCGGCGTAGGCCTTGCCGTGCTTGGTCATGCGTCCTCCTCGGACTCCCTCGTCAGGTTCGGGGCCCGGCGGCGAGGTCCTCCGCCGGCCCGGTTACTGGTGGTCAGTCGACGACCTCGATGCCCATGGAGCGGGCGGTGCCGGCGACCTGGGCCATGGCGCCGTCGACGCTCACCGCGTTGAGGTCGGGCAGCTTGGTTTGGGCGATCTGGCGCAGCTGGCGCTGGGTGACCTGTCCCACCTTCTCCAGCCGGGGGTTCTGGGCCCCCTTCTCGATGCCGGCCGCCTGGCGGAGCAGAAAGGTGGTGGGCGGCGTCTTGGTGATGAAGGTGAAGGAGCGGTCCTCGTAGATCGAGATCTCGGCCGGGATCACCTGGCCGCGCTGCGACTCGGTGGCGGCGTTGTACGCCTTGCAGAAGTCCATGATGTTGATCCCGTGGGGGCCGAGCGCGGTCCCGACCGGGGGCGCGGGGGTGGCCTGCCCGGCCTGGATCTGGATCTTGACGACGGCGGCGAGCCGCTTCTTGGCCACGGTCAGGGTCTCCTTCGGTGGGCTCGGCCCGGGCTACAGCTTGGCGACCTGGCCGAACTCGAGCTCGACCGGCGTCTCACGCCCGAAGATGTTGACGAGCACCTTGAGCTTGCTGCGGTCGACGTCGATCTCGGCGATGGCGCCGTTGAAGTCGGCGAAGGGCCCGGTGACGACCCGGACCTGCTCGCCTTCCTCGAACTCGACGCGCGGCCGCACCTTCTTCTCGGCGGCGGGGCCCTCGGGCTTGGCGACGCCGAGGATGTCCTCCACCTCTTTGCGGGACAGCGCGGTCGGCTTCTCGCCCCGGCCGCTCGGCCCTACGAACCCGGTGACGTTGGGGGTGTCGCGCACGACCCGCCACGACCCGTCGTTCATGAGCATGCGGACGAGGACGTAGCCGGGGAAGACCTTCTTCGGGACGACGCGCCGCTGCCCGCCCTTGAACTCGATGACGTCCTCCATCGGGATGACGACCTCGAAGATCTGGTCCTCGGCGTGCTGGGAGCGGATGCGCTGCTCGAGGTTCTGCTTCACCTTGTTCTCGTAGCCGGCGTAGGTGTGCACGACGAACCAGGCGCCGGGCCGGTCGTAGGGGCTCGGGGGCGGTGGCGCCTCAGCCTCGCCGTCGGCGGGCGCCTCGACGACGTCGACCAGCTCGGCCGACGCGTCGAGCGCGGGCGCGGGTGCCGGCTCGGCCTCCGGCGTCGCCTCGACGGCGGGCGGGTCTTCGACCGCGGGCGGCGCCTCGACGGCGAGCGTCTCTTCGACCGCGGGCGGAGCCTCGACGGCGGCCGGCGCCTCGGGATCGGCCGGCGCCTCGGTCGCGCCGAGCGGGTCGTCGGGCGTCTCGGGCGTCGCCGGCTCGGCCGGCGTTGTCGGCGCGAGGAAGGCCGGGATCGACTCGGCCGGCTCCGCCTGCTCGCTGGTCTCGGTGTCGGACTCGATGGGCACGGCTAGCCGAACATCCAGAGGACGAACTTGGACGACACGTAGTCGAACCCGAAGATCAGCGACGTCACGACGATCACGCAGATGAGGACGACGATCGTCGAGTTGACGACCTCCTGGCGGCTCGGCCAGTTGACCTTGCGCAGCTCCGAGCGGACCTCGCCCAGGTACTGGGTCGGGGTGACCCGCTCCCGGGCGGTGACGGCCTGCTGCGGCTGGGCCCGGCGCTGCTCGGGCGTGCGCGGCCGGTCGGCACCTTGCCGCTGCATCAGGCGCTTGGTCTGTCGGTTCACACAAACCGCCTTCGGAGTGCGGGCGGGGACGGGCAGGGCAGGAGGGACTCGAACCCCCAACCGCCGGTTTTGGAGACCGGTGCTCTGCCAGTTGAGCTACTGCCCTCCGGCGTCGGGGGGCCGGAAAGGCAGAATAACACTGGGCCTTGCGGGACCGACCGCCGGCGGCTCAGTGCGCGGGGACGGTGCGACGCCGCGCCCGGTGCATGAGCACGGCGGCCGCGGTGCCGGCCGCGGCGGCGAGGGCGCCGCCGATCGCGCCTGCGTAGGCGAGCCGCTTGCCGGTGAGAAGAGAGTGGATGGCGCGCCGCTCGCTGGCTTCCTCGATGGCGGCGAGGGTGGCGCTCAGCAGCCCGGGGGCGGGCTCGAGGAACTGGGTCCGCAGGAGCTGGAGGCCGCGGAGCATGCGGCGGTAGCGGGCCAGCTCGGCCTGGCAGCGCAGGCAGGACTCGATGTGCTCCTGGACCGCCGGCTCGACCGGCTGGTTGGCGTCGACCGCGGCCGGGAGCAGGAGCGCGATGTCCTCACACCGCATGCTCGGCCCTCCCGCGGTCGGCCTCGTAGAGCAGGTCGCGGAGCCGCTTGCGGCCCCGGTGCAGCCGGACCTTGGCCGCCGAGACCGAGATGCCGGTCTCCTCGGAGATCGCCTCGTGGGACAGGCCGTACACGTCCTTCAGCACCAGGACCTCCCGCAGCCCGTCGGGCAGGCGGTCGACCGCCTCCGCGAGCACGGTCAGCCCGGCGCCCGACTCGGCCATGAGCTCGGGCGATGCCTCGAACCGGGGGTCGACCGGCTCGGCGACCTCCTCGAGCGGCGTGGTGCGCTGGCGGCGCCGCTTCTGGACCTGGGTGAACGCGGTGTTGGCGGTGATGCGGTACAGCCAGGTGGAGAACTGGGAGTCACCACGGAAGCGCCGCAGGCCCTTCCAGGCCCGGAGATACGCCTCTTGGACCACGTCGCGTGCGTCCTCCTCGTGGCCGGTGAGCCGCAAGGCGAGCGTGTAGGTGTCGACGTACGTGCGCCGCACCAGCTCGTCGAACGCTCCCCGCTCGCCGTTCCGAGCGGCGTCCACGAGCCTTGCCAGCTCGTCGCGCTCACCAGTGGTGGTGTCGTGTTCGTCCATGAGACTCCGGGGGAGCCTGCTGGGTTACCCCTGAGTATCCAAACCGGAGCGGCAGGCCCCCCGGTTCCCGGCCGCTGCGGGCCCTGCCCGGGGCCGGATCGGGGGTGTTAGCGGGTCTCTTTGTGGAGGGTGTGGCGGCGGTCCCAGCGGCAGTACTTCTTCATCTCGATCCGCTCCCGGTCGTTGGTCCGGTTCTTCATCGTGATGTAGTTGCGCCGCTTGCAGACCTCGCAGGCGAGGGTCACCTTGACCCGCTTGTCGCTCGCCATGCCCCGCTCCTTACTTGGTGATGGTGGTGACGCGGCCGGCGCCGACGGTGCGGCCGCCTTCGCGGATGGCGAACCGCAGGCCCTCTTCCATGGCGATGGGGGCGATCAGCTCCACCGTCATCTCGGTGTTGTCG
>Ga0073928_10005629_pt1 | contig 17391 bp, 15 predicted proteins | sample PaiPotPPA55metaG_FD_76969 | JGI IMG/M metagenome (GOLD analysis project Ga0073928, IMG submission 76969) | Iron sulfur acid spring bacterial and archeal communities from Banff, Canada, to study Microbial Dark Matter (Phase II) - Paint Pots PPA... ... | reverse complement strand
TGCGGTCGCTGAGCGGCTGCGCGCTGGTGGATGGGCGCGAAGCGGTGGGCTACGCCTACTGCGTCATGGAGGAGCACAAGGGACTGGTTGGCGATTTGTTCGTGCGGCAGGAGTTCCGGACGGTGGAAAATGAGAACCGCCTGCTGGAGTACGCTCTGGACGCCATGATTGGCTCGCCTGAAATCACGCGCGTGGAAGCGCAGCTCATGATGGCGACTGGCGCGGGCTACCGGCTGATGCCGCGGCCGCGCTATCTGAGCAGCTTTGCGCGCAACTTCATGATGCTGGATCTGGCACGGGCGGCGCTGGAACCCGCACGGCGGCGCACGCCCGTAGCTGGCCGCGTCTACTTCGATAAGTGGTCCGAGCACTACCAGGAACCTACCGCACAGTTAATTGCCGCCGCATATCTGGGTCACGTGGACAGCCTGATCAACGATCAGTACCGTTCGCTGGCGGGCGCGCGGCGGTTCCTGTTTAACATCGTGCAATATCCCGGCTGCGGCGTGTTCTTCCGGCCGGCGTCGATTGCCGCGTTCGATCGCATCGGCGGGCACATGTGCGGCGTGTGCCTGGCGAGCCTGGTGATGCCGGATTGCGGACACATCACACAGCTTTGCGTAGCGCCGGGGATGCGTGGCGCGGGTGCGGGCTATGAACTGCTGCGCCAGTCCCTGCTGGCTCTTCGGGCGGCGGGTTGCCGCAAGACCAGCCTCACCGTTACGGCTTCCAACCACGAGGCCATCCGGTTATACGAGGATGTCGGTTTCGACACTATCCGGCAGTTCTCGGCTTATGTGTGGGAAGGCTTCTGAGATGCTCGACTGGTTGTTTTCCGAACCGTTGGCGACGGGCACGTCCGCGCCGGACTTCACGCTGCCCGAGCAGGGCGGCAAGGCCGTGACTCTGTCGAAGCTGAGAGGCCAATGCGTCGTGCTGATTTTCTACCCTGGTGACGATACACCGATCTGCCGCCAACAGCTCTGCGACTTCCGCGATCAGTGGGGCGTGGCGCGCAAACGCAACATCCGCGTCTTCGGCGTCAATCCCGCCGGCGCCGGGAGCCACCAGAAGTTCCGCGAGAAATACCATCTCCCCTTTCCCTTGCTAGTGGACGCCGGGCAAAAAGTTGCGCAACTGTACCACGCCAATGGCTGGTTCGTGAAGCGCACCGTCTACCTCATCGGTCCGGACGGAATCATCCGCTTCGCTAAGCGAGGTACCCCGGACCCCGGCGAAGTACTAGCCGTGGCCGAAGGGTAATGGAACTGGTAGTCCCTCCGCGGACGCTATTTTCTTGAATCGGTCTTACATATCCTGATATACTAAAGCGGTCTGTAATCTTCAGGATTCCCTATGTCCATGAAACAACTGAGTTGCTGTTCGGCCGCTACACTGTCAGCGGCTTTCTTTCTTACCGGAATAGCCTCCGCGCAATGTACCAACACGGCCGTTCCAGGCAAGTTTTACGAATATTATATTATCGCCGCCACCGGAAGTTGCAACGGCAATACGTTCAACTCGCTGGGCGCCAACGCGGCGATCAACGATTTCGGCCAGGTTGGATTCATGGGGCAATCGTCGGCTTACTCTTTCGGAGCGCTGTGGGTGGGCGACGGGCACAACCATCCGGCCGCCACGCCCATCAATCCTAACGAAACCGGGAGTAGCGAGATCTACGATAGCGCCGTGCAGCTCGGCAGCAACTTGGGTAACACGCAGCTCGTAACGAAAGATAGCATTACCACTACCTCGCCGGCCACCACCTCGATCCGGCTCTGGAACGTCTCCAAGACGGATTCCTACAAGTACATAGCCCGCGGCGGTCCTGGCCAGAAGTACAGTTCGGTGTTCCCGTATCCCAGCGTAAACATCAACGGCGATGTCGCCCTGATCGCCTTGCAGGGCACGGGAAGGCTTCTTCTGGAATATACCGCTTCCACAGGTACGATCAGTCAGTTCGGCGTGAATGTCAGCGTCGGCGAGCCACAGATTGATGACAACGGCGACGTAGTGCTCTACCAGCTCACCACTGTTCCCTCGAACGGATTTCAGATCAACCTTTATCAGAATGCGCTCTCAACCGTTACTACCATCGCCGACTACAACCTGTTTACTTCGATCGACTCTGTGCCAGGCATATCGCACGACGGTATGGTGATTGCGTTCCAGGGGAATCTTAGCACGACGGGCGCCATGACCCTGGCGACTACTCCCGGGCCGGGTATCTTTGCTGCCACAAACGAGGGTAGCGGCGTTTGGCATATTACCCGCGTGACAGGCTTGCAGGTGGAAACCCCCAATTCGGGCGGCAACAACGACGGTATCTGTGATCCCGGTGAGACATGCCAGCCGGGCGCGGAGCTAGGTTATGACGCCAACGGCAATGCCATTTACTTCAACACGTCCGGATATGGAGTCGCCACGCGCGTAGCGGTTATGAACCTTGGACTGGGCGCCACGGGCATCGATGATGATAGCTTCGTAATCGCGTTTGTGGGAACGCCTACGGAAGCCAGCCGGATGAATCCGCAATTTCCAACCTTTCCGCTATTCTTTTCGAGCCAGCAGGGGCTTTGGACCATACGGGTGGACGTGGAACACGACTTGGCACAGACTACCACGCGGGTCTATCATCCGCGCACAGCCATCGCCGTGGCGCAAATCGGCGATAAGATCGCCGGCAATGTCATCACGGCTCTGGGCGCCTATGACGATCTTGCCAACGCCGCCCGTGACGAAACCGGCAACCTTCGCACCATGCGGCGGGGCGACCATCGCGTGGCTTTCTGGGCCTCGTTTGCCAGCGGCCAGATGATCGTGCGCGCAAATCATCTGGATTCCGATCAGGACGGATTGCTGGACCACTGGGAAACCACCGGCATTGACATGAATCAGGACGGCGTGGTGGATCTCAACCTGGCGGCCATGGGCGCTAACGTGAACAAGCGCGATATTTTTATGGAACTAGACTGGATCGCCGACCAGCCGGGTTTAGCCTTTAGCTTTCAGCCTCCGCCTGGCGTGATTGGTCCGGCAAAAGGCGAGGGAACCATATCGCCCCTGGTCAACATGTTCAATAAGGCGCCGTCACTATCCGGCAACGAGTACGGACTCCGCGCGGATGGGTCTAACCCTGCCACTATCACCGCAGGAATCACTCTACATGTCGATGGCGGCTCCGGCCCGGACAAGGCCAATAACCCGTTTTCTCTCAATATGGGCATGGGGCCTCTGGCCGGGGGCGGCAAGATAGGATTGAGCGGCACGAGCAGCACGGGTTTGCCCGAACTTATCTACTTCGGGAAGCCGGGATCATTGACCGTTACGGGTATTAACAGCCGCGCTTATCAAGATATCAAAGACAACTATTTCGGAACCATGGATAAGGACGGCAGGGAATTCGCGTTCCACTATGTGGTGTTCGGTGATTTCTACGATGTGTGGAAAGATACGAACCAGGCAAGTAGCTGGCAGGTAGCCAGCGCGACCGCGGATACACTAACTTCGGCCAGTAACCTCCCGCCTCTTCCGGCGGACAATAACGGAGTAGTAGGACAAGGCCAGGTTGTCAAAATAACCGGCGGCAAGGGCGCCGGTGAGTACGGACTGATCTATCAGGCGCTCACCTCGACCACTTTGCAGACTTATGCGGATTGGGCGACCATTCCGGATTCGACGAGTACTTTCACCATACTCAGCGGCTCCACAGGGTTGGCGGAGGTCTTCTTTAACCCCTCGCCGGACAATAATTCGCTGCCTGGCAATGACCAGATTGTCTCCATGGGGGCTTTTCAGGCGCCTCCTTTCACCATCATGAACAATTCGCTGGCGACACCTTGCGCGCAGTGGCGCACGCTGGCACACGAGCTCGGCCATACCCTTGGCCTGCGTCACGGCGGCACCGACCAGAATTCCAACAAGGGAACGGCATACAACAGCCTGATGAGTTATAGCTGGCAACTACAGTGCAAGACAGTGTCTCCCGTGCAGAGCTACGCCGGCTCTTCCGACACCACCTTCAATGATTGGGCCAATCTGCAGCATAATTTCTCGGATTCCGAGATGCACTTGGGCAACACGCTGGGCATGGCATTCGGTACCTTCTCCGAAGTGAACCAGGATGCCCCGGAGCTGAACTCGGCGGACTACATGAACCAGAACGGACTGCCCGGCCCACCACCGACCGTGTCCATTACCTCGCCGAAGGCCAATGCGAACGTAGGACTCACGCTGCCGTTGCAAGTCACCGTAACGGCGACCGGTCCGAACGGGGTGGCATCTGTGTCGGTGGCATTTGACGTCAACGGCGACGGCAACACCACCGATCCCGGTGAGGTGTTAGTCGCCAAATCCAGCGGCACCAATACGTACAAGGCCAACTTCGCCGCACTTTCCGGACCCACCGGCATGCGCACTGTGACTGCGTCCGCGGTGGATGCTTCGGGCAATTCTTCGAGCGCGCAATTGAACGTCAACGTGGTCAATCCGAATCCGGTACCGTCGCTGACCGCGCTGTCTCCGAGCAGTGCGACGCACGGTGGACCGTCGTTTACGCTGACCATTACGGGTTCGAACTTTGTCTCCGGCTGCGCGGCAAAGTGGAACGGTAGCGGGCTGAAGACAACGTTTGTGAATTCCGGCAAAGTGACCGCGACGGTTCCGGCCAGCGATATCGCCAACGCGGGAACCGCCAGCGTCACGGTGGTCAACCCGACGCCCGGCGGCGGAACCTCGAACGCGCTGACGTTTACGATCAACTGAGGCGCTACTCTTTCAACTCGACGATAGTCGCGCCGGCGCCGCCTTCCTGCTGCGGCGCCTGGAGCTTCTCGCATGTTGCGCACGCGGCTGGCCGCGGCCATGACGGCGCGAAGTGCTCAGACCGTGGCCGTTTGCGCCGCTTCAATCGTGCCGGCACCAGTACCGCTCGGTTACCTCGATCGCACTCCAAGTGCTAAGATGGCTGCTGCGAATCGAAGAATCAGGGGGTGTGCGATGCGAAAATCGTGGTTTCTTTATTTGCTGGCGACTATAGCGCTGGGCCAGTCTCCACCACCAACGTTCAATTTCCTTTATCATTTCCAGGGGCCGCCCAACGCTTGGAAGCCTCCAATGATCCTCGAGAGGGGCGGGAAGTTCTACGGCCCTGGCCAAGGGGGCACGGCAAATCTCGGTTGTGTGTTCGAGTTGACGCCCCCGGCGTCGACCGGTGGTGCGTGGACCTCCACGATTCTGTATTCCTTCCAGAGCGTGCAGGACGGCGGGGGAGCGGGGTGGCTGGTCGCTAGCAACAGCGGTGTTTTCTACGGTGTCACGCCGCAAGGGGGCTCACCTGGGTGCACCGACGGGAGCGGTTGCGGCACCGTATTCGAGCTCACGCCACCGCCGACCGCAGGCCAGCCTTGGACCAAGACCGTTCTCTATACTTTCCTCGGCGGCGGCGATGGCTTTGAGCCCAATGTTCTCGCAGTCGGCCCGAACGGAGTTTTGTACGGCATCACGGGTTTAGGCGGCCGCAACGCCGCTGCCTGCCGTAGCGGCTGTGGCACAGTGTTTTCCCTGACTCCGCCCGCAACACCGAGCGGCGCCTGGACCAAAAAGGGGCTTTACGAGTTTGCGGGCGGCGCCGACGGCTGGTCGCCATGGGCTTTGGTTGCGACCAGTACCCCTGACGGCAGAGCTGAGGTCTATGGCATAACCACCAACGGTGGTATGACTTGTGTTCCGGTAGGCGGCAATGGTTGCGGCCTAGCCTTTGCGCTGCTTCCACCGGCGGCGGAGGGTGGAGCTTGGACCAAGGTTGACCTGCATATTTTTGGCGCGGGCGCCGATGGCGCCCAACCCGGTAGCCTGAATCTCGGTGCGGACGGGGCACTGTATATCACGACCGGCCTCGGCGGGCTCTACACCTGCAGCACGCCGTTCCCGAGTTGCGGCACCGTAGTTCGGCTGGAGAAATCCTCGCCACACCAGCCTTGGACCGAGACCGTGCTCTATGATTTCCAAGGCCTGGACGACGGAGCCTTCCCGGGCGCCTTAGCTATCGCCAAGGACGGTTCGATCTACGGCACAACGGCAGACAAGGGTGCTAACGGCTTCGGAACGGTTTTTCATTTGCAGCCCAGCACCACGCCTGGCGGGCCCTGGACCGAGACCACGCTCTACACCTTCACACGCCATGACGGGCCCGGACCGACCTGGGGCTCCCTGATTACCGGCGAGCAGGGTGTGATCTACGGTACAGCGCGTAGTGGATTTATCGAGGCACCATCCAACGGACTTCTATTCCGAGTGATTCCGTGAAGAAGCCGAGCGGTCCCTCATTCCTTTAGTTCCACAATCGTGGCGCCGGCGCCGCCCTCTTGCTGCGGCGCCTGGTAGAACTTCTCCACGTGCGGGTGCTGGGCGAGCATCTCCCACAGCACCTTGCGCAGGATGCCCATGCCGTGGCCGTGCACGATGCGTACGCGGCTGGCGGTGGCCATGACGGCGCGATCCAGAAACTCATCCACGTGGTCGCGGGCTTCTTCGGCGCGCTGGCCGATCACGTTGATCTCCTGGTGCACCGGCGTCAACTGCGGCGCGGGCTTGAAGCTGACGTTCTTCGGCAATTTCGCGCCGCCGGCGGCTTCAGGCAACACTTCGATCACGTCGTCCACGGATACCTGCATCTTCATGAAGCCGGCCTCGACTTCGAGGCGATCGTCGCCCAGTTTGCGCCGGACGCGGGCCGGCTCGCGTATGCCCTGCAACCGCACGCGCGAGCCTTCCTCGATCTTGGGCGGACGTAACTCGCCGGCGCGGGCGTCGCCTTGCGTGGACAGCACGGTGGTCTGGAATTCCTCGCGTAGTTCGCGTTTGGCCTTGGCGATGCGGCGCTCGGCATGCTCGGTGGCCTTGCGCTGCTCCCCCCCCCGGACGATCTGCCCGATAGCTTCCTGCGCCTGATCATCGAATTTGGCCAGCACCTGCTCGGTCCTGCGTTCGAGTTCCTTGAGCTTGGCCGATTCGCGCTTCTCCCATTCGCGCGCCACCTCTTTTTCGCGCGCGGCCAGCTCTGCCTGCTGCCGGGCTAGGTCGTCCTTCAGCTTCGCGGCTTCTTCGAGGCGGTTGTGCAGATCGCTGAGGAAACGCGCCAGGTCGCGCTCGCGATCGCTCAGCGAAGCGCGCGCGCGGTTCATGATGTCTTCGGGCATGCCCAGACGCGTGGCAATTTCCAGGCCCGCCGATTTGCCCGGCATTCCGGTGCGCAACACGTATGTCGGCTCCAGGGTTTGCTCGTCGAAGCCCATCGAGGCGTTGAGCACGCCGCCGGTGTTGGCGCCGTAGATCTTCAAGGCCAGCAGATGCGTGGAGGCCAGAGTGTGCGCGCCCGCGGCCCGGAAGTGGTCGACAATCGCGACGCCCAATGCCCCGCCCTCTTCGGGATCGGTGGCCGCACCCAGCTCATCGAGCAGCACCAGCGAATCTGGTGTCACGTCCAGCGCCATTTCGCGTATGTGGGAGATGTGCGCCGAGAAGGTGCTGAGGCTTTCCTGGATCGACTGATTGTCGCCGATATCCGCCAGCACCTGGCCGAAGATCGGGAACTCCGCCTCGGCGGCGGGCACCGGCAGGCCGGATTGCGCCATCAGAGTGAGGAGGCCGACGGTCTTCAGCGTGACGGTCTTGCCGCCAGTGTTGGGGCCGCTGATCAGCAGTATTTTCGTGCCCGCGCCCATCTCCAGGCTGATCGGGACCACCGGCTTGCGCTGCCGGCGCAGCACGTCTTCGAGCAGTGGATGGCGCGCGTCGCGCAACAACAGGCGCGCGCCGAAGCGCGGGATAGTGCAATCGAAATCCGTGGCGAAGCGGGCTTTGGCGAAGATCATTTCCAGCTCGCCCAGTGTGACGAACGTTTGCTGGATGGACCCGGCGTAGCCGCGCAGCCTCTCGGTCAGCTCGCGCAAGATGCGATGCACCTCCTGCGCTTCGTCTTCGGTCAGCCGCACCAGCTCGTTGTTGAGATCGATGGTTTGGAGCGGCTCGACGAACAGCGTGTGGCCGCTCGCGCTCGCGCCGTGGATCACGCCATCGATCTTGCGGCGCTGCCCGGCGATGATCGGCACCACGAAGCGCTCGTTGCGGATGGTGACGAATTCCTCCTGCAGTACGCCCTCTTCCTGGTGCGCTTTCAGGAAACGCTCGAGCGATTCCTGGATGGACTTGCGCTGCCGCTCGATGTCGCGGCGCAGGCGCGCGAGCGCGACGCTGGCATGATCGGCGACCGTGCCGTCGGGCAGGATCTTGCCTTCCAGATCGCGCAGCAGCGAGCGGAAATCGCCGATCTGCTGGGCACGCGCGCCCAGCCGCGGGAAGCGCTCGGCGACGGCGTTCAGCACGGATTTGGCGTCCGCCGCGCGATCCAGCACGCCGAACAAATCGAAGATCTCCTTGGCTTCGAGGCCGGCGCCTTCGATGCGCAGCTTCTGCACGGCTTCGGTGAGTTCCGGGATGCCGCCGAAGTCGATGCGGATGGCCGCGCCACGGGCTGCCGGCTGCGGGCGGGCTGCCGAGCGCAGGTATTGCACGGCTTCGCCGGCGTCGGCGAGATCGGCGGCGAGGCGCGCTTCATCGGAGTGCGGCGCGATCTTCGCCAGCTCGGCTTGGCCCAGCGGGCTCGAGACGTAGCGGCGCAGCAGGGCGCGGAGGGATTCGAATTCGAGGACGTCGGCGCTGGTGGCTTTCATTGCGTAAATCTATTGATACCACTGTAGCGCTCCAGCGCGGCTTCTTTGGGCGAGGTGAGGGCAGCCCTCCCGGCGGATGGTAAAATCGGCTTCGCAGGATGCCGACAATCAGCGCGTTCTATGGGATCTTGATCCGCGTTGAGCCTGACCCAGGAATAGGCGATGATACATAGAGAGGAGTTGATGGAAGCTTGGCGGCTGTGCCGCGCGAACGTACCGCCGCGCAAGATCGAGCCGCTGGGTTGAGCGCTTATGTATTGGGACATAGTCGAGGTGAAGCCGGAGCCTAATTACTGCCTCTTTGTCCGCTTCAAAGACGGATTGGAAGGCAGGGTACGGCTGCATAAAGAAGCACTGACCGGTGCGCTCGCGCCCCTGCGAGATCAGCAGTTCTTCGAGCAGGTGTTCATCGATTGCGGCGCAGTCGCATGGCCGGGCGAGATCGACTTGGCGCCGGACGCCATGTACGCCGAGGTCGCAGGCTTACCGCACGAGCAGCGGCGGCCGGCAGAGATCAACGAGCCCGACTGAACTCGCCGGGCCGTGCCTCGCAAAGCCTCACGTGTGTGGCGACGGGGGTCCGATAATGCGCATGGCACGTTCCGGCCCTATGCAGCGGTCAGAGTACCCATCGAGATATCCCTGCGTTCGGCTGATCGAGTTCCTACTTCGGTACGTGTAAACGCATAGTGCGACCGCAAACGCCCAAGCAACCAACTTTACCGCCACGCGCTGATCGTCGAGAGCGGACAGCAGGTCGGACAGAAGGCGGTGCGGGTGAGTCAATATCTGAACAGCGAAATCGGCGACTGACGCGCATATCACGATGCCGAACATTACATGGAGCACATCTCGAAGCCGATTGCGAAATCGATGCCCGGAGAGCTCCCTCCGCCAATTCTCCTCTACCTCAGGATGGTACAAGTCGGTATAGAGGTCATCGGTTGGCCCAAACGGGCCAACTGTGAATCGCGCTTTGACCTCTTTCTCGACGTGTTCGATGTACTCCTGAAAGCCCGGGCCGTATTCCGTCCTAAAAACCCCAGCCGATCTGTCCCGGTAGTACGTCTTCTTGTATAGCGGCTTCTCCTTGGACCCCAGCCAGAATATGACAAGGGCAGCCGCCATGCCTACGAGCAATAGCATCTGCTTCTCCTCCCCTATGCGTTACCTCACCAGTTGCGAAATGGCACGTCCGAGATGCGGACGGAAACGTCTCTCAGGCCATGGCGAATTAGAAGACCTTTTACTGCGGCTACCGCCTCTTCATCGTGCGGGGTTGGGCCGACGACAACCTCGGAGAACCCAAACCGATGTTGCTCATCTGCAAGGGGAAACCGATAGTAAGGCGTCAGCTTAGATACGCCGGGCCGGAAATCGAAGCGGGGATGCGTGCACATGATGGGGTGCGTGATAATCCGCCATTCGCGCTCCCCGGAGAACGATTGGTGCTTAAAGAGCGGTGCAAATCTGAAAAGATATGCATGGAAATTTCCGCCGGGTGGCCGGACGGCGGTCTTGTCCCAGGCAAGAAACTGATCGGCCAACTCCTCCAACAAGGCGCGCGCAATCTCCCTTTGGTGCGCCGCGTCGTAAACGCATTTTGCCAAGAACGAACGGTCGGTATCGACCAGCGCTCGCAGATCATCTCCTGGAATACCAATGGAGAATCCTGCAGTTCCACCATAGGCGCGCCATTGTGAGAGGGAATCGGGGTCTGCCGAGAATGATGCGACACACACATTCGTCCGCGATAGATCGTCTAGCAATCCCATGCTCAGACCACTAAAACACTTTAACCGTTCGGCGTCCCATTGACTTCTGAGAGATTCCAGCTCCTCACGAAATACATCGACTGCATGGCGAAACTCCCGCCGGTCGTTCAAATATTGCGTATGGGTAGCCCAGATTTCCTTCTTGTCGATAATTCCAAGGAATCCGGCTTGCGTCGTGTAGTGATACAGCGGGAACAAAGGTACCTGGCAGAGCGCCTCGTTTAGAATGGCGCGCTCGGAGGGACTCTTCCACCACGTTGGGATAATTAACCGGGTTTGGGACTCTGCTTCAGACACTTCGGTTTCCTCGCCCGTGTTATTCATTGGGCGTCCGAGCGGGCGGGCGGGCCTCCAGGCAATCCGCTTGGCCATTTCTACTTGCCAGAACCGTTCCCCTCGGGAGGAAGGGGTGTCTGCCCCATGCGTTCAAAGTCCTCCGTAGTGAGGCCAAAGTCCGCCAACACCTCTTCGTTTGGTATGCCCTTGTTATGCTTGAGCCACTCCTTGGAGGCAGCTACAGACTGCTCTTCGTCTTCTCCGATCTCTTCGTCTTCAAACGGAATGTTCGCGAGGCCCTGACGAGCTGGGGAAATCATGGTCTCCAACAGATTGCGCACCGCACTCAGTTGCGCTGGCGGCAGCCGGTCGAGATAGGCGTGAGCCTGCTCGCGCTCCTGGTCAACACTCATGAGAGACCCTCACTCACTTAGACATTATCACATCCGGACCTGCTGGACCACGGTTTAAGTGCTCCCGCTCGCGAAAACCCTTCTCAATCACGGGCAGAGTCCCTTCGGTGATTTTGTACGCGCCGAGCAGCCGCTGCGGCACCCACTCCACGCGGCTCACGTCATCCGCCGCGCGCAGACTGCCTCCCGTGATGCGGCAGACGTAATCGATGAGCACGTAATGATACTCCGGCGCACCGCTGGCATCGCGCATGATTCGCTCGAAGATTTCCAGCACGCCGAGCGGCTCGATTTCGAGGCCGGTCTCTTCGCGCACCTCGCGGCGTACTCCTTCCGCCAGTGTCTCGCCGGTTTCGAGCACGCCGCCCGGCAGCGACCAATAGCCTTTCAACGGCTCGCGGCCGCGCTCGACCAGCAGGATCTCGTCGCGCTCGAAAATCAGCGCGCCCACGCCCAGGATGGGACGTTGCGGGTATCGGCGATCATTACTCATAGCAGGCTCCCGGTATGGGGCGCCGAGCGGGCGAAAGGGCGAGCGGGCGAGGGGGCGATGACGCAGCGTGCCGATGCCACGCGCAGGCAAGAGTGCCTGCGCCACGTCATGGCAGCCGCACGCGAAATACCGAGCGGCGCGCGGTAATGTAGAGCGACCGGAAATCGCCGTCGCCGAAAGCCAGATTCGACGGGGTTTCGGCGACAGGAATCGTAGCGCGAAGCTTGCCATCCGGGCTGTAAACGAGGATGCCCTTCGCGGCCACGTACAGGTTCCCCTTCTCGTCCACACGGATGCCGTCCGGGATGCCGTCGGTGCCCGACACCAGTGTGCGCTCGCCGGTGACGCTGCCGCTGTGATCCACGTCATACGCGCTGATGGTGCGGTCGTCGGAATTGGTCACATAGAGAATGCGGCCGTTGGGCGACAACACAACTCCGTTGGGCCGGCCGGCAGGCTTGGCGACAGCCGACACCTCGCCCTTGGGCGTGATGTGGAAGACGCCGTAGAAATCCAGCTCGCGCCTATCCTGCTGGTAGCCGAATGCGGGATCGGTGAAATATACGTGGCCGTTGCGGCTCACCGCGATGTCGTTGGGCGCGTTGAAGCGCTTGCCTTCGAACCGCTCGGCCAGCACTTCGACATGACCCTTCGCGTCGGTGCGGGTCACGCGGCGCGCCTTGCTTTCGCAGGTATAGAGCCGCCCTTGCGCGTCGAAGGCATTGCCGGCCGCGCCATTCGATTGCTCGCGAAATACGGTGACGCCTTCGCCCGGCGTGAACTTCATGATCTTCTCGCCGGGGATATCGCTGAACAGCAGGTAGCCGTCGCGCGCCCAGGCCGGCCCGTCCGCATAGCCGAGCTTCGCCGCGACCTTCTCCAGTTCGACCCCGGAGAAGTCCTGCGCGGCTAGCGGCCAGGCCAACAGCGCCAGCGCGAGCCCGCGCAGCCTCATCGATTGCCTTTGCCGACGACAAGCAGCTCGTTATTCACCTGCTTGACGCCGGAGATCTTGCGCGTGAGTTTTTCGGCTTTGGACTTCTGCTTGTCGGTTTCGACTTTACCACGCAAAGTAACGACGCCGCCCTTCACGTCCACGTCCAGCGCGCCGCCCTTCACTTCCTGATCGTTGGCCAGCTTGCGCCCCACCAGATCGTAAAGTTGATCGTCGGAGACTTGCTTTTGCGCCGCCCAGGCCCCCACGCCCAGCACGAAAATCAACAGGATGGACACTACGAATTTAATTTTCATCTTTCCCGGCCATTGTACGCCAATCGAGGGCCGCCAGGAAGGCGGGCGTTTCGCGCCAGCCTGGCTGGACTTTCACGTGCAGGTCAAGGTATACTTTGTGAGCGAATAGGCCCTCCATTTCCTGGCGTGCCAAAGTGCCAATACGTTTCAGCATGCCGCCTTGCGCGCCGATAATAATGCCCTTCTGGCTGGCGCGCTCGACGTGAATGGTGGCGTAGATACGAATCAGGCGGGGTGTTTCTTCCCAGCGATCCACCCACACGGCCACCGCGTGTGGAATTTCCTCGCGCGTCTCTGCCAGGATCTTCTCGCGGATCAATTCGGCCGCCAGGAAGCGCTCCGGCTGATCGGTGATGTGATCCGGAGGAAAATACGCCGGGCCTTCCGGCAGGCGCTCGACAATCGCATTGCGCAATGCGTCCAGGCCTTCGGCGGTGCGAGCGCACAACGGCAGATACTCGGCGAATTCGTGCAGTGTGCGATATTGCTCGATCAACGGCAGCATCGCGCGTTTGTCTTTGCCCAGCAGATCGGTCTTGTTCAGTACCAGCAGGGCGGGCGCGTTGGTGCGCTTGAGCAGATCCACGGCATGCTGATCTTCGACGCCGAACTTGCGCGACACATCCACCAGGAACAGCAGCAGGTCGCGCTCGTCGAGCGCCGCGCGCACGGTATCCATCATGCGCCTGTTGATCAGCGAATCGGCTTTGTGGATGCCGGGTGTATCGAGAAAAACGATCTGCGCATCGGGCAAGGTGAGCACGCCTTGGATGGACGTGCGGGTGGTTTGAGGCTTGTCGGCGACGATGGCGATCTTGGCGCCGATGAGTTGATTCAGCAGCGTGGATTTGCCGGCGTTGGGGCGGCCGAGGATGGAGACGAAGCCGGATCTCATGGGGTGAGCCTCCTGCCGTTACCGGCTGAGGGGGCGAGAAGAGACGCGGAGACACGGAGACACGGAGACGCGGAGATTCGACGGCGGCACGTCGTGGGGACGCTGGCTGGGAGCGGCGCACGCGCGCGCCTCCGGCGATTACCGGCGGAGGGGGCGAGGGGGCGAGGGGGCGAGGGGGCGAGAAGAGACGCGGAGACACGGAGACACGGGGACGCGGAGATTCGACGGCGCCAGGTCGTGGGGACGCTGGCTGCGAGCGGGGCAGGCGCGCGCCTCCGGTGGTGGGCGCCTGAGGGGGCGAGCGGGTGAGCGGGCGAGGGGGCGAGGAGAGACGCGGAGACACGGAGACACGGAGACGCGGAGATGCGACGGTGCCAGGTCGTGGGGACGCTGGCTGCGAGCGGGGCAGGCGCGCGCCTCCGGTGGTTGGCGCCTGAGGGGGCGAGGGGGCGAGAGGGCGAGGGGGCGAGGAGAGACGCGGAGATTCGATGCCAGGTCATGGGGCCACCGGCTGGGAGCGGCGCAAGCGCACCTGCTCGACGCGCAATTCATCGCTGGCCAGCACATCAATGTGAATGCCGTCGCGCTCGACGGCTTCGCCCGCCGCCGGCACGCGGCCGAGCCATTCGGTCACCAAGCCGCCTACGGTGGTCGATTCGATATCCTCCTCAGGGTGAAACTCCAACAGGTCGCTTAGACGCGCCACGTCGAAGCTGCCGGAGACGATGTAGCCGCCTTGCCCGTCCTCCTGGATGTCGGAATCCGGCTCGTGCTCGTCGCGGATTTCACCCAGGATCACCTCGACCAGATCCTCCATGGTGGCGAGGCCGGCCGTGTTGCCGTACTCATCGACCACCATGACCATGTGCGTATTGTCCTGCTGCATTTCGCGCATCAGGTCGTTGACGGGTTTGGTTTCGGGCACGGTCTTGATGGGGCGCATCAGCTCGCGTACGGTGCGGCTGGCGCGCTCTTCCTCCTCCAGTTCGAACATATCACGCACATGCACGAACCCCACCACCTGGTCGATGTCGCCTTCGTAAACCGGGATGCGTGAAAACTGCTCGTTGATGACGAGCTGACGCAACTCTTCCAGCGGGGCGTCCGCGGAGATAGCGACGATATTGGGGCGCGGCGTCATCACCTCGCGCACCTTTTTGTCACCGAACTCGACCACGGATTGGATCAGCTTGCGGTCCTCTTCTTCGATCAGGCCTTCTTCGGTTCCGGCGGTGATCAGCGCTTCGATGTTTTCGGCCTGCGTGGACGGCTCTTCGATGCCGTTTTTCTGGTCGGTCAGATCGACCAACGATTGAAAGAGGTTGAGCACCGCGACGAACGGCCGGGCCACCAGGCCGACGATGCGGATCGGGCCTGCCAGCGGCGTGAGCCAGTGCGCCGAGGTGCGGCGATAGAGCACCTGCGGCAGCACATACGCGACCACAATCATCGTCAGCCACGAAGCCACGACGGTTTCCCAGACCACTACCCCAGTCCAACTCTCGCCGTCGGCGAACAGCAGGAAATAGAGCACGGCGACGAAGAGGATGGTGCTGTGCTTCACTAAGGAAAACGATCCGGCGCCGTCTTCCGTTTTGAAGCCGATTTTATCTTCGAGTGTCTCGCGGAAGAATTTGATGGCGGCCAAGTCACGGGTGCGCAGGCGCAGGCTTTCGAGATACAGCAATTGCACGAAGGTCACGAGACCCAACAAGGTGGAGGCCAGCACAATCAGGACCACCAGCAGGAGGGTCATGCTCGCACCCTTTCGATCAGGCCTGCCGAAAGCGTCAGGCGTGCGCGCCATTTGGCTTCCACGCGCGCCATTTTGCCGCGATCGTTTTCGTGATCCATGCCCATGAGATGCAAGAGACCGTGGAGCATCAGGATGGATATTTCCTCTTCGAGGGAGTGGCCGAATTCAGAAGCTTGTTCGCGGGCGCGGTTGGCGGAGATGGCCATTTCGCCGAGAAGACCGCTCCCTGACGGTCGCGGCTCGGTACGGCGTGCGCGTGAGCAAGCGGCTGGGAACGATAGCACGTCGGTGGCGTAATCTTTCCCCAGGAATTCTCGATTCAACCGCCGCAGTTCGCGATCGTCCGAGATCAGACATTGAAACGCGGCGCCCTCCGCGACTTGCTCGCGCAGCACTCGGGCGAAGCGTTCCACTTGCCGCCGGTCCAGTTCCGCCGGTGCCCGGCGGAACAAAACTATATTGTCGTCAGATGCAGACATGGGCACGCGCTTAGGCGCTCGGAAGAGTGGAAACAGCGGGAGCGCCGCCATTCCCGGTGGCCGCTTCAACCGGCGGCTCGGTTAGTTTCAAAGTGAGCTGCCGTCCGGCGCCCACCGTTTCGTTATATCGCTCGTAAGCCTTGACGATGCGCTGCACCAGGCTGTGCCGCACCACGTCGCGCTCGTCGAACTGCACAAAGCTCACGCCTTCAACGCCGCGAAGCACGTCCAGCGCCTCGATCAACCCGCTGCGCCTACCAGTCGGGAGATCGATCTGGGTGATGTCGCCGTTCACTACCATCTTCGAGTTGAATCCCTGGCGAGTCAGCACCATCTTCATCTGCTCGGTGGTGCTGTTTTGCGCTTCATCCAAAATGATGAAGCTGTCGTTCAAAGTGCGGCCGCGCATAAACGCGATGGGCGCGACTTCGATATTGTTTCGCTCCAGAAGTTTTTCGACCTTGTCGGATTCCAGCATATCGAACAGCGCGTCGTAGAGCGGGCGCAGATACGGATCCACCTTCTCCTGCAGCGTCCCCGGCAGAAAGCCCAGCCGCTCGCCGGCTTCGACGGCCGGCCGCGTCAGGATAATGCGCGAAACCCGCTTGCTCAGCAGCGCGGATACGCCCATGGCGACAGCCAGATAAGTCTTGCCGGTGCCCGCCGGTCCCACGCCGAAAACCAGGTCGTTGCGCTCGATCGCTTCCAGGTAACGGCGCTGGTTCACCGTTTTCGGCGCGAGCATCTTCTTGCCGAAGTTGCGCTGGCGGCCGCTCTGAACGAGGGCGCGCAGGCTCACCTCGGGGTCTTCGGTTACCACCCGCAGGTAACTGTTCAGATCGCCGTTATTGAAGACGTGGCCTTCGCGCACCAGGGCCATGTATTCTTCGAGGATGTCTTCGGCGCGCGAAACCGCTTCGGCTTCGCCTTCAATTTCGAGTAGATTGTCGATGAGTTGCGTGTTGACTTTCAAGCCCGTCTCGATCAACCGGATGTTTTCATCGCGGGTGCCGAACAGGCTTTCAACGCCACGGCTGATTTGCACACTGGCTTTCATTTAGGTAGTGTTCGGGAACCTCCAAAAGTTGGCAAGGAATGCAAGAGGGAGCGCCCGCCGTTTCCGGTAGGGCCATTGCACGTGATAACCGCTGGTGCGGGGTGGTCAAAAACCATCCGCCCTCCATTATACCAGAGCGCGCAACCGTTGCCGCAACCGTTCTAACAACCGGGTGTGCGACATAAAAGTGGAGGCCCGTCGAGATCAGCGGAATAGCCAAAGATCCGAGCGTACTTGGTACTCGGGAAAGCCTACCTACCCTCG
>Ga0073928_10005627_pt1 | contig 17394 bp, 16 predicted proteins | sample PaiPotPPA55metaG_FD_76969 | JGI IMG/M metagenome (GOLD analysis project Ga0073928, IMG submission 76969) | Iron sulfur acid spring bacterial and archeal communities from Banff, Canada, to study Microbial Dark Matter (Phase II) - Paint Pots PPA... ... | reverse complement strand
GGGAACAGCGCGTTCCCTTGACGTGCGGCGCTCATGAGCTCGGCTCGGGCGACTTCAAACGCTCCGGTGCCAGCCCGGCGCAGGCGAACCCGACGCACGTCGCAATTGAGGAGGTGCTGCAGCGCGTCATAGGTCGGATCGCCGACGCAGGGCTTCGGATCGATCATGAGCCACGGTGAGCGCTGCGCCGCGAGCACGTTGCCGGCGTGGAGGTCGGTGCACAGCAGGACCTCACGCTCGGCGGTCGCAGGCAAGGACCGGAAGAGGGCGATGCCCTCGCGGGCCAGGCCGGGGTCGAGGTCCGCCGGCGGACCTCGATGCTCGAACTCGTCGGCCCCGGCGCGGCACAGCTCGGCCAGGGGGCGAAACGGCTGACCCTCAGGCGACGATCGCCACAGCTGGCGCAGGAGGGACGCGATCACGCCGTCCTGCTCTGGCTCGGGCCGCGACGCCAACGGGGTCCCGGGCACGCAGCGCTCGAGCAGCAACGCGACCGTGTCGTCGACCCGCTCGGCCTCGTGGAGCCGAACCGCGCCCTCGCCTCGCCACACCCGGAGCCCTTCAGGTTCGTGCTCAGCCTCGAAGTGGCGCCAGCCGACCTTGAGGACCAAGTCGTCCCGTTCGCCTCGCCGACAGGCTGAAACGGCTCGCCGAGCTCGAGCGACCACCGCGCCCGTACGGCTTCGACGGTCGACGGCAGACGCTCGAGCCACGCTCGTCGATCCTCGCGTGCGCCCTCTTCGATGCCCCAGACCAGGTTGCGCGGCAACGGGAAAGCCATCGTGCTCATCCTGACGGCCCGAGTGCGCTCGCGGCGCGGAAATTCGCACCTCACCGGCTCGAGCCGCATCCCAACTGCCGATGCCCGTATGGCCTCGGTCGGCTTCCTGCATCGCCAACGCCAAGAACGAGGCGTCGGCGGGGGTCGCCGATGGAACGACAATCTCGCCCATCGCGGGATCGTGGCACGTCATTGCCTTGGCATCCACGACTTGAGCGGCGGCTGCCGGTACCGTCCGGATCCCAATCAGATGCCCCCGGCACCGGCAGCAACCGGCCCGGGGGCGTGGCCAGCACCTACAGAGGAGGCGCTGACATGACGGACCGTACGCGCGCCCACCGCGAGCCTGCCGAGCTCCCTGAGCCCACGCAGGAGATCCCCCTCGCCCGGGATCTCACCTCCTGCGTTCTCGACTTCGTCCGGTACCAAGTGACCCCAGTCGCCGAATGGGTGACCTGGACCGGAGGCGATCCCGAGCTTGTCTTCCTCGTGGTCACCGAGACGCTCCACTCGATCGCTCACGGTCTCGAGCCCGGCAGCGAGGGCGAATCAGAAAGCGATCGATAACGCGTCACACCTCGCGGGCCACCGAGTCGGGCGGCGACCTGCTGCCGTCCTGGCTTGCCCATCATTTGCCCATCAAACCTGGCGGCACGCAACGACACAGGAGATAATCAGACGACACGAAGACCAAACGCGAGCAGCCTCAACGCCACTCATTGACACCAGATGGACGTCCGGCAAGGGTCTGCAAAACCCTGCCGCGGTTGCCAACGGGCTGAGGTGGTTGCGGTCCTCGCGGGGAATCGTTGCTATGGGTTGGCGCCGGCAGAGCGTCTCCAGGCAGTGGCTCAAGGGCCGTGGGCACCGATGTTGCAGACGGAACCTGGTGGGGTCTTGGCGCGTCTGTAGGTGTGGATGAATCGGGGGAGTTGGCGCCGAGAGACGTTTGAGACGGTGTGGCGTCGCGAGCGAGAGCCGCTGTTGCGGTTTTGCGTACCTGTTGACGGGTGCTTCGGTGGCGCACCTCTTAGAGGTTCGCGGACCGGATGGCCCGGGCAATGCGTCGGCGGTGGCCCGCACCGTTACTCGCCGTGCAAGATGGCCAGTGCTCTCGCCGGCCGGCGTAGAGCAGACGAGCGTGCGACGCTCGGGGAAGGACAGCGAGATGGTTCTCGGAATCGGGTTGATGAGCGCAGGGTGGCAGACATTCTTCTATGCGGTAGCTGTCGTGGCCTTTGTGCTAGGCGCGATTGGATTCAAAGTTCCTGGCGAACGCGTGCGGCTCGACAGTCTTGGTCTTGCCTTCTTCGTTTTCGTATTCCTCTGGAACGCAGTGGCCTCGACGTAGTTCAACACCGAAGCAACGACGAGGGACGGCCCGGGAGAGACGCTCCCGGGCCGTCCCGGTGTAAGGGAGGCTCCGGGGCTGGCGGAGGTGGCGGCGTTAACGCGGTGGCAGCGGAGGCTCCGGGGAACCCTGACACCGGTGGCGCTGTTGCGTAGCGCGTAGAACGCTGCGATGCGGCGTATGCCGCGCGCAGTGGGTTTGTGATCAAAGCGCCGGGGTTGAAGTTCGGCGCGGGCTGATTGGTCGCGCAGAGCTCAGGATCGCGCCGGTACCAGTTCAGATTCGTAGACAGCTCAGCGAATGCCGCTGCGGTAGACAGACCATGCTGATCACGACATCATGGTCGTCAATTGTTCCGTGATGCACCAAACAGGGAGGGACGATGGAAGATCGTTGGATGCTGCGCGGTGTGGAGTACGCGAACTGCAACTGCGCCTGGGGTTGTCCTTGTCAGTTCGGAGCGAACACGACGTACGGTCACTGCGAGGCCGTGGTTACGGGCCACGTCGATGAGGGGACCTTCAACGATACGAAGCTCGATGGCCTCGACTGGGCGCTGCTTCTGTATTGGCCGGGCGAGATCGCGGAGGGTAACGGCAAGGAGCAGGCGATCATCGACGAACGGGCTGATCCGGCCCAACGTGAGGGATTGAGGAAGATCCTCCACGGTGAGTCGACCGCTCCAGGTGCGACGCATTTCTTCGTGTACAACAGCACGATGTCCACGGTCCTGGACACGCTGTACGCGCCGATCAACCTTTCGATCGACGTCGAAGGCCGAACGGCCAATGTGAAGATCGGAGATCTGGTGGAATCCGTGGGCGCGCCCATCATCAGCGCTTTCGACGGCAATCCTGCGAGGTCCGGGATCAGTCTTCCGAACGGATTCGAGTACACCTACGCGGAGATGGGCAACGGCACCACGAAAGCCCGAGCCGGGATCGAGCTCGATCTGAAGGACAGCTACGGTCAGTTCAACGTCCTTCACATGAACCAGGACGGCGTCATCCGTTGACGAGCCGCCTGCGAGCCGCGGTGCCAGCGTCGAAAGTGTCGACGCGACGGCGCGGTGGTGATCGCTGGACGATTCTCGCCGGACTTGGCGGCATTACGGCAGCTGGGTGGATCTACCTGCTCGTTGCGGCGCCGCCAATGTCGACTGGAATGACCGAACATCCCACGGCCCAGGCGATGGAATCGATGGTCCACGTGCGCCCCTGGACGGCCACAGAGTCCGGCCTGATGCTGTTGATGTGGGCCGTGATGATGATCGCCATGATGGCTCCTACGGCGGTCCCGATGACGCTCGTCTACGCCGCAGTCGCCCGGAAGGCGGTAAGCCAAGACGATCCTGTGGCGCCGACCTTCGTATTCGTCGCGGGATATCTCGCGATGTGGAGTCTCTTCAGCGTCGTGGCGACCATCGCTCAGTGGAGTCTCGACCGGTTGGCGTTGTTGTCACCGATGATGGTATCTGCAAGCCCGGTGCTCGGCGGCGCTCTGCTGATCGGCGCCGGCATCTATCAGCTGACGCCCTACAAAGACGCCTGCCTCGCGCACTGTCGCGCGCCTGCACACTTCATTTCGCAACACTGGCATGGTGGGTCCGCGGGTGCCTTTCGCATGGGACTGGAACTTGGGGGCTACTGTCTAGGCTGCTGCTGGATTCTGATGGGTCTCTTGTTCATCGGCGGGGTGATGAACCTGTTGTGGATCGCCGCGATCGCTTTATTCATACTGCTCGAGAAGACGATGCCGTTCGCTGAGACCGCTGGACGCGTCGCTGGCGCGGCGATGATCCTCGTCGGTCTTGTGGGTCTGACCGGTCTGGTCGCGCTGGGCTGATCGAACCCGTCATTTCTTGCGCGCCGGTTGCAGTGGGTGAGCGTACCGACGCGTTGTGACAACAACTCAGACCGGGCGTCCTGACCAGTCAGTCTCATCGACGCAGCGACTCCAGGATCGATACACGGCGCCCGCTCTGCAAAGGCGAAGCGTTGGTCAACCCACAATTGGTCCCAGAATTGCGTTGGGTGCTGGTGTCCAACTGTGCCCCGCGACGTCCGCTATACAGGTCCCGACAAGGCCAAACGGATCTCATGGGATACCGAGGAACGCGGGTTTAGGCACTTACAAGGCGAAGGCCGGGGGTTCGAGTCCCTCAACGCCCACCGAAGATTGGCTGGTCAACGGCGGTTTCGGTTCTATGCAGGCGCGCCGGCGAGCGGCTTCAAGTCCGTGCCTGCGCACACCCGGTAGTGAATCGTCGGGTCGCGAAGAGATCTGGGATGAACGATGCCGAGTGACGCGTAACGTCCGAAATGTGGTGCGGAACCGCGCGTTGACGGGGCCAGAGCGTGCCGCCCTCGATCATGTCCTCGGAGCGACGATCTGTGGGCGGCGGAGGAGCTCAGGGCACAAGCCCGGGCGGCGAGCCTGTGGGGTGGCCGCCCGACGTTTTTGGATCTGACGGTCGAGGAGGGTCTCCCGCCGGCGGAGGTCGGTCATGGGCCGCTTCCCGTCAAGGGGGTGGTGTCGCTGGGTGCTCCAGGTACCAACCTGATCGGCGAGATCGTGGTCTGGGTACGGGGCGGCTACCTCTCGGGGCTGGAGTTCTGTCTTATACCGGGCAGCCTCCCCTGAGTCCGCCGCCGCCGGAGCACATCCGCGTGGTGCCTCGGTAGCGACGCCGCTGGTAACAGCCCCAGCTGGCCGCTCTCGGCGGGAGAAGGGCTCCGCGTGGTCCTGTTTCGGTGCTCGGGCAGGCCGTGAGACGGGGCGCTCAAGGGGCTCGCCGGAAGGGTCGAAATGGTGGCGGTGATCGGTCGGGCTAGTCGCTCCGTCGCTCTGGTGGTGGTGGCAGCGACGCTGCTTGGTGCGGCCATTGTCGGCGCGCGGGTGCTGACGCGATCGGAGTCGTGTTGTAGGGGTCAGCACCCGTACATTTCGCTGTATAACCGTCCGTTGTCGCGGGTGGACCGGGTCTTGGCCGAGGGCGATGGCCAAGCGTTTGGCGCGATCGCCCAAGATCCACTTCTCGACCGTCCGCAGGTCATCGGTTCCAGGGCCGAGTACGCCTATCGGGCCCAGCGACCGCTGTGGGCGTATCTCGCCTGGGCAGGTTCGCTAGGTCAAGCGGGGCTGACCGGATGGGTCCTGGCCGTCTTGACGGTGCTGTCGTGTGGCGCAGCGTCGATGCTGTTTGGCCTCTTGTTGCGCCAGCGAGGAGTCAGTGTGTGGTGGAGCCTCCTCGTACCGGTGATCGGGTTGCAGGTTCTAACGGAGTTCACGTCGGAGCTGGCGGCCGTGGCGCTGTTGTGCGCGGGGATTCTGCTGTGGAGCCGCGAGCGTCGAGGCGCCGCAGTCGTCATGTTGAGTCTGGCGGCGCTGACGCGCGAGTCGATGCTGGTCGGCGTCGTCGGCCTAGGGGTGTGGGAGTTGCACCGATCCGCCGGGACGGGGCCCCGCCTGCGGCGTGCCTCACTGCTCGCCTGGCCGTTTGGCGTGTACGGCGCGTGGATCGCCATCCTGACCATTCGGCTGGGTGTATCCCCGTTCGCTCGCTCTGGTGGCCGGCTTGGACTCCCCGGGGCCGGTTTGGTCGCGACGCTTGCTGGCGGCAGCAGCGTCGCGACGGCGGTCAGTGTGGCGAGCCTCGGCGTCGGCGTCGTCGTTGCCGCGATCGCCGTCGCTCGCCGCGACGTTCTCACCTGGGTCTCGGTAGGCTTCCTGATCTTCGCGACGACGCTCGGCCAAGAGGTCTGGGGCACCCAGTCCGGCATCACTCGTTCCCTGTTGCCGCTCTACTTGCTCGGTGCCGCGGCAGTTCTCGGCGGACTACGCGCCCGCCAGCTCTCCCGGATCGGACCAACATCGACGACGCTCACCGCCCATAAACGCCACGTTCAGCCCGACTCCGACCCCTGGGTTGAACGTGAACCCGTAACTGCCGGCAACCCGGCGTCTCGGCATTAATGGAGTAAGGAGCCCGGTCACCAGGCGCCCCGCTGTATGTGCTGAAACGTGCCAACCCACCGCTCTTGCAGGGAGGTGGGCGACATTGAAGCGCGGGCGGTCGTCAAGCCCTGACGGCAAAGAGCCGCCAGGTGCCGGGTACACCCCTGAGCTCCTGCTCACCACGGTCTTCGAACTCGATTCCCGAGCCGGCTACGAGGTCCTTGACAGTGCTGGACACCATGATCTCGCCCGGCTGCGCAAGCGCGGACACTCGCTGACCAATATGGACAGCCATTCCGCCAATATCGTCACCGCGGATCTCGATCTCACCGGTGTGCAGGCCAACCCGAACATCTAGGTGCAGGTCAGAGGCGGCGGCGCGGATCGCGCACGCGCAACGAATGGCACGCGCCGGTCCGTCGAACGTGGCCAGGAAACCGTCACCAGTCGTCTTGACTTCCCGACCCCGAAACGCCACTAGTTGACGGCGAATGGCGGCGTCATGAGCATCGAGAAGGTCCCGCCATACACGGTCGCCGAGGGATGCGGCCCGTTCGGTGGAGCCGACGACGTCGGTGAGCATGACCGTGGCAAGGACCCGGTCGGGCTCGGCCGAAACCCTCACACCGGTAAGGAACTCGCGGATCTCCTCGATGACGGCGTCCGAATCACCGAACCAGGGGAAGTGATCCTGACCGGACAGCTCGACGTATCGGGCGCCCGGTATCTGCTCGGCCATCCAGCGGCCGGCCCGCCAGTTGACGACACGGTCGCCATGCCGGTGCAGCACCAGCGTCGGCACACGCAGCGTTGGGAGTACATGGCGCACGTCGATGTCGAGGAACATGCTGAAGAGGGCCGCGAGCGTGTCGGGACTCACCGCGGCGCGCCGGAACCGCCCGAGCCACTCCTTGGCTTGTGGATCGTCGCCCAGCGATGGGACCCAGAGGTCAATGTCCTCGCCGGTGAAGAAATACGGCTCGATCAATTCGATTGCGGCCTCGATGGCGCCCGCCGCGGGGGGCGCCCATGGGTAATCGGGTGCTTCGGTCGAGCGGGCCATACCGCCGTGCAGCACGAGCGCGTGCGTTCGCTCTGGATAGGTCGCCGCGAAAAGCAAGCACATCGGCGCGCCCTCCGAGACGCCCATCAAAACGGCGCGCTCTGATTCGGCCGCGTCCATGACCGCTCGAACATCGTCCATGCGCTCTTCAAGCGTCGCGATCCCGACCCCGCGGTCCGAAAGGCCGGTTCCTCGCTTGTCGAACAGAATTAGACGACTAAAGGAGGCAAGCGTTCTGAAGAAACGAGCCATGCCCGGGTGCTCCCAGTCCATGTCGATGTGACTGAGGTAGCCCTGGACAAGCACAAGATCCCGCTCACCTTCACCCACGACCTGATACGCGATATGCACGGTTTCGTTCTGTGCATACCGAACCGGCGTTGCCTCGCTCACTGCCTGAAGGCTACAGATCGCCCTTTGCACACGCTGAGTGACCACGCAGGAAGGCGCGAGGCCGCGCCGCGACGAAGGCGGGATCGCCTCCATCCGGTCGCGGTCGCGAATCGAGGCGGGTCGCCCGATCCAGCTGCCGTCGGCAGCGCACAGAAGACCGCCCGGCGCGCCAGCCGGCGACTTGCCTCCGGCCGTGACCGAGGGCCGAGCCGAGTCTCAGGGATCGCCGCTGTGGCAGAGACATGCCCACGGATCGGGACGCACTTGCAGCGTGACATGTTCGCTGGATTGGGAAGCGCGGTAACTACGCAGATTGGCGGTCAGGCGTGATGTCGCGGAATCCCAACGAGTTGTCCGGCTCATAGTCGCCGTGAAGAACCTCCGGCGCGAGGTCGAGCCCGTTGGGCCAGACGACGGTACCGGCATCTGTGTCGACTTGCACTTGGGCGAAGTACTCGGGATCGTCAAGGGGGGATACGAGAGAGCCAGTGGCCTGGCCCGGGATGTAACGAACGTCGCGTACGACACCGTCGTCGAACAGAACCCGCATGACATGGGGGCCAAGTACTGCGACCCCGACTACTGACGGAAGGTGACTAGAGGCGCTCATGGCAGCGGCTCAATGGTACCGGGGGCGTCGCCGCGGCTGGCCCGATCCCACGCTGCAAGCAGCTCTTCCCTGTGTAGATCGACCCAGGTTCGCACAAGAGCGGCCTGCCGCGACTTGAGGTCGCCAAAGGTGACCGAGCCCGTCCGGATGTCGAAGACGGCTCGCTGGTCAGTAACCCAGGCGTGGAGGTGCGGCGGGCCGTGGTCGCGGATGTCCATGTAGATGACGATCCCATAGAAGGCAGAGATCCTGGGCACCGCCCTCACTTGGTGTTCCGCATGAGGACGATGTTTGGAGGCTGATCTGGGGTGCCGCGCGAAGGCGTGGACCCCGAGTTCCTCGAGAGGTCGGGCGCAGGGCTTGCCATCCCTCGGTGCGCCTCAACTCATGACGACCGATGCAATGACCGCCCTGCACTTGGGTGAATGGAAGCGGCGCTCATAGCATCATCACGCGAGTCCTGCTCTCGGAGGCCGGGCGGTTGATGAGGTTCTTCAACAGCTTGCAAAGCATTCCGAATCGAGTGCCGGTCGACACGCAGACCGAGGTGGAGTGATGTTGTGAGAGAGGTACCGCCGGTCCGCTACTTGCGCCGTTCCGACGGCGCGATCGCGTACCAGGTCTGGGGCGACGGCGACCTCGATCTATTGGTGATGACCGAGTTCACGACCTCGGTGGACAACATCTGGGAGCATCCGGGTCGACTCCGGCTGCTTTCGTCCTACGGCGAGCTGGGTCGGGTAGTTCGGTTTGATCCGAGAGGCCAAGGCGCCTCGGACCCCCACCCGCTCGAGGAAGTCGGTCAACTTGGTCCGTGGCTCGACGACGCGCTTCACGTACTCGACGAGCTCGATGTCGCCGGGGCGGTGGTTTGCGCCGAGGGCTATGCCGTCCTGGGCCTCGGAGCGCTTGTCTTCGCCTTGATTCAAGGACCCGGACTCGGGTGGTCCTCCATCAGCGTGGTCGGTGCCTTCGCGTTGGCGGTCGGGGCACTGGCCGCCTTCGCCCTCGTTGAGTTGCGGAGCCGACATCCCATGCTGGCGTTGGCGATGTTTCGCGATCGCGAATTCAGCTCCACAAACGCGATCACGTTCCTGCTCTACGCGAGCGTCGGAGGAGCGCTCTTCCTCATTCCCGTGCAGCTCCAAATCGGTGCGGGATACTCACCCCTCGAGGCGGGCGCTGCACTGCTTCCCCTGACACTCATCGAGCTCATCTTCTCAGCGCGCTCCGGACGTCTGGCAACCAGGATCGGCCCCCGAGCTCAACTCATCGCCGGCCCTTTCATCTTTGCTGTGAGCCTTCTCCTGCTCATCAGGATCACTGGTCATCAGGGCTACGTCGCATCAGTCCTGCCGGCCGTGATCGTGATGGGGATCGGCGTGGCGACCTTCGTCGCACCCCTGACCGCCACGGTCATGGCATCCGCGACACCCCAACGCGCCGGTCTGGCCTCGGCCATCAACAACGATGTCGCCCGAATCGGCAGCCTCCTCGCGGTATCCGTGCTGCCCGCGATCGCCGGCATCACCGGGACCACCTACCTCCATCCGGCCCAGCTCTCAGCCGGGTTTCGAACCGCGATGATCGTTGCCGCCGTCGGCTGCGGGATCGGCGGCAGCGTCGCTGCCCTCACCGTCACGAACCCGGCGAGTCAAGCCGAGCCCACAACCTCGTAGCCCCATTGCGCGATCGACGCGCCACCCGTACGCGTCGCCGCGCCCGTCCCACCGGGAGCCGACCGTCCTTAACCCGTCCTCCATCGCGTGACGAGCTGCACGAAAGTGCCGCGTGTCGCCTCCTTGCTCGGGATGCCGATCTACCCTGCGGAACGTGTCCGAGGGTCGACAGGGCGAGCAGCGATTCGGAACTGCGGCGCAGGCCGAGGAGTGGGACGCCAGATACAGCGAGCGCGAGGGTGCGAGGTGGAGCGGCCGCCCGAACGGTCGGCTCCGCGTCGAGGCAGCGGGCCTCACGCCGGGCAAGGCGCTCGACGTCGGTTGCGGCGAGGGTGCCGACGCGATCTGGCTCGCTGAGAACGGTTGGACGGTCACGGCGATCGACATCTCCGACGTGGCGGTCGGCCGGGCGCGGTCGGCAGCAGAGCTGGCCGGTGCCGCGGTCGAGTGGATCTGCGGGGACGTCCTGCAGATGGCGTTCCCGGCCGGCTCCTTCGCCCTGGTGTCGATGCAGTACCCGGCGCTGCCGAAGGCGGCCGGCGACGTCGCGGTGCGGACCTTGCTCGACACGGTGCGACCCGGCGGATTGCTGCTCGCCGTCTACCACGACCTCGACGACGAGCACCGCGAGCATATGAAGTCGCGTGGCATCGACCCTGCGGACTACGTCGGTGCGGACGACCTGCGTCAGCTGCTCGGCGACGACTTCACGGTCGAGCTGGATACGGTCGAGCCGCGCATCGACCCACCACCCGACACCCCGCACATCGCCGACGTCGTCCTGCGCGCCCGGCGCTTCTGATCAGGATCACGCCGTCCTCTACGCCCTCCCGACCAGCGGGCGGCGACGTGGACGCCTGGTCGCCGCCGGCCCTCCGGCACTGGGTCAGCAACTCTCGGCGCGTCGGTACCCAGCCACCCCTTGGAGGGCGCTCGGCGGTCCAGGTTTGAGTCATGCGCCACGCCGACGGACGAACTCGAGGCTCGGACTCGGTCTGAGATTCGTATCGTTCAACGGGTGGCACAGGAGGTGTTCGTCGATGGCGAACGAAACGGTCAGTGCGAGCATCACCATCAAGGCCCCGGCCGAGGGAATCTTCGCGGTCCTCGTCGACCCGGCGAACCACGCTGCGATTGACGGCACAGGCTGGGTCTGTGACCCAGTCGACCGCCGACCCCTGACGGCGTCGGGGCAAATCTTTCGCATGGCGATGTACCACGCCAACCATCCGAATGGGAGCTACGAGATGGCCAATCGAGTCCAAGTGTTCGATCCGCCGCACGCCATCTCCTGGGAGCCGGGCTACGACCCCGGTGACGGCACCCTGCGCTTCGGTGGCTGGATCTGGCGCTACGACCTGGCACCACTCGGCCCGTCCGCGACCGAGGTCAAGCTTTCTTACGACTGGTCCGCAGTGCCTGACCTCGTACGTCAAACCGGGCCAGTGTTCCCACCCTTCTCCCCCGATCATCTGCACAACTCGTTGACGCATCTCGCTCACCTGGTCGTTGCCTGAGCGCGAGCCCGCCGCGACCGTCTGCACCTTGTGCATCGACGGCTGCGTCAGAGGAGGGCGGCGGCGAACTGGTCGTGGTGGTCGACCCACCAGCGGCGCCGGCGGTCGTAGCGGTCGCTGCCACCGGTCCGGTTCCACATCTCGACCGCCCTCGGGTCACCGGCGTCGACGCGGCGCCGGGCGGCTGCTCCGATGCGGGCGATGGCATCGTTCATGGCGGTGAGCAGCTGCGCCCGGCTGTCCCCTTCCAGTCCGTAGGTGTCGGCCACGAGTCGGAGCCGTGCCGGCCGGTCGGCGGGTTGCCAACCGAGCCGGGCCTGATCGAAGTCGTCGTCGATCGGTACGCAGAGGCGGGCGAGGTGGGCGAGGTCGTAGACGGGGCGGCCCGGGGCCGCGAACTCGAAGTCGAGCAGCGCAACGGCGACGCCGTCATGGAAGACGACGTTCTCGGGGCACACGTCGTTGTGGCACACGAGCGTCCCGCCGGCAGGGTCAGCCAGGCTGTCGTCCCAGGTGAATCCCTGAGGGTCGAACCCGCGGGCGCTGTCGTGCAGCCCGCGCAGCAGCCTGGCGATGGACGCCAGCGCGGTGTCGGACTGACTCCAGTCCGGATAGGGCGGCACGGGGACCTCGCCGTCGATGAAATCGAGGCGTTCGCGTCCGTCCTCGTCGATGCCGACTGGTGACGAGGCACCCTCGAATCCGGCCTGCCTCAACGACCGCAGGAAGGCGTGGATCGAACGCGAGTGCGGACTCGGGGGGCGAAGGACATGCGGGCCGACGCGGACGACCTGGCCCGCGTTCGCGATCCCGCCATCGAGCTGCTGCTCAGCCACGCGGCCACTTTGACAGACGAATGGTGCAGCCGGCCGCGGCTCTCCACAAGGGCTTGCGGGGGAGCGAGGCACTCGACGAGCCGGGCGGGTCGACGGGCACGGCGCGTGCGAGCCACAGATCACACTCGTACGCTCTCCGCCCGTGTCGCGCATCGACGGGCGCATCTTCCACGTCAACGTCAACTGCTCTGACCTCGACACCTCCCTGAGCTTCTACCGCGAGGCGGTCGGGCTCACCGCCGCAGTCCACACCACTCCCGGGCGCCCCCAGCCCGGCGGAGCGTTCGGACTCACGACCGCGCAGTGGGACGCGTGGATCATGACGAGCGGCCACGGAGTCGAGGACGTCGTCATCGACCTGCTCGAGTGGAAGGTGCCGCGCCCGAGCCAAGCGGGAGAACCCGGCGGCTTCGAACGCCTCCGTCTCGGCGTTCGCGACGGCTCCCGCCTTGCTGCGGGCTTCGCCGTCGATCCCGATGGGGTTCGCATCGAGATCGTGGACCGCGACGGCCCGCGGGTCGCCGGCGTCGTCGTCGGCTGCTCGGACGTCGACGAGTCACAGGCGTTCTATCAGGACGTGGTCGGGTTGTCGCGCGTGGGGGCCACGACGTTCTGCGATTCGCGTGGACCCGGATCGTTCTCGATCGAGCTGGCACCGGCCCACCGGCCATCTCGACCACGGATCGCCACCGACGTCGGGATCTACCGTCTCGCCTTGCTCGTCGGGGACCTCGACCGCGCCCACGACACCCTCACCGCGGCGGGAGTCCACCCGTACTCGCCCCCGGCGACCCTCGACATGGGCCCGGGCCTCCCCGCCCTTCGGGCTCTCTTCTTCCCCGACCCTGACGGCACCACCCTCGAATTGATCGAGCAGCCCGCCGCCCGCGTCGTGCCCGATGCTCGCTGATCCCGGCACTCGGCTGCGCCCGAGACGACCCGCCGCGTTGGACAGACGTACGCGTCTGGCATTAGCGCCAAACGGCGCACCGTGCAGCGGATGGGTGGGCGGGTCGTGGCGTCGAGAGTCCCGGAACGTCGGCGGTGACGGGAAGTGGGCTCGAAGACGCGGACGACGATCCAGCGGGCGCATCGGCTCAGTGAGAGGAGCGCGGGTAACTTCCTGGGTCATGCCGGACGAGGGGATTCCGCCGCCGGAGCCAAAGGAGATCGACAGTGAGAAATGGCTCGAGTGGAAAGACGTCATGGATCGAGCGATCCTGCGCGCCCACCCGCTCGAAGAGTTCGGCCGGGTGTATCGGTGCGACAATTGCCTCTTCTACCTGGATTCTGACGCGGAGCTCTCGTACTGCTGGCATCCGAACCTGCGGATCCTCGTGGGTGGCAGCTGGTGGTGTCAGTGGTGGGAGGAGATTCCTGGGGCGGAGTGACGACCGAATGACGGTCGCTATTCCAATCGCCTGAGTACGGCATCCGTCGTCGGCCCGCGCGCAGAGCTCCGACGGCTGCCCGGCCGCTCGTTCGACAGTGGCGCGGATCCGGGGTCCCGGGTGACCATGACCGGATGGAGCGACCCACCGAGCGGCTGCTCACGCCACGCTTCGGCGTCGTGGTCGGATCGGGTCTCGCGTACTTCCTCTCGCTCGGCATGCTGCTGCCGGTCATCCCGCGGTACGTCCAGCACCGGCTGGGAGGCGGGAGCGTCGGCGTCGGCGTCGCGGTCGGGGCACTGTTCGTCGGTGCGTTGATCCTGCGCCCCTACGCGGGGCGCATCGGTGATCGGATCGGGCGTCGCCAGCTCATCGTGGTGGGTGCGCTGGTCGTCGGTGTCGGAGCGCTCCTGTACGGCGCGGTGTCGTCGCTGGCGTTCCTGATCGGCGCCCGGCTGCTGGCCGGGGTCGGCGAGGCGGCGTTCTTCGTGGGCGCGGCGACGATGATCACCGACCTCGCGCCTCCCGCCCGGCGAGGCGAGGCGATCAGCTACTGGTCGGTGGCCGTCTACGGCGGCCTTGCGTTCGGTCCCGCGCTCGGGGAGCTGGTCGTCGACGCCGGTGGCTACGAGACCACGTGGCTGGTGTCGGCCGCGCTGGCCGGGGTCGCGGCTGCCCTCGGCGCCTGCACCCGGGAGGTCGAGCGACCATCCGGGGAGGTCTCGGGTTCGGTGATCAACCGGGCTGCGCTCGGTCCCGGCACGGTGCTCTTCTCGGGTCTCATCGCCTTGGCCGCGTTCACCGCCTTCGTGCCGCTGTACGTCGACCAGGTCGGCCTGTCGGGGGCCGACACGGTGTTCCTCGCCTACGGCGGGCTCGTCCTCGCGGTGCGCATCATCGGCGCCCGGCTGCCGGACCAGCTGGGTGGTCGGCGGTCTGGCGCGATGGCGCTGGTGGCGGTGACCAGCGGGATGACGGTCATGGCCGCGTGGCAGAGCGTGGCTGGGCTGTTCGTCGGCACGGTGCTCTTCGCGGCCGGGGCGTCGCTGCTCTACCCGGCGCTGCTCCTGCTCGCGCTGGGGGCAGCGCCCGACACGCAGCGGGCGTCGGTGGTGGGAACCTTCAGCAGCTTCTTCGATCTGTCCCAGGCGAGCGGGTCGCTCATCGTGGGCGGTGTCGCGGCCGCGACCAGCTACCGGGGGGCGTTCGGGGCCGGTGCGGTGTGCGCGGCCGCGGGCTTGGTCGCGTTGCCCCGCCTGACTCGCCGGCGGCTCCGGCCGGTCCAGCTCGCCGAGGAGGACGCCTTCGTCGCCGAGCACCCGGCGCCGTGACGCCGCCCGCCGGTGCGCGACGGGTGGTCGTCACCCGGGTAAGGCGCACCGCCAGCCCGGGTGCGGGTGACGACTCGCTCGGCAGCGGCGCACGCACAGTGCTGGGCGCGCTGGTTGCTCATTAGGCCGCTATTCGGTTCCGCGGCGGCGCTAGCTGGGCGTGTCGGCGTCGCAATGACCGGGCGACGGCGCCACATCCAATGCCGGGTTGCGATCGAAGAACCCGAACGGGCTCAGCAGGAATCCCGTGTACTCGACCGGCATCACGGGCCAGTCCTCCGGGCGAACGAAGTGGGTCACCCCGAAGCTGTACCAGCAGACGATGTCGCGCCCCTCGATCGGTCGGTCGGCGCTCGTCCAGCGGGGCAGCCCGTCGCCCCCCGCGTGCTGGTTGGGGAACTCCCCGGCGGCCCGGCGCTCGTCCCGTTGGAAGGGCGTGACCCAGAGGTTGTGGCGGGCGAACCCGGCTCGCTGTCCGACGCTGGATTCCGGCTGCGCCAGCATCGTCGGCGTCGAGACGGTCGGCACGAGCCGGTAGGCAACCGGGGCGCCGAGCCGGTTCGTCGAGCCAGGGTTCACGATCCGCCAGTGCCGGCTGGTCGCCGCGTGCGTGGACCGACGGGCCGCCAGCTCGCTCGCCAGCAGCGTCGCCCGCTCCCGAAACGCGTTGCCGAGGGGGGCGTCGGGTCCAGCCGGGACCGGTTCGGCCTCGACCTCGTAGACGCTGTTCGTCGTGCCGTCGACGTCGAAGTCGAGCCGGGCGTTGAACAGGTGCTGGTGGTGGGGCGCGGCGAGGCCAGGCGCGATGACGTTCGCGAACTCCGGCTGCTCTCCGGGCGGGATCGCCATCGTGGACACGATCCCGGTGAGCTTGACCTCGAGCTGGAGGCTGCCGTCTTGGTAGAAGTACCAGTAGAAGCCGTACTCGTAGTTGCCGACGGTGGCGATGAGGCTGACGACGAGCCGGCGGGACCGGCGGACCTCGCTGGTGTCGCCCTGCAGGTCGTGGTGCTTCCAGAGGATCCCGTAGTCCTCCTCGTGCATGCAGATGGCGTTCTCGACGACGTAGGGCTCTCCCTGCTCGTTGGCGAGCACGCCGTCGAAGTAGTGGATGACGCCGAGGCAGTCACAGCCGAGCGTCAGGGAGTTCGCCATGCGCCCGAGGCCCCACTCACCGGCGTCGAACGCGTTCTTCCAGCCGTGCATCGGGCCCGGGTCGCCGTAGGGGACGACCATCTCCGAGATCGACGCCCGGTGGAGCAGCGGGCGCACCCGCCCGGCGTCCTCGTAGCCGATCGTGTGGAGGACGAGTCCCTCGTACGGGTCGAAGCCGACCCGGAACGACCAGCGCTGCCAGCAAACCTGGTTGCCGTCCACCGTGAAGCTGGGGCCGTCCGCCTGGGTGATGTCGAGGGGCCGCAGGTCGTCGCGCAGGGTGCCGACGTCCTTGGGCTGGTAGTTGCCGCGTTCGGGCGGCAGCGGCACCGGCCCGAAGTCCTGCACCTCGATCACCTCGCCCGCGCCCATGTCGAAGAACGCGACGAGGCCCTCGATCGGCCGGGCGTAGCCGTTGTCGGTCGAGACGTCGCGCTGGAACGCGATGCACCGCGAGATGCGCCGGCCTTCCTCGAGGTCGAGGCCGAAGTTGCCGGCGGGCCACGGGTCGATCTGGACCTGCTCGGGATCCTCGATCCCGCGCCGTTTCAGCGCCGCCACCCAGTCCGGGTGCTCGGGCAGCTTCAAGATGGCCTCGAGTGACTCCCCGAACATCAGCGCCGGCCGCATCTCCTCGTGGGTCTCGACGGCTCGAACCTCGCCGTCGGTCACCGAGACGACCGCCTCGAGGAGCTCCAGGCCCGGGCCGGGCACGACCAGGATTCGCACCGATCGGTCCGCCGGGGCGCCCGGCTGGTGCGCCGCCGCCACCGCCTTCTCCGGCTCGTCGAGCACGACGTGGACCACGCGGGCCCCGTCGCCGAGATGACCACCGGCGCGCAGCACCTCGATGGCGCGGGTCACCTCCTCGGCCGAGAGCATGTCGAGCGGATGGGCTGTCATCGCAAGCCCCTCCTCTTCAGCATCGTCACTCCCGCGTCCGGTTGTCCCGCCCCCCACCGGAAGGTAGCGAAACCCAGGCCGCCTACGCGATCGCTTGCTCGGGCCGCCGAAGGAGGAACACGCCGACCACGCCGATCCAGAGCGAGTCGAGGCTGAGCATCGCCCCCCTGAAGTTGTAGCTGAAGTCGTTGGCATAGGCGACGCCGGACGCGCCGATGAACGACCCGATCGCGAGGATGATGCTCAGCATGCCGAACCAGCGGTGAAAGAGGCCGGTACGGAACACGACGACGGCCGTCGTGCCCACCAGCACCGCCAAGCCGAGCAGCACGCCAGCCACCGTGAACTGGGTCAGGGTGTAGTAGACGCGCGCACCCGAGTACCCGAGGTCGTCGATCCGAAGTGCCGCGGTGGCCTCGGTGGCGGC
>Ga0073928_10005625_pt1 | contig 17401 bp, 30 predicted proteins | sample PaiPotPPA55metaG_FD_76969 | JGI IMG/M metagenome (GOLD analysis project Ga0073928, IMG submission 76969) | Iron sulfur acid spring bacterial and archeal communities from Banff, Canada, to study Microbial Dark Matter (Phase II) - Paint Pots PPA... ... | reverse complement strand
CCTCAGCGCTCTGACACCGATCGAGTTCGCACAGCTAAAAACGGAGAAACTAATTCCGCCCCAGGACGGGGAAAACAACCAAAGACTCTACCTATAATCTGACGGGCATTGGGGAGCACGCCAAACGTTCTACCTTTCGAGACTCAGGTTCGCGTGATCGCGGCTCTTACCGAAGGCTGCTCGATCCGCTCAGTTGAACGACTCACCGAAGTTCACCGCGATAGCGTGATGCGGCTCAGCGTGCGCGTGGGCGAGGGCTGCGCGCGCTTGCATGACCGGCTGATGCGCGATCTACAGGTCGGCGTGATCGAATTGGACGAACAATGGGATTTCATCGGCAAGAAGCAAAAACGCGTGCGTCAGGGCGATCCCGATGAGATGGGTGATGTCTGGTTGTTCGTGGCCTTGGCAGCCACACAAAAGGCGGTGCTGAGCTACGTGGTAGGGAAGCGCGACACTGATAACACTGAGGCGCCCGCGCTCGATCTGCGCGCCCGCATCTTGAACCGTCCGCAAATCACCAGCGACGGTTACACGCCATATCCGAACGCGGTCACGCTCGCCTTTCAGACAGATGTCGATTACGCGGTCTTGACGAAAAAATACGTGGGCGATTCTAATCTGCCCGATGCGGCGCACCGTTATTCTCCAGGTCACGTCGCGGGCGTCGAAACGACCGTGATAAGAGGACGCCCCGATCCCGACCGGATCAGCACGTCGTACGTGGAGCGGTTCAATCTCTCATCGCGGATGCAGATGCGCAGGTGTACGCGGCTCACCAACGCTTACAGCAAGAAGCTTGAAAACCATCGCGCAGCCGTCGCATTGTGGGTTGCTTTCTACAACCTCTGCCGCGTTCACGAAACGCTGCGCTGCACGCCAGCGATGGCGCTTGGCGTAACCGATCACGTCTGGTCGATTGCCGAGCTTGTGCGGGCGGCCCTTGAGCCGTCAGACGTACCACCGCTGCCACGTCCCACCCAGCCGACTACGCTACGACCCGGACATCGTCCGTTTAGGCCAGTGGTGATTCGCGGTGGCAAAATACGCTAAGATTCATGCGTGCGCTATGAAATCAAAGACCCAGATGTGCGACTGCGCGAATTGGTTCTGCACATCGCCCGCGAATCGGAAGGCGACGATTTCTTTGGAATGGTGAAGCTCAACAAGCTACTGTTCTATATGGATTTTCTCGCCTATCGCGCCATCGGAAAATCGGTAACGGGCCAACTATATCAGGCGCTCGATCAAGGACCGGCGCCCAAGCGCATGCTCCCCATTCTGAAAGCAATGCAAAAAAAGGGCGATCTAGCGCTTCGCGAAGAACCATTTTTCGGCGACACGCAGAAACGACCCCTTGCGCTTCGAGAAGCCAATCTTTCTTCGTTCTCTTCGGCCGAAATCCTGTTGATTGAAAGGACAATAAAGCGCTTCTGGAAGATGTCCGCTAAGCATATTAGCGAGCAGTCACATGAATTTCTTGGCTGGTCGTTGGCTGAAAAGGCGGAAATGATCCCCTATTCAGTGGCTCTTCTCGGCCGCGAAGAACTTTCAGACGCCCAGAAAAGACACGTTCACATCGCAGAAAAGCGCGCGAAAAAATGGCTGGAATCGCGTGCTACCTAATCGGCAGATTGTCGAAGATCCCTCCTTTCGAAAAGACCTGCTGGCCATCGAACCAGACCCGAAAAAGGCGGATGAGTTGATCGACGGCGCGAAGTGGGTGCTTTCCCGCGATCCTCGCCAAGGACAGCAGCTTGGCGGTCCTTACTCGTCAACGTGGTATTTCACGATCCTGATTCCAGGGACAGGCCGTTACGTTGCCCTCTATTATGCATTCGACGATAGGGAAGTACTGTTTGTCTCGATTATCTGAGTTGTCCTAATTTCCCGCCCCGAGTGTCCGAATTAGGACAGCACCCCCAGTTTTGACGATCATCCAGCTAATCGGGGGCACGCTTACCGCTTGGGTAGTAAGCACTGCGGCCAGACCCGGTAGAGCCAGATCCAGAGTATGCGATCCGCAAGCGGGGCCTGGCCTGCCCGATCCGCCCCTGAATTTCCTCGTGCATTTGCAACGCCGGAGGCATCGCTTCGACCGAACAGGCCGAGTTATGGCACACTCCGTCCTGAACGGGCTTCACCACGAGTACAGCCTCTTGGCCCGCGCTACATGACTGTCGTTGAGTTTTTGCGAATGACAGTAGCGCGGCAACTATTGCGTCTCGTTCGCTCAGTGTCGGGCGCCACGCCCCTCGCGCGCCAAGCGGGCCTGGAATGCGAACAGTACCAGAAGAGTCCGCCCGTCGGGCAGAACCAAAAAACTAACTGTAGAGCTTGCTCCTGTCTGAGCACCAGCGGTCGATGACCTCGGCGTTGAAGCGCCAGTCACTGCCAATCCGAAATCCCGGAATATCATGGTGCTTCAACAGCCGGTAGACCGTGGATGAATGCACTTGCAGGTATGTGGAGAGTTCGCGCACGGTCATTAACTTGCTCGGCCCTGCATAGAGTGGTGCTTGCGCAGCATCTTTATTATTCATCCAAACTCCATTTCACGGGTTCACCGTTCGGGGACCTTAGATGCTCACACGCCGCGTCGCGTCCGTGACCTGTGACCTATGGCAACGGCATCCGCACACGCTGTTGGCGCATCGTCCGTGCCCGCCCGTGACGCATTCGATCACGTTTGTGGCGCTGTCCAACAGTACCTGGACTTCCGACGGTAGCGGTTCCTCGAGAAGGAGCGTGGCCGTTTTCTTGGAATTCAATGAAAAGAGGGAAGCCGTAACTTTGGCTGACGGTGAACCGCGCAACCTCAGCGAGGTGTTGGGCTGAGTTAACCATTGGAACGTGACGTCGTTTGGCCATTTCTTATTCAATCGGATTCTCCTTGCAGGAGCGCCGACAGAGCAGAATACCGCAGGATGGAAGTATGTCCGTCCACAGCAAAGCCGACGGCCCGTGACACAGGAATGGTAAAACTCTTCGGGTCTCAGTTGATACAAACAGTATGTCCCGCAAAGAACCAAATTAACTAAAAGCGCTCCGCCTACTCTCGTAGTCTATCGTAGCTCTTTAGTGCATTTAAAAGATTCTGAGGTTGCCTATGGCCGGCGCGCACCAATCGCGGCGGCGGTCTTCCGCTCTGGTGCGGTGGTATATAGGTGCATCTTTGTGACCCAAGGGCTGCCACAGGACACCCGGACCTGCGGCAGCCTCCGTAACTCAGTCACGCCGGCTCGACGAGCTTTGTCCTGGCCGGTAACCAAGCGAAGCCGTGGTGCGAATCTCAAGCCCTCTCTCGCCGCAAAAGCACACACCTTGCGGAGCACAGCCTCTAGGCGATGGACTCGAAGGCGGTATTCGATTTCTTTCCAGTCGGCGGCCTGTGCGCGCGTGAGCGTCTTGGCCCAGGTTTTTCCGTGCGCGATTATCTGTCTCACCTGTGCCAAGCTCACGGTCCAAAACATTTTCTCTTCGTCCGATCCTGCGGAGGGGTCACACGGGTCTCTGCTTATGATATAGGCTTCTATAGTCGCGCGCTCGTCCCCGGCGCGCAGTCGCCTGGCCGCCTCGCGCGCCTCGTTAACACTCACGCACAACTCGTCTCCGATCTCCAGCGAATATTTCCCGCCGCATTGAAGCAGCCACGTCGCGCTCTCTCGCGCCCGAAGGTACGCCGGGCTGTTCTCGCCGGCAGCCCCTTCGCGCGGCATCAAGCCCTTTACCGCCGAGTCTTTGTAATCGGTGAACGTCCAGTCAAAAGAGTCTTGAAGGTCAAGACGGTTGCCGCCGCGCTCTTGAACTGCTTCAATGCGGCTTCCCGATCGGCTTGCTGCTTGCGACATTACTTGTTGCTCGTGCTCGTTTTCATAGTTCCCTCCACTAGGTTACGGACGTTAAACCACATTCCGCGAGCACTTTTACTTGTCGATCGCTGTACTATTCAAGACCCTAAAATACACGGACGCCCTAGCAAGACTGGCGTCAGCGGCACAAGTACAACAACTTGCTATAGCCAGTTGTGAAATAGTTGTACGAATGAGTTACGCCGCGATCAACTCACGCACGGGCAGGGGTTCAGCGATTGCAAATGGATGGCGAAGAGTGCGGGACGAAGGTCCAGAAACTTCAGACCTTTCGACAAAAAAATTGTCGGAGAGCCGCTTTTTGGGTTGACGATTGCCCGATTCGGAGCGGCCCCATTCCGCTCGTTTTTCCAGTTGGCTAAGTTAAGAGGGGTCGGTCTCAGAGCGAGGGCATTTGGGATATGCTTTTTCCGAAGGGGTCTCTAAGCGGATATCCAGCAGTAAATTTTATTCTTGCGCCATGAAAGGCGAAGCTAGCTGCGTCTTCATCGGCATCGGCCACCAACACGTTTACGCGGTAGGAGATCGTCGCGCCGTCCAACAGGTTCATAGCAGTTTCCAATTCTTCGGAAATACTGCGGCCATTCCCCGACTCAATTCTGATACTTCTCATGCTTAAGCGTAGTCTTTATGCTGCAGTTTCTCCTAACGCCTTCGGTGGGGCGACCGACGCGACGATTCGCCAATCGTGGCGCTTCCATGACCGACCGCAGCGACGTTGCCAAAAAAACTCGCCCGCACGCTCGGAACGGCTCAGAATCAGGAGAAAAATTGCTGGCGGCCCGGTCTGGTACCTGATGACACCGCGAAACCGGGCTTTCAAGCTCATAAAAGTTATCTGGGTAACCTAAGTTACTGTCAAAGTTTAGGGCAGTCACCCAAAAGCCTAGGGATACTGGGGACAATTCATCTTGATACCCAAATTATTCGCTTGGCAAAGGGTTATATATTCTTGAAGGCGGTCTAGAAAAGGTACGAATCGGGCACAAACGGCCACAAAGGGGCCTACAACGGTAAGGGAACGGCACGAAGCGGCCACAATGGAGCTTAAATCGGGGGCAAGATCGTGAGATTGGGAAGAAGGATGGGTGTCCTTTCTCAAAACCTGATCCATGCACATTCATCGGTGGTTTTGATCACCGGCGGATAGCCTGCCTTGATGGCGATGCCGACAAGAGGAGCATTCCCCGTCGCCCGAAGAGAACTTTGGGCCCGCACCGCGCTGGTGTTGGAAGTGATCGCGCTGCGCCATCAAATCGCGGTGCTCGAGCTTAGCCGAACTCGTCGCCCGTGCTTCGGTCCTTCGGATCGGCTGCTTTGGATCTTGCTGTCGCAGTGGTGGCGGGGTTGGAACGAAAGCCTAGTGATCGTGCAGCCCCAGACGGTCTTGCACTGGCGCCGTAACAGTTGGTCAGCGATGTGGGTTTATCGATCATGTGGGTGCAATCTCCAGGCCGTCAAGGGGACGCTCGCACAGCGCCTTGAACTCGTCCTCGCTCGCCGCGATGAACTCCCGGCTTGCCGCCGAAAGCGAAATGCCCACCGACTCGGCCCTCTCCGGCAGCACCGCGCGTAGTTGCGGGTCGATACCCCGCTGAGCAGAATCTCCAGCATCCGGCCCCGCTGCGGCCGTTGCGCTTCCAGCGCCTCGTACGGCCGGAATCGCCACCTCGGCGCCCACTCCGCGACCGCGCCGACGCAGCCGCATGAGTCCACCCTAAGGCGCTCCGCCAACTGCACTTGGCCCGATTGGCGACCGTGCCAGAGCACTTGGCGCACGCGCCAGCCGCGGCACCGTCTCCACCACGCGCCCGGTCACGTCGATCAGCGTTCTTCTTCACGGCGGTTCCCCCCGTAAGGGTTTGGGCCCTGCGCGATTCTGCGAGAATCGCGCAGGGCAAACCGCCATCCTTTCAACTTCCCACTACCGCTGGGACCGCCGCCCCCTGGTCACCTTTTGACTGGCACGGGCCTAATGCCAGCATGGTCGATGAGTTCGCCTACAGTGCGATTCGCGCTCTGCAGCTGATCGTGTAATTTCTCCGCACTTTTCTTCATTTCCGGCCCGGCAGTAGTCGGTTGACTCTTCCTAATAGACGTAGAAATCACGCCTAGATCCTTGTGCATTGCCTTTGTGTATAGCTTGGCCCATGTCAACTCTGCTATCAGCGCGGGTTTTACTGGTTGGGTTTCCACTACGGTAGTTCCTGCATCATCATCAATTGCCACTTTTGTTGCCTCACAACGCCTCCCACAGAAATGGGAAGATACATACGGACCTCGTTCAGGCCTTGCATGCGGACGCTTTGGGTTGGTCTAGCGAAAAGTGGTCAAAGGCGAGCGGAAGGGCCACCGTTGGGCTGGATCAAGTTCGGACCAGACTTTATATGTCGATCCCAACTCAACTATACTACATTAAGTGAGATACACAAAGCCACTGGAACATCCGCATTTGTTTATATCAATTACGAGGATCATCGATTAGTCGAGCCTTGTAGCCGAAGCCCACACTTTTGGCGAAATGGAACCGAAGTCACTCGCGCGCGCTCGGAGAAAAGGGGTGGCTTCGCCGCAAATCCGCGTAAGGTGGGCGAGTGGCTGGAACGCGACAAGCCTGTTCTCAGGACACCCAAAATTTAAGTCAGGGCGCTAGCGGCTCTTGCGTATGGCAGTTGCCTGCGCGCGTCAAGCAGCGCGGCCGACGCGACAGGATTAGAGTGCGATAGGTGAGCCTCGACGAAAGCCAGCTCCGAAACCATTATCGTCTCAAGCAGGACCTTCCGTACAAACTGCGCTAACGGCAACCGGTTCTGCCATCCCGACCCTTTCCTGCCAGTCGGTCCCTTGTCGCTTTGTCCCATGACGGTCTCCTCCTCTTCTCAAGCAGCCCGATTCTTCGATCCGGCCCAGGACTATCGCCACTCGGATTTCAACAGCCTCAGGACGTTGCCTGCCTCCTTTGCGGCAACCTGCAAATCCACGCGCGGATGCCCGCGCAGGGCGCTTGACATCATGCAATTCTGCTATTCGTGCTTACATTTAGGATCAGGCCAGCAATTCTTCTTACCTCCAATTCAGAGTTGCAATAGCTAGCGGATGAGGAGGAACCACGGGCCCTCAGTGGTGACCTCAAGCCCGAAGACAATGCCAGCGCATCGTGCGACGGCAGGAGGTCTCATATGGAACTCGTGTTAGAGAACGGATGGTACGGCAACCAATGGATGGGCGCTCATATGGCGCCCCGGGCGGACGTGGTCGAGGACAAGGATGCCTACCATTTCTACGTCGAGATGCCAGGGCTCAAGGATGGCTCGATCGATGTGCAGGTGGAGGACCATCGGTTGTTGGTTGCATCCGAGCGCAAGCGTCCCGAGTGGCCGCAGGAGGCCGGGGTTCATATCGCGGAGCGGGACCACGGCACTATCAGACGCGCATTCAGGCTTCCGCTCCACGCGAGTCGCGATGGCATCCGCGCGGCCTATAATGACGGCGTACTCGAATTGACTGTCGAAAAGCGCCCCGACTTCAAGCCGGTCAAGGTCGAAGTCCATAGTTAGTTTGCGAGCGGCTACCTCTCGCTACTAAAAATTCCATCGGAGCCGTTAATCTAAGCAACTCCGAGGATCGCTATCGAATTGATGCGCTGAGGTGAGTCGGAGTGTAATCTGAACTTCAAAACGGACGGCGCTGAATCGAGATCGAACAACCTCTGACACAGAGATCGTCAGACGATGGCGTACCGGCTGCAGAACAACCGTCGGTCACCGGGAGCTGGTACGAATCAGGCGGCGAGCCGTTCGTAGCGATGATGCAGACCGCCGACCTGCGGGATGGCCACCACTCTTCCGATCCTGCGTGGCTGGGTGAGGCGAGGGTCCGGGCAATCCTTGTCGAGCGACAGATGCGTGCGAGTGCGTTGGTAATAGTCGACATACGAGGACAGGACGCGGCGCAGATGGCGCTCGTTGAAGATCACGACGTGATCCAGGCATTCGCGACGGATCGAACCGATCACGCGCTCGACGTGCGGGTTCTGCCACGGTGAGCGTGGGGCCGTGACGACCTCGGTGACTCCCATCGCCGCGACCCGCTTGCTGAAGACCGAGCCGTACGAAGCATCGCGGTCGCGCAGGAGAAAGCTGGGATCTGTGTCCCACGGGAACGCTTCAATTACCTGCTGTGAAAGCCACGCTGCCGTTAGGATGCTGCGTAACATCGAACCGCACAATCCTTCTGCGACCGTGAGCTAGGATGACGATGACGTAGAGCAGTCGAAACGAGACCGACACCGCGACGAACATGTCGATGGCGGCGATGCCGATTGCTTCGTTGCGGAGGAAGCTGCGCCAAGTCCGCGATGGCGTTCCGACCTCGTCGCACAATGTACTTTGCGACCGTGGCTTGGCAGCCGCCGGCCGTCATCGCGAGCGGCGCGGCTGCCCTGCTGCGGGGGGGTAGGGGGTCAATGTCCCGTTTCGAAATCGTGAAAACGGGCGGCAGGCTGCGCGCGCAAATTTTGCCCGTGGGTTTGGTAACGCTGGTGGTTACGAGCAACCCAGTTACCCAGCGAGTAAGCTACGGGCTGCCCGATTTGACTTCGCTGGGCATCGTGATAATCGACGATCTGAATCGGAGCCGAGCGGACCAATGTCTTCTACAGTGTGGACTGTTCCTGCAACGCGTATCCGCGAGACTTACATTTTACGCTTCCTGAAGGATGCAAGGTGCTCTGTGCGGATCGTGGAGGTTAGGCTGTTTAAAACCAGCCGCCTATTAGACCGAATGCCGGAGGACAGGCGCCGCTGGGAGCCCAGCGGCGATCTGACAGAGACCGCCAAGCAGATCTCGAAGTACATCTCGGATAGCGGGTCCGCGGAAGCGACGATTGTCGCATCGGACGAAGTTTAACCCCGCTCGCGGCAGGGTTGGACAGCCAAGCTTGCGCGGTTGTACGCTTTCCACGTCAGGCGTGTAGTCCCCGTTCGCGTTCGGCTTTGTCTTCACTAAGGCTCGACGGCGTACCCTCGCCGGCGGGCCTTTTCGCTGAGTCACTGCCGCCAGACCGTGCGATCCGGATTCGAGGACGCGCAGAGTGAGAAGCGATTCTCTATAAAAGCCTGTCTGAAAAGTCCGGCCATCCGCCCCTGATCCGCCGCCCATGTTTCATGGCATCAGCCTAGCGCCGCATTGAGTCAATCTGCCCGGGTGAGCTGGCCGAGCAATTCGGACTCGCGAACTTACTACACGAGCCCTTTGAGCTTGCCCCACCTAACGAGATTGTGTTGAGCAAAGAAGGTGGGCTTTTTCGCGGTGACCTCGTAGTCGCGAATTTCCTGCTGCCAAGGTTCCAGAGCAGCCGATCTGATGCTCGTGAATGAGCCGAAGTCTGAACTTCAAAACGGTCGAGGCTGAATCGAGGTCGAACAACCTCAGATACAGAGCTCGCAGTCGATGGCATACCGGGTGCCGAACAACCGTCAGCCACTGGGAACTGGTACGAGTCAGCCGGCGAGGCGTTCGTAGCGGTGATGCAGGCCACTGACTTGCGGAATGGCGACCACTCTTCCGATCCAGGGCGACATGAGTGGGCGAGGGTCCGGACAGTCCTTGTCGAGTGAAAGATGCGTGCGCGTTCGCTGGTGGTAGTCGACGTACGACGAAAGGACACGGCGCAGATGGCGCTCGTTGAAGATCACCAGCGAAAGTGCGTGCCCGCGGCTTTCACTGGTAAGGTCGATCTTCTCGCTGTGGGGCGAGTAATTCGGTGGCCGATGTTAAGCCACGCGCTCGACCTAAATCAGCTGGAAATCCTCGGCTACTGAATGTTCCCATAGGAACGGGATCTCGACACGCCTGGTGAGCGCCTCAGGCGACTCGAGGCGATGGTCAGTTTTGTATCGACTAACCGTCGAATGTTTGCAGTAAACAGGCCAGAAGCATAGAGAAACCCATACGCCGCAAGATGATCTAGGCGGATGTCCTCGGATGCTCCAGGAAGCCGTGAGGATGTTTTCCGGTTCGACTATGAGTGCAGCCGATGATTAGGTCGCAGCAGAACGAGACTCCAACAGATAGCGAAATCATCCTATATGGAGAGCGGATATGAAGTTCGGGATTCTGTACAACACCGATTACTATCCAGCAGCTCACCAGTCACCTTCAAACTACTACGCCCAGCTATTGGAACAAACTGAACTTGCCGAAAAACTTGGCTTCGACGCCGTGTGGTTCGGCGAGCACCATTACTCCGGCTACTCCTTCGGTTCGCCCTCGGTGATCGCGATGGCCGCCGCGGCGCGGACACGGCGGATTCGCCTCGGCACCGGAGTCTCACTGATCCCGCTACATCATCCTATCCGTCTGGCCGAGGAGTACGCGATGCTGGACGTGCTATCCGGCGGCCGGCTGGAATATGGAATCGGACGTGGATTTCTCAAATACTCGCACGATGTCTTCGGTATCGACGAGCACGAAAACCACGAACGTTATCGTGAAGGGACCGATCTCATCGTCAAGGCCTGGACCGCTGGCGAGCCGTTCTCTCACGAGGGCAGGTTCTGGAAGCTCGACAACTATAGTTTCTTTCCGAAACCCCTGCAGCAGCCCTATCCTCCGATCTATGCATCGGCGGTGCTGACACCCGACAGCGCGATCTTTGCGGGCAGCCGCGGCTTTAATCTCGCCAGTGGACTGTTTTTGCCGGCGCGAGAACGCGTGCGCGACGTTATCGCGCTTTATCGGCAAACCCTGCGAGAACACGGCTGGAGACCCGAGGAAAAGGAAATCGCCGGCGTGTTTCAGATGTATTGCGGTGAGTCACAGGAAGAGGCGCGGCGCAACGGCGGTCAGTATGCCTTGCGGTACTTCGAATTCTTTAACTCCCTCGATCGCCGCAGCCGGCACGAGGCGGAAAGCTTTCGGCACCACCAAGGCGGGATGTCAAAAATCTTCGCGAACAAAAGCTATGAGGATTTTGAGAAGGAGCGGCTGCTGATGATTGGTGAGCCTGCATTTCTCGTTGATCATATCGCTTGGAGCCGCGAGTTTTTCGGCATCAACTATTTGATGATGGAGGTGGCGCAAGGCGGGGAGCCGCACGAACTGGTGAAAAGCTCGCTAAAACGCTTCGCAGAGCGGGTGATTCCGGCGTTTCGCTGACACAAGGCCAGTCGGGATGGCGTCGGCGCTTAGTCAAAACCTAAACCCTGACATATTGATGATGCAGCCCACCCAGAATTGAGATGGCTGCGATAGAGCCGAGCTTCTGCGGGCACCGAAAATCCGGCGCATTCTGGTCCAATGAGAGATGCGTCCGGACCTGGTTGTAATAGGAAGCGTAATTCCTCAGAACGCGACGCAACTGCGCTTCGTCGAACACCACCAGGTGATCGAGAGATTCGCGCCGAACCGAGCCGATGAGGCGCTCGACGTGGCCGCTCTGCCACGGTGAGCGCGGCGCAGTCGGATGATCGCGGATCCCCATTGCCCGAATGCGCTGGGCGTAGGCTGGGCCGAAGGCCCGTCGCGGTCGCGAATCAAGTGACGTGGCCCTTCGTCCCAGGGGAAAGCGTCAGTCACCTGCCCAACGATCCACTCGGCAGTCGGATTGGTAGTTACGCTGATCCTGACTAGCCGCCTGCGGGCGTGACGCAGGATCACCAAGCCATAGAGCAGCTTGAACGAGATCGTGCGTACGACGACCAGGGCTCTCTTCGGTGCCGGTGGAGCGGGCGCATCGCCCCCACACGCGCACTTTTTGTGGTTACCCCGTCGACTTTTGTCAGCATGGTCAGGCGTGCGCGCGTGGACCTTTCTGATAACCCGGTTTTCGTTGAGCCCACGAAATGACGCCACTACCGGCATCGGTTCGCATTGACTCGTTGGCGGATGACGCAGTCTGCTACGAACTAGTCTCTGGACGAGACGGCAGTTTATGCCATGCGGTGGTTTATGGGAAAACGTGACCCGAGCGCCGACAGTTTATAAACTGTGCCCGAGTTTATGCCTTCGGGCGAAGGCAACGCGAAGGGCTAATGGAGCAATTTTTGGTCATTTGGGGACATTCTCCTTCTCGTCGACCTTCGTAGCGCTAACCTCGATCGATGGAGCTTCGAGACCAGCGACTTCGGCCAACTCCTCGACTCTTAGACCGTGTTGAAGCAGGAGGGTCATCGCCTCTTTAGAAAAGCGCCACCGATTGCTCCTTCGGCAGTACTGACGACCAATTAGGTCCAGGCGCAACCCTGACCTCGATCTCAGCCGACTTGTAACCGTTTATCGCGGCCTTATGGGCGAGCACGCTAACCGCGGCTCTCACGCTTTGCGGATCGCCTTGCCGAATGCCAGGTGTCAGAAAGAGGTACATCTCTTCGCAGCGATCGGTATCAAAGCACCGCATCTCATCGGCTTCAAGGGTGGGAGCTCGCCGGAGCGCCCTCCGCACGGCCTTATGACAACCCATTGCAGTGATCTGGTAATCAGGCGGCAAGCGGATGCCTTCCGGCAGTGGGGTCACCGGCACTTCTTGCCCACGGCCCACCTGCGTTATGCTCCGCGATAGCCTCGTAGCTGAAGGCGTTTCGTTTCAGGCGCATTGCCTCCATTTCCACCCATTGCGCACGCAGACTATCTGCGGACACCACGGTAGGTTTGTTGTGATTACGGAAACGGCTGTCCGAATTTCGCGTCGGCATGACTAATTTCTCAGCTCCGGCTTCAATCCAAGTAACGCCAACCTCTCGAGTCCAACCGCGACATAACCCGGATCCACCTCGCAGGCATAACCAACTCGCTTCAACCGGGCCGCGGCCAGGAGCGTCGAACCGCTTCCACAGAAGGGGTCGTAAATTATCTCGTTGGGTCGGCTGCTGTTCTGGATCATGTCGGCGATCAGTGCGACCGGCTTGGTGGTCGGATGGAGTGAACTGAGCGAAGGTTTGTCGATTTCGAAGACCGAACGCTGCCTTCGGTCCGGCACAAAATAGTGTGGCCCGTTTTCGAGCCACCCGTACAGGACGGACTCGTGCCGGTGCTGATAGTCCGACATGCCTAAGACAAAATGATGCTTGACCCAGACCAGCAGGTGCTTGAACGAGAAGCCCGAATCATTGAACGCTCTTATGAAGAATGGCAGCGCTGCACCGGACGGCACGCTGGCATAGCAGGCTGCGCCTCTGATGGCGGACGACAATGCCTGCTTTAGTGAGTCCCGAAATAGTCTGCTGACTTCTTCGGGCGGCAGTGCGTCATTCTCGATCGGTTTCTGGATGCGATTCCCGCGATCGCTTCGGTTGAGCAGCTCATTCTTAGCGGCGTAATCGATGCCGTACGGCGGATCACACCAGATCGCCCGAAATTTCTGACCACCCTCCCAGAGCCGGCCGACCGTCGGCGGATCGCAGGAATCGCCGCAAACGATCCGATGCGGTCCGACCTCCCACAGTTGTCCCCTCGCCGTGCCGTATTTGCTGCGCAGTTCATCGGTTTTGTCGATCTGGGGTTCGGGATCGGCCAGATCCCCTAGTTCCTGAAGGAGCAGGCCCTCCTTAACGCGGATCTCGTCGAGCAAAGCCAAAACCGCTGGATCGTCCGATCGAACTGTGTCCAACAAATCATTGAGGCGCGGATTGTCGGCCGTGGCCATGGCGGCCAGCGGGTCCAGGCTGAGCAACAGTTTGTCGGCCTCAGCTTCATTGAGATTCAGTAGCAAGACCGGCGCCTCCTCGTCCGGCATCGTTTCCGCACGAAGGTGCCCATCAATCAGCTGCAGGCGTCCGTCTGGCAGCTCTCGGGCTAAGAGAGCATCTGCGATCCCGATCTCGTTCAACAACCCGCGGAGGGCGTTGGCCTGAACCTTCGGATGGCGCCGCCAGTTCTTTGGATTGGGGAGAAGGTCCCTGGCCCGCACCCGTCTCAGCTCCTCTACGCGATCGCGAATCTCCATGGCCACCTCCGATGGTCAACCCGCCTTCGATTTGATCGTCACCACGCCCATGGTTCAAACCGCCGCAAGCGCGTGCGAATCGGCGAATCTTCGTCAAAGCGTGGATCGGTCCGCCGCGACAGACCGCTGTCCCGGGGTACTGGCGTATAGGCGTATTCCTGGCGATGCGAGGCCACGTGGTTGAAAGCGCTGGAGGCCGCATCCCACTGGTCATCATGGTCGTAAAGCTTCTCATCCGGACCCGCCTGCTCGAGCTCATCGACGAAATCCTTGTTCCACTTGCCGCGCACCAGTTTGATATTGCCCGCCTGTGCGGCCGAGCTCATGGGCAGCGCGCGAGTGTAGTTGTCGCCGGTGGGGTGCTCGACCTCAACCGTGAAGCCTGACAGCGGACCACGCATTTGAGCATCAACGTATGATTTGCCGGCGGCGCCCGGTTCTTGTTGCAGCAGAATTTCCGCGCGGCGGTTGGTCAGTTGCGCGTCGGCATATGCGGTAACTGCCTTGAGACGCTCGACCTCAAGCGGGCTGCCCTGGAGGCGCACGACGTCGATGACATAGAAGATCCCGCTGCGCGCCATCGCCATCAGCACCCCCATTGTCCTGGATGCGTGCTGGGAGGAAGAACCGCTCGGGAAAATCACGTTGCAGCGCCTCCGGCGACTGGCCGATCATGAAACGTGTCTTGACCCAGTCGTGAGCCCTGTTGCCCGGGTTGGATGCCGAACGCATCCGGAGCGGCACCGGGTTGTCCCTGGTCGTGCGCAGTCGTGAGAATAGATAGGTGTACTGCCGCTCCCTGAAGCTGGTTAGTTCATCGAAGCCGATGTACTGAAATTCGGAGGAGTCGTACTGATAAACATCATCCTCCGAATCGAGATAATCGGTTTTCCGCATTCTATTAGGCAATCGGCACCTCTTGCGTCACGAAGGAGATGCAATCGGCCAACTCAGCGAACTTGTGCTCGTCCGGGCGGATAATCTCCAGATACTTCGGCTCGTTGAAGGCCTGGGCGATCTCCTCCGCGCTATCGAACCACAATTCCGCCACGCCGTCGTAGGGAGCCGCAACGCCCAGCGGAACCGAGTTTTCGACGACGTGGCACTGCACGTACTTCCGGACGTGACGCATGAATTCGGGGACGCTCTTGACCAGAGGCCCGTGCTGGTTTTGCCAGTAGGCGTCAAATTCCTTGCGAGTCATCCCCGTCTTCCGCTTTGCACAGATGATGAGCTTTACCATAAAGAGCGTTCTCCTTGCTCAAAGTCGTAGCAACTCCCGGGCCTCGCGGGCCAGGATTTTCGCTTCGGCCTCGGGTTCCAATGCTGGGTTTTCGCTTTTGGTCTTTTCGGCTATTGGTCAAAATCCCGCGCGAGCGCGCTACAAATGCGGGCCGGGGCGGCAGCGCTTCACAACTCATCTTGATGTCGCAAAGTTTAATACTGCCATCTGACAGTTTAGAAACCGATACCGACAGTTCGAATTCACTTCCCTCCGCCAACGAGTCTGGTGTTTGAGGTAATAGCGAAATCGAGCAAAGTGCTCTTCGTTATTCCCCCGAGAGAGCTCTCAAGCACCGCCGCGGCGACCTGATCGGGCGTGAACTCGGGGTGCCCGTAGATCATAGTCACCGCGCCGTCTATCTTCGCCTTCGCGTCAGCCGAGGTGTCCTTTGTGGCCTCGACCTTGGCCCTGAGCTCGTGGGCCGAGACCCCCTTATCGCGTGCCCGCGCGATGTCTCGCCACAGACCTTCCAACCCGCTGCAGCGCTCGACGTCAGCAGCCGCAGCCATCACCGGCGCGGCGAGGCCAAGCACGCCAAGCGACACGACCAGAGCGATCGCGACAGTCTGCAGTTTCATTTCCTACCCTCGCCTCCTCTACGCCGCGACGCTTATTCTCGGCTGCGTAGGTGGGCCCGGCGCATCGCGATGCTCACAGCTCGGTGCGTCCCTGCCGGACCCTCTCGATCATGTCTTTGCAGAACCAGATCAGATCGAGATTCAGGGCTTTGTTCAGAACGTTCTTGTGAAAGAACATTCCGTTGGGACGCGGTGTGAAAAAAAAAGCGCTCGTAATCCATTCCTCGGTGCTCGAATCTTCGCTGATGCGCCACAGCGCAACGAAGGCGGTACATATCGTCAGCATCGAGATGCCCCTCATACTTTTTCCCAAGCCAGTCGTTGAACCAATCCTTTGTAACGCTGATGGGTGGATCGTCCGTCTTCGGATTCTAACGCTGCGCATATGTCGGGCAACGTCAGAGTGAGCCGCAACGCTGCATAGAACAGCTTGTTTCTTGCGGCGGCACCATCAGTTACCAGCCGACCAGGGCGAGCGCGGCGGCGGGGCAGGGGTTCACCGGGCCTTTTCTCCTTAATATCTCGCGCTAAATGCGACGACCCGGTCGATGACCCAGCATACCAAGGCGAGCCGCGAGCGCCGCGGCGAATAGGACGACGCCCACCGCATAGAGCAGCATCAGAATCGCATGCATCGCAACCCAGCCCTCCTCGGTTGCTTGCCTCGCACTACAGCAGAGAGCGACCAGCCCCACAGTGACTTGGGCAATGCCATCGAGTCGCATAGTGAACCGATGGCGCACACACCGCCGACGCACTCAACGTGCCAAAACCCAGGCCTAGGCGAATAAATTCTTTCACTCGCGGAATCTACCCACGTCAGGCTGAGTGCCGATTCGCAGTTGCGGCGGCGCAACACCTCGGCGAGTGGGTCCAGGTGCAACTATCCGGGACGGCGTCTGCGGTCGATCACTCTCGTCCCGACGCACAACTCTCGCGCTGTCCTCACGAGAGGGTCGCCTTTGGGCGTCGAGATAGCGGAGAATCGTAAAGGCACGGATACGGGACCACGGCACCGAGGATTCAGCGCTGTAGTCGCACGCTATAGCTCAACCTCCCGCGATTCGGTCATCGCTCAGACCCCGGTCCTAGCTGCGTACTGCGGCAACAATCGCAGCCAGCATGGCGATGGTCGCGACCGCCAAAGTCAGTTCAGCGATGGCCTCGTTTCGTCGCCTTTCCAGCCACTCCCTTGCTTCGTCGCCACGGAGCGCCCCGCGACCGCCGGCTACATAGGGCGTGAATCGCTCGATGAGGCCGAACCTCTCCAGCAGCTCTCGAAGCTTGATGTCGTCGTTTGGAACGGAGCGGAACAGGAGAATGAGCTTGAGCCGGCGTTTGACCGTTTTTTCAGCCATTTGGCGTGGTTCCTTCCTCACGCGCCAAGGGCGTGCCGGCGCAATCGAACTATCCGCCATCCGAGAAGGTGATGATAGCTTCGAGATCAGACCGGCCGCGCGCGCTACGGACGGCTGCGGTGCCCGCTGTGCACCATCGCGCCGCCGGACGGCTTCACGTGCTTCGTGGCCATCTGCCCCGAGACGACTCGTGCCGTTGACGCAGGCCGAAGTTCAGCGCATCCACCACACCGAGTGGTCAGGCCATTTCCGGCACGGGCGCGGTTACGCTGGACAACAATACAATCGTGAGAGCCACTCCGTAGAGAGGGATATTCGGCGCGAACGCGGAGCGGGGCCATCGCGGCTCCGCTCCGCATTTTTTT
>Ga0073928_10005624_pt1 | contig 17402 bp, 11 predicted proteins | sample PaiPotPPA55metaG_FD_76969 | JGI IMG/M metagenome (GOLD analysis project Ga0073928, IMG submission 76969) | Iron sulfur acid spring bacterial and archeal communities from Banff, Canada, to study Microbial Dark Matter (Phase II) - Paint Pots PPA... ... | reverse complement strand
TGCCCCGGCGATGGCTATCTGTGGACGCCCGGATATTGGAGCTATGCTCCTCAGGGCTACTACTGGGTGCCCGGCGCATGGGCACAGCCGCCTCAAGTGGGCTATCTGTGGACGCCGGGGTATTGGGGATTTGTCGGTGGCAGGTATCGCTACCATTACGGATATTGGGGTCCACATATCGGCTACTACGGCGGCATTAACTATGGATTCGGCTACGTGGGCGTCGGCTATCAGGGCGGCTACTGGAGTGGGGATCGTTTCAACTACAACCGTTCTGTCAACAATGTCACCATCACCAACGTTCACGTATATAACCGCACCGTGACGAACACGGTCATCATCAACAACACCACCATCAACAACAACGCGAGCCGCGTCAGCTACAACGGGCCGGGCGGCGTCACTCGCCGGCCTCTACCTGCGGAAATCGCCGCAACGCGCGAGCAGCGAATTCCTCCGATGACCACGCAAGTACAACATCAGCAGGCGGCCGCGCAGGACCACCAGCAGTTTGCCTCCGTCAATCACGGGCGTCCGGCCGTTTCTGCGGCGACGAAGCCCATCCCGGAAGGCAAACCCATCGCTCCGGTGATTCCTGCTCGCCCTGCTGCGGCCGCGCGACCGGCGCCGCCGAACGCACAGCCAAACGCGCAACCGAATGCGCAGCCCAATCGTCCCCAACCCGCAGCGGGACGTCCGGCCGCTCCTGCTCCGGCACAGCCCGCGCAACCTGCAGCGAAGCCTGCTGCTCCACCGGCACGGACACAGCCCGCTCCGGCGCCACCCGAGCGTCACGCTCAGCCATCACAACCGGCCGCGCGTCCGCAACCGGCGAAATCCGCGCCGCCACCGCCGGCGCGAACAAAGCCTGCTCCGGCGCCTCCCGAGCGTCACGCTCAACCGCCACAGCCGGCTGCGCATCCTCAACCAGCGAAACCCGCTCCAGCAGCCGTTCCGCCCAAGCCGGCTCCCAAGCCGGAAGCCAAACCGACCAACCCGCCTCCGCCTAATAAGCAGGCGCACCATCCGGCGCCAGAGGCTAAACCAAAACCTCCAGCCAAAAAGGAACCGCCAAAACCGCCAGACGAAGAGCGGTAGCCGGACTGAAGCGCTCGCAAGGGGATAGCCGCCCTTGGCTGTCCCCTGCGCGAGGGATTCTTCGCATTAGTAAGAGGGGGCGGCTTTTGCTTTCGTAATTGCCTTGGATGGGCTGCCGATTCGCAACCACTCCTCGAATGGATCTGCGGATGGCCGCAGTCGTCCCGGATTCATGTGGTTGCCAGGATCGAGACCCTGCTTGATCGCCGCCACGGCTCGAACACCCAGCGGCGAAATGTCTGCGGCCAGCCAAGGCAAGTGTTCCGTGCCGACGGCATGGTGGTGCGAAAGTGTGGCGCCGTGGTCGATGAACGACTGCTGGGCGGCGCGTTTGACCCTCAGATACTGTTCCATCTCGCGTCCCGGTTGCTGCATGAAACCGAATGTGAAATAAACACTCGCGCCACAACGATAGGTATGGCTGATATGGCAGCCGGCCCAGGGTGGTACCCCGCTTTCTAAAACCCCCGCTCGTATAGCTTCCATCGTCGCCCGGTAAAGCGGAAGGATGTTGCTCCACACCGTAGACGTCTCGCTCACGTCCGTCGTGACGTCGCGTTCCAGGAGAAAATCACGGATATGCGGAAAATCATATTTTGTGGATTCGAAAGACCTCCCGGCGCTCGGCCCCAGACTGATTCCGCCGTATTGGCGGTAAATGGCGTTCACTTGACGCAATTGCCTCGCGACATCTGCGTTGCGGCCCTCGAAAGCGGTCAGCATCAGGCACGCCCGCGGCAAATCAAAGCCCTTTGTCCGCAGATAGCCCTTGAACATCTTGTTCACCGCTTGCGAAAGCCGCGATGATGGTGGTTTGAATGCCACGGACAACGCGGTCTTGTCGGGGTCGTTCAGCCGCACCATCGAAGGCGTGCACTCCCGGCGCACGCATTCGCGCATCGCCTGTAGGCCACCCTCGAACTCCGGAAACAGGTAAGCCGGAACCAGCCGCGCCTCGGGTCGGGGATGGACGCGCATCGTCGCTTCGGTGATTACGCCCAGTGTTCCCTCGCTGCCGATGCATAATTGGTTCACGTCAATCCCATTCGAGGACTTTGGGACCGTCCGCGTTGCCAGCACCCCTTCGGGAGTCACCATGCGCAGAGCGATCACCATGTCCTCAATCTTGCCGTACTTGTCGCTTTGCATGCCGGCGGATCGCGTGGCGATCCAGCCTCCGAGAGTGGAGTGCAAGAACGAATCCGGAAAATGGCCAAGCGTCATGCCGTGCGCGCTCAATTGCTCTTCCAGATCGGGACCAAAAACCCCGGCCTCCACGCGCGCCGTAAAGGACTCCGCATCTACGGCCAGCACTCGCCTCATACGCCGCATATCCAGCGACACGGCCATGCGATGCGTTTCCATTCTCTCTAGGCAACCTGAGATATTCGACCCGCCGCCGAACGGGGCCACCGTCACGTCGTTATGTGCCGCCGCTCGTAGCGTCACCAATACGTCGTTCTCGTTTTCTGGATACACAACCAGATCAGGAGCGCCTTCGGCTGATCCGCGCCGCAGGCGAAACAGATCGCGGAAACCCTTGCCGTATGCGTGAATCACACGCTCTTCACGACTGTCGCAGATCTGGCCGGAATGCAATGCCGAACCGAGTTCGGCCAAAAAGCGGGGGTTGACGGTCGCTTCCGGCAACTGCACGGCGTCGAGCGGCACTGGCAGGGTGCGAGAATGTCCGCCTTCGATACCAAGTTGCGTCTTCGCGTAGGGCCAGAAGCCAGGGTGGGCATCAGAATCGAAACCCGTCCCGACATCGCCCCAACCCCACCACTTCATATGCCTGGGGTTGTAAACCATAACCGCTCCCCTTCCTCACACGCTCGCGAACGGACACCTGGACGATGGATGTGATTCCATCGGGATTTCCGATTTCGAGCTCTAGCTCGCACATCGTATGCTTACCGCGTGCTGGACACAACGAATTTGCCGCTACCACACGCCCAGCAAGGGCCTCTGGAATCGCGCGACGCGCGAGCGCCTTGATTCATCGAGCACATAGCCCAAACCAGGAATAGAACCCCTTTGATATGCGGCTAGAATGGCGTCCGGCGAATTTGATTCCGAGCACGGCCCAAACCTGATTCTGTGCACGGCCCCGACCCTATCGGCCATCGTGAGAGCAGGAGCTCCCTGTTCGAGTTCAGCAATCTTGCGGCGAAAGGACAAATCTTGATGATGCGAAAGCGCCCTCTGTCTCGCGGTGCTCTCTTGCTTTTCGCGGCGTGCTTGGTATTCCTGCCGGGCCTGCCCCTCTCAGGAAGATGGGCAGAGGCCGATCTGCGACCGGTCAGCGAGTTCGTGGACTGGAGCACGCGGTATGTGGCTCACCCTCAGGTGGGGCCGATGGCGGCGATGCTGGCCATCCGGCAGGATCCTCGCGCGATCTTCAGTTGGCGCACGAGATTGGCGCGCACGAGCCCGGATATGGACTTGCATTTCAAAGGAAAGAAGCTTCACTTTGTGATCCATCGGGACTGGAGCATCAATCTCGGAACCGCGGGAACCGCCATTGGCATGTACCCGGCGAAATACACGCTCGATATCACCAAGCCGCCGAGCTGCGCCAACGACTATGCCACCTATCCCGTGAGTGCAACCGGCAGCAGCTCCCAACCCGCCATCGTCGCGTTCAACAATCTTTACAGTGGGACGTCCGGGGGCAACGGGGTTTGCAACCGGACTCCCTCCGGGTCGGATAATGGAATATCGGCCACGGTGATGTGGTCGTACAACGTGCAGGGCATTGCGGGCGGAGGTGCCGTGCCGACTTCTCCCGTGGTTTCATACGATCCTTCCGGCGGCCCCATCAACGGCGCCAAAGTAGCTTTTGTCGAGTCGGCCGCGGGCAGCCCGGCGCATTTTCACGTGCTCGCATGGAAAGTGACCGACGGACAGAATGCCGCCAACCTTCAGAGTGTGCTCACGCCCAAGACGATCAATAGCTTTGTCTCGGGCGCGCCGGCAGTGGGCAGCGGAACGGCGAGCGATTTGAATCTGGGATCGTCGACGCTGGGCACCGACACGCTTTCTTCTCCCTTCGTTGATTACTCCCGCGATGTGGCCTATGTCGGCAACGACATCGGCATGCTCTACCGCATCAAGGACGTCTTCTGTACGAGCATCAATCCAGACTGCAGCGGGGCGATTCCTCCGGCGCCCAGCATCGACGCAAGCTGGGGATCCGGCGGCTCGGTTTCCGTATGCAGCGGGCAACTGACCGCGCCGAACCTCGATTTCGTCACGCTCCACGTATTTGTTGGATGCTCGGACGGGAAGCTCTACATGATCACGCAGGCCGGCGTAGTGACGTCCATCACCGTGGGTGACGGCGTCGCCAGCAAGACCTACGGAGGGATTGTGGATCCGCCGATCGTGGATGGCGCCGACGGCTTCGTATATGCCGTCAGCGGATCGGCGAACAACGGCGCAAATGGAGTTCTCGTACAGACTACGACGACGTTGAGCTCGACGGTCGCGGTGCCTGTCGGCGGCGGGAACGAATGCAATCTTCATGAGCCCGCTCTGAACAACGCCTACTACACAAGCCCCACTTCCCCTGGAGCGCTGATCTATTTTGCCGGAACCACCGGGCTCACCGGCCCCTGTACACCCACCGGAGCGACGGGCGGAAACCTGATGTACTATGCAACCACTTTCGGGGCCGGCGGGGTGATGACTTCGGGCGCGCCGGTGCACTCGGCCAACGTCGGCAATCCGGCCAACGAATTCGCTCCTTTTACCGAGTTTTACAATCCGAAAATTGGAACCGGTACAGACCTGCTCTTCCTGGTCGCGCTTTGCACCGGCGCGGATATGGTTTCCTTTAACATCACGGCTGGCTGGCCGGGCGCCACTTTCGTCGAAAATCCGGTTACCTATGGCTACGGCACAAGCGGAGTCATTGTGGATAACGATGCAAATACGATCACGTATCCGCAATCTTCCAGCGTTTATTTCAACGCGCTGGCTGAAAATGCCGCTTGCAGCAATCCGCAGTCGGGGAGCAACAAAAACGGCTGCGCCGTGAAGCTTACCCAGGCCGCGCTCCAATGAGCGAATAGAGCCGAAAACCCGCCCATCGCCCAGTTGTGGCTCTTCCCATTTGCAAATGTCGAAGTACAATCTTCAAGGCAGATCCGCGCTATGCGCACGATCGCAAGGGTGCTTCATGAGAAAATCCAGCGGTTTGATGTTCTGCTTGCTTGTCCTTCTCGCTTCCGGCACGAGCCCCGCAATCTACCCTGAAAAATGCGCGTCACAGAAGCGCGCTGCCGCGAAATCAGCCGACGGGGATATGCTCGAAACGCTGCTGGCGGCGGAGAAGGAGTTCTGGGAAGCCTGGAAAAACAAGGAGCCGGAGGCGTTTCGGAGCAATGTGCGGGACGACGGCTTCTTTTACGGCGAATACGGAATGACGCCGAAAGCCAAGATCTATGAGGAGATGGTGCAAGCGGTGAACAGCTGTACCGTGAACAGCTACTCTCTGGAAGATGCCCGCGTGGTCTCGCTCGATGCGAATACCGCTCTGCTTCTCTATGTGGCCCATCAGAACGCCACCTGCGGTGGCGAGCCGGTCGAACCGGTGATGAACGGTGTTTCCGCATACGTGAAGCAGGACGGCCGGTGGATCAACGTCATGCGCTCGGAAGTGCCTGCGAAAAACCTGCACAAGGCCTCCTTGAGCGCGGAGATTCCCGCTGCGTCTTCCAGATAAAGCGGCGGCTTCCATTTTCTGAGCGTGAAACCGAAAGGCGATCCGAACGTCGAATCAGCAAGGGGGCACGATGATGAAGCTTGGAAAACTTCTTTTGTTGGCAGTAGCGGTATTTGTTGCGAGTCCGCTGTGGGCGATGCAGCTATCGCCTGTTTCAGGGGAGAAGCGGCAGGCGGACCGGGACGCCATCCGAGCGCACATTGACAAGATTTTTCAGGCGTATATCCATAAGGATGGCGACGTGATTCGCGCAACCCATGCGACCGAATGGCGCGGGTTTAATTCGTCCTCGAAAACTGAGGTACGCGGCATTGACCGGTACATGCAAGACGTCGAGGGATACCTCAAAGGTCCTGTCCGGATGAGTGCTTACAAAATGCTCGAATTCGATGTGATTTTCTACGGCGATACCGCAATGATTCCTTACGTCGCCGACGTCACCTACGAATTCCCCGGCGGCAGCGTGACCGAAAAGCTCCGCGTGCTGGACGTCTATGCGAAGCTCGCGGACGGCTGGAACCAGGTTGGCTCGGACACGCAGTTGCATCCCGATTCCCTGGAGGCCCAGCAATCCGAGGCCGCTCCGGCGGGCCCGGAAATGAAGAAGAGCTTAATGGACGCGCGCGAGGCAGTGTGGCGCGATTGGTTCTCGAATAACCGGGCGCACCTCGAACAAGTAATTCCGCCCGAGACGATCGCCATCGACGCGGACAGCGAGAAATTCGAGAACCGTGACGACATTCTCGCGGGCGCCAGGAGCTTTGCCGAGGGCGGCGGCAAGCTGACGCGCCTGGAATTTCCCGAAACCGAGATTCAGGTCTATGGCAGTATCGCCATCCTGTACTCGAAATACGCGTATGAGCTGGACGTCAACGGCAAGCCGATCGCCCAATCCGGCCGCGCCACGGAAGTCTTTGTGTATCGCGACGGGAAATGGCTGAACTCAGGATGGCATCTTGACTCCGGCAAGTAGTCCTTTTCGGTCGCCTTCTGGGAGCGATGCATCGTTTCGCACCGGGCCACGCGCCCGGCACCGATGATATTGCTGCCTTGCGAATAACCTCCCGCGCCGCGGCGCCTCCGCGGCCGGGATTTGGTACAGTTGGCTCCATGATTGTCTGGGGAGCCGGCCCTTTCCGATGAGCGGGGCCGTGGCCGCGATTCGACCTGAGAAGCAGCTGCTCTTGAGCTGCGCGCGGATAAGGTTTGACGACGCACGCACCCAAGGTATCCGGATACTTTTGCAGGGCGGCCTCGACTGGAATTATCTTTTTTCCGCATCGGATCGGCACTGCATCACACCCCTGCTTTGCCGCCAGCTCCAGCAGGCCGGCTCCGCGGGAATCCCCGAAGAAATTTGCAGCGAGCTGCGGGAAAAGGCACGCAGGAATACCATCCGCGTTCTCTATCTGACCACGGAGCTCGTTCGAGTCGCGGAATCGCTTCGGGCCGCCGACGTGCTGGCCGTTCCCTACAAAGGTCCCGTGACTGCAGAGCAGGCTTACGGGGACGTGACCCTGCGGCAATTCGACGATTTGGACATCATCGTCCGCCATCATGACCTTGCGAGGGCCTCGGAGGTGCTGGCATCCCTCGGCTATCACGATCAGTTCCCACAGAAGACATCGCCCGGCGCGCCGGTCCCCGGGGAATACTCGTTTGTACACGAGGCAGGGCGCAGCCGGCTCGAGTTGCACACCGAGTTGACGATGCGCCATTTCCCGGTGCCGTTCGATCTCGACGCCTTTCGGAGTCGCCTCGCGCCGGTATCGTTGAACGGACGGGACATCTACACCTTCGGCGCTGAGGATGCTCTCCTTTTCCTGTGCGTCCACGGCTGCAAAGACTTCTGGGCGCGGCTGGCGTGGGTCGCGGATGTGGCCGAATTGGCGCAGATCGACAAAGGAATCGATTGGGATGCCGCCTTCGGCACGGCTCGACGGCTCGGTGCCGAGCGCATGCTGGATCTTGGACTCTGTCTCGCTATGAATCTGCTGGACGCGCCGCTGCCCGAGCCGATCGTTCGCCGGCTGCGCTCCGATCGCGCCTGCGGGATGCTGGCGGCATCGGTGTGCCAGTGGCTGCTCGGCGATTCGCCGGCAGCGATGGGTATTGTCCAGCGCTCGCTCTACCGCATACGCATGATAGAAAGTCCCCTCGCAGGTGTCCGCTACTGGTTTCGCCTGGCTCATCTGGCAGCCATCCAGCGGTAACCTCCTCTTATAGTTTCAACTTGAGACAACTCCGGGAATATCCGTGTTGACTGCGGCATTGCCAACAGGCAGAAATAGATACCGAAAGCTTCTCTCTCGGTTCTACGAAGCGCGGCCCGGGGATAAATGCAATTGAATAGAGCATCGCGCAACTGGATACCGGCGCGTTCTCTCTGGGGACCATGGACATGAAAGCTCACTCAGCGTGTGGAACAAGTTCCTCCGCTGAGTTGCCTTCCACCGTGACGCGGCGTTCTGGAGGTAATTGCTTGCTGAATAATACAACACCCATGCCGAACCCGCTGCTTGCCTGGCGCGAGATCGAGGAATCGGTTGTAATTATCTCGCCGGAAGACAGTCTGGTGCATGAGCTCAACGACACGGCCAGCTTCATCTGGAAACAGTTCAATGGCAAACGCACCTTCGAGGAAATTGCCGCTCGGCTGGTGGAAGAATACGAAATAGATATGGAGACCGCGCTGGCAGACATCGAACGGCTGGCAATCGCGCTGGGTGAGAAAGGGCTCCTGCAGGGATATTCGCAGGTGGCGCAAAGGCCGCCCGTGGCTGAATTCCGCTGATGAATATGCTGATCACGCGCACGCTCAACCTCTAAATGCCGGCTCCGGGCTCACCGTCGTTGCACCCCCCATATTTCGCAGGGCCCGCCGAGGCAATGGAAGATTCCGATTGCTGTGAACGCGTCACTGCCGCGCTGCGCCGGCGCGGAATCGCCTGGGTAAAGGTTTCCGGCAGGAGCATGATCCCTTGGATTCGCCCGGACGACGTTCTGCTCGTGCGATGCGCCGGCGTGGACGACGGCGTCTCTCCCGGCCAGGTGGTCCTGTTCGCTCGCGGGGGACGCTTGATTGCGCATCGTGTCATTGGGAGGCTTTGCGTCGTCGGCCAGGTCTTTCTTGAAACCAAGGGCGACGCCACCTGGGACGCGGATGCACCCATCTCCGAGACGGAGCTGCTGGGGCGGGTGACTCAGGTTTTTCGCGATGGGCGCTCCATCGCGCTGGAGACGCTCCATCAGGCGGTGCTCGGACGCCTTCTAGCCAGCATCTCTCCTGCGAGGCGATTGTGGCACCCTCTTGCCCGCGCCGCGAAGCGCTTTGCGACCGGAGCGTGACACAACGCGCGCATGTTGCCCGCTCGGCGTTCCTGTTATTATCCTGACTGGAAGATTTGCTGACTGATGATGCCGCAAATGCGAACCCGTATTCTGTCTGCCGTCGCTGCGCTTCCCTTGGGTTTTGTGGCTTTGGTGTGCAGCCCCGGCTGCGGTTCCAGCAGCGCCCCCACACCGCAATTGGTCTCCATTTCCGTCACGCCCGCAGACCAGTCCATTCCCCAGGGGTCCAAACTTCAATTCACCGCCCTCGGCACCTTTTCCGATGGCAGCATCCAGAGTCTGGGCGGAAAAGCGTCCTGGAGTTCCTCGAACCAGTCGGTGGCCACCATCAACATGGTCAGCGGTCTCGCGGCCGCGGTGGGCCCCGGGACGACCTCGATCATGGCCACGGTGGGCTCGATCGATGGCACTACCATGCTAATGGTCACATCGAACGCTCCCGTCACCGTCACCCCAGGCTTCAGCTCCCTCACCTTTACGCAGACGCAGCAATTCCAGGCTACGGTTAATAGCAATCCCGGTGAGGGTGTCAACTGGTCCGTCGACGGAATAGCCGGCGGGAACGCCCAGGTCGGAACAATTTCGTCTGCGGGGCTCTACGTGCCGCCCGGCCAGACCGGCCCACATACCATCACCGCCACCGATCAGGGCGATAGCAACAAGACCGGCACCGCCGCCGTCGTGATCACCGATTTCCCAGGCTTGTTCACTTCTCACAACGATCTGGCACGCACCGGCCAGAACCTACGGGAGAATGTGCTCACCCCGTCAAATGTGAACCCTCTGTCGTTTGGTTTGCTGTTCTCCGACTCTGTAGACGGTTATGTGTATGCACAGCCCCTCTACATCGAGAATGTCGCTATTCCCGGTCAGGGGTTTCACAACGTTCTTTACGTGGCAACCGAGGGCGACAGCATGTACGCGTTCGATGCCGACCATGCGGGCCCGCCACTATGGCATGACTCCTTTGTGGACCCGGCCCACGGCGTGACTACCGTCCCTTCAACCGATATCGACCCCAATTATACGGACCTCATTCCGCAGATCGGCATCACCGGCACACCGGTGATTGACCCTGCGAGCGCCACGCTCTATGTCGTGTCGGTGACGAAAGAGGTGACCAACGGGGTAGCCAGCTATTTCCATCGCCTGCACGCGCTGGACATCACCACCGGCGCGGAAAAGTTCGGCGGCCCGGTTGTCATCACCGCCTCTGTCCCGGGGACCGGCGAAGGCAGCTCGAACGGGCAGGTCACCCTCGATCCGCTCATGCATCTTCAGCGCCCGGGTCTGGCGCTTGTGAATGGAACGGTCTACGTGGCGTTCGGCTCCCACGGCGACATTCAGCCCTATCACGGATGGCTGCTCGGCTATGACGCGGTCACGCTTGCGCAGACGAGCGTGTACAACACAACGCCAAACGGCGGCGAAGGAGCCATCTGGCAAGCCGGAGTTGCGCCTGCGGTTGATTCTGCGGGAAATCTCTACACCATGACCGGCAACGGAACGTTCGATGTGAATCTGGGAGGATTGGGGGACGTGGATTACGGCGACACTTTCCTGAAATTATTTCCCAACGGCGCAAATCTTAGCGTTTCCGATTACTTCACTCCATCCGACCAGAACAATCTCAATATGAATGACCTCGACCTCGGCTCGGGGGGCCCGCTGCTGCTCCCCGACCAGCCTTCCAATTTTCCACATCTCCTCGTGAGCGCGGGAAAGGACGGCACGATTTATGTCGTCAACCGGGACGACATGGGCCAGTTCCAGCCCGGGAACAACACCAAGATTGTGCAGGCCTTGACCCAGGCCGTGGGTGCGAATTTCAGTACACCCGCTTACTCGCAGAACCAGGTCTATTTCCTTGGCTCCGGTGACGTACTGAAGGCCTTCACGCTTACTAACGGGCTGCTTTCCACCTCACCCACGTCGCAGTCCTCCACCGTTTTCGGCTTTCCGGGCGCTACGCCGTCGGTGTCCGCAAACGGCGCGGCGAACGGCATCATCTGGGTACTGCAGACAGAGTCCTTCTCCGATACGAGCGGCACGGCGGTCCTACGCGCCTACGATGCCACTAACGTTGCCACGGAGCTATACGACAGCAAGCAGTCCGGCTCCCGCGATTCTCCCGGCCCCGCGGTGAAATTCACGCTACCCACCGTCGCCAACGGCAAAGTCTATGTGGGCACGCAGACTCAGGTGAGCGTGTTCGGAATTCTCCCGCAGTGATCGCCGGGCTTTCTTCAACGCCTCCTAGAATCCGCTCAGCTCTCCCGGTAAGATAGTCAGCCGGAGGTGGGCCTGATGTCTCTTGTCCGCAGGGTGTCTCTGTTCGTGGGTGTCCTTCTGGTGAGTGCATGCGCTTGTCTGGCGCAGAACATGCCGGAAGGGCGGCTTCTTCGCTTTCCCGATATCTCGAAGGACCAGATTGTTTTCACTTACGCGGGGGATCTGTGGCTGGTCCCGATCGCGGGCGGGATCGCGCGGCGAATCACCACGCATCCGGGTCTCGAGCTCTTTGGAAAATTCTCACCGGATGGTCAGCACATCGCTTTCACCGGACAATACGATGGAAATTTCAATGTGTATGTGATTCCCTCCGAAGGCGGGCAGCCCAAGCAGCTCACCTTTCTTCCCGATCCCCAGCGCGAGCCCGAGCGCATGGGGCCGAACAACATGGTCATCAACTGGCTTCCGGACGGCAAGAGCATCCTCTTCCTCTCCCGCCGGGACACCTTCAACACCTGGTTCGGCCGGCTCTTCCGAGTTGGCATTGACGGCGGGCTTCCCGAGCGCCTGCCGATTGACAAGGGTGGGCTGACTTCGTTTTCGCCCGACGGCACAAAGATCGCCTTCAACCGTATTTTCCGCAACTTCCGCACCTGGAAACGTTACCGCGGAGGCATGCAACAGCAGATCTCTTTCTACGATTTCAAAACGAATCACTACGAGCAACTCAGCGATCCCGACGGCAACGACACCTCCCCGATGTGGCACGGCGACACCGTCTATTTCGATTCCGACCGCGGCCCGGACCACCGCATGAACCTTTTCGCTTACAGTCCCACGACCAAGGAGATCCGCCAACTCACCCACTTCACGGGATTCGACGTCAACTGGCCCAGTCTCGGGCCGGACTCGATCGTCTTTGAGAACGGCGGCTTTCTCTACGTTTTTGATCTGCAGACCGAGCAGGTCCGCAAAGTGACAGTGTATCTCCCCGGCGACCTCGATTTGGCTCGCCCGCACTGGTTGAACGCGGCCAAGTGGATCACCGCCTTCGACATCTCTCCTGAAGGGAAGCGCGCCGTCTTCAGCGCACGCGGCGACGTATTCACCGTCCCCGCCAAGGAAGGAAGCATCCGTAACCTCACGCGGACACCGGGCATCCGCGAGAACTATGCCACCTGGTCACCTGACGGCCGCTGGATCGCCTATCTTTCGGACCGCTCGGGCGAAGATGAGCTGTATATCGTTCCGCAGGATGGCTCCGGCCCGGAGGTCCGCGTCACCACTAACGGCTCGATGTTCCGCTTTCCTCCCTTATGGTCTCACGACAGCAGGAAACTGCTTTACGCCGACAAGTCGCTTCGGCTTTTCTACGTAGACATCAATGAGAAGAAACCGGTGCTGATTGATCAGGGTAAGTACGCCGACTTGACCGATTATTCCTGGTCGCCGGATAGCAAGTGGGTGGCCTACGCCAAGGCAGCGGAGAACACCTATGGCGTTGTCTATCTGTATTCGCTCGAGAACCGCAAGATTTCTCCGGTCACGTCAAGCTTCCAGAACAGCTGGAATCCCATTTTCGATCCCGAAGGAAAGTATCTCTACTTTCTTTCCAATCGCGATTACAACGAGGTCCTGGGCGTTTACGACGAGGAGTTCTCGAACCCTAAGGCCACTCGCGTCTATGTGGTAACCCTTCACGCGGACACCGCTTCGCCCTTTGCCCCGCAGAGCGATGAAGAAACCGCGAAGCAGTCCGAGGATGAGAAGACGCCGCCGCCTTCCGCCGAACCGAAAGAAGAGAAAGGGAAAGACAAGGCAACGAAGGATAAAAAGACAAACCAGCAGAATCAGGAGAAGAAGCCGGAAGACAAGAAGGAGACCGCCGTGAAGGCCGAGCCGTTCCGCATTGATCTTGACGGCATCTCGGGCCGCATCGAGTCTTTGCCGGTTTCTCCCGATCCGATGGGTTCGCTGGGCGCGGCGAAGGACCGAGTTTTCTACCTTACCTTGCCGGTGGTCGGCCTTTCCGGACCGCTGCCGGGTGAATCGTCCGCTCTTCACGTTTTTGACCTCAAGGAGCGGAAAGACTCAATTCTGGTTGCAGGCGCCGACGGCTACGCCGTTTCATTCGACGGTAAGAAGGTGCTTTACGCGGCGCCCAAAGAGGGCGGCGGGAGTGGTGACGAAGATGGCGACCACACCTACGGCATCATTGACGCGGCCCCTCCCTCGGCGGGTGCGCATAAGCCGGGCGATGGTTCTCTCAACCTGGGCGGCATGCGCATGGAGGTAGACCCGCGGGCCGAATGGAAGCAGATCTTCCACGAGGTTTATCGCCAGGAGCGCGACTATTTCTTTGAACCCTCGATGAACGGCATGGATTGGGCCAAGGAGCGCGATAAGTATTCCCAGCTCCTTCCCTACGTCGCCAACCGCTATGACCTCACCTATATCCTCGGCGAAATGATCGGCGAACTCTCCAATTCCCATACCTACGTCGGCGACGGCGATTCTCCCGATTTGCACCCTGTCAATGTCGGCCAGCTCGGCGTGGATCTTGAGACCGATGCGGAACACAGCCTTTATCGTTTCAAGAAGATCTATCCCGGCGAGAACTGGCAAGCCAGCCTGCGCTCGCCCCTCACCGAGCCCGGCGTGAACGTGAAGGAAGGCGACTATCTGCTCGCCGTCAACGGCCGTCCGCTGCGTTCCCCGCAGAATCCTTACGAGCCTTTTGTGAACACGGCGGGCGAAAACGTCACCCTGAAGGTCAATTCCAAGCCTACCGAAGAGGGTGCGCGCACCGTCGTCGTCAAGCCCATCAGCAGCGAATTCCGCCTGCGCGAGCTCGACTGGATCGCGACCAACCGCCACAAGGTGGACCAAGCTACGAACGGCCGCATCGGCTATATCTACCTGCCGAATATGTCCGAATCCGGCCTCAACGAATTCGTCAAACAGTACTTCCCGCAAATCCGCAAGGAAGGCCTGATCGTTGACGTGCGCTACAACGGCGGCGGCTTCGTAGATGAAGTGATTCTCGAGCGGCTCCGTCGCGTGCTCTCCGGTATGGATTCGGCGCGCAATTTCGAGCCCGGCACCATCCCCGGAGTTGTCTTCCACGGTGCGATGGCCTGCATCACCAACGAATACGCCGCGTCGGATGGGGACTTTTTCACCTACTTCTTCAAGTTCTACAAGCTCGGCCCTGTCATCGGCATGCGCACCTGGGGCGGTGTGCGGGGTATCCGCGGCGAAATCCCGTTGATGGACGGAGGCTACATCACGCGCCCGGAATTCTCACTTTACGGGCTCGATAGCCAGTGGCTCATCGAGAATCGCGGCGTGGAGCCGGATGTCGTCGTCGACAACACGCCCGACCAGGTGATGGCCGGTCACGATCCGCAGCTCGAAAAGGCCATCGAGACGGTGATGAAGGAAATCACCGATCACCCGAAAAAGCTTCCGCCGGTCCCCCCGGACCTGCCCGCCTACCCCAAGGGTCCGGGCATGTAGTGGCCTCTGCGATTCAACTTTGGCCGAAGAGCTTGGGCTACAGATCCTTACCGGTTCCGTCGTGGAATCACGGCCTTGGCGAAGCGGCCTCGTGGGGGTTTCCGTTGACAACTCTCCTGCGCCGCCCCTAGAATCACGCCGGCGTTGGTGCGCAACCGCGGCTGCCCATCGTCGGATGTTCTTTCGCTGCGGAATCATTCATGGCTCCTGGCAAGCCCAAGCCAAAAATTGCGGCAGTGGACGACGACGCGGGCTTTCGTTCGCGTATCGCCACTGCGTTGCGCGCCGACTTCGAGGTGCTTGAGGGCGACGACTACCCCGAGGCCTACCGCCTGCTCCAGGAAAAGGAGCTGGATGTCCTTCTGCTCGATCTGAACATGCCCTCGGGCGGGACGAAGGAATGCGTCGAGCTGCTCAGCCGCCTGGTTGGCAGCGAGATTGATACGCTCGTCATCGTCTTGAGCGACGATGAGAAGAAAACAACGGCGCTGAAGGTCATCGACGCCGGCTGCTACGATTACTTCATCAAGCCCATTGATACTGACGTGCTGCGCGCCCTGCTTGAGCGGGCCATCGAGAAGCTCCATCTGCAGCGCGAGAACCGTATCCTGCGCGATGAGATCAGCCGGAAACAGGGGATCGGCGACCTCATCGGTTCCACCGACGCCATGCGCCACGTCTTCGACTCCATCAAACGCATGGCGCCCGCCGCCACCACCGTCGTCATCCGCGGCGAGAGCGGTACCGGCAAGGAGCTGGTGGCTCGGGCTCTCCACGACGAGAGTCCCCGCCGCCTCCATCCCTTCATCAGTGTCAACTGCGCCGCGCTGCCCGAAAGCTTGATGGAAGCGGAATTGTTCGGTTACGAGAAGGGCGCATTCACCGGGGCCGTTGCCACCAAAGAGGGGCGCATCGAGCTCGCTCATCGCGGCACGCTCTTCCTCGACGAAATCGCCACTCTCACTCCCGGGCTGCAGAGCAAACTGCTGCGCGTCCTGGAAGACCACTCCCTCATGCGCCTGGGCGGCAAAAAGCAGATTCGGGTTGATTTTCGTCTGGTAAGCGCCACGAACGAGGATCTGGAAGAGATGGTCCGCCAGGGCACTTTCCGCGAGGACCTCTATTACCGCATCCACGTCGTTCCGGTTTTCGTGCCGCCCTTGCGCGAGCGTGTCGAGGATATCCCGCTCTTGGTTGAGTACTTCCTCAACGTCTGTTGTGCGGCAAACAAGTTCCCTTTGAAGCGGGTGGACGATGATGCCCTGCAGGCCCTGAAGCGCTACGCCTGGCCGGGGAACGTTCGTGAGCTCGAAAACGTTGTCCAGCGGCTGGTGCTCATGACCGACGGCGATATGGTCACCCTGAAGGATCTCCCTGGCGAGATCGCCCAGGCTGCCGGGAAAGATGACCGGAAAAAGTTCCGCCTGCCCGCCTCCGGAATCGATCTCGACAAGGAGCTGGAAGCCTTCGAGCGAAAATGGCTCGAGGCGGCCCTCTCTCAGGCCAACCAAGTTAAGGCCGAGGCTGCCCGGCTCTTGGGTCTGAACAACAATCGCTTGAACTATCTTTGCCGGAAACACCGTCTCTAGACCAGCAAGACATTGAATAATTCAACTCCCCATTAAGAATTCAACGGTTTTATCCCATGGTGGACTCCTCCTGCTTGCCAGTACCCCGGCTAAGTACTGTCGAATCAGTGCGACGATGTCTGCCGAACCCGATTGGCAGTTTGGTGCGCAGATTGCAAATAGATAAGTGACGCCCGAGAGAGGGGCAACAAATTCAAACCCTAAAAGGGGGAAATTGACATGGCCAAGAATGCGAAGCCGGTGAAAAAGGGAACCAAGCTGGGAAGCGTGAAGCCGCTGCGGAAGGTTGCGCCGCTCTCGCGTACCACCGTACTGCGCAAGATCGTCCCGCTGAGCAGGGCGTAAGAAGGTACCTGAGGGCACGTCCTGCCGCACTGGGCGGACGTGAGAAGAATCGAAGGGGCTGCCGCTTAACTGGCAGCCCCTTTCACTTTATGAAGTAACCGAATTGCGCGGATGGCACGGAGGTTGCCGTTCTTGGTCTCTCGCCCGATGGAGGGCGGCGGGCAAGCGGCAGCCTCATTGTATTTTGAAGTGGATGAAGGCGCGCTACCAGACCTGTGATCCCGTCATGCAATAATTCAACTCCCCATTAAGAATTCAATGGTTTTATCCCATGGTGGACTCCTCCTGCTTTCCAGTACCCCGGCTAAGTACTGTCGAATCAGAGCAACAGTGTCTCACGAACCCGATTGGCAGTTTGGTGCGCAGATTGCAAATAGATAAGCGACGCCCGAGAGAGGGGCAACAAAAGGGATCCTAAAGGGGGAAATTGACATGGCCAACAATGCGAAGCCGGTGAAAAAGGGAACCAAGCTCGGAAGCGTGAAGCCGCTGCGGAAGGTTGCGCCGCTCTCGCGTACCACCGTACTGCGGAAGATTGT
>Ga0073928_10005620_pt1 | contig 17407 bp, 17 predicted proteins | sample PaiPotPPA55metaG_FD_76969 | JGI IMG/M metagenome (GOLD analysis project Ga0073928, IMG submission 76969) | Iron sulfur acid spring bacterial and archeal communities from Banff, Canada, to study Microbial Dark Matter (Phase II) - Paint Pots PPA... ... | reverse complement strand
GGACGAGCGAGGCAGCGCTTTCCTGCCCACGGTGCTCATGCCGCTCCCGATGGATGACACGGTCTTGCTGCCCCGCCTCCGCGGTTGAGGCCGACCAGAGAGATCTGCCTCGCGCGTTTGAAGCCGTCGGGCGTGTGCGATCATGCGGAGCACCGCGAGCAGGAGTTCCCCGCATAGGCGCGATCGGCCTGCAGCGGCGGAGGGGTGACCGTCATGGCCATCCTCATGTGTCGTCCCGACTACTTCGGGATCGAGTACGAGATCAACCCGTGGATGCACGTGCAGGTCAGCGTCGACCATCCGCGTGCCGCAGAACAGTGGGAGGCGCTGCAGCGAACGTACGAGTCGCTGGGTGTCGCGCTGGCCTTCACCGAGCCGCGCAAGGGCTTGCCCGACATGGTGTTCAGCGCGAACGCGGCGGTTCTCTGGGACGGCAAAGCGGTGCTCAGCAACTTCCACCATCCTCAGCGGCAGGGCGAGGAGGGCTACTGGCGCGCAGCCCTCGAGGCGCTCGACTTCGATGTTCACGAACTGCCGCGTTCAGTGTCGTTCGAAGGCGCCGGGGACGCGCTGTTCGTCGGCGACCGGTTGTTCATCGCGTCGGGCTTCCGCACCGATGAAGCAGCTCACGCCCCGGTCGCCGAGATCCTGGGGGTGGAGGCGGTGTCCCTCGAGCTGGTCGACCCGCGCTTCTACCACCTCGACACGTGCTTCTGTCCGATCGACGAACGCACGGCGCTGTTTGCCCCCGATGCGTTCTCGGAGGAGTCAGCGGCGGTGATCCAGCGTCTGGTGCCCCGTGTGATTCAGGTATCGCTCGACGTCGCGGCAGGTTTCGCGTGCAACGCGATGCCGGTGGGCGACCGCGTGATCTCATCGCTGGCCGCCTGCAAACTCGAGGAACCGCTGGCGGAGGCCGGTTACACCATCATCGCCCTCCCCATGAGCGAGTTCATGAAGGCCGGTGGCGGCGTGCGCTGCCTCTCGCTACCGCTGGACGCCGGACGAAGCTGAGCCAGCTGGTGTAAAAACCTGTGTAGGCCTGTTATTCATGTGGACAACCTGTGGAGAACCCGCCGGTCAGGCCTCCACGGCCATCAGGGAGCTGACCCGCTCCTGATATCGGTGCGTGTCGTCGTACAGACCATGCGTCGCGACGCTCGCGTCGCCCTGGTAGTACCCGGCGAGCGTCGCGGACAGGTCACCGCCGTGGCTCGAGGCGAGATGCTGCAGCAGCAGGCTGCCCGCCAGGACGTTGTCCTGAGCGACCCAGATGTCCAGGCGCCGCTGAGCCAGATGGCGGGACACCCAGTCGCCGGTGAACGGCTCGAGCTGCATGACGCCGACCGCGCCGGTCGCTGACACTGCGTCCTGGCGCCATCCCGACTCCACCCAGGCGACTGCCCGCACCAAACGCGGTTCGACCGTCACCTCGCCGGCCACGAATGTGAGCAGCGCGTTCATCCGCGCCAGGCGTCCGGGAATCTGCAGCTCGGTGCCGTCGGCCAGCAATGCGTTCACCCCGATTCCGTTGGTCCTCGCGAGGGCCGTCGCATCGACCCCAAAGCGCCTGGCTGCCTCGAACACGCCTTCGCCCGAATGCACGCGATAGGCTTCGACGTCGACGCTGCCGTGTGTGTACGCAGGGAGACCGACCCGCGCGTCCGGTATCTGCAGCATCTGGCCGGCGCGCAGGGTCTCGGCGGATATCTCGTTCGCCTCGGCCAGCGCGCTGACGGTTGTTCCGTGGCGGATGGCGATGTCGCCGAGCGTGTCCCCGGGCCGAACCACGTACGTGGACGCGACGACAGTGGCGGGAAGAGCAGCGACCGCGGTGGCCCCGAGCGCGGCGGCAAGGCGGGTGCGAGTTGGCATCAAGGGTTCCGTTGTGGCGTGACGTGGAGGGAACGGTGGAACCGTGCCGCCGGAGGCGACGTCCGCAGCGTAGGCATCCTCAATTGGGACGTCAAGGACTCAGGGCCTCCGTTGTCGTTTCGTCACATTCTTTGCCATCCCACCCTGGCGGCGGTGGTACGCTCAACCGCGATCATGCGAGCCCCAGGATTCCGACGCGTGTCGGGCCCGGCGCCCTTCGTCGCCACTCTGTGCGGCGTGTTCCTTGGACTGCTCACATTTGTTGTCGCCGCCTGGCTGTACCGCACCGGCGGCATGCACATCGCGACGACCGTCGCGTCTGCCGCGCTACTGGTCGCGTTGGCATCGATCGCTGGCGCTGCGGCACTCGATGGGCCGGCACGCCTGCGCCGCGCCCGCGTTCCGATTGGCCGCGTACTGCCGCCACAATGGTGGCCGCGCGAGAGCGACAGCGTGCCGCTCATCGCAGCGTGCGTCGGCACGCCACTCGTGATCGGCGCCGGCGCGGCGATGCTGCTCTTCCGCTGAGTGCGGTTGATAGCCCCCTGACACGTTAGGTCAGAGGAGGGCGACACAGGTCGCGTAAGGACCATGCGCAGCCGGCTGGCCCCCCGGCGAGTACATAGCGGCTTGCGACGCCAACGGCGTCGCCCGCGGGGTCCTCAGCGACCTGTGTCGTCCTCCTCAAGACCTCGATGTCTGCAGGCGTGCGATCGCCCACGCAGCGGATTCGCGCACCACCGCGTCGGGATCGCTATCGCGTGAGCGTCGTAGCGCTGCGAGCGCGCAGCTGTCGCCCGCGTTGCCCAGCGCGATGGCGCAGTTGCGCGCCAATCCGGCGCGGCCCGTGCGCCACACGGCGGTGCCGCGGAAGCGGGTGGCGAACTCGGCTTCAGACAGCTCGAGGCACTCGACCAGGTCGGGGAACGGCACCGGGCCGTGCGCCGTCGAGGCTGCGCCCGCATCGCGAGCGGTGGGAGCGAGACGCTCGTTGATGGGACACGCCTCCTGGCAGAGGTCGCAGCCGAACGCCCACGTGCCCATCAGCGGGCGCAACGGCAGGGGTATCGAGCCGCGGTGTTCGATCGTCAGGTACGAGATGCAGCGCCGTGAATCGATCACGCCGGGCGCGGTGATGGCGCCGGTGGGGCAGGCGGGGAGACACGCGTGGCAGGTTCCACAGCCGCGGCTGGAGGGCACATCCGCGGCCAGTGGAATGGAGAGCAGCACCTCGGCGAGCAGCACGTAGGACCCGGCTTCGCGCGTGATGAGCGATGCGTGCTTGCCCGCGAAGCCGATCCCGGCGCGTTCGGCCACCGGGCGGTCCATCGCCCAGCCGTGGTCGACAAATCTCTTGGCCTGCAGCCCCGGATCGCGCCCACGCAGCCACCCGATGAGGTCGTCGCAGCGGGACGCCAGCAGGGAGTGATAGTCCACCGGGCGGCCGTCCACCTCCATGCACGCGTATGCGGAGAAGCGTCCGCGGGGGTGTCCGGGTACGGCCGCCGCGTCGGGCGCCGGCCCACGTGGCGTCAGCGCCGGCCTGTACGGCCAGGCCAGCGCGAGAATCGAGCGGGCCCACGGGTGCTTCGCGCGGAGATCGGATGCCGCCTCGACACGATCGCGCGAGTACCAGGGCATTCCATCCATCCGGCCGTCAGCAATCGCACGGAGAGCGCGTATCCGTGCCTGCCCGAACGGCCGCACGGAGGTGACCCCGGCGGCCGCGAAACCCAGCCGCGAAGCCTCCGCGATGAGCGCGCTTTTGAGGAGTGCGGGATCCACGGGATGAGGATTGCACGGTCGCGCGCCGTACGATCGACCGCATGAGCCCGTCCCGGCGCCGCGTCGCCGTCGGTAGTGACATGCGCCATGAGACGGCGGACGCCGTGGCGGCCCACCTGAGCGCTCGCGGTGTCGAGGTCGTGCCCTGCGGTGCCGTCGACGGCCCGGACACCCCCTGGCCCGATGTAGCTGAGGCGGTCGGACGCCTCGTCGCGCAGGGCGCGGTGGAGACGGCCGTGTTGCTGTGCTGGACGGGAACCGGGGTGAGCATCGCCGCCAACAAGATTCCCGGCGTGCGTGCCGCGCTCTGCGGCGATCCTGAGACTGCGCGTGGCGCGCGCCGGTGGAATGACGCCAATATCCTCGCGCTTGGTCTGTCGACCACGGATGCGGCTGCTGCGCGGGCGATCGTGGACGCGTGGCTCGACACAACCGACGTCGACCCCGAGGAGGCGGCCAACGTCGCTCGGGTCGGGGAGCTGGAAGAGCGCTACCGGGTCGGCCCGCTGACCTGAGGGTTCCGGGTGACCTCTAGCATGATCGCGTGAGCGCAGCGATGACCCCACTGCCACGAATCCTTTGCGTGATGGGTTCCGGCGAGACCGCGCCGACGATGGTCTCGGTGCACTCCGAGCTCCTTGCGCGACTCGGGCCGCCACCCGTCCCCGCTGTGCTGCTGGACACGCCGTTCGGGTTCCAGGAAAACGCGGATGACATCTGCGAGCGTGCCCAGACGTACTTCAAGCACAACGTCGGGTTTCCCATCGACGTGGCCAGCTTCCGCGATCGCACGACGGCGACGCCGCTGGAGTACGAGACGATGCTGGCGCGCGTCAGTGCTGCGCGGTACGTGTTCGCGGGTCCGGGCAGTCCCTCATATGCCCTGCGCCAGTGGCACGACTCCGCGGTTCCCGGTCTGCTGCGCGACAAGCTGCGAGAAGGCGGCTGCATCACGTTCGCCAGCGCTGCCGCGTGCGGGCTCGGCATGTTCTCGCTCCCCGTGTACGAGATTTACAAAGTGGGCGAGCCTCCGCACTGGCTTGATGGCTTCGACCTGCTGAGCGACGTCGGCCTGCGCGTTGCGCTCATCCCGCACTACAACAACGCGGAGGGCGGAACGCATGACACGCGTTTCTGCTACATGGGTGAACGTCGCCTGCGTATCCTCGAGGAACTGCTCCCCGACGATGTCGATGTGCTTGGTGTTGACGAGCACACGGCGTGCATCTTCGACCTTGACGAGGGCACTGTGTCGGTGCGCGGCCGTGGAGTTGTCACGTGGCGCCGGCGCGGTGCATCCCGGCGCTTTGAGAGTGGCACGGTTCTTCCCATCAGCGCGCTCGCTGAGAGCACCGGGACCGGCGACGCCGCGCCTGCGCCGCAGCCGGTGGCGGCGGCGATTCCCGAGCCACCGGCTCCGTCGGCCACTCCGTTCATGGAGGAGGTTGCGAAGCAGTCGAGCCTCGCCGATGGCGCGCTGGCGCATCGCGATGTCGAGGGAACGGTCGCGGCGCTGCTCGCCATCGACACGCAGATCCACGACTGGGCAGCGGACACGTTCGACTCCGACGAGTCGGATCGCGCCCGCGCCGCCCTGCGCCGGCTTGTTGTGCGGCTTGGCGACCTCGCACGTGACGGATCCGCTGATCCACGTGAGCATCTCGCTCCCGTGGTCGACCGCGTGCTCGAGATGCGCCGCCAGATGCGGGCAGAAGGCCACTACGACATCGCGGATCGGCTGCGCGACGTGCTGACCGACGCCGGAATCGAAGTGCGCGACACGCGCGACGGCTCGAGTTGGGAGCCGGCCGAGGCGCGCGCTGGAGTCTGAGTCCTAGGCGGCCTCGCTGGGCTGGACTGTCAGGCGTTTCGCCTCCTGGGCGATACGCGTGAGCTCGCCATCGCCGCCGCGCCACATCGCAGCAATCATCTTCATGTCGCCGCGGAATGACCAGAGCGGATGCCCGAAGGTTGCGGGCCTGTTGCCCTCGATCGTGAAGTGGCTGAACCAAGCGAACCCGTATGAGATCACCGGCACGGCCGCCAGCAGCGCGGGCTTGCGTCGCAACACGGCCGTGATGCCCACTGCAGCGCCCAGGTGTGTGCCCGCGAAATGCACCCAGCGCGTGGCCGGCTTGCTGTGCTGGCTCACGTAGTACGGGTAGAAGTCTTCGAACGTCCCGAATTCCTGCATGGCACTTCTCGCTTGTGTGGTCAGCGGCGATGACCAAGCGTAGCGCAGCTGTCCTAGGCGGCGATCACCATGAGCGTGCCGCTGAACGCGCTCCCGACCGCCGCGCTGCCCTTGGCCGGCGTGAGCGAGATCGAGGCTCGTCCTGTCGCCAGCGGTGTCACGAACATGCGGATGCTGATGCTGTCCTGTCCGTTCAGCGTACCGCCGCAGATCTTGCCGTCCATGAAGGTCTCACGGTCCAACCCCTGGAAGATGGCGTAGTCAGGGCGCAGCGAGCCCTGCACCGAAACCAGGATGCAGGTGGGCGATATCACCGAGAGCCCAGTATTGTCGAGGCCGAGATCGATCTCGAACTGGTGACCGACGACTCCCTGCGCCGGCAGTCCGCCGGACAGCTCGGCCATCGCCGTGCTCGAGGTGTTGAACAGCGGCGCCACAATCACGAAGAAAACCAAGAGCAGCGCGATGGCGATCGCGATGGCCACGAGCGGCCGGGGATTGCGGCGGATGCGCGCCAGCATGTCTGACAGGACGCGCTAGATCGACGCCGGCGGGTGGTATTCGCCGAAAACGTCGCGCAGCGTGCCGCAGATCTCACCCAGTGTGGTCTCAGCGCGCACCGCGTCAATGATGGGCGGCATGAGATCCGCGTCGCCTTCCGCCGCCGAGCGCAGCCTTGCCAGCGATGCGCCCACCGCATCGGGATCGCGCTCACGACGCACCTGGGCGAGCCGCTCGCCCTGTTCGACCATCGCCCGCTCGTCCGGGCGGAACAGAAGGGGCGGGGCGCCCTCTTCGGTCTCGGTGTATTTGTTGACGCCAACAATGACTTTATCGCCCCGAGCCACCGCCTGCTCCGCGCGATATGCCTCGTCCTGGATCAGCTGCTGCATCCAGCCGGACTCGATGCACGCAACTGCGCCGCCCCGCTCCTCGACCTCGGTGTAGAGCGCCATTGCCTGGCGCTCGAGCTCGTCGGTCAGCCATTCGACATAGTAGGAGCCCGCCATGGGGTCCACCGTCCCCGTCGCCCCAACCTCCTCGGCGATGATCTGCTGCGTGCGCACCGCGATGCGCTGCGCCTTCTCCGTGGGGATGGAGAGCGCCTCGTCGTAACAGGAGAGCGCGAGCGACTGCACGCCCCCGAGCACTGCTGCAAGCGCCTCGATGGCCGCCCGCACGATGTTGTTCTCGGGCTGCTGCGCGGTGAGCGTCGAACCGCCCGTCTGTGTGTGCGTCCGCAGCATGAGCGAGCGCTCGTCCTTTGCGGCAAAACGGTCCCGCATGATGGCCGCCCACATGCGCCGCAGAGCGCGGTATTTCGCGATCTCCTCGAAGAAGTCGATGTGCGTGTTGAAGATCCAGGAGAGCTTGGGCGCGAAGTCGTCCACCGCAACGCCGCGCTCGATTGCCGCTTGGACGTACGCGCAGGCGTTGGCGACTGCGAACGCCATCTCCTGTGGAGCCGTGCTGCCGGCTTCACGGATGTGATAACCGGAGAGCGAGATCGGGTTGAATCGCGGAGCGTTGCCCGTGCACCAGGCGATGAGATCCGCGGCGAGCCGCAGCGAGGGCCTGGGCGGGTAGATGAAGGTGCCGCGTGCGATGTACTCCTTGAGCACGTCGTTCTGGACCGTGCCCTGCACCGCTGCCACGTCAACTCCCTGACGCTCAGCCGCCACTACGTACATCGCCACCAGCACCGGCGCAGGCGCGTTGATGGTCATGGACGTGCTCACCGCGCTCAACGGGATGGCGTCGAAGAGCTCCTGCATGTCGCGCACCGAGTCGATGGCGACGCCCACCTGGCCAACCTCGCCGGCGCTGCGCGGATCGTCGCTGTCGAGCCCCATCTGCGTCGGTAGGTCGAAGGCAACTGACAGCCCCGGCTGGCCATGGGCCAGCAGGTAGCGGAAGCGCTCGTTCGCGTCGCGCGCCGTGCCATAGCCGGCGTACTGACGGATGCTCCAGATCCGGCCGCGGTACATGGTCGGCTGGATCCCCCGCGTGAATGGCGGCTGCCCGGGAAACCCTTCGTCGCGAAGCGGCTCGTGCCCATTGAGATCCCGCGACGTGTACAGCGGCTTGAGCGGGATGCCGCTCCCGGTCTCGAAGCTCGCCTTGCGCTCCCCACGCTGCTGCGCGGGAGCCAGGCGCTGTTCCTCCCAGTCGAGCAGCGCCTCCACGTAGCTGGTGTCGGTGGCTTCGCGTGTCTCCCGAGAACTCTCCAGGACCATGGCCGCAGCATATCTCTCGCGCTCGAACCGATCGAACGCAGCGGTTGGGTGTGGGACACTCGCCGCCGTGGGGCTGCCGATCACGCCTGAGCTGGTCACGCGCGTGGCGGATGAGCTGGGTGAAGGCGGCTGGCGGTTCTCGCTGCGGCAGCTGTATTACGCGGTGTGCGCGGAGGCGGAGATCCCGCAGACGCACGCCGCCGCCAACGGCGAGATCGGCCTGGGCGCGGTCCTCGTTCTTGTCGCTCTGATCCTCATCCGCTTCCGCGTCGTCTTCGCCGCACTGGTGGGCCTGGGCGCCGTGCTCATCGTGGCCGGCGTCGTGCAGCGGCTCACAAGCCGGCCTCCGGCTGGGCGCGTTCTCGCTCTTTCCTACGCGGAGTTTCAGAGCCGGTTCGACGATATTCAGCTGGACTCCCTGATCGGCCTCGACGCCCAGCCCGAGAGGCATTCGCTCCGGTCGGGGTCTGTCGTGGTCTGCGACACCACCGAGAACGCGCGCGTCCTGGCGGCCAATCTCGCGACAGCCGGGCTGCACGACGTTGTACCTCTGGATGCGGCCTCACTCCCAACGCCGATCCCGTGGCGCGCTGTCGCCACGTTTCACGACGCCTCGCCGCGGGGATGCGCGCTGCCTCTCGAGCTCCACGACGCCGGCATCGACGTGGTCGACTGCGGGCTCAGGCCCGCCTGGGTCGACGCGCCCACCAACCAGGTGCTGGAAGGCGCCCCAGCGCGCATGCCGCGAGAGCTGAGTCCGCTTTTGGACGACGACGAGATCTCGTGGCTGGCGAGCGGGCGAAGGGTAGAGCTCGCGACGCTGCCGCCGGCCCGGCAGATGGCGCTGCTCAGAGCTGCGCTTGCGGGTGGACCCGAACGGCTGCCCGGCGTCCGAGCGTTCGAACCCGACGACTCGGGCCGCCTGCCATAGGCCCGAGTCGGGAAAGCGCCCCGGCGCGCCGTTGCCGGCTACGCCGGGGCCAGTGCCTTCCCTTCCTGTGGATTCGAACGCTGCAGCACCGGGAAACTTGCGCGGGTCGCCGGCGTCAGGCCGGGTCGCGCTGATCGGCATCTCGGGCGCCGACCAGGATCGCCATATTGCCCATCGGGTGAGCGTTTTCGTACATGAGCTGATGGGCAACCCCGACCTCGTGGAACGGGAACGTCCGCGACAGACATGGGTCAACCTCGCCCCGGGTCACCATGTCGTTGAGCGCGGCACACTGCTCGTCATTGGCGAAATGGGAGCCCTGCAGCCGCTTCTGGCGCATCCATAGGTAACGCAGGTCGACGGCGGCGTGGTACCCGGTGGTACCCGCGCAGATGACGACCATGCCGCCGTTGTCACAGACGAAGATCGACGTCGGAATCGTGCTCTCACCGGGGTGCTCGAACACGATGCGCGGATTTTTGCGTTCGCCGACGGCATCCCACAGGGCCTTGCCGAACGCGCGTGCCCCGGTGAGCCATTCACTGAACGCGGCGTCGTCGCGCCAGTCGGGAATGACCCCCCAGTGGGTGAACGGGCGCCGGTCGATATAGCCGCGCGCACCCAGCTTCAAGGTGTATTCGCCGCGCTCGGGCCCCGACGTCACCGCCACGGGGATCGCACCCTTGGCCCGGGCGATCTGGATCGCCTGGCTCCCGAGCCCGCCTGAACCGCCCCAGATGAGCACGACGTCGTCCTCACGCACCGTGTGCGGAGGCCAGCCGCAGAGCATGCGATACGCGGTGGCGCCCACGAGCATGTAGGCGGCTGCCGCGGCCCAGCTCAGCTGCGGCGGCTTGGGCAGCAGTTGGTGCGCCTGCACGCGGGTGAACTGCGCAAAGCTCCCCCAGTTGGTCTCGTAGCCCCAGATGCGCGCGCTCGGGGACACGATCGGGTCACCGCCGCCGGTGATCCATGGGTCGGCCGGGTCCCACACGCCGCAGTGCGCGACAACGTGATCACCGACCTTGACGTTCGTGACGCCGTCGCCGACCGCCCAGACAATGCCCGAGGCGTCGCTGCCGCCAATGTGAAACGGCTCCTCTTCCCCTGCCTTCTGACGCGCCGCGATGACATCAACCGGACGTCCCAGCGCCGCCCACACATTGTTGTAGTTGACCCCTGCGGCCATGACGTAGACGAGCGCTTCACCTGCGCGTGGTCGCGGCGTGTCGACCATCTCTTCTGCGAATGCCGCATTCGGGTCGCCGTATCGCTCCGGCCGGATCAGCTGGGCGCGCATGCGCGCTGGAATCTCGCCCAATGGGGGCATCTCGCCCAATTCGGTAACGTCGAGCACAGCCATCAGGCGGCCGGGTGGTGAGTGGCATACCACTCGAAATCGTTGGTCAGCGCGCCCACGTCAGGCGTGCCCAGTCCTGTGGCGTAGTCCCATCCCGGCGTCGCCGGGTAGTACAGGTTCGTGCCCTGCGTGATGTCGTGGAACGGCGGTGCCGGCAGTCCCGCCGGGCTCTGCGCGAAGTAGTACAGCGCTGGGTTGGCGAAGCCGATGAGCGGCAGCCCCTTTTGCTTCAGGTCCTGGTCGATCAGCGCAGCGATGGCCGCCCAGAACGGAGCCGCCGCGGATGTTCCACCCACCTTCTCCTCCATCCCGTTGGCGAAGACGTCCCAGCCGCTCTGGCCATCCGCGTTTGCGCTGATGTCCGGTGTCTGTCGCATGCCGTTGGAGTATTGGTTCTGGACCCCGGGACCCGCCTGCCACGCCGGCGTCTTCCAGAAGATGGAGAGCCCTCCGTTGCTTCCCCATTGCTCGATGGGCTCGCCCCACGCGGTCTCATGGAAGTAGCCGCCATTCGAGCTGAGGAAGACATACGTCCCGCCCACGGCCGTCACAGCCGGCATGCTGGCGTCAAGGTCTGCGGCGAGGTCCGAATAGTCACCGTTCGGCGTGCAGTCGTACGCGCCGCGGTCACCGGAGGCGACGAACATGCTCCACCCCTGGGCGGCCGCGGCTGCCGTCACGTCGTTGAGCGCGTTGCCGTCGTTCTGTACCTGCGGTCGCTCACACTGTCCGACGCTGCTGCTCTCGATTGCTCCTTGCGGGAAGTCCTTGAACATTTGCGCTTCCGCCTGCAGGTAGTTCGTTGATGACGCGTAGTAGACAACCAGCTTGGCTCCGGGGGCGATGCCATGCACGATCTCGAGGTCGAGATCTGCTTCGCCTGCCTCGGACGCCGGCGTGCCCCAGCTGCCCTGCTGCACCGAGACGTCGAACGCTGGAAGGTCGAACTTCGACGCGTACATGGCCAGCATCGCCGGGTCGAACTGGTCGATCTCGATCAACACCACCGTCATGCCGGCGCCTGTCAGGCCGGCGGTGCGCAACGGATTGACGTTGTAGAAGTCGAGCATGTCCGACGGCGACACGCCGTTGGGGCTGCGTATCGCCGCGGAGCGCGCGCGCGGATAGTTGTCCAGTCCGATGATCGCATTGACGGTCTGACGCCAGGCCGAGGGCACGGTCACCGGAGCGCCCGGCGCGTAGAAGCTCAAACCGTCCGGGCCGATGCGGCGGTCGATGCGCACGCCGAGGAGCCGATCCAGTGAGGCAACCGTGCCAGACGCGGCCATGGTCGAGTCACCGGGGCGCCACTGCGACGTGATGCCCTCGGTGCTGAGCAGACGTCGCAATGACGCTACTCGCTGGAGATCCGGTCCGAAACGCGTCGCATAGTCGGAGGGGGCGACGGTCTTGCCTGAGGCAAGCAATGCCGACAGCCCCGCGGCGTCGCGACCCGTCATGCCAAATGTGATGTGCAGCACGGTCGTCGCGGGCAGCGGGCCCAGGTCACGGCCCCGCGCAATGGCGGTGGAAAAGAGAGGATGCGCCGGGCTGCCGAGGATGCGCGCCGCGGAGCCGCCACCCTGGGCGCCCGCAGGCGGCACCACCGGCGCGCACGCAGCGGCGACAAGGCCGGACGCGCCCGCGATGGCGAGCGCGATTCCTCGTCGCTGCAGGAACCTCATTGCTGTCCCTTCCAGATCGTGTTGGAAACCGGGAGGTCGAAGCTCGAGGCCTTGTCGAGTCCGTACGGGGCGTCCATGTTGCTGTTGCTCTGCGCGCTGAACGCGGTGACGGTGATTGTCACGCCGTTGCTACTCGCCGAGAAGATGGTGATGCCGATGGGGACGGCCTGGCCTCCATCCGCCGGGACGAACTGCGCCGTGTACGCGGTGCCGCTGCCGTTGACGAAACCGATCTCCGCGCCGCGGACGGGACCGTTGGGCTGAACGTCCTGGAACGTGGCGGACGGCAGCGCACCAAGCGCAGTTTGATTGGCGCCGTTCACATCAGCGCCGGCCGCCGACGTGAAGATGACCTCACCGTCACCGTCAGCCGCCTGCAGCTGAACGCCGTTGTCATCTTGGCCGGCGATGGTGAGCTGGGTGCTGTCGTACTCGACCGTGTAGCCAAACGTTGTGTTGTGGTACGCGACGGGAGACAGGAGTCGCGGGCCCACCCTCGGTCCGCAGAAGAAGCCGCATGCCGGCGTCGTCGGCCGCGCGAGCACCGCGATCAGCGTCACCAGCACGATGCCGAGCACCAATGCTCCGCCGGCCACGAGTATCAACCGCAGGTGGCTGAGGCGATGGTGTGCGGCGGGTATCGCGGCGGCGGCCTGCACTGGATAGGTGTAGCCGCGGCTCACAGCCATCTAACCGGTGACCTCGCCGGCTTCCGGTGCCGCCGGGGAACCCGTGTGTTTCGATGCCGCGGAGCGGGCCACGCCGCACGCCGGGCAGAAGAGCATGCTGGGTACGAGGCGGTGACACTCAGGGCAGGCTGCGGGGTCGCCGATCATCGCGACCTGGGAGCCCTCCTCGAGCAAGGCGTGGTGGAGGATGACGCGGAGCCACACGAGCAGCGCAGCTGCAGCGATGGCCCAGAACACAACGACCAGCAGAAGGCTGGTGACGTAGTACGTGACCAGACCTAGCACGATCTGCGCGGCGAACGCTATTGCGACAGTGGGGCCAACCTCGCGCCACTCGGTCACATGGCGGCGGCGCGACCGGCCGTGTGTCCGCAGCCACAACGCGGCGGTGATGGCGCCGGTGGTCGTCGCGTTCACCAGCTGGACGAGTATGCCTTCGCGGACGAGGCGCAGCAGCTCGCCCGGGGACACGCTTGAAGTTCCCTGCAATGGCGCCGTGAACACATGCCAGAAACCGGTGAGGACCGCAGCCAGGGTGAAGCCCAGCGCCGCCGTCACGCCGAAGGTCAGGCCGTCGAGGGTCTCGTCGAACTGGCTGTGTGAGAGCAACAACAGTGGCCCCACCACCATGAGCAGCTGCGCGATCGACGGCAGCACGACTCCGCTGACAAAGGGCCCCTGTTGCGTGCCCCCGATGGTGCCGCTGATGAAGTGTCCGGTCACGAGCGCATAGCCCACGCCGAGCGCGGCCCCGGTCACGAAGGTCGCGCCGACCACGAGCACGGGCTCGGTCTCGTAGACCTCGACCTCGTAGAGGTAGACGAGATACAGGATCGGGAGCAGCAGCGCCGCGCCGATCAGTGCAGAGGTGTAGAGGCGGAGCGCGGCGAGCAGCAGGACGATGAGGAGACCGGCGCCCAGCACCTCACGAAACACGTGTGCATGACGATGCGGCAGGTGAGGGAAGAGCGTCGAAATCACCGTGGGCCGCATCACGTGTTCGTTCGGTGCGGCGGCATACGCGTGCAGGCGCGTGCGCCCGGCCGCGTCGGCGAGGTGGGCGCCGCAGTTGCCGCAGTACGCGCCCACAGGCACCAGTTGATCGCAGTGCGGGCACGTCTCGAGGACCAAATCCGACTGCGCTGTGCCGCGTTGTTTACTCACGCCTTCATCTCCCAGCCGCGCGAGCCTACCAGCTTGCCGTTGATCCGGCGAGCCGCGTGCGCGGAGCGGAGACTAGGTCGCCTCGGCCGCTTGCTTGAGGCGCTGCAGCGTCGTGGCCATGCCGTCAGCGAACGACTCCTTGTGTCCGGGCATGAACCAGCGCTGGACAAATGCGCGGAACCATGTGTTGCTGAAAACTGTCCGCGTCTCGGTGACGCGCGTGCCATCCCTCAGCGGTTCGAACGCGTAGGCCCAGCGGGTTCGCTTCTTGCCCCACACCACGGTGCTGAAGGAGAACTCCCTGCCCGGGTCAGCCACCTCGATCTCAGAGTTGCTGGCCCAGACAAACATGTGCCACTTGTTCCAGCCGCGAAACCGCGCACCTGGAGCGGGTCCGGTTGCGCCGCGGAGCCACCGCGCGCTGAAGGTTTCCGGGCTCCATCGACCCATGTTGCGGATGTCGCTCACCAACCGCCAGAGGACGTCCGGTGGCGCAGCGATATCAAGGCTCACCGCGTCGTTCGGCGTTGCAGCCGATGCGCCGGCGGCGACGGTCTCGATCGACTCGATGGTCATCGTGTTGCAGCGGCCGCGCTCACGCGACGGCGTTGACGATTTCGGAATGGAGGCCGGGGAACTTCTCGAGGTACTGGCGGCGCTCCTGCTTGAGGCGTTTCACGATCGCGGCGTACTCGTCTGCGCGTCCCTGCCGCTGGTACAGCTTCCGGGGCTGCAGGATCTCGAGGTCGTCCACACCAGGGACGGCACTCGCCACCTCATAGCCGAAATCCGGATCGCTCTCCCATTGAATGGTTCCTTCGGCGATGGCCTTCACGACGGCGCTGGAGTAGGGGATGGTCACCTTCTTGCTGCGGTCGTCGCCGTCGGGGCCGCCGACGCGGCCGGTGTTGAGCAGATACACCTGGAAGCTGCACGAATCGAGCAACTCGAGGAATCGATTGCCCTGCTGGTCGTGGAGCAGCGGGAAGAACGGATTGGTGCCGGGCACCCGGAGGAACTTTCCCTCCTCCTCCTTGCCGCCCGCCGACGTCCCTTGCGTCTCGCCAAGCATGAAGTAGAGGGCGGCCTGCTCGCGATTCAGCCGTGCCACCGCGGGGATGATGTTCTCGTTGCGATTGAGGATCAGCAGGTGGTCGACCGCCTTGAGGTCCCGCGCGTCCTTGTGCCAGCCGAGTGCGTCCATCCGAAAAACGGCGCGGCCGTTTGGTGTGTATGAGGTGTCGAAGAAGTCGATCGTTCCGTTGTGCTGTGAAACGTTCTCGAGGTAGGCCTCGGGTTTGCAGACGGCACCGTGAATGGTGGGCTCGAATTTCGGGTCCAGGGCAAAGGTCTTCGCGAAGCAGCCGTTCTCCGTGGCCACCACCAGACCGCCTGGGTAGAGCGCGACGAAGTCGTCCTGCACCGGTTTGCTGTCGTTCTGGCGGGTGAATGTGGTCGTGGTCTTGCCCGTTCCCGACAGCCCGATGATCAGCATGGCCTGCTCACCGTTCGCAGTCGGCACGACCTTGCAGCCCGCGTGCAGAGAAAGGCCGCCACGGTCGTACGTCAGCTTGTTCCACATGCGCAGGCCGCCCTTCTTGGACTCGCCGAAGTAGTCGCTGTTGAGGACGCGCGTGACGCCGCCTTCGAGATCGACGGTGATGACTCGGTCGCTGGGGTAGCCGGGAGCGGCCAGGTTGGGCGTGTAAATGACGGTGAGCCGCGGCTCGAATCCGGGACCCGGATTGTCGGCGTCGAAATACAGCCAGCGCTGCATGCCCGCGATGTTGGCGTTGGCGGATTCGATGTAGAGGCGAGCCGGGACCCTGTACTCGGGGTCATTGCCGATATAACCGTCGATGACGATCATTTCCTGGTCACGGATGTACGCGTCCTGAGCCTCGGCTACCACCTGCGCATCCGCCGGGCTGATCGTCTGGTCGGAGTGCTCCTCGGGGTGGTCGCTGATGATGTATGTGCTGCCCTTGCTGCGCGACACGACCCGTGTCTGCACGTTGTAATTGTCAAACTCGGTAGGCTTCGCATTGGGCATGCGAGCGGTCAGCTCACGCAGCTCCTCCGGCGAAGGGTTCCAGCGGGTTGCCCGCGCCTCCGGCAAGGTGCCGGAACGGGTCCTCACCACGTCGGTCATGGTTCCTCCATCCTGGCCGTCTCACATGCCAACGCCGCGCGAGCGTGAGCGCGCAGCCAGTTCCTAGACGCGGCCGAGCATACCAAAGGGTGCCGATACTGGCGCGACTCAGCGTCGCGAGGACGTTCGAGTTGTACGCTTGCCGCATATGGCCCAGACAGCGCCTGCCGAAACTGACGCAGGCACAAGGCGAGACCGCTCCTGGGTCTTCTTCAACGGAGACATCGTTCGCTACGCCGATGCCAAGGTGGGCCTGCTCACGCACGGCCTCAACTACGGAACGGGCATCTTCGAGGGCATCCGGGGTTATTGGAATGAGTCGCGCAAGCAGCTGTTCGTGCTCCGTGTGCCCGAGCACTACGAGCGGATGCACGCAAATGCGCGCGCGCTGCAGATGACCATTCCCTGGAGCGTGGACGAGCTGTGTGCGATCACCAACGACCTGCTGCGCCGCAACGAGTTCCGCGAGGACGCATACGTCCGGCCGCTCTGCTTCAAATCGGCGGAGATAATCGGCGTGAAGCTGCACGACGTCCCCGACAGCTTCGGCATCGTCACCACGCCGATCGGCCCGTATGTGGGGACCGATGGGATCCGCTGCATCGTGTCGTCCTGGCGTCGAATCGACGACAGCATGGCGCCGGTTCGGACCAAGTGCACCGGTCTGTACATCAATTCGGCCCTGGCCAAGAGCGAGGCGCTCCAGGGCGGGTTCGATGAGGCGATCCTCCTCACTCACGGGGGCCACGTGAGCGAGGGCAGCGCGGAGAACATCTTCATCGTGCGGCGCGGGGAGATCATCACGCCGCCTCCCTCCGACAGCATCCTCGAGGGGATCACGCGCGCCTCGGTGATGCACCTGGCCCGCGAGGAACTCGGCCTGGAGGTGCAGGAACGGTCGATCGACCGCAGCGAGCTGTACGTGTCCGATGAGGTGTTCTTCGTCGGGACGGGTGCCCAGGTGGCGCCTGTGGTCGAGATCGACCGCCGCAGGATTGGGGACGGAGAACCGGGTCCCCTCACGATGCGGCTGCAGCGCGTCTATCTGGATGTAGTGACCGGCGCCGCGCCTAAGTACGCGGAGTGGCTGACTCCGGTTTATTGATGCCCCCGCCGCGCAACTCCTCCACGAGAAGGCGGGCAGCGTCCTGGATGAGGCGGGGCGCGTCCTGGCGTGATGCGATGGGGCCGGCCATGTCCTCCAGCGATATGACGCGAATGAAGCCGCCTGCGGCGGGAGGGACGACGCGGCCGGCGATAGCGGCGCATGGGACGCCCGCCCGCTGAGCTCGCGCCGCCACCTCAGCGGGAGCCTTGCCGAAGGCGGTCTGCGCG